>Ga0209835_1000341_pt1 | contig 31965 bp, 68 predicted proteins | sample LakKivwa52mmetaG_FD_184138 | JGI IMG/M metagenome (GOLD analysis project Ga0209835, IMG submission 184138) | Anoxic lake water microbial communities from Lake Kivu, Rwanda to study Microbial Dark Matter (Phase II) - Lake Kivu water 52m metaG... | ecosystem: Environmental > Aquatic > Freshwater >... | reverse complement strand
CCGAATCCACGCCCGCCGAGTCTGAACCTGCTGAGACTACCGAGCCTGTAAATTCTGAGCCCGCCGATGAAATAAAGTAATCGGCATTCTTTTCCGTGAGACCCGCCAGAAATGGCGGGTTTTTTTATGCCCACGATGCGCTGTCCACGAGAATTACGGAGCTCCGTCCGGTTGGAAAGTTTTTCCGCAAGTGCGGAAAAACATGCGCACTTCCCGTTCCCCGGTCTGAAGAGGTCTTGGATGGTGCGTCCTTATTTAGAATGAATATAAATTTCTATCTGGTGTCGGGCGTATTGGAATTTTACATATCTTTGTTTCATAAATAAAAAATCATGATAAAAATAGTTAAAATTACAGATGGTAATGGTGATTCCGTTTATAAATTGAAAAAATACCTATTCGGAATTATACCAATATTTGGTTACTTATGGGCAGACGGTGAACTTGGAATGTCAGGACAATCATTCAGGACATATGAAGAAGCTGAAAAAACAAGAAATTCATTCTATTATAAAGAAGAAGTTATACAATAAATAATGAAAACGACCGCCCTCGTGGTTCTACCCATATCCGCTGGGAAGCATAGATTTAAGGCGTTAAGAGCCTACACGAGGGGCGGACGGTCGTAAAAAATAAACCTAAAAAACACACAAAATGGAATTCTCAATCATTTTCACACTCTTGGTCTTTGTGGGTATTATTTACTGCCCAATCGTTACACTTAGTTGCGTGTTATTCGCGACTGGTCACCCTATTTTGGCGATTATCGCATTATTCGTTTCGTTGGTTCGTCGCATTATAATTAGGAACGCTAAAACACAAACCGTATGAGTTACAAAGTCATTACTAAAGGCAACAATAATGAATCAGGAGTTTTTTTTGGTTCAGATTTGGAAAAGATAAAAAAGTTAATTACTTTTGTTCATCATTCAATCATAGAAATCAAAACTGAAACCCCCCAATGAAAACAGAGGATTTAACAAGGGATGAGGCTATTACCGCACTTATCAATGGATATAAGGTATCACATCATTTGTTTTCTGATGATGAGTATATATATATGAATTCAACAGGAATTATCTATGATGAAAAGGGGTATCACTTGGGAACTATCTGTGAAGAGTTTATGAACATTCGTACAGGTGGAAATTGGCGTGGCGGTTGGAGCATTTATTTTTAACCTTTTAATACTGTAATATTATGACAATCGGAATCATCATTGGAATATGGATTGGCGGTGTCTTACTCGGAATGGGCATCGGCGGAAACCTTGAAAAAAGGAGACGCAAAAGATATAATCAACGCAAGTTCGTTGAGAAACATTTGGCATAAGCGGGCGAGTTAGTGTGTGTTTCTTGCTCGTTAAAAGTGGGGGTGTCTTACACTCCCATTTTTTTTGCCCGTTCTCTGAAGTTCGAGCGATCCAGCAACCCCAAGTTTTTCCGCATATCAGGCGGAAAAACATCCCCAAACCACCCAGCTCAAAATGCAGTCTTACTTCATTTTGCTCCTTATTTAGACTGGTTATAAATTTCAATATAATGTAATTTGTATTATATTTTTACTTATCTTTACTTCATAATTCAAACACACAATGAAAAAACCTATCTACTTACTGATTGAACGGTCATTTAATCAACCCTCATTTATGGAGCAGTCAATGGGTGCACATATTCCTGAACGAATTGTCGATAAAACCACTAGCTTGAAAAAAGCCCAGAAATGGTCAGAAAAAAGTGGTCTCAATTATTACAAAACCATATAACACACACTCTTATGAACCCTGATGTAACTGTAAGAACAAAGCGACTGGATGACCCCAATTCCGAACTTATTACCGATTTTTTTCGGGTAGAGTTCCCCGACCTAGTTGGCGGAAATATTGAGGGACTTGTCGCCCTTATTACGGGCAAAATGATTGGCTCCCGCAACTATCGCCTCGCTGGTGCCCCAACTCCCGAAAGTGAGGTTGCAATTCGTGATGTTATCCGAATCGCGGTAGAATCAAATCGCCCTATTCCTGTTTTAATTGTCTGCGGCCCTAAGAAGCCCGTTAATGGTGAAAGTATTGATGTCGCCGAATTATCCGCCCTGCGTATCCTCGCCTGTGTACAAAGGCAGGTTCAGGAATTTTATCCCGCTGGGCTTGATATTCGTTTACGACTTGAGAACTCAACAGGTTTTATCCTCGAAGGTACTGATACTGCCATTGTAGACTCAATGGCTAAATATATTTCCGATATTTCCGCTCTTATCCGTATTCTTGGATATGACACCTTTATTAAACCGATAATCGAAAGCGATATTGTACCTATTGATGTATTTGGTAAAATGGCGAACGACCTAATCCCTTATTTTTTCGACTACCTGAAAGAAAGTTCAATCGCCCCTGTTCATGAATGGACTTCGCTTGAAAGTTTCAAATCATTACAGCAGTTTGGTTGGAATGGTATTATCCCACCCGAAATGAGAGAGTATTACCACCACCGCTACTCAATCCTATTCCCTGAATACACTGCGATACAAAGGTTGGAAGCCATCGCCAAATACTTCGCCTCGACCCTCGCCCGTTACAAAGTAAATGGAATTGGCGATGACCCCGCTTGGAATAAGAAGTTTATCCAAATCAATTTCGCCCCGCCAGTCCTTGGCGACTCTTCAGCCCGTACCGCCACAAGATTGTATTACCGTACAGTTCCCTTATCACATACCAAAAAACATTTACCTTTCTGGAGGGCTAAGGGTTATCTCAAACTCAATGGAAATGTTCACATATCCCTCGCCACTTGGAATGAACCGCTTGACTTGACACCCTTTGAGGTCGAACTTTCCAAAGGAAATGACAAGGTTATTATTAAAGCAGATTATATGACAGTCGACCGTTAATCGACCCAGCCATATAGGAATTGCCGCCTTTAATGGCGGTTTTTTTTTGCACGCACGAATCAAAACTCGAGAGAATTCCGGAGATCCGTCCGGTTGGAAAGTTTTTCCGCAATGTATGCTATGGCGGAAAAACTTTGCATAAAAAATTACCGGGGGGTGGTGCGGATCTGCGTGTTCCCTTATTTAGAATGAATAAAAATATGCTGGGAATGTCGGGCGTATTGATTTTTGCCATATCTTTGTTTCATAATACTAATCCAAATTGAATATGAGCGAGACCTTTTTATTTTCCGAAACAACTATGGCTGATATGGAAGAGTTGAGGAAAGCTTTAATAAACTATTGGCATAAACTTTTCAAAAAATAAACCGATGAGCAAGAAAATTGTTTTTATCGCCATTGACAACGGAATAGATGGCAGGGAAAAAGATGAAATTCTTTACGCCTCATTCGATGAGGATGAATTGAAAGCCCTACATAAAAAGGATAAATCAGCCGCCTGGCGTAGGCTCGATGAGAAAATTATTGATGTTGAATCAGCACAGAGACAAGCGTTATCAAAACTCAATGGTGTTGACCGCCTTGTTCTCGGATTACCTAACTGGGTTGATGAAACTTACCCTCCAAACAAAATAAACCGATGAAAAATATTGCGGGAATCTATATGTTATACGCCAGCGCCGCCCTTGACGAATATGCTGAAATGGAAGCGAGGCGTCAAGAGAAGTTGAAAGCCTTTTGGGTGAAATGGAGAAACCTCCAAAACTTACCCCGAAAGAAAAAGAAGAGAGTTAAAAAACACCTGATGTGGGAATATACTATTCTCACTTGGGATCCGATGAAAGAATTGAATTTTTTCTAACCTTAATACACAGACAAGCTATGAAAATCCACAAATCAAAAATTGAAACCCCGATTGAATCTCTACCAAAGGGTAAGGCTCGTCTTACAGTCAATGGACTTGACCCCGAGAACATTTGGGTAGCATATGACGCTCCGAACGGTGTAATGTTTCTCTTAAATCACGCTCTTGCGTTTTATCCTTTCCCAAGCTGGGGAACTGAATGGCCGCTAAGTTCAGGTGTCGATGTTGGTGTGGCTCGTGGCGAAAGTTTCGATGATACTGAAATTACGATGCACGCCGAAGCTTACGAACATATGAAAGAGTTTATCAATGAGGACAGCACCGTTGACATTGACAAATACTTTGAAGCCCAGCAAAAAGAAGACGAAACCCCCGAAACAGAATAACCAAATTATACACTTTCCATTACTCAGAAAATCCTCGTGGAAACACGGGGATTTTTTTTGTCCCAAGAAGAACGGATGAAGTGTCCCTGGAGCTGGCTCAATTGGAAAACTTTTTCCGCACTTGCGGAAAAACATTGCGCACTTCCCGTTCCCCGGTCTGAAGAGGTCTTGGATGGTGCGTCCTTATTTAGAATGAAAATAAATTAACCAGAAATGTCGGGCGTATTGATTTTTGCCATATCTTTGTTTCATAATCATTAAATAACCATTTAACACAAAACAACAATGAAAAAACTGTTTTCAATTCTTATGTTAATCAGTACGATGTTACTGGTATTCTCCTGTGCCCCCGCACACGCGCAGACTTCAAGTGTCATTTCCATTGACACGGCCGGAATGCCCGCCAATGTGAAAGAAGCAATCAAACAAAAGATGCAAGCCGATGCTGTTACCCAAAAAATTGAAACCGTTGGAAAATGGGCTGGGATGGGGCGAGAGATAGGTGTTGCCGCCAAAGAGGGTTTGACTGCCGTAAAAGACTTTGCCGTTGATGTATCTGATACGAATGTAGGTAGGACGGTTCTGTTCCTTATTGTATGGAAAGTGGCGGGGATTGATTTTGTACGAATATTCGTAGCGATATTACTTATGACGGTATCTATATGGCTCATTTCCAGGTCGTATTTCCGAATGATTGCCACTCGTACTTTAATTGAAAAAACTGGTTGGTGGATATTTGGTACAAAGAAATATCAACCCAGAGAAATTCCTGACCCCATATTGGATGGAGCAACTAATAGTTGGGTCGCGGCGTTACATTGGTTATTCCTAATGATTTTATTAGCCGCCGCCGGGCTTATTGGGTTCGCAAATTGAGGTACACAACTGGGAAGCACGTAGGCAACAGTATTACAATCTACCGCCCATCCGCATTTAGAATGAATATAAATTAGATTCTGTTGTCGGGCGTATTCAAAAAATACATATCTTTGTTTCGTAAACATTTGTTCTTTGAAAAGTGGCCTAATGAAATCAAACAACGGTAAAACCCGCGCTCTTTCCAGAAGAGCAGTTTGATGAATGATAAGTAAGCGCACATCACGGCGCGAAACAACGTTTCCATTTGTCCGTGCCGAAGTCACAAAGGGAGCCCTGTTACCGAGACTTCACTTATTTCACTACTGGAGTGGTTAGGTTACTTTTTCTTAGAATATCAAATAAACCATACAACTAATAAAAACGAGAAATGAAAAAGCTCTTCGCAATTCTTACCCTTATCATTATTGGTGCTATGTTTGTTTCCTGCACCGAAAACTCCCGAACCAAATACTGGGGCGGAACAATGAATATTTCCATACCCACAGGTGAGGAATTTATCAATGCTACCTGGAAAGATTCTGATTTATGGATTATCACGCGCGATAGAAACAATCCCAACAAGTTTTATATGCACGAGTCGTCCAGTTTTGGAATTATGGAAGGCACGGTAAATATTACTCAATCACCGAATTAAATTCGTACACGGTGAGGTTGGCGTAAGAAAAACAACAGGTAATGCTGTTGGCCACGCAAGGTGGAAGGGTAAATAAAAATTGCACCGTAGGGTGTTGCCTGACCAAATGGAGGTATTTAATAGGGAGACCAAAGGTACATTAGACAGTTGAAAACCTCTCCCGACAAGTAATCGGTACGATTTTAATGACCCTGCTGACGAGCAGGGTTTTTTATTTTACATCATACCTGTCCACGAGATTCGGATACCCGGTGAATATCCAAAGTTTTTCCGCATTTGCGGAAAAATATTTCCTTCAGGATGTTACGCCGGTCTTCAGGTTGTTAATACAATTGTTAATAAAATTTTCCCTATGATGTCGGGCGTATTATAATTTTACATACCTTTGGTTCACATTAAACATAAATTCTATGAAACACAGCAAAGAAATTGGGAAAATCTACACAACAATGGACTATGGGATTTTCAAGTTTGACAAAATGAATCGGCAAGTCAACGCTAGCAGAGTTCGTCAACTTGTAAAATCAATGCACCTCAGAGGGTTTATCAATGAGCCAATTAAAGTTACACCTTCGTTGGTGGTTATTGACGGACAGCATAGGCTGGAAGCCGCCAAGATTACCAAGAAACCTGTTCTCTACTTCATTGATGATTCGCCAGGCGACCTCTTCGACAAGATGGCAACGAGTAACGCACTGAAAAAAGTGTGGGACAAACACGATTACATTCATGGCCTGGTTGAAAAAGGCTTACCCTCTTACATTACCTTGTCAAAGTTTCAACAAGAGTTCCCCGACTTCCGACTGACTGAACAACTGATGATGCTCAACAATTCGTCATACGATGTTGACAAAATCAAGTTCTCACAGGGCGGATGGCTCCTCAAAGACCTTAAAGTAGCCACGACATGGGCTAAGAACCTGATGAAACTAAAACCCTACTTCAAGGATGGGTACAACAAATCACTCTTTGTTCGCGCAATGATTGATATTTTCATTAAGCACCCCAAAAACTTCCAATTCGATGAATTCCTCCATAAAGTGGAACTCCGCCCTGGCTCAATTCACCTTTGCGGTGATAAAAGGGCTTATACCCTAATGGTTGAAGACATTTATAACTACAAACGACTCAATTCCGAAAAAATCAACCTCAGATTCTAGTTGTGTGTGTTTAATGAGGAATCGCCGCTCGAAAGGGCGGCTTTTCTTTTGCTCATTCTTATCCCCACAGATGTCAACCCATGTTGATAAAATAAAGTTTTTTCGCAACTGCGGAAAAACATTCCAGATCGACCTGGATCAAGATGCAGTCTTACTGCATTTCTTATTTAGAATGAAAATAAATTTCAATATAATGTAATTTGTGTTATATTTTTACTTATCTTTGTTTCAATAAATCTAACGCACAATGGGTAAAAATGAAAAAATTGCTCGCATAAAGGAAATCATTGGCGAGCTGGGTTCAACCTCCACTTATGAATTGGAGTTGGATTGTTCACCTTGTATCAATTCAATAGGTAATGGTAGAAACAATGTTAGCCAACTTATTGAGCGATTTTATTACGATAAGGTAACGGCTGTTACTTACCACGATGAACTTGAGTTAGGCGAAGAGGATATTCCTTATGAAGATCTTTCCGATGATTTAATTGATGAAATCTTTGAAATAATTGAGAAATATGGAAGCAACAACTGAAAAAAGAATTGGTGATTATTTGATTAAGATAATCCCTGACAACCAGGCAGAATGCCCGAATGATTGGGGCGACGACTCACGGTTTTTAGTCTTTGACCACAGGCAGTTTTATGCCGAAAGAAAAGGTTACAGCCCTACTGAAATTTTTGAGAATGGCGAAAAGGAAAAGGGGTTTTTCGTTTTCCGTTGTTTCGCATACATTCACGGTGGGGTTGCCCTTTCCGTTGGAGACCACTCATTTCCTGATGCCCGCTGGGATGTTAGTTTTAAGGGGTTCTGGCTCATCAAAAGAGAAAAAGGTACTTGGACACGGGCACACGCCTTAAAAGCCGCCCAGGGACTTTGTGAAACCTGGAATCAATATCTTTCGGGCGATGTTTATGGATATAAAATATCCAAAGTGTTAAGCGAGGATGAAGATGGGAATCCCGAAGATTTGGAAGAACTCGACTCCTGCTGGGGGTATTACGGCGAGGATGAATGTCTGAAAGAAGCCGAAGGAATTGTTGAACATTATCAAAAAGAAACAGCCAATGAACAGAGCGAAGTTTGTTAAGGAAGTCACGGTAATTGACCCTGACACAGAAGGCGAAGTTAAAATATCAATTTTCAAACACGAAAATGGTGGAATGTTTGGTATCGACTCGTCTTACATTGACCAGGTATTACCTGATATTGATGAACAACCTGAGGTATATGTTCCTGACCCTCTACACGATGTTAGTGGGATAATAGATTACGGTGATTATTATCCATTGGTAATACTTGAAGGGGTTTAATCCTCCGATAATCTACCGATTGACTAAACTAATCCTCCGATTTTCGGAGGATTTTTTATGCTCATCAGACGAACAGGGGACACTATAAGACCGACCGGTCAAAAATGTTTTTCCGCACAAAATAAAATTTGGATATTATTATATTTTTACATATCTTTGTACCTTCCTAATCAAATACTTATGAAAAAGTTCCTGAATCGCTTTCTAAATAAGAAGAGCAACTTCACAGAAGATGATAAGTTGAAGACCATGAATGAACAATTCTATTTTCTCCTAAACGAAGAAAAGAAACTATTAAACCACATTATTAAAGAAAATATATCCTATTTCTTCAAATATAAGAAAGTGTATTTGATGAAATTATTACTTGTGGTTATGGCATATCTGTCGATGACTTGCGGAATAATATTTGCCGTGCTGTTCGGACTCGATTATTTCAACATTATTAGCGTGTCTAAAGCCACTCCCAAAGTCGAACCGAAAATCACGATATATCTACCCGATACCGATACTATCAATATCCGAAAACTCAGCAAACAATTCAATGTCGATATATTCTTTCCTCCCGACCCAAAGAAAGATTGGAAGTTATATAAGAATGCAATTTCACATATAGAAAGCCGTGGCAGTTACAAAGTTAGAAGTGGTCAATATTGGGGAAAGTATCAATTAGGTGAACAAGCACGGGCGTTGTCAGGACTTGGTAAGATGACCTTTGATGAATTTGCATCCAATCCAGAATTACAAGAAGGTGCGTTCCTTGCGTGGATTCGTTTTATACAAGAAGAAGCCAACAAAATGAAACTATACCGATACTACGGAAGGTTTATGGATGGTGTACAAATTACAGAATCAGGTGTAATATCCTTATGCCATAACGCAGGTGTTGGTGCCGCTCAACAGTATCTAGCAAGGGGTGGAGGAAATCCGCCTGGCGGACTAAAGTTCTTAAAATTAGGTGGTTACGATTTATATCTAGATTAAAGAACATGAGGTTCCTCATGGATACCGGTTTGGCCGGAGTAGAATGTTTTTCCGCAATATTACACCTTGCGGAAAAACATTTCCTTCAGGGGACTTCAGGGAGGGTCATTTCCACAGGGGTTCAAACATCCCTTATTTAGAATGAATATAAATTTAATGCTGGTGTCGGGCGTATTCAAAAATTACATATCTTTGTTTCATTAATCAAATACACAATGGAACTGAAACAATATACACCGTTAAAAAGTCATTTTGTAAATGATTCATATAACTTATCTTTTGATAGGTTAAATGGGAACTATTTAATCCGATTTGGTAACTCTTACCACGGTTACTTAATACCCATTAATGAATTTAGCCCGTTTCATTGGTTACATTGCTTAAGATGGAGCCAATTAAATTCCGATATGTCATTGTATCTTAATGGCGATTTAATAAGAAGTGCCATAAATACGAATGTTAAGTGTACCGCCAAAAATGTTCAATACCCATATAAAATTAAGAAGTATGAAGACAGCCGAGAATACCATAGCCAATATTCAAAAGATGCGGTTTCAGATTGAACGAGTCAGCCGTATGGGCGGGCGCGATTCACTCTTTGGATTAAAGGAGATTTTTCAAATTATCCTTGCTGAGGAGCACGAGAAAGATCCCGAAGAGCCCAAAGATGGAATGTACCGCTTCAAAGGAATGGAACAGTATGGTAATATTATTTCGTTACAATGTACCTACAACGCCGTTCAAAGGTGTTATGAGGAACTTAACTTCACCAAAGAAGAGTTTGAAAAACTCATCAACTGGTACGATGGCAGGCGTCATGGCCCCGACACGGTATTACTTGCCCTTTATATTCAATGGGCAATTAAAGATAAAAAATACTTCACCGAATAAAACATACCACAATGTCAATCTTAATTGGATTAATTCCGACACACTCCAGCGGGTCATATCACGGAGCTGAAGGCTTCGAGGGGTTCTCAATGGATGGAACTGTAGTACACGTTCTTAAAGAGGGGAGCACCGAGGAATTGACTACCTTTGCCAAAAACGCCAAACAAGAAGCCGAGGACGCCACCAACCAAATTCTGGTAATTAACCAAAAAATGAGAAGTTCATATATACCACATGATGATTATGCAAACCTCGAAAATAAACGACTAATACTAAGAGCAAAAACAACAATCCTTAAATACGAAAAACTAATCATTGTGGAAGGAGTAATACTATGAGTACAATAATCAAACCAAACTCACAAAAACAAATGGAAAAAGAAATTAAACCCCAGGGATATGTTGGTTCTGGTGGCGTGTCTTTTAAAAGCGAAAAATTCGCTTACAATCTGAATGATGTTTCACAAGGGCCAGCAAAACCAGCAGGTATCCCAATCGGAATTAAAATATTCATCCTACTGGTAGTTGTGGCTTTAGGTGGGTATTACGCATATACCAAACTGTATATGAAACCACTCCCGCCCCCTGCACCTATTAAAGAAGCGGTAATACCTCCCGCAATTATTGTTCACTATGGCGATGTTCTTTTCGCAAAAACTAAGGACTCTATTGATGTTTCTTTGTACGCCGAAACAAATATTATCCTTGACGATTACAATACAACATTGATGGCGTTATCAACGATTGCATCTGGGTCGTTGACAATACCAAATCAGGAATTAACCTACAATGTAAAAGGTGGAAAAATGTTAGTGTATAAATGTGAGTTTTATAGAACAGGTAAGGGGAAAACCGCCAAAATAAGTGTAATCGGTAAAATCAAAAAACTGTAATACTATGAAAGTTAAATTAATCAAAGTACACCCATGTTGGAATACATTATATCCAAATGAATTTAATGTCGGAGACGAATTAGAGTTAAATGGGGATAGTGTAACTACCAAAAGCGGTCTTACTTTCAGAGCCGATGATATGTGTATGTCTTTCGGTTTTAGTTGTACTTATTCGGATATATTTCAAAAAGTGTAATACTATGGGACTAATTAATTTTGAAAAACCAAAGAAAATCCACTCAACAGAAGAGCATAACAGAATGCACACTTCCGATAGTGGTGTAGCGGGTACTTATGTCCCGAATATGTCAGATGAGGATGCTCAGCGATGGAAGGGTAAATATATTACGGGCGAGAATGAAAGAATTGAAATCCGTAAATCCTTTCCGATGGCTCAGGTAGTGATTGTAGTTAGACGCAACCCGCCTCAACGCTTTCGTATTGAGCCAAGAAGTGATTATTTAAAATGGACAGAAGCTAGGAACAATATTAAAATATCAATGAATGGTTCGCTATGGGTATCCTTTTCTGACTGGGAGGAAATCGAAGCAGTTGTTAATGAAGCAAGAACCCTGCTCAATATGAAATCCGAAACTATTTTGTCAACCATCAAACAATAATACTATGAGAGTCATTAATGTAATTGTTATTAAAGATAACGCGCTTTATGACATTCAGTCGTTTGGCGTGTTCGAGGAACAACTATCGCAAGAGGTTGTTGAAAAAGCTGAAAAGGCTTTCGTTCATAATGCCTTGAAACTTACCGGTATGAGAGAAGAGGACTTCAATGATACCTTTGGCGATATGGATTGCTTCATAGAGGACGGAATATTTGCGAACTCAACATATTATTCCGTTTGTCTCACTTGGTCTGAAATCTAAAGTAATTGTGTGTGGTGAAAAGGGTCGGCATTTATGTCGGCCTTTTTTTTGCTCATCATCATAAGTACAGGGGATGACCCTTCCTGAAGTCCCCTGAAGGAAATGTTTTTCCGCAACAATATTTTTCCGCAAGTGCGGAAAAACTTTCCACCACCCTGAAGACGGTAAACGATACTGAACATCCCTTATTTTGAATGAAAATAAATTAACCAGAAATGTCGGGCGTATTATATTTTTACTTATTTTTGTTTTATAATCATTAACACACACACATTATGAACCTACCAACAAGACAACAGGCAATTAAAATCATTAAGATTTTATTCCCACATTATTCTCATTTCGATTGGGAGCATTTCACTAATGAAATTCATATTGGCGAGTATGGGAAGGATGGATGGAAACATACTGATTCCCTTTGTACCATTGAGTTTCAAAGTCCAGTATTCTCCGAACGCACCATAATGATACGATTCTGGGAGAGTGGTATCCAAATATGGGAAAACAACAGGGAAAAAGAAACTTCAGAAGTCCAACCGAATACACATCAATTCGACCTTTACAGATACCTCAAAAAAGAAAGTATATTATGAAACCGAAAGAAAAAGACTTCAAACAATGGTATGCTAATAATCGCAACAGCGTATTACTCAACGATGAATACAGCGATTACAAATTCGAGTCTAAGAATTATGGTGATGGTTCTTACCTTACCTTCAAAGCGTGGATGAAAGAAAAATTTGAATACCTACAAACACACTAAAACATAAAAAAGATGAAAACATATAGAATTAAAACACAATTTACCTTCACAGGTGAGTTCTATGTCAAAGCCGATAGCAAAGAAGAAGCAAAAGAAATTGTTGATAACGATTGTGGTATGACATATGGAGCAATAACCTCAACCGCCGAAGATGAGAATATCGATTGGGAGTTTGATATGACACCCAATAAGAAAATAACTTCGGTAACTCTTAAACCCAAAAAGAAGAAGTCGTAACTAAAAAGAAAGGTGCTCAAACGAGCACTTTTTTTTTGCCAAGATGCATCGGGGATGTGTCTTCCCCGGGCAGGTGATCCAAAAGTTTTTCCGCAAGTGCGGAAAAATATGGATGCGGAAAAACATTCCTCAGTCCCGGTATCCACTTATCATTAATCTTGAATGGGGAACAAAAAATAAATTAAAAAATATTTTCACCGTTTTGTCGGGCGTATTAATTTTTAATTTATATTTGTAGCGTAATTCTAAATCAATAATTTACAATGGGAACAAACTCAGGAGAAATTAATGACATCTTGACTAAAGCCAGGTTAAACTGGACAGTCCGAACCGAAACGGTGAGAACCGAATCGGGTATTATCCTTCCTAAAAAAATTGCCATCATTCGTGATGACAATAATGAGCCGCTCGGTGATCACAAATCGGGGTATCAACCCTATCAAAATCACGAATTGTTGGAACTACTTTTCCAGATTTCCAAAAGAACAGGATTATCCCTTCACAGTGGGGGTATGTTTGGGGGAGGGGAGAAAGTATGGATTCAACTAAAATCTGACGACCTGCGACTTGGAAATGACAAAATCGAGGGTTATATCTCGGGGCTCAATTCCTTTGACGGCAGCACTTCATTATCCTTCGGGAACTCCAACAAAACAATTTCTTGTCAGAACACGTTCTGGCACGTCTATCGCTCGATAACAACCAAAATGAAACATTCAGTAACAATGCGGTTGAAAATTGAGGAAATTCTCAAGAACATTGATAAACTCGTTCAGGAAGAACAAGACAATTTCCAAAAGATTGTTCGCCTCGCCGATGTGAAAATGTCGAATGAAGTTAAAGAAATGGTAATACGCAAACTCTTTGACATCGCAAAAGAAGACAGGCTCGACAGCGACGAAATTTCAACCAACAAGAAAAACAAACTGGACAGGTTTTATATTGATCTCAAAAGTGAACTTGAAACCAAAGAGGACTCCCTGTGGGGCTTATTCAGCGGTGTAACGAGGTACACTACACACTCAATGAAAAAGACGGACAACACCGAAAACAAAATTTTTGGCACCGTTGGAAAGAAAGAAAGGGAAATCTGGGATACCCTGGTCGCCCTTGTATAACAAACATTAAAAAAAAAATCGGTATGCAACCTTACAATTACGGCTCATCGCCAAAAAACAACGAATTACTAACCAAAAAAATCAACTCAATGAAAAAAGCGCTTATCTATGGCATTCTGGGGATTATTGCTCTCCTACTTGTCTTTGTTGTTGCATCAAACATGTTGGTAAATGTCAATGCTGACGAAATCGTTTGCGTTCAGGATCCCATTGATGGAGACCTACACTTCTACACTTCGCCCGGGCTTAAAAACCAAAACTTCGGGAAAGTTACCGTATTTAAGAAACGGTCAAAATATGAATTTGAAAACTCGGTACGTTTCAATGATGGTGGACACGGTACAATGATTGGTTCAGTACAATATGAACTACCACTCGCACCTGAGGCACTAAAGAAAATTGTTGAAAAATTTACGACACAAGAAGGACTCGAAACCAGCCTGATTAAAACCGTAGTCGATAAATCTGTGTATATGACCGGCCCGCTGATGTCCTCGAAAGAGTCATACGCCGAAAAACGTAATTACCTTATCTCTTATGTTGAAGACCAAATTCAGAATGGGGTATATAAAACTGTTTCGAGGGAAGAAAAAACTATCGACCAAATGACAGGGGCAGAAAAAACCGTTACCGTAGTTACTGTTGTACCCGGCGCGAATGGAGTTCCACAACGACAAGAAGAATCAGCAATGGCGGAATTTAAGATTCGTACATTTAACTTTTCTATAAATGCCCTGCCGTATGACTCTGCCGTTGAAACTCAGATTAAAGACCAGCAAAAACTCGCAATGGATGTTCAGACCTCAATAGCCGATGCCAAGAAAGCAGAACAGCGTGCAATTACCGTCGCCAAGAATGGGGAAGCGGACGCCGCAGAAGCAAAATGGAAACAAGAGGTTATCAAAGCCAAGGCAGTTACCGAAGCCGAACAGTTACTGGCGGTCGCAAAACTTAATAAGTTGACAGCAGAACAAAATAAACTTGCGAATATCCTTGACGGAGAAGGTCAGGCAGAAAAACGTAGGTTGATTATGAATGCGGACGGTGCCCTCGAAAGGAAACTTACAGCGTGGGTTGAAGCCCAAAAAGCGTGGGCGGACGCATTTGCAAATTACAAGGGAAATGTTACCCCTCAATGGGTTAGCGGTGGCAATGGTGGTACATCAAACGCCGCAACGGACTTCATGAACCTGATGAATATGAAGAACGCAAATGACCTCGGGTTATCACTAAAAATTCCACAGGGAGGAGCCAAGTAATCTGGCCTACTTGCTTACCCAAGAACCTCGCCGATTGGCGAGGTTTTTTTATGCTTCAACACCATCTTCACTCCCAACCACCGGATGACCCGGGATCCAAAGTTTTTCCGCAACAAACTTATTCCGCAAGTGCGGAAAAACATTTTTCTATCCGGTAATCCAAAAACGACCATCCCAATTACCGGATTAATCTTATTTAGAATGAATATAAATTAAGCGCTGGTGTCGGGCGTATTGAAATTTTACTTATCTTTGTTTCATAATCTTAATACATACAACTATGAGTAAGAAAATCAAAGCCGCCAATAAGCAAAGGAATTTGCAGGCGAAACGTTCAAGAAAAGCGGCAAACAAAGCCAAATATGCCGCTCTAAAAACTGCAGGTCAGAACTCCAAATCAATCCGTTCAATCAGGGCGGGGAAAAGGGGTCGCAAAGCAACGGGCATTAGCCACCCTGACGGGCCATGTGGAAACATCGCTTGCGTTAAGTGTTTCCCCGACCTCGAAAGGAGAAAACCACAACCTCGTAAAGCCGCGTGATATGATTGGGAAACTTAAAAAAATTTTTCTTCCAACAGGTCAGGTCAAAGAAGTTGATGCACTTGAAAGTTGGACAGTTTCGTGGAAAGCCCGCACAGGCGACTTCTCAGGTAATTGGAGAATGTGTTATGAGGTTTTCATTGACGAAAACACCGCCAAGGAATACAAACAAAGGCTTGAGGAAAGCACAAAATTCCTTCGTGATGAATGGACTCGGGATATTAAACTAACGAAAAATTAAGATGAAACAGAACCCAATTTTAGTCCCCTCAGTTGGTCATACAGAGGCAGAATTAAAAACAGGTGGAACGAAATCATTCGTATCCTGGGACAGGATCCTACCCGACATCAAACATAAAATTATGTTGAAAGGGACGGAAGAAATTGTTGGGCTCGAAGTGGATGAAGATGGTATCACAGTAACAATCGAATATAAATAAATCATAACCAATGGAAAAAAATATCACATTTGTTAACGCTCAGGAAATGAGAATTAAACATCCTAACACATTTGAAGCCCCTGTTAAAGAGGAACTGGATGCAATTAAAATTGGTGACTCTGTTAAGGTATGCGCCGACAATAAAGAAAGGTTCTGGGTCACTGTAACCAATGTAGAGGGTGATATTATCACAGGGACGGTTGATAACGACCTTGTAGATGTCAACCTTGCCTATGGAGAAGAAATCAATTTCAAAAAGTCAAATGTTTATTCCATCTGGGGGGATTAAAAATGGCAATCAAATCCATCAAGGAAATGCCCAAGAGTGGCAAACTTAAAATCGACACTACTGGCCCTGACGGCAATGCATTCGTCTTAATGGCGTATGTGAGAATGTTATCCAAACATCTGAAGATAAACCACGAACCAATTCTCGATGAAATGATGAGCGGGGATTATGAACATCTGATTCAGGTAATGGAAAAACATTTTGGTGATCATATAATACTGTACCGATGAAACCAAAAGTAACTATCAAACTTCAATCTGTTACAAAGGTAATTGATTACCGGAACGGATTCAAATGCGAATATGTATTAGAAAACGAGAACCTTCGCACAGGCAAAACCAAACAATACCGTTTCTATAATAAGTTATATCAGCGCCTTGAGGTTGTGGATGATGAAACGCTCGAACTCCTAAAGAACTCCCATTGGTCAACTCACCACGAGCATATCAAGGAAATTAATCGAACCGAGGAGGAATTGTTTCAGTTCAATGAGTTTGATAAACTGTACTACATTGGCGGGGGGATAGATGGTATGCTTGCTAAATCCGATGGAACATTTATTGCAACCGCGATTTTACTGGATGATATTTTCTTCCACTGTTATATTCACCTCGAAACAACCCAAAAGGAATGTGAAGATTTTTTGAATAACTTGAAAAAAGAACATATCATCAAAAGTGATATTGTATATATTCCATACTATAATCAAAATGAGAACTGTAATAACCATTATACCCTCAGTCTTTTGGTTATGATTCCAGATGAAATATACACGGAAATTATTGGAGATAAAAAATATTTGGACGATATTTGCAAACTGAAAATCGTTGAGTATTTAAAGATAAACAAATGAAAACTATTGGAGGTATAAAGGACTACATCAAAGGCAACCGCATCGGAAGCCGGGAAGCCGAGCTTGAAAATAGCTCGGGATGGACTGCCGTACGCAAAGTACACAAATCAAAACGAAGTTACAGCCGCAAAGCCAAACACAAGAAATCGGGGAACAACCCCGATTTTTTTTTCTACACCATCGACCCTCCTGATGGAACGGGTGTCAAAAGTTTTTCCGCAAGTGCGGAAAAACATTCTACCGGAAGAAGACGGGAAGGAATGGTCTTGGCGCCCTCAACGCACCTTATTTAGAATGAATATAAATTAAGTGCTGGTGTCGGGCGTATTATATTTTTACTTATATTTGTATCATAATCTTAAACACTTACATCATGGAACTAGAAGTGAGAACCAAAAATGGCGAGATAATTGCAAAATATCTTGGCCAGATGGCAGTCATCAATTTTCAAATTTTGATGAATGACACAAAATTATTCGAGATGGTTACTAAGCACATAGGCGTTGCAAATGGCTCCCCCGCAAAGGAATTTGTTTGCTTTGTGGCAATTGAATATTGCACACTCAATATTTCCGATGATTTTGAACTGTGGTTCGCCCCTGGCGATTATATCAAAGTAAATCGTTAAAGCTATGGAATACATAAAAATAACCGAGGAAGTCCAGCAGAAATATAAGGACAACCCAAATGTTTGCCCTTTCTGTGGAAGTGATGCAATATGGGGTGGTCGTCCTGATGCTAGCGATGATACCATTTACCGTGATGTTCGATGTCTAAATCCTAATTGCAAAATGACTTGGACGGAGTATTTTTCCTTAACTCATATTAACAGCGCTTTTGTCGCAAAGGAGGACTAATAATGAAACAGTGGTATAGATTAACCGATAAGCCCGAAGTTGAATATTCAACCGACTTTCAATTCTTTATCCGTCACCAGCTTTTTGTTGCAAAAAGTGGTAATAGATATTCTTTTTGTAGTTTTCTTGAATCTAAATGCTTTGCGTTAAAAAGAGCCGTTTTCGGAAATTATGAATTATCCGATGACCAAAAAATGGAAATCGCTAAGCAAATCCATAAGGAAATTATTGAAGGAAAGCACGGCCAGGGCGAACTTGTTAATTAAAAAATATTTTCACTAATTTGCTGGTTGTATTACTTTTTTACTTACCTTTACCTAAAATTAATCGACATGAAAAAATCATTCATTTTCTTAACAGAGTTCAACGAATGGGTTGGTACTTTGATGGACGCAACAGATGAAGAATTTAAGCAATATCTTAGCGACCTGATGAAGCGATTGCTGGAGGATGGCAGCCCCGACCAAACCCAAATTGTGATATATGAGATAAATCCTCCCTCAATATCCATTAAACTTGTGAAAAATGGCGAGTGATTTTGAACGGGCTTGGTATTACAATTGCCCGAAGCACCGTAAGGTTAGATTGTTATTTTTCCAGAAATGTTGGAAATGTGAAATCCTTAACACCGCCAAGAGCTTCCGGGATATTCGGATGATGCTTACAATGAGAAACTCAATCCTTAATAAACATTAAACACATTAAAGAAATGGGACAGTATTACAAACCTGCTAATCTGGATAAAAAAGAGTGGTTGTATTCACACGACTACGATTCTGGATTGAAACTTATGGAACATTCATGGATGGAAAACCCGTTTGTTCTTGCCGTTGAACGTTTGCTCATACCTGGTGGAGCCTGGTATAAAACTCGTCTGGTTTGGGGTGGCGACTACTCCGAAAGGAAAGAGTTGGTTCCTCTTGATATTAATAAAAAATTCGGGAAATGGTATCCTGAAATGTATCCAAAAAATGCGGCCAAATACCCTGATAAGTCAATTCCTAATGTTTACAATGTGTGTTTGGATGATATGGAAACTGGCGAGAATGGTATTGAACTCCCTGCACCTGAATGGCGATTCAGGAATGTAAGACCTGAACCATTAACCGATGAAGAGTCCGCCAGGTACAAATACATTGTAAATCATACCAAAATGATGTTCATTGATAAATTCAAAACTCCCAAAGATAAAGATGGCTGGAGAGTTCACCCTTTGCCATTAATCACAGCCGATAGCAATGGCGATGGTGGCTCGTATCACAGTGATAATGGAATAAGACATTTTGGTATGTGGGCTGGGGATGTAATCTCCCTCGAGGAAAGATTACCTACCGATCAATTTTATGTCGAACTAAAACCTGATTTCAAAGAATAATGGAAACACTAACCAACGGTTACAACTTCAAGCCAAGAACTCATACCTGTTCTGTATGTACTACGTGGACTAACAGTGTTATGTTGTAAAAAATTAAGGGGATGAATCTTTTTATCCCCCCTTCGTATTACTGCGGAAAAATTTGTTAAACCGGACGGATTGTATCCACTCAATTTTGTTGAAAAATATTTTATCTCTTATGTTGGGCATAACGAAAAAAGCGTTATATTTGTTCACTAAATACTAATCCATTATGCACAAGCCAGACTTTGAATGCCTTGCGAATTCGGATCCAACAATAAAGTTTTTTCGGGATTCAAAAATTGATGGTAAACTTTTTGATTGGCAGGTTCATGTTAAAATCGTTGTGGCAAAGATGGTGCTAAGTAGATACATTGATACACTAATCAAATATAACATATGAAAACGGAGATTATTGTTAAAAAATATCGGTATCATAATTGTAATGATTGCCCGCTTTTCATTCGCCCCAATTCAGAAAACAAAATAGTGTTGAAAGGGGATCATGGAAAACCTCATATAATCCAATTATCTGACTTCGTGTTAAAACCAAATGGAGAACAAATACCAAACCCCACAATAGGTGCTTGTGGTGTCTTAGGTCATACGATTAAAGATACTGAATACCCAATTAGAAAAACTGATTCGGGGGAAGCCGAGTCCGCCTATCATACTTATAGTGGAAAATGCATTATCAAACATACAATTACTACAAAAGAAACCGAAATTAATTAAGTTATGGAAAAAGCAACTTATGTATCCGTATGGGATGGCGGAATTGAAATCCGCACCCGCTGTATTTTCAGCAGAGAAATGTCAACAGTATTCGATGTCGAAACCGCCGATGTGGAGGGATTAGATGTTCTTGAAGATGAGTATGTAGAACTCGCCGATGGAACACAAGTCCGGCACTTTGGTACGGAAGATGACCTTGAACAAGTTTAACCCCTTAAAACTATGGCACAGAAAAAAAGAGTAATTTACCAGATAGAAAATGAAACCTTCTAATTTAATCATTTAACCCCTTAAAACTATGCCAAACTGGTGTGAAAACATTATCAAAATCACGGGCGAAGAATCCAAGATGAAAGCGCTCGTGGAAAAATTCAAAGAGCTTGAAACAAATGACCAACCCGTTATGGGATTCTTGCTCGGAACTGAAGACCGCCCTGCCGATTTTGACCAAGGCGGTTGGTATGGATACCAAATCAAAAAATTCGGAACTAAATGGGATTTTCGGTATAATGAAGATCTTGATATGGAACAATGTGATACGAACATCATATATTTCCGTATATTAACTGCGTGGAGCCCACCCTGCGAGTTCCTTAAATCGTTATGTGAGAAATATGGCGTTAAAGCAATGATTCATTATCACGAACCTGGAATGGGATTCGCCGGAACTGAAGAGTTCTAACATTCTTACCCTGTACTACAAGAGGCATTGCTCCGGTAATGCCTCTTTTTTTTGCGCAAACTAGAGATACAGTTGCAGCAACGAGAGATACTCTAGAGATCGACACATGTTTTTCCGCACAAAATATTTTCTATAACTGATTGATAATCAATATCTATTATTGCGCAAACTAGAGATACAGTTGCAGCAACGAGAGATACTCTAGAGATCGACACATGTTTTTCCGCACAAAATATTTTCTATAACTGATTGATAATCAATATCTATTATTGCGGAAAAACTTTTGGGATGTAATCAAGATGCGATCTTTTTGCAGATCTACTAGTTGCACTTATGCATATATATTTTCACAAGAATGTCGAGCATAACGAAATTTTATGTATATTTGTATCCTAATCTTAAAACATAAAAAATGGACGAACAAGTTTTTACAGCAGACGATATGCGTCGAGCTTTTATAGCTGGGGAAGAATTTGAAAAAGATTCCTTATTATATGATATGGATCGAAATCCAGAAATCACTGCCCCAGATTTTGGTGATTGGATGTTAAACAACTATAATTTAAAAATTGACTAATGGAACAGAAATTTGAAATCAAATCAGGGGCTGTTGTTCTTTCAGACCCTTGTTATGAACGCGGAACCTGGTGTCAGGGTGTCGTTGAAAATGTAAAGAACGGTGAATGGCGCGGCGAAGCAAACCATATCGATACAGGTGGTTGGGGCGGTCGCGTAGCTTCTTTGGTATCCTATCATAAGGATTATCCAACCACAGCAGATGATATCCGGGCTGATGGTGAATTACTTAAATTCAGAGGTGGCGTTGATTCAGGTCAATTCGGTCACTTCGACCGTGATGGATATCGCAATGATGAATCCGTTGCAGGTGTTGAAAGACTATACAAAGACGGTGAACATATTATACGTGAAGATGAACCCTTTTATTCAATCTGCTGCGACAGAACCTTATCCGATGATTCGTGGGGCACAATTCCCCTTGGCGTTGTATCAAGTTCAGGGTATGGCGATGGGTCATACGATACCTACGGCATCAAGAACAGTCAGGGTGAATATGTCGGCTTTGCTACTTTCTTTATCTATGATAAAGAAGATAAAAATTAATTTCAATATAATGTCGGGCACATTATATTTTTACATACCTTTGTAAGATAAACCATTTAATAAACTACCTATGGGATACACAACCGATTTTACTGGAGGTCTCACTCTGAGTCGCCCCGCAACCAAACAGGAGAAGGATTACATCAATCTGTTTTCCAACACCCGCAGAATGAAGCGCAATGTGGAAAAACTTTTCGAAATTTATGAAGGGAAACATGGATACCCCTTTGCCAAAGGGAATACACCGCTGGAAATCTACGGCGAGGATGGAGCATACTTCGCATTTAATGATGGACAATGTGGACAGCAAGATGACGGGTCTATCATTGATTACAACCGACCTCCTGGCCAACCATCGTATGACGAAACCAGAGGAATGCCCATTGACCAAATCCTCACCAATGAAAAAGCCCGGAAAAAATCGGGGAAATCTCAACCCGGACTTTGGTGCCAATGGGTAATCGAAGAACCAACCGAAGGTGAACAATACGTGGCCTGGGATGGTGGTGAAAAGTTCTACAACTATGTCGAATGGCTCAAGTACCTCATCGTTCATTTCTTTGAACCGTGGGGTATTAAACTCAACGGAGAAATCCTGTGGGCAGGAGAAGATTATGACGACAGGGGAAAAATTGTTGTCGTTGATAACAAAATAACCACTAAAGTCGGAAAACTCCATTACGTGGATACAGATGAAGATGACGAATAACCCGTAAATCACACCGAATAAAGTCCCCGTATGGGGACTTTTTTTATGCCAGTTTTTTAATATAACTATCTAATAATCAGTAACCAGTCGGCCCAGACAAAAGTTTTTCCGCACATTTTTGCGGAAAAATATTGTTGCGGAAAAACATTGTACGTCCCCGTAAGGATGGGGGATGACTCGTCATAGATGTTGGTAGTGAAAAAAAATTTTCAATGAAATGTAATTTATAACGAAAAATTGTTTATATTTGTACTCTAATCCAATTGATATGATATTCACTTCCCTTGCGGACGCCAAGAGGCAAACTGGTATTTCTTATATGGGCCAGGTCAATAATGGAGCTAAACACAAAAAGGCGTTTAATTACAATGAATTAGTGTATACCATATACTTTGCCCCAGCCAAGTGTAGTGGGTATGAGGTATGTCCGGGGCGAACCCCGCAATGTAGTGCTGCGTGTTTAAATATGTCGGGTCAGAACCGTATGGATATCCATAGGAATATGATTAATAATGCGCGGGTAAGGAAAACAAAATTGTTTTTCGAAGACCGGGATTTTGCGGTTCGTTGGATTATAGATGAAATCGATGCCGCAATGGTTAAAGCCCGGAGGTTGGGATATGCCTTCAGCGTGAGGTTAAACAATACTTCCGATATATCACCTGAAGAATTCTATATCTATAATGAGTGGGGGATTAAACAAAATATATTGCAGATATTTCCTGATGTTCAATTTTACGATTATACCAAAGTACCTTCACGAATTGAATTATTGAAAAAATATCCGAATTATGATTTAACGTTCTCATTTAACGGAATGAATGAGGAAATTTGCAAAGGAATGTTACGTCACAATGTTAGAGTTGCCGTGGTATTTAATGGAACTCTACCTGATACATTTATGGATCACCCTGTCATCAATGCCGATTTATACGATATGAGATACAAGGACTCAAAAAATGTCATCGCCGGACTTCATTACAAAAGAGTAAGAACTAAATTAAAACCAGATAATAAATTCGTAATACAATGAAAAGAAAAACGAAAGAAGAAAAAATAAGTACCTTACAAGAAAAGAGGAAAAACATAATCTTGAAAGGTGAAGATTATTTTGGCGATTTAATCCAAATGTCGCCAGATGATATTGTTGATTTTCTCTTTGTATTTGGTGAAGATAATAATCAGGGGTGGGCTAACCAGAACAGAGCTTTAACTTATGCCCTAAGAATACAAGAAATTAACAATAATATCAAAGCATTAGAATCTGAATGAAAAACCGAAATTTGAATAATATAGATGATTGGCGAACGCCGCCCGAATTCTATGACAAATTAAATAAAGAATTCGAATTCGATTTTGACCCTTGCCCACTTCAACATAATATTGAAGAATGGGACGGATTGAAAATTGAGTGGGGGCAGAAAAACTTCATCAACCCCCCGTACAGCCGGAAACTAAAAGATAGCTTCGTAATTAAAGCACTTGAAGAATCCAAGAAAGGTAAGCTATGTGTATTACTTCTACCCGTTAGTACCAGCACCGCATTGTTTCACGATATAATCAAACCAAATGCAATTGAAATAAGATTCATTCGGGGAAGAATAAAATTCCACGGTGTCAATACCTTCGGACAATTCGTAAACGATAAAGCGGGAATGCACGATAGTATGATTGTAATTTTTGACGGTAGGTAAAAATATTTTCATTATAATGTCGGGCGCGTTATAATTTTACTTATCTTTGTCTCATAAACTTGAAAACAACTTGGGTAAATAATTTAAATCAAAAAAACTATGGGGTATTACACCAAATTCAAGATAACTTCCCTCACAGAGGGAATTACTGACAAAGAAGCCGAGTCGCTGGTTTTGGATGTTGTCAATGAAAAATACGGCGACCCTTTCGAAGACGAATGTAAGTGGTATAACCACGTAGAACATATGAAAGAGGTATCCGAGAAAAATCCCAGTATTGTCTTCAAACTTCAAGGCGAAGGCGAAGACCCTGGCGATATGTGGAACAAATACTTCAAGAATGGGAAAATGCAGGTTTGCAAAGTCCAATTCATCTTCCCCCCGTATGACGAATCAAAATTAGTATAAACCAAATCAATTAAAAACAATGTCACATTTTACAGTAATGGTTATCGGGGATGACCCCGAATTACAGTTAGAGCCGTATGACGAGAATCTTGATACTCCTGAGTATTCTCGTGGAGAAGTATCCGATGAAGATAGGGAGCAATTCCTCCAGTTCTACAAGGAAAGGGATACCAACAATGAACTTGAAGATAAATCATTCGAGGAAATCTACAAAATCCACGGCGACGACTGGAACAGAAATGCGTGGAGACCAGATGAGAACGGCGTATTTCAGGAATATTCAAACTACAACCCCAAATCCAAATGGGATTGGTATCAACTCGGCGGACGCTGGTCTGGTCTCATCAAACTGAAAGAAGGCGCTGAAGGCATTGAAGGTGAATCTGGCGTGTTCGATAATGAAACCGGTATCGACGCCGCATACAAAAAGGACATTGCCAATCTGGATCAAATTCGTCCCTTTGCAGTTCTGAAAGACGGTGAATGGTATGAGCGCGGCGAAATGGGCTGGTGGGCAATTGTAGCCAACGAAAAGGATACCGATGTATGGGAAGCCGAATTAAAGAAACTGCTTGACGGTCTTCCTGATGACACCCTGATTTCAATCTACGACTGTCACATTTAATACTCACCCTTTAATACCTACTACTATGGGATTAGATATGTATTTAAATCGAAAAACATATGTGAAAAACTGGCCACATATGGGCCCCGAAGACCTCCACCAGATAAGCGTGAAGCTCAACAAGCAAAAACATCCTTACATCAAAAAGGATAAAATCACCTACATCACCGAGGAAGTTGGATACTGGCGCAAGGCCAATGCCATTCACAAATGGTTTGTGGATAACTGCCAGAACGGTGTGGATGATTGTCGTGGATCCTATGTCGGATATGACCAATTGAAAGACCTGTTGACAATTTGTAAAGAGATTCAATCTAACCATTACAGAGCTCCCGAACTTCTTCCCACACAAGCTGGATTCTTCTTTGGGGACACCAGTTACAATGAATGGTATTTCAACGATATCGATAAAACCATCAAAATACTCGAACCGCTCGTTGAATTGAATGATAAACTAAAGAGGTCATCAGACTCGGTAAATTTTTACCCTATATATGAATATCATTCATCTTGGTAAACTAACATAGAACGGGAGCGGCGCAAGCCGTTCCCAGTTCTTACTAATCAAAATTGAAATGTTTAAAATGTTCAAAAAAGCTATCATCATCGCAATTGCCATTGTTGTAGTACAATGGGCGTGGCGAAAGCTTAAGGAGGACGATGGAACAAAAGAACTGTTGAACAAGTTGGAGGGTATATTGTATGGGAAAAAATAACAGATTGACCGAGGGGGTTTTCTCCAACATTGTTGGAAACAAATCGTATATTGATTTCCTAAACAGTGACCCTGATCTTGGAATAATTCCAACCCCTGAGATTGAGAAATATAAAGACCTATATCTCAGGATTATCAACCAAAATCGTGAAGATTTCGAATCACTCGCCAAACTCGAAGATGCAATTACCCAACTGAGATGCAGGGAAGTCACAAAAAAAGAATTGAAATTATCACAAGTCCGAGGTTACATTTATGCAAGAACCCCTTTCTTCAGACAAGGTGAAACCATCAAGGATATCAGAGTTGTCGTGGGGAAAACCGAAGAATATGGTGAAGACCTCAACGCACTCTTGGCAAACGATGCGTTCGTATTACAGGCTAGGAACAAACTTATGTCTATGGTTACTGAGCAGATAAAACTAAATATGATCTTCATCAATGAACTGGAAGAAAAATTTCAGGATGAATGTAAAACCAATGAATAATTTACATACCTTTGTACAACCAACTAAAATCTGAAACAATGTCAGAAAAAACAAAAATCTACAAATTGGTTAGTGAGAACCTAACTAATGTTGGTGGCCCTATGGGTAGAAATGACTCCTTCGAGAATTGGTCGAAACTATTCTACGACATCGACATCGCCAAAGCACACGCCGTTATTGACTATGGAAAGGCCATCAACTGGCATAGCGATAGGAATTGCATCCACTCCGGGGATCTTAAGTATGTTATGTATACCATATCAGAAGTGGAGGTAATATGACCGATAAACTTGCAATCGAATATATGAATGAATTATTCGCCATCATTGTCGCAAAGAAGAATAGCATAACCGATGTCGAAAAAATCATTCGTATTGATTTCGAGAAAAACGTGGTGTTCTTCCTTAAAGATAAAGGATTCGATTTCGAGTTCATCAAAAATGATTATGATGTCATTCATCGATACACCATTACCAAACAATCCAAAAACTTCAGACAAACCTGGTTTGAAAATAAAGCAGGTCATACAATTCCAGATGAACAAGCAAAATGGGAAGAGACAGTACAAAAAGAATCATATGAACCTCCCAGATTCAAAATCAACCCCTGGAATTTTGAGGTAAAGTTTGAATGGTGGAAATCAGGTAATCAAAACCCAACCGCCCACGTATGGCACCCCGAACAAATGACACTCGAACAATTCTACAATAAACACCTTAAACGAACTTTCAAGTTAATTTAAACCCTTAATTTAAACCCTTAATTCAATCGCCCAATGAAAAAGAAACAAGAAACAACTGAACCTACATCAAAAGTATGTAAGGTCTGCGGAAATGAAAAACCAATCGGTGAATTCCGCCTTCACAAAAATGGTTATCGCCTCGGCAAATGCTACGCCTGCGAAAAAGAAGCCTGGAAAGGTAGAAGTAAAAAAACCGGTAATCAATCCGATACCGCCACCGCCGCAGCTGCCCTGTTCCCGGTAACTACCAAAGCCGGACAAACATTCAATGTGTCCACATTCCCTATCAAGGGCGGACGCAAGGTTACTTCCCCGAGCACCGATATGGTACTCTATACTTCACCTGAAGTGACAAGAGACCAAGCAAGAGCAATCTTCCAGGTCTACGCTAATGTTCCCCGCACTGGAATCTCAGCTTCCGTTGTAGAATAAACAAAGTATTACCCTAAAACAAAAACAGATGAAACCAAACCTAATTAAAACACTTATCGGTACAGTTTTGGTACTGATAATCACCGCACTATTCGGAGGCATTACCTTCGAAAACTACTCCCTATCAATCGAAATCAAAAACTGGGCACTTTTACTCAGCGCAATTGTAGTCACAATTTTGATTTTCGTTCCATTCAAATCCAAATCAAAGGTATTGTTAATCTTAATATTAGCATCTTTTGGGGTTATGAGCTGTGAGAAAAATACCAACACAGTTCAAGCCCCACTAGTAAAACATAAGATTACTACGCCAACCACAATCGATAAGAGTACTACGCCAACCACAATCGATAAGAGTACCCCTAATTACCCTATCGTACAGGACAACACAATACCAGCAAAAAAACCAAAACCGACAATTAAAATCGGATTGGAGTTTCAGGCTGGTCATGACCCAAATATATGTAGCTCCTGTTGCATAATGCTACCTTGTCCATATGGATATTGCTGCGACCATGTTGCCTGTTGCGGATACGGTAATTTATGCTCTTGGAATATCGAAATTACCATACCTTTGTATTGGGATCTAATCAAAATGGGTGAAACTTATCCATTCCAAACCTCAATGAACTATAACTGGGAATATGAAATATTTCAAATGCCCGCACGTTCAGATTTGATTGATAAACGCTCCAGCGAAATCCCCGAAGAATTTATCGGAAAGTATATCAATATTTATGAGCAAGATTTCGTTCTCGACCCCGAAACAAAATTATTCAACTCTACAAAAGGTATGTTCTTCTCCGATAAACCACGCTTCGAAGTAACCAATTAACACCAAAATTCTTTTACCCGGATTGAAGATGGTTAGCCACGCTAACCATCTTTCTTCATTTAATCTTGTTTATAACGAAAAAATCATTATATTATGAGGAAACACTTTGCAATTCTATCTCTCTTTGACGGTATATCCTGTGGACAGATAGCTCTGAATAAGGTTCTACCCCCATACTCCTTGTATACCTACTACAGCTGTGAAATAGATGGAAATGCAATAGACATTACACACCATAACTACCCTCAAACGATTCAACTTGGGGATGTTCGGGAGCTCCGCAGAAATATGATTCCTTATGACATATTCCTGATTATGGGCGGGAGCCCCTGCCAATGTTTCTCGTTTGCCGGAAGACAGAAAGGAATGACCACCAAACAAAATATTGAGATTCGTTCATTAGAGCAATATCTCAAGTATAAGAGGTCGGGGTTTGAATTTGAGGGTCAATCATACCTCTATTGGGAATTTGTTCGTATAGTCGAGGAATTTAAGCCACAGTACTTCCTGTTGGAGAATGTATTGATGAATACGAAATGGGCCGACATTATATCCAAAGGACTTGGGGTCGAACCAATCCGAATCAACAGCTCACTCGTAAGCGCACAAAATAGGGATAGATTGTATTGGACAAATATCCCCAATGTTAAACCACCCGAAGATAAACAAATCTATCTTCATAATAAGATCCCCGGAGCTCGTGGATGTGGATACCGAGGCGTATGGAATACCAACCTTAACATCTACGTGTCCAATTTTACCATCAGGAAAGACTCCAAGGCGAATTGCGTGGTAACAACCAATGGGCCAACCAATATGATTATCTTTGAAGATGGCGAAGCAAGACACCTTACCATAAGTGAAATCGAAATGCTACAGACACTCCCGAAAGGATACACCAACTTAGCAACAATAACAAAGTCCGCACGACACAAAGCAATTGGAAATGGATGGACTGTGGATGTCATAACACATATCCTAAGTCATATTCCTGAAATGAAAAAATAATCCCACAGAGGGAAAACAACCCTGAAGGGGACAAATACAAATCAAAAGTTTTTCCGCAGGATTTAACCCCTTGCGGCCCAGCTAGAATATGCAAAAGTTTTTCCGCAAACCAGATACTTATAATTATGAAAAAAATGTGTCAAACCATCAAATGTTTCTTCGGATACCATAAGTGGAATGTTAACATTTCTAACTATGACCCTGATGATACCTTCAGAGAATGCACCCACTGCGGAAAAATACAAGGAATATATATGGGGCATTGGTACAACATCAACAAAAAAAACATAATAAATATCGATAATGATTATGGAAACAACAACCCTAAAGAATCCGATAGAACTATCAAAAGAGGTATTCGAATCGATGCAAAAACAAAAGAAATCACTGGGGTACGCAATCAACCTAGGTTGGATGATAGTAATCGAAGATTTGACCATCGAGGAAAAAAAAGTAACCAATAAGAAATGGGGATTTCTTAGCCGAAAAAAAACAACCGAAACCATCTATCTATTAACCGAGGCTAGAATCCGAGTATGGAATGTTAACCGCCTAACCTGGTCATACCTTTCAGAACAAGGTATTAATATATTACTCAATAATGATGATGTATCACGCCTAAGAATACAATACCTGATGAGAATAAAAAACCCACTCCAAAGCCTTGGCGTACAATTTAAACCCAAATTAACTAATGAATGACGTTAGTAATACACTATTTTGGGTTAGCTTTGTCGGCGTTGCCATATTCATTGTTAGCGCCGTCCACGCAACTATCGTATTACGCCTCGCCAAAACAAAAGAATTTAAACCACCCGACCTCGCACTTACCGCAGTGTCCCTATGTATGGCAATTATATTCATCGCAATATCCGTGTCGCACAGGGTAACACATCCAGATATACCAAAAGAAACCCCCCTTGTAATACCACCAAAAGAATCATATAAGAAAACAGGAATCCGCTTCGAGTATGACTCAACAAAGAAAAAAATAGATACCATAGATATCTTCGAAAAAGTCAGATGACCCGGAAGTATGACACCATAATGTTTTTCCGCACACGTATGACCAAAACTTTTTTTCACCGATATTTGGTATTGTCATTTTTATTCGTTATATTTTAATAACCAAAACTTCCTTCATCATGTCTAAACTGAAAATCAAAGAAATCGTGGACAGAACTATTAGTTATGCCCATAAACGCCAAGGCGAAACTACTATCACTGTCTATGGCCCTATCGCCAAAAATATCTACTACAACGGACATTCATTCCGCGTTCGCGTTACCAAAGATTATGACCGAACCAGCAAAAACTTCCGGAAACTTAAAGAAGCTATCAAATACAGGAATAAGTTACAAGACAAATAAGCACTCGTTCATCTATCATATACTCGTTTACATTCAGACCCTCGCGATTAATAATCCGAGGGTTCTTTTTTGCACCCCCTAGCGGGGGCGTATTGCGGAAAAACTTGTAACCCCCCGCGGGGGAAATTACCACATTGCAGAAAAACTTCTTGTAATACCCCATAATAAAAAACCCCCGCGGGGCGGGGGGGTTTATACGTCATACTTAATAACATATCTATAAGTCATACATATGTTCGACCCCCCGCTAGGGGGGCATTTTCCAGATTTCTGGAAATATAGCTCGTGCTTCGAGGATAGGACAATCTGGGTAAAGTCCCCACATTCAACCACTTTTTCCCACGAACAGGTTTTGTAATACGCTGGGCGGAAATTCTGAGAGTATAATGATAAAAATGTTATATAAATTGTAATACGACAATATAACATAAATATCGTTATATTTTTGACCCCCAAATTAATATGAGAAAATGCCCCTGCGGGGACAAATTAAATGGATGTATTTTTAACTATGGGATTTCGTCTGCGTGGTGATGAAGTGTTCAATTGCGGCGCTGGGAGTGGCATAGATATTTAAGATAGGGATGATATATCCATTTCCACAATCTTCTCCATCGGTTTGAATAACGAGAGCTTCCATAGGATCCTTGCAAGTATAGACTTTTGCTATGAATCCTTTATTTGCTTTTAATCCATCCCAGGAGAAGTAAACATCGCCAACTGTTTCTCTTTTGGTTAGAATGTTTTTGTAGTCCATTTCTTCTTTATTTCTGCGGTCTTCTCTATCGAATTTAGCGCAGTCTGAAAATGCGTCGCTCATAATTTTTTACTTATATATTTGTAGTTTTTCTTCTTGTTTTCATTGGTCGAAGTC
>Ga0209835_1000340_pt1 | contig 32011 bp, 39 predicted proteins | sample LakKivwa52mmetaG_FD_184138 | JGI IMG/M metagenome (GOLD analysis project Ga0209835, IMG submission 184138) | Anoxic lake water microbial communities from Lake Kivu, Rwanda to study Microbial Dark Matter (Phase II) - Lake Kivu water 52m metaG... | ecosystem: Environmental > Aquatic > Freshwater >... | reverse complement strand
CCGGGCCGGAGTGGGATTGCGGCATTGTAGTCAATGGCGCGGGCGGGGGATAATGTCGCCGAACCCGCAGGCCGTTCATTGCGTATTGAAAATTCCCTTTCCCCACCATCGATCGCCCGAAAGGATGCCATGGCACGCCGTTTCTCCTTCCTACTCCTGCTGACCGCGCTGGTCGCATTTCCGGCACGTGCCTCGACCCTGCCCGAAAGCTGCACGGACAGTCGCGGCCATACCATCGCGGTGGAGGTCGACTATCAGCAGGCGGAGCTGGTGAAATTCGCCCATGGGCAGATTCGCCACAACCCAAGGGTGCTGCCGCATCTGCCGGATGTGGCCCGCCTGTTCTTCGTCGCCCAAGCCTGTGCGCGGGCATCCGCGCCCGATACCGTTGCACATATTCGCCGCGCGGATTGCACGGCCTGGCGCATGCTGGAAGCGGGCGGCCAGCTCAAGGAGGTCGGTACGCACGGTCTGGTGCGGGAACTGGTATTCACCTCGGACGAATGGAAGCTGCTGCCCGGCCCGGCACGCAGCTTCGATTTCTCTGATTGCACGACGCGCGGCAATGTCCTGCACCTGCCGCTCGCGACCCCGCCTTCGACCGCACAAGCACAATGGAACGCCTGCACGCACGCCTGCGGCGACCGGCTCTGGCATTGCGGCAACTCCGATGCTTGCCTCAACGCTTACGATGCCTGCCTGAAAACCTGCGGCGCAGCACCCGCCGCGACGCGCTGACCCGCTACCGCCACTGGCGGTGAATGATGTCGCGGATGAGGTGCAGGCGGCGGTGGAAGAAATGATCCGCGCCGGCGATCACGGTAATCGGCAGCTCAAGCGCTTCCGCCCAGGCCAGCACGTTGGCGAGCGGCACGGTTTCGTCCTGTGCGCCGTGGATGACGATGGTGTCGGCGGGTACCGCCGCAGTCTCATACTTTCTCAAGCCTTCGATGAAGCCTGAAGCGGTACCCACCAGCACCAGCCGCTGCGCGGCGTCGCCCGCCGTGGCGAGCGTCTGCGCCAGGCGCGTGACCACATAGGCGCCGAAGGAAAAGCCGGCGAGGAAAACAGGCAAGGCAGCGCCGAAGCGCTGGCGCGCATAGGCATGCACGGCCAGCAGGTCTTCGGTCTCGGCGATGCCGTGGTCGTGCGCACCCTCCGAGCCGCCGACGCCGCGGAAGCTCGGCCGCAGCGTGGCGCAACCCAGTTCGCGAAAGGTCCGGGCGAGCGTCGTCACGACCTTGTTGTCGGCGGTGCCGCCGAACAGCGGATGCGGATGCGCCACCAGCGCGATGCCTTGCGGCGCGGCGCGCGGTTCGACGCCGGAAGCTTGCGACGGCTCTACAAACACCTCGATCTTGCCGTCCGGCCCATCGAGCAGGACGCGCTCATGACGGCTCATTGATTGTCGATCAGCAAGCGCTCGACGACCTTGCCGTTGATCAGGTGCGATTCGACGATCTCGTCGATGTCTTCCTGATCGATGTAGGTGTACCAGACGTCCTCGGGATAGACGACGATCACCGGCCCCTTGTCGCAGCGGTCGAGACAGCCCGCGTTATTGACGCGCACGCTGCCCTTGATCTGGTCGCCCGCCGCCTTGACGCGCTCCTTGCAGTAGTCGCGCATCGCCTGCGCGCCATTGTTGTTGCAGCACATCTCGCCGGGCTCGCGCTGGTTGGTGCAGAAAAAGAGGTGGTGCTGGTAGTAGCTCATTGTGGTCTCCTGCTCTTGGGTTGGGTGCGCCAATGTAGCAAAAGTCGGCGCTGGCGGGACGGCACCCGACGCGGAGCGATACACTGCCGCCGTGTCCCCCAACGCCATTCCCCTCGATCCCGCCAGGGAAAAACTGCTGCTGCTGACGCTCGCCGGCATCCAGTTCGCCCACATCCTCGACTTCATGATCATGATGCCGCTCGGCCCGATCCTGATGGCCGAGCTGTCGATCGACGCGCACCAGTTCGGCCTGCTCGTCTCGGCCTACACCTTCACCGCGGCACTCGCCGGCATCCCGATCGCGATCATCGCCGACCGCTTCGAGCGCAAGCGCCTGCTGCTGACGATGTTCATCCTGTTCGCGCTGGCCACGCTGGCCTGCGGCCTCGCGCCAAGCTACGCGACGCTGCTGCTCGCGCGCGGACTGGCCGGCGTGTTCGGCGGCATGCTCGGTTCGATGGTGCATACGATGGTCGGCGACCTGATTCCCTTCGAGCGCCGCGGCCGCGCCAGCGGCACGATCATGGCCGCGTTCTCGGTCTCCACGGTGGCGGGCGTGCCGCTCTCGCTGTTCCTCGCCAATGCCTACGGCTGGCGTATGCCCTTCATCCTCATCGCCGTGCTGGCGGCCCTGCTGTTCCTGCTCGGCCTGAAGCACTTGCCGACCCTGCGCGGCCACCTTCCGGGCGCCGTGATCAGCGAGGCCGAGCGCGCGCATCCACTCGCCGCCATCGGCGCAACGCTGGCCGACGCCAACCACCGGCGCGCGCTGCTGTTCATGGGTATGATCATGCTCGGCGGCTTCACGGTGATTCCCTTCATCACGATCTACGCGACGGCCAACGTCGGCATCCGCCAGGAGGACATCCCCTACATGTACCTCGCCGGCGGCTGCGCCACCTTCTTCACCGCGCGCTGGATCGGCCGGCTGGCCGACCGGCACGGCAAAGTGCGCGTCTATCGCTGGGTCGCGCTCGGCGCGCTGGTGCCGCTGTTCGTGCAGACCCACCTGCCGCCGGTGCCGCTGTGGGCGATGGTCGCCTGCGCCACGGTGTTCTTCATCTTCGTGCCGGGCCGCATGGTGCCGGCGATGGCCATCATGACTTCCGCCGTCGAGCCGCGCCTGCGCGGCACTTTCCTCGCGCTCAACGGCACGGTGCAGAACCTCGGCTGCGGCATCGCCACTTACATTGGGGGCCTGATGATCGCGATGGAGAACGGGAAAGTCGTCGGCTACGGCAACGTCGGCCTGCTGGCGATGGCCGCCACCGCGCTGACGCTCTGGCTGGTCGGGCGCATCCGGCTACTCGGTGCCGTCCCGCCAGCGCCGAGTTTTACCGCGGCGCGGGATACTTGAGCGCGTTCTTGGCGATCTTGTCGCGCGCGGCGGCGATCAGGTCGATGTCGAGCGCGTCGGCCAGTTCGACCAGGTAGATCAGCGTGTCGGCCACCTCGTCGCGAATCTCCGCCAGCTTCTCCGGCGACGGCTTCAGGCTTTCTTCCGGCGTCGCCCACTGGAAGTGTTCGACGAGTTCGGCCGCTTCGACGATCATCGCCATCGCGAGGTTCTTGGGCGTGTGGTATTGCCGCCAGTCGCGCGCGGCGGCGAAGTCGCGCAGCGCATCGCGCAGGGTAGTCAGGTCGACAATTTCATTCGTTGCGCTCATTGCTTGTTCCTTGAAAACATCAGCCAGGGCAGGGCGAGGAAGGGCCAGAGCGCGGACACGAGCCGGGTCAGGCCGTTGAAGTTGAGGAAGTGGCCCTGCTGCCAGACGCGCAGACTGTCTTCGAGATAGGGATTGTCGGGCATCAGGTTGGCGAGCACGGTCGCCAGCATCAGCGCCATCGCCGCGATCGCCAGCCGTTCGTTGGTATTGCAGCCGAGCGCCAGCAGCGCCAGCACGAGGCCCAGCGCGAGCCCGCCCAGGGTGCCCGGCGTCAGCCAGGCGAAGCCATGCACGCTTTGCATCAGCAGCATGATCGCGCCGCTCTTGACGAGCATCGCCGCGCCAAGCAGCGCCAGGGGCAACAACACCGGATGATTGCGTGCCAGCCGGTTGCCGATCAGGACGATCGCCAGCGTCTGCGCGGCCACGGTCGCCATTTCCAGTTCCATGAAATGGCCAGCCTTGAAATCGAATGCCGCCGCCAGGCCGAGCAGGCTGCGCAGGTTGCCGTTGCCGAACAGGAAGGATTCCGGATTGAGCTGTGTCAGCAGCCAGAGCGCCAGCAGCACCAGGCCGCGATCGCCGGACTCGCCGCCGAGAAAGCGCCGCTCGCGCCAGTCGTGCAGGTGGCCGCCATCGAGCAGGTGGCGGCCCCAGCGCAATCCGGCCAGCGCGCCGAGCAGGCCGCCGCCGGCATTGCAGACCAGGTCGAGATTGGACGGCACGCGGGTGGGCAGGAAATTCTGCGCGAATTCGACGCCGAAGGACAGGGCACCGCCCGTCAGCGCAGCCAGCATGAAGACAACAACGGCAGGCAGGCGCGGAGTAAATGCAGTCGCCCAGAGAAAGCCCAGCGGGACATAGGCGAGCCCATTCGCGACGAGGTCGAATACCGTGTAGTAGCGCGGCCAGGCGGCGGTGAGAAAAGCCAGCGGATCGACGCCGGTATCGCGCCAGCCGGAAAACGGGTAGAGGCTGCCGTAGAGAATCAGCAGCGTGTAGACGCCGGCAAGGTAGAACGGCAGTCGGGAGCGCGCCGTCACGCGGGAAGCGTCAGACCCCGTGGGGCGAGGCCACGCGGGCGCGCAGGCGATGGAGCAGTTCGGCGGGGGACAGGCGCGCCGGATCGAAGCGTGGCAGTTCGACGCCGTCGAGGGTGTTCTTCACCAGCAGGCCAAGGTCGGTGTCGCCTTCCATCAGCAGGCGGCGATCGAAGAACAGCGTGTCGGGATCTTCCTCGCGCGCCAGCAGCACGAGGAAATCGCGGGCCTTCGCGGAGATGGTCAGGTCGGCCGAGGCGGGATCGAAGACCGGATGGAAACTCCGGCCGTTGTAGCCGAAACGCAGCGTAATGCCCGCATCTTTCACGCGGATCGTGAAACGCTTGCCGATCAGCATCTCGAGCGGCTCGCGCGGAATCATGCGACCGAGCGCGAGGTTGAGACCCGTCACCAGCGCCAGCGTCGGCGGCAGTTGCGGCAGCTTGTCGCCCAAACGCGCCAGCAGCGCGGGCAAGGTGAAATCGGGAAGCTTGAAGTTCTTGATCATGGCGTCGTTACCCAGTCCAGACCCGGACGATCGTACCAGAAGCCGTTGCAGTAGTCGCCCGTCGGCATCGCTGCGGATGCGCCATCGAGCAGCGCGCGGTAGGCCGCGATCAGTTCGGTCATGCCTTCCGATTGCGGCGAGAGTCGCAGCAGGTCGACGCCCGTGGCGGCGAGTTCGGGCAGTTCGCGCTCGAGGTGGTAGAGCTTCGCCGACTGCGTCTGGATGCCGTTGAGGGTGAGGAAGGGCTGGCCTTCGCGCGTCTTGACTTCGAGTCCGTCGGCAAACTCGATGCAGCGGAATTCGCAGGTGTCCTTCTGCAGCCGGTAGCGCCGCGCGGTGAAGCAGCGCGCCGAGTAGGCGAGCGGGATGCGGCCGTGCGCAAAGACTTCGGTCTCGACATCTGCGGGCATTTCCTTGTGCAGGCTGGTCAGCATGGCACGGCCGCTCTCGGGCGGCATCACCCAGCGGGTCGCGCCGCAGTCGGCGAGGATCTGCAGCGTGTGGCTGTTGAAGATGTTGAGCGTCGGCCCGGCGACGAAGCGCTGTCCGCGTGCGGCGAGCTGGTGCACGGCACCCATTTCATTGGCCTCGACGGTCAGGCGCGGATCGTCGCGCGCGGCGTCCATCATGCGACGCACGGCCTTGAGGTCGGATTCGGATTCGATCAGCGGCAGCGTAGACAGCGCGACTTCCTTGCCGGCATCGGCCAGCACCGTCGCGGCTTCGAGGTAGTCGTCGAGGCGCATCTCGTGGCGACGCGAGCAGACCGCTTCGCCGAGATAGATGACATCGACGGGCTGCTCGGCCATCGCCGCATAGAAATCCATCACCTGCTGGCGTGTCCAGTAGTAGAGCAGGGGGCCTAAAGTGAGCTTCATTATTTCCAGGGACGGTTGTAGGCTCCGAGCGTGGCCGACTGGCCTTCGGAGATCTTGTTCAGTTCGGCCATCCACGTGGGGGCCGGCTTGAAGTGTTCGAGGTCGCGCTTGCAGGCATCGATCGCAGCCCGCCACACTTTCGTCACCTGTCCGACGTAGGCTGGGCTGCGCTGGCGGCCTTCGATCTTGAGCGCCTTGACGCCCGCCTTCATGATCTCGGGCAGCAGCTCCATGGTATTGAGGCTGGCCGGTTCCTCGATCGCGTAATAGGTTTCCTCGTCCACCTCGAAGCGCCCCTTGCAGAGCGTCGGGTAGCCGGCGCGTTCGCCCGGTGCGAAGCGGTCGATCAGCACGCCGCCCAGCCGCGTCTCCATGCCGCGCGGCGTTTCCTCATAGCGCACCGCCTTGCCCGGCGAACAGGCGCCCTGGCAGTTCGGCGAGGTGCCGGTGGTGTAGGCCGACAGCGCACAACGGCCCTCGACCATCACGCACAGGCCGCCGAAGCCGAACACCTCGATCTCGACGGGCGTGTTCTTCGCGACATGCTCGACCTGCGCCAGCGACAGCACGCGCGGCAGCACGGCGCGCTGGATGCCGAAGCGCTCGTGGTAGAAGTTGATCGCCTCGTAGTTGGTCGCCGAACCCTGCACGGAGAGATGCAGGCGCAGTTGCGGATGGGTGCGGTGCGCGTACTCCATCAGGCCGGGATCGGCGAGGATCACGGCATCGACGCCGAAGGCCGCGGCCTTGTCGACGGCGGCCGTCCAGCTTGGCCAGTTGTCGGTGAGCGGGAAGGTGTTGAGGGCGACCAGTACCTTGACGCCGCGCTGATGCGCGTAGGCGATGCCCTCTTTCAGGCTTTTGTCGTCGAAGTTGAGGCCGGTGAAATTGCGCGCGTTGGTGGCGTCGCGGAAGCCGGTATAGACGCAGTCGGCGCCGTTATCGACGGCGATCTTCAGCGCCGGCAGCCCGCCGGCGGGACAGACGAGTTCGAATGGGGAAGCCATGGCGATTCAATGAGTTGGAGGGCGGACTATAAGTGCGGCCGTCCCTCTTGAGGTTGATATGGGTCAAACTCGGCGCTGGCAGGACGGCATCAGGGCAAAGCGCCGCGTGGTTTGCGGCCGGCGCGGGCGAACAGCAGGTCATACAGCGGGCGCGGCAACCATTTCATCACGGCGGCCACGACGCCCATCGGCCAGGGCATCACGGCGAAGCGTGACCCGCGTTCGATATGCCGCGCCATGCTGGCGACCGCCTTGTCGACCGGCATCAGGAAGGGCATTGGATAGGGATTTTTCGCCGTCATTGGCGTGGCAATGTAGCCGGGCGCAAGCGTGACGACCTTGACGCCGCTGCCGCGCAGTTCGACGCGCAGGCTTTCGAGGTAGGCGATGGCAGCGGCCTTCGAGGCGGAGTAGGCGCCCGCTCCGGGCAATCCGCGAATACCCGCCACTGATGCAATGCCGACCAAACGCCCCCGCCTTGCCACGCGCATGGCGGTGATGAAAGGCTGGAAGCTATGCACCATACCCATCACGTTGGTGTCGAAGACGCGCCGGAAAGCTGGCAGGTCATCGGCCTCGTCGGTCAGCGTGCCGACCGAGACGCCAGCGTTGGCGATGACGATGTCCGGCACACCAGAGAAGGTGACGAAGTGCTCACCCGCCGCCGCAAGCGCTACGGCATCAGCCACATCGAGCGGGTAGAGATGACAGGACACATGGGGCAGCCCATCGAGCTCGGCGGCGAGCGCCCGCAAGGCATCCTCGCGCCGCGCGGCCAGGCCGAGAACCGCCCCCTGCGCGGCATAGTGCCGCGCCAGCGCCGCGCCGATGCCCGACGAGGCACCGGTGATGAATACGCGCAGCGGCGTTTTCAGGGGATTACTTCTTCTTTGCTGGAGTCTGCTTCTTCAACTCGGCGCGATTCCTGGCGATCAGGAAGTCGGTCACTTCCAGCATCTGGCCGTAGGAACTCAGTTCCGGACCGGGGCTGTACTTGCCGCCGACGACGAGCGCCGGCACGCCGCTGAAACCGTACTCCTGGGTCATCTCGGCCGCCTTGCGCACCTTGGTCTCGACCGCGAAAGACTTGTAGGTATCGGCGAAGGCCTTGCGATCGACCCCCTTCTTCGCGACCCAGTCGAGCAGGATGTTTTCGTTGCCGAGGTTGATGCGCTGGTTGAGCATGGCGTCGAAAGCGGCATCGCCCAGCTTGTCGAGCAGGTTCATCGCATCGAGCGTGTAATAGAGACGCGCGCCGGGCGCCCAGCTTTCATTGAGAATGGCCGGCACCTTTTTGAACGTCACGTCGGCGGGCAATTGCTTGACCCATGACTTGAGCAGCGGCTCGAGCTTGCCGCAGTGCGAGCAGCCGTACCAGAAGAATTCGATGACTTCGACCTTGCCGGCATCGTCGGTCGGCTGCTGCATCTGCAACCGGGTGAAATTGCGGCCCTCGACGGGATCAGCCGCAACCGCGGGTTGCAGGGTGAAAGCGCACATTGCGACGGCCGCAAGCGCGGCTTTGACGATCTTCATGTCTTCCCTTTCTAGTCCTTGGCCCGGACCACCGTGGCCGGGACGCCTTGCTGTGACAACTGGGCGCGTGCCCGGTTCATTTCCTCGGGATTGACAAAGGGGCCGATACGCACCCGATGCATCGTGCCTTTGTCCGGCACCTCGCCCGTGACCACGCCGGCCTCGAAGCCGAGCATCGCAAGCCTCGCACGCAGGTTGTCGGCATCCGCCTTTTTCTGGAAGGCGCCGACCTGCAGATACGCTCCGCCGCCCGCTGGCGCGGGTTCGGGCTGCGCGGTCGGCGCAGGCGCAGTGCCCGCAGTGCCCACGGTGCCCACAGTGCCTGATGTCGCCGGCTTCTTGCCTTCGAGGATGTCGTAGAACTCGAACTTCTTCTCGCCGCCTTTATCGATCGGCTTGTCGCCGGGCTTGCCCGGCAGGGGCACGGGCTTCGTGGCGTTGGTGCCGTCCTTCGTTTCCGGCTTGGTCACCTTCTGGACGAAGGGTAGCGGCGTCTTGTTGAGATACCAGACGACGCCGAAGGAGATAAGTACCCCGGCCAGCAGGCCGAGGGCGATGCCGATCAGGGTACCGCCGCGTTGTGTGCTGTTCATATGCCGTCCCGCCAGCGCCGACTTTTACATGGCATCCGGGGTGGAGACCCCGAGGATGCGCAGGCCGTTGCGGATGACTTGTCGTACCGCCACCGCCAGGGCGAGACGCGCCAGCTTCTGCGCTTCATCGTCGACCAGCAGGCGCTCGGCGTTGTACCAGGCGTGGAACTCGGCCGCGAGTTCGCGCAGCCAGAAGGCGACGGCATGCGGCGCGCAATCGCGCGCGGCATTCTCGATCAGCTCCGGGAAGGCGGCCAGCTTGGCGGCCAACGCGAGTTCGCGTTCGCTCGTCAGCGGCGCGAGACCGGCCTTGGTCAGCGAGGTTTCCTCGCCACCCCATTGGTTGAGCACCGAGCAGACACGGGCGTGCGCGTATTGCACGTAGAAGACCGGGTTGTCGTTGGATTGCGATTTGGCGAGGTCGAGGTCGAAATCGAGCGACTGGTCCTGCTTGCGCAGCAGGTAGAAGAAGCGGCAGGCGTCGTTGCCGACCTCTTCACGCAGTTCGCGCAGCGTGACGTAGGACCCGGCGCGCGTGGACATCGAGACCTTGGCCGTGCCGCGGAACAGGCTGACGAATTGCACCAGCGACACGTCGAGCGCGTCGGCGTTCAGGTCGAGCGCCTTGAGCGCACCCTTGACGCGCGGAATATAGCCGTGATGATCGGCGCCCCAGATGTCGATAACACGTGTGAAGCCGCGCTCGAACTTGTTCCAGTGATAGGCGATGTCGGAAGCGAAGTAGGTGTAAAGCCCGTTTTCGCGCTGCACGACACGATCCTTCTCGTCGCCGAAATGCGTCGAGCGGAACCACTTGGCGCCGTCCTGTTCGTAGAGGTGGCCACGCTTCTCCAGTTCGGCAACCGCTTTTTCCACCATGCCGGTATCGTAGAGCGAGCGCTCGGAGAACCAGCAGTCGAAATGCACGCCATACTCTTCGAGGTCCTCACGGCAATCGGCAAGCTGCTCGGACAGGGCATGCTGGTGGATGTAGAACCACTCCTCGCCGAGCAGGTCCTTCGCGGCGGCGATCAGGCCGTCGAGATGGGCCTCGACATCGGCACCTTCACCCTCGGCGGGCGGCACGCAAGCCAGCACGGCGGCAGCCGGATGCACGTAGCGGTCGCCATGCGCTTCCTTCACCTGCCGCGCCATGTCGCGCACATAGTCGCCCTGATAGGCGTTGGGCGGGAAGGGCACCGCCTCGCCGAAGATGTCGAGGTAACGCAGCCAGGTCGACACCGCGAGGATGTCCATCTGCCGGCCGGCATCGTTCACATAGTATTCGCGGCAGACTTCGTGGCCGGCGAAGGCCAGCAGGCTCGCGAGGCTCGCGCCGTAGGCCGCGCCGCGGCCGTGGCCGACGTGCAACGGGCCGGTCGGGTTGGCCGAAACGAACTCGACCTGCATCCTGCCCGGCTTCCTGGCGCCATGGCCGAAATCGTCGCCGCGCGCCAGAACGGCATGTACCACGGCCGTCTTCGCGGCGGCCGCGACAGTGAAGTTGATGAAACCGGCACCCGCCACCTCGGCCTTGAGCAGCCAGCCGGATTTCGGCAATTCATGCACGAGGCGTTCGGCGATCTTGCGCGGGTTCTCCTTCAGTGCCTTGGCGATCTGCAACGCCAGATTGCTGGAGAAATCGCCATGCGAGGCATCGCGCGGGCGTTCGAGGTGAATGTCGGCCGCCGTGCCGGGCGCGACACTTTCCAGCGCGATGCGCAACAGATCGGCCAGATGTGCCTTGATATCAGTCGATTGGGAGGACATGGGCGGTGATTATAGCGCTGGCCCCGAACCTCATCCGGGCGTGGTATCGAGCGCCATGATTACAGCGCGCTGCTGTTCCAGCGTGGCGGTGCTGATCGCCGCATCGTTGGGGTCGGTTTCGATGTCGCGCACGAAAGCCCGGTCGAGCTTGAGCGTCTGGATCGGCAGGCGCTTGAGGTAGGCCAGCGACGAATAGCCGGTGCCGAAATCATCGATGGCCAGCCGGATGCCCAATGCACGCAGGGCATGCAGCTGGTCGATGGCGGTTTCCGGCTCGGCCATGGCGACGGATTCGGTGATTTCCAGTTCGAGGTCGCCTTCCCTGAGTCCGTAGCGCGCGATCAGGTCGCGCACGCTGCCGACCAGTTCCGGCGAACGCAGCTGCCGCGCGGAAAGGTTCACGGCCATGTGCAGGTTATCGATGCCGGCGCGACGCCATGCCGCGAGTTGGCGACAGGCCTCTTCGAGCACCCATGCGCCGAGCGGCTCGATCTGCCCGGTTTCTTCGGCCACCGGTATGAACTTGAGCGGGGGCACGAGTCCCAGCCCGGGATGACGCCAGCGCACCAGCGCCTCGACACCGCAAACGCGGCCACTGTTCGCGATGACCTTGGGCTGGTAGTGAAGCTCGAACTGCTGGCCCTGCAGGGCGGCGTGCAGTTCGCGCTCGATGGTCAGCCGCTCCGAGGCGGCGGCGTTCATCGCGGCGGTGAAGAACTGGAAGTTGTTGCGGCCGCGTTCCTTGGCGAAGTAGAGCGCGGTGTCGGCATTCTTCATCAGGCTCATGCCATCCGTGCCATCGGCCGGGCAGATGCCGATGCCGATGCTCGCCGCGGAATGCAGGATGTGTTCGTCGACCACACAGAACTCCGCGAGCGACTTCAGGATCTTGTCGGCAACCGCCGCGGCATCGGTCGGCTCGATGATATGGGAGAGCACGACGACGAACTCGTCGCCGCCAAGCCGGGCGACGATGTCGCTGGCCCGCACGCAGCCCTGCAAGCGCCGGGCGACTTCCTGCAGCAGGCGATCGCCGACCGGGTGGCCGAGCGTGTCGTTGATCGTCTTGAAGCGATCCAGATCGATGAACAGCACCGCGAGCCGGGCCTGCTCGCGCTGCGCCGTGAGCAATGCCTGTTCCAGCCGGCTTTCAAAGCTGTGGCGGTTGGCCAGTCCGGTCAGCGCGTCATGATGCGCGAGGAAATGAATGCGCTCCTCGGCGGCCTTGCGCTCGCTGATGTCGTTGAAGCTGCCGACATAATGGCTCACCGTTCCGCTGGCATCGCGGATCGCCGAAATGGCAGCCCACTTCGGATAGATCTCGCCGCTCTTGCGCCGGTCCCACAGCTCGCCCTGCCAGTAGTCGTCGTGCTCGAGCGCGGCCCACATCTGCAGATAGGTTTCCGGCGAAGTCCGTCCGGCGCTGAGCATGCGCGGATTCTGACCGGCCACGTCCGCGAAACTGTAGCCGCTCAGTTCGGTGAAAGCCGGATTGACGGCGACAATGCGATTTCGCGATCGGTGATGATGGTTGCCTCGCCGCTGTGCTGGAAGACATTGGCGTAGAGGAACAGGGTTTCCTCGGCACGCTTGCGCTCGGTGACATCCTGCACCGTGCCCACTCCGGCGGTGAGTTTCCCTTCCGGATCGAAGACCAGCTCGGCCTTTTCATGCACCCACCGGGTTTCGCCGGCAACCACGATGCGATGGGTGATATCGTAGGGAGCGCCAGCGAGCGCGGCTTGCCAGGCTCGATCGACGTTGGCACGATCTTCCGGCGCAATGCAGCCGAGAAACAGCTCGTAGCTCAACGCCGTACCGTACGGCACGCCAAAGATCCGGTAGGTTTCATCCGACCAGACCAGTCTGTCCTGTTTGACATCGAGATACCAGCTGCCGATTTTCGCGATCGACTGGGCGTGCTGCAGTTTGGTTTCACTTTGCCGCAACGCTTCTTCGATATCCTTTGCGGTGGAAACATCCTTGAACAGAGAAACGATTTCGCCCGAGCCCAGCTTGAAGACGTGGTTTTCGACCCAGAGGGCGATGCGATCATCCTGGTAGCGGGCTGCCACCAGCGATTCCGGATTGCCGCTGCGCCAGACACGCTGGAATACGCCGAACAAGCCAATTTCCATGATGCCTGGGAACAGTTCGACGACGCTTTTGCCGATCACCGCGTCGCGCTTGATCTGGCAGTAACGCTCTCCGGCGGGGTTAAGATCGACGAAGACGAAATCGGCGCCGTCATCGACAGCCGCATACACGGCCACGCCAGCCTCCAGATTCAGCACGATCTCACGGTAGCGCTGCGCGTCCGCCGCCAAGATTCCCCCTCAACCATTCAATGGTTTTTCGATGTCCGCCGCAATTCTGTATTCGCGGCATCCATCAATTCTATCGGGAGTTTGCTGGCGGGATATGCCGTCCCGCCAGCGCCGACTGTTAACTGCTGTGCCGGATCAGGTGGTCGAAAGCCGACAACGAAGCCTTCGCCCCTTCGCCCATCGCGATGACGATCTGCTTGTAGGGCACGGTGGTGCAATCGCCGGCGGCGAACACGCCCGGCACCGAGGTCTGGCATTTCGCATCGACCTCGATCTCGCCATACTTGCTCAGATTCAATGTGCCCTTGAGGAAGTCGGTATTCGGCAGCAGGCCGATCTGCACGAAGATCCCTTCCAGGTCGATGCGCTGGCTTTCGTTCGTGGTGCGATCGGTGTAGGTCAGGCCGACGACCTTGTTGCCGTCGCCGAGAACTTCGGTGGTCAGTGCGCTCTTGATCACGGTGACGTTCGGCAGGCTCGCGAGCTTCTCTTGCAGCACCGCGTCGGCGCGCAACTTGCTGTCGAACTCAAGCAGCGTGACATGGGCGACGATGCCGGCGAGGTCGATCGCCGCCTCGACGCCGGAGTTGCCGCCGCCGATCACCGCGACGCGTTTGCCCTTGAACAGCGGGCCGTCGCAGTGCGGGCAATAGGCCACGCCCTTGCCGCGATACTGATTTTCGCCGGGCACGTTCATCTCGCGCCAGCGGGCGCCGGTGGCGAGCACGATGGTTTTCGCCTTCAGCGAGCCGCCGCCGGCCATCTTGACTTCATGCAGTTGTTCGCCGTGAACCAGGTTCTCGACGCGCTGCATGTTCATGATGTCGACGGCGTATTCCTTGACGTGCTGTTCCAGCGCTGCGGCGAGGCGCGGACCTTCGGTATGTGAAACGGAGATGAAGTTCTCGATCGCCAGCGTGTCGAGCACCTGGCCGCCGAAGCGTTCCGCGACAACGCCGGTGCGGATGCCCTTGCGTGCCGCGTAGATCGCCGCCGCCGCGCCGGCCGGGCCGCCGCCGACGACGAGTACGTCGAACGGCGCCTTGGCGTCGAGTTGGGCAGCGGCTTGTGCCGTATCGCCAGCGCCGACTTTGGCGAGGATTTCTTCGAGTGACATGCGACCCTGGCCGAAATGCTCGCCATTCAGGAAGACCATCGGCACCGCCATGATGTTCTTCGCCTCGACCTCGGCGCGATACAGCGAGCCCTCGATCATGGTGCAGCTCACCTGCGGGTTGAGCGCCGCCATCAGGTTGAGCGCCTGTACCACGTCGGGACAGTTGTGGCATTCGAGCGAGACGTAGATCTCGAAATTGAGCGGGCCGGAGAGTTGCTTGACGCGCTCGATCAGGTCCGCTTCGACCTTCGGCGGATAGCCGCCGCTTTGCAGCAGGGCGAGGATCAGCGAGGTGAATTCATGGCCCATCGGCAGCCCGGCAAAGCGGATGCGGTGGGTTTCGCCCGGCGTGCCGATACTGAAGGAAGGCTTGCGCGCATCCAGGCCGTCGAAGCGCACGGCGACCTTGTCCGACAAGCCGGCCAGATCGTCGAGCAGGCCGCGCATTTCCTGCGCGCTCTTGCTGTCGTCGAGCGAGGCGCTCAGCTCGATTGGCCGCGCCAACCTTTCCAGATAGGCCCGCACCTGGGCTTTTGTATTGTCGTCAAGCATCGCAAACTCCTTGTTGATTGATAATGGCTATCGCCTAGCCTGAATAAAGGCGCCCGATCACGTTCGTGAGGGGCGCCTCCCGTTGGGGCCGGGGGTGTGTTGCTTGTTATTGGTGGTTAGATCTTGCCGACCAGGTCGAGCGAGGGCTTGAGGGTGGTCGCGCCTTCCTTCCACTTGGCGGGGCAGACTTCGTTCGGGTGAGCGGCGACGTACTGGGCGGCCTTGAGCTTGCGCAGGGTCTCGGAGACATCGCGGGCGATGGCGTTGTCGTGCACTTCCATGGTCTTGATGACGCCGTCGGGATTGATCACGAAGGTACCGCGCAGGGCCAGACCAGCCTCGTCGATATGCACGTCGAAGGCGCGCGTCAGCTGGTGGGTCGGGTCGCCGACCAGCGGAAACTGGGCCTTGCCGACGGCCGGGGAGGTTTCGTGCCAGACCTTGTGCGAGAAATGGGTATCGGTGGTGACGATGTACACCTCGGCGCCGGCCTTCTGGAACTCGGCGTAGTTGTCGGCGGCGTCCTCGATCTCGGTCGGGCAGTTGAAGGTGAACGCGGCCGGCATGAAGATGACGACGGACCACTTGCCCTTGAGGTTGGCTTCGGTGATCTCGACGAACTTGCCGTTGTGGAATGCCTGGGCCTTGAAGGGCTGGACGGAGGTATTGATCAGGGACATGGGGGTTCTCCTTGCTTGGTTTGGTTAAGTGATGAGGGCTGGTAAATGGTTTGCGCCGATAACCAGTGCGACGAAATGGATTTTATGTGCGGATGCAGCATGATTCCAATTGATTGTTGCGATTCTTGATATAGTCAATAACTATCGCCACGCCATTCCCGATCATAGCCAGTCACTATCGGGCCCGTTGAGAAAAACAATTTCCTTTGCTCCGAGCAGCCTTCTAGTATCTGGAAGTCAGCGCGCTGCCGCGCTCTGCCAAGCAACCCACAACGAGGAGACAACGATGCAACTCAAAGGCTCGAAAACCGAACAGCATCTGAAGGACGCCTTCGCGGGCGAATCCCAGGCCAACCGCCGCTATCTGTATTTCGCAAACAAGGCTGACGTCGAAGGCTATGCCGATGTCGCCGCGCTGTTCCGCTCCACCGCGGAAGGCGAAACCGGCCATGCCCATGGCCACTTGGAATATCTGGAAACCTGTGGCGACCCCGCCACCGGCCTGCCGTTCGGCAGCACCGCCAACAACCTGAAGAGCGCCGTTGCTGGCGAAACGCACGAATACACCGACATGTATCCCGGCATGGCCAAGGATGCGCGCTCGGAAGGCTTCGACGAAATCGCCGACTGGTTCGAGACGCTGGCCAAGGCCGAGCGCTCGCACGCCAACCGTTACCAGAAAGCCCTGACCGAACTCGGCTAATCCCCCCAGCTGACACCGGCAGCCACGCAGCTGCCGGGCAGCGCACCTCCAACCCCGACACCCAACAATAGATCCGCCGCAGAGGAGGAAAGCTCATGGCCGCACCCACCACGGCACGCGAAGGTAATCTGCAGGCGCCCACCCGCCATCCGCTCGACTGGAAAAACCCCGCCTTCTACGACGAAGCGGCGCTCTTCCACGAGATGGAGCGCGTCTTCGACATCTGCCATGGTTGCCGCCGCTGCGTCAGCCTGTGCCAGTCCTTCCCGACCCTGTTCGACCTCGTCGATGAATCGGCAACGATGGAAGTCGATGGCGTCAAGAAGGAGGATTATTGGAAGGTCGTCGAACACTGCTACCTCTGCGACCTCTGCTACATGACGAAGTGTCCCTACGTGCCACCGCACGAATGGAACCTCGATTTCCCGCATCTGATGCTGCGCGCCAAGGCCGTGCATTTCCGCACCGGCGACACCAATCTGCGCGACAAGGTGCTGACCAGCACCGACCTCGTCGGCAAATTCTGTGGCATCCCGATCGTTGCGCCGACCATCAACGCGGTGAACAAGATCGCGCCAATGCGCAAGCTGCTCGAAGGCGTGGTCGGCATTCACAGCGAGGCCTGGCTGCCCGAGTTCGCCAGCCAGTCGCTGCGCAGCCGCTTCAAGGTGCTGTCGGACGACACGCCCGCCGAGCCCGCCGCGGGTACCACCGGCAAGATCGCGCTGTTCGCCACCTGCTACATGAATCGCAACGAACCCGGCCCCGGCGAGGACCTCGTCGCGGTGTTCGAACACAACGGCATTCCCGTGTCGATGGTGCCGACGGAACAATGCTGCGGCATGCCCAAGCTCGAGCTGGGCGACCTGCAGTCGGTGCGCCTCGCCAAGGAAAAGAACATCCCAGTGCTGGCGAAACTGGTAGATGCCGGCTGGGACCTCACCGCCCTCGTCCCCTCCTGCGTGCTGATGTTCAAGCAGGAACTGCCGCTGATGTTTCCCGACGATCCGGATGTGCAGAAGGTGAAGAACGCCTTCTACGATCCCTTCGAATACCTGATGCTGCGCCACAAGGACGGCAAGCTGAAAACCGACTTCAAGGCCGGGCTGGGAAAGGTCTCGTACCACGCGGCCTGTCACCAGCGCGTGCAGAACATCGGCCCGAAGACGAAGGAGTGCCTGTCGCTGGTGCCGGACACGACGGTCGACATCATCGAGCGCTGCTCGGGTCACGATGGCACCTACGCCGTGAAGCGCGAGTTCCACCAGTACGCGATGAAGATCGTCAAGCCGGTCGTCAATCGCGTCAATCAGAACGCGCCCGACCACTATGGCTCGGACTGCGCGATGGCCGGCCACCACATCGCCCATGCGCGCGGCGACGGCACCTCGCCCGAGCACCCGATCACCCTGCTGCGACAAGCCTACGGAGTCTGAACACCATGCTCACTCACGACCAACTCTTCAGCCTCGAACAGTACGCCCGTGTGCGTCCCGAATTCCGCACCAAGGTCATCGCACACAAGAAGATCCGCGTCGTGTCGGTCGGCCCGAACGCCACGCTGCACTTCGAAGACCGCCTCACCATGCAGTACCAGGTGCAGGAAATGCTGCGCCTCGAACGCATGTTCGAGCCCGAGGCGATCCAGGAAGAACTCGACGTCTACAACCCGTTGATCCCCGATGGCAGCAATTGGAAGGCAACCTTCATGGTCGAGTTCTCCGACGAAGCCGAGCGCAAGATCCAGCTCGCGAAACTCATCGGCATCGAGAAGGCCATCTGGGTGCAAGTTGCCGACTTCGCACGCGTGACGCCGATCGCCAACGAGGACCTCGAGCGCGAAACCGAAGAGAAAACCTCATCAGTCCACTTCCTGCGCTTCGAACTTTCGCCCGAAATGTGCGCGGCGGCCAAGGCCGGCGCGGCGATCCGCGTCGGCATCGACCACCCGCACTATCAGGCCGAAACGACCCTCCCGCCGGCAACGCGCGACTCGTTGGCCGCCGACCTCGCGTAAAACACGAAAGTCGGCGCTGGCGAGACGGCTCTTGGGCGATCTTGCTCGGGAATGAGCAAGGGCTGGTTGGCCATCGGATCGCTGCCGAAGCGGAAAGCCATGCAGCGGTCCCATAGTTCGCTGGCGCGACCCGTGGGCAGCCGGCTGGCCAACTCCAGTATTTCCATCAGCTCGTACAAGCCGCTCGCACGCACCTCCGGGCAGGTGGTATGCGAAAAAAACACGTCGTGGTAAAGGCATTTCTGCCAGTAGATTGCCTCCAGCCCATCCTTGTCGTCGAGCAGCATGACGCTCAGTTCTTCGGCTTCCGGGTGGTCCCGTTGCCAGTGATTGACGGTCTCGCGCTCGGTGTCGATCACCCAGGAATATCTTTCACGCGAACCGGGACTGGCGAAGTGAATGCGTGCATACATGTGCAGGTTCTCCTTCTCGTCGCTACAGGATTGCCACTACGCCGTCTTGCTCAGCGGCAGCGGAATGGCCGGCTTGGCACCGGTTTCGTCCTTGGTCTCGGCGGCGTTGGCGGACTTGACGTCGCCGGAGAGTTCGCCGCCTTCGTGGATCACGATCTTGCCGTAGCGGATCTTGCCGCTGACGCGCCCGGTCGCATGAATCACCAGTTGTTGCCGCGCGGTCAGTTCGCCGTTGAAGCGGCCGTGGATCTCGGCGACATCGACATTCACCTTGCCGTCGAACGCGCCCTGGTCGGTAATCTGGATGAAGCGACTGTCCATGGTCGCCTCGACCCGGCCCTCGACCAGCAGCGTGTCGCAGTCGAGAATTTCGGCACCTTTCAGTTTGACGCCGGAACCGACGACCAGCTTGGCAACCAACGAGGATGCATCGGTAGCGGCCTGTGAAGGGGAAATCTCCGGAAACGGCTTTTCCGCCGCGGTCAGCGGCTTCGGCTGATCCGCAACGGCGGCATTGTTCGCAGCGGCCGAATTACTTGAAGTGGTCGAAGTCGTCGCGCGATGGCTGGCGTAGATGGATCCTTTGTTGAACATGGTCTGATACCTCCGTAAGTGCTAATGGCTCCCTGAAGAACCAGATTAGCCCGGGAGGTTCGGATAACAGACCTGTCGTCTACGGCAGACACTTCGGAGAAAAGTCGGCGCTGGCGAGACGGCACTTAACGGGTTGGGGTAATAGCGATGCGCCGGCTCTCGCCGTGCTTGAACAGCAGGAAGCGCTCTGGCGCGAGGCCGCGCGTGCGCAGTGAAGCAGCAAGGTCGCGCGGCGGCTGGTCGAACGCCTCCTGCGTCAGCTCGAAAGTGCCCCAATGCACGCCGATGGCCTGTTGCGCGTCGAGGTCGAGGAGGATGCGCACGGCATCGTCGGGATCGGCATGCTGCGGCTTCATGAAGTCACGCGGCAGGTAGGCGCCGATCGGCACGGCGAGGAAATCGACGGCACCGATGCGCCGGCGGATCTCGGCAAAGTCACGCGAATAGCCGGTATCGCCGGTGTAGAGAAAGCGCCACGGTGAAGCCATGCCGGGCGGCGTCCACTCAACGGCAAAGCCGCCCCACAGCGTCGCGTTGGCATCGAAGGGTGTGCGCTTGCTCCAGTGCTGTGCCGGCGTGAAACGCACGACGAGGCTGCCGTCGGTCTTGGCATCCCACCAGTCCATTTCCTCGACCTGCCCGATGTTGTCGGCGTCGAACCAAACCTTGAGGCCCAGCGGCACCAGCCAGCGCGGTTTCTGGCGGGCGGCGAGTTGCGTCACCGTCGCATGGTCGAGATGGTCGTAGTGATTGTGCGAGATGAGCACGAGGTCGATCGGCGGGAGTTCGGCCACGGTCAGCGGCGCCGGCACGCGGCGTGGCGACGACAGCCAGGACACCGGGCCGGCGTGGTCGTTGAGCTGCGGATCGATGAGGATATTGCGACCGCCCACCTGCAGCAGCAGGCCGGCATGGCCCAGCCAGGTAAGCACCGGCGCCTCGTGGCGCTGCGCCAGCAGGCCGTGATCGACCGGCGTGCTCCATTGCGCGGCGAAAGCCGCATAGCCGCCTTCCGGTTCGCGCTGCGGCTCGAAATCGCCCCGCCAGCGGCGCAGCAGGACTTCATACCACGGGAGCGTGCCGGCGACGACGACCGCATCGGTGTTGGCGAAGCCGTGCGGGCGATGGTGCGGCTTGGCCGGGTCGTAATGGGGATTGACGCTGGCACAGGCGGCCAGCAGCAAGATCGCCATCAGGGTAATTGTCGATCGGAGCATGCCGATATTGTGCCGCAATCCCGTCGTGGTGCCGTCCCACCAGCGCCGACTTTTGAGCCTCCCAGCGTAGAATGCGCGCCTTCCCCCACGGAGCAGCCAGAGTGAGCATCAGCCCCATCCAAGACATCGTTGCCGACATGCGCGCCGGCAAGATGGTCATCCTCGTCGATGAGGAAGACCGCGAGAACGAGGGCGACCTCGTCCTCGCCGCCGACTATGTGACCCCGGAAGCGATCAATTTCATGGCCATGCATGCGCGCGGCCTGATCTGCCTGACGCTGACCGAAAACCGCTGCCGCCAGCTCGACCTGCCGCTGATGGTGCGCGACAACAAGACGCCGCACGGCACGGCCTTCACCCTGTCGATCGAGGCGGCCGAGGGCGTCACCACGGGCATCTCGGCCCATGACCGCGCCCGCACGGTGCGTGCCGCGGTGGCCAAGCATGCCCAGCCGGCCGACATCGTCCAGCCGGGCCACATCTTCCCGCTGATGGCGCAAAAGGGTGGCGTGCTGGTGCGCGCCGGCCATACGGAAGCGGGCTGCGACCTCGCCCAAATGGCGGGCTGCGAACCCGCCGCCGTGATCTGCGAGATCATGAACGAGGACGGCTCGATGGCGCGCCTGCCGCAGCTGCTCGAATTCGCGGCCAAGCACAAGCTGAAGATCGGCACCATCCGCGACCTGATTCACTACCGTGCGGAAAATGACAAGCTGATCGAGGTCGTCGCCGACAAGGAAGTCATCTGCGCGCAGGGCAGCTTCCGCCTGCGCGCCTTCGCCGATCAAACCAGCGGCGACGTGCATCTGGCCCTGAGCTGCGGCGAGATTCGCCCCGAGGCCGAGACGTTGGTGCGCGTACATGAACCCGTGTCGGTGCTCGACTTCATCGACTGCGGCAGTACCCGCCACAGCTTCAGCGTCGACCAGGCACTCAAGACCATCGCCAAGGCCGGTAGCGGCGTGGTGGTACTGTTGCATCGACAGGAAGCCGGCAAGGACCTGCTCAATACGCTGCGTGCCAACGGCACCCGCCCGGCGCAGAAGTGGGACCCGCGCCTCTACGGCATCGGCGCGCAGATCCTGCGCGAAGTCGGCGTCGGCAAGATGCGCCTGCTCGCCAGCCCGCGCAAGATGCCCAGCATGGCGGGCTTCGGACTGGAAATTTGCGGTTACCTTTCTCCCGAGGAGCTGGCTAAATGAGCTTTACGCCCAATACCACCGCGGCGATCCCGGTCGGTCGCGCGGATCTCGCCGAGATCGAACCGAACCTGGCCGGCGCCGGCCTCTCCATCGGCATCGTCATGGCACGCTTCAACAAGGATGTCGGCGAAGGCCTGCTCTCCGGCTGCGCGCATGAACTCAAGCGTCTCGGCGTCACCGACGTCACGCTCGCCACCGTGCCCGGCGCGCTGGAGATTCCGCTGACGCTGCAAACCATGGCCCAAAGCGGCAGGTTCGACGCGCTGGTCGCGCTGGGTTGCGTGATCCGCGGCGAAACCTACCACTTCGAGATCGTCTCCAACGAATCGTCGCGCGGCGTCACCGATGTGCAGCTGACCACCGGCATCCCGATCGCCAATGCCGTGCTGACCGTCGAGAACGACGACCAGGCCGAAGTGCGCATGACACAGAAAGGCATGGAGGCCGCGCAATGCGCGGTCGAGATGGCCAACCTGCAACAGATGCTGCGGAAAGCCGCCAAGTGAACGCCGCTCAACAGCCCGCCAAGGCGAACAAGCCGTCCAGCCCACGCCATCGCGCACGGGAATTCGTCGTGCAGGGCCTCTATCAGCACATGATCGGCGGCCAGGACGCGGCGGCGATCATCGTGCAGGCCGAATCGGTCGCCGGCTTCGACAAGGCCAACCGCGCCTTGTACGACAGCCTGCTGGAAGGCGTGCTGGACAACCTGCCGGCCCTGCAGGCACTGCTCGAACCGCACATCGAACGGCCGTGGGCCGAGGTCTCGCCGATCGAGCGCGGCATCCTGTTGATCGCCGCCTGCGAGCTGCGCGATCATCTCGAAACGCCTTACCGCGTGATCATCAACGAGGCGATCGAACTGACGAAGTCCTATGGCGGCACCGACGGCCACAAGTTCGTCAATGGCGTGCTCGACAAGCTGGCGCCCGAATTGCGCCCTGACGAAACGCGCTCATAGGTTTCGCCCGATGACAGTCAAAACCGAAATTTTGCATGGGGATTGCAGTAAAGAACTGCTGCATTACCCGGATGATTTTTTCGATCTCATCGTAACGTCGCCACCTTATGCAGATCGCCGTCTGCACACTTATGGCGGCATCAAGCCAGAGGAATATGTGGCCTGGTTTTTGGAGCGTTCGGCCGAGTTCCTTCGTGTCCTCAAACCGACAGGCTCTTTTGTTCTCAACATTAAAGAAAAAGCTGAAAACGGCGAGCGCCATACTTATGTAATCGAATTGATCTTGGCCTTGCGTCAGCAAGGCTGGCTGTGGACGGAAGAATATATCTGGCACAAGCGTAACTGTTATCCGGGGAAATGGCCGAATCGCTTTCGCGACTCCTGGGAGCGTTGTCTGCATTTCACCAAGGCTCGCAAATTCAAGATGAATCAGGAAGCCGTGATGGTTCCTATGGGCGATTGGGCCGATGCGCGCTTGAAGTCGCTGGGTAAGAACGACATAGTCCGTTTCGATTCGCAGGTGGGCAGCGGGTTTGGAAAGAACATTGCAAACTGGGCGCAGCGCACGATGGCGTATCCAACCAACGTGTTGCACCTTGCCACCGAGTGCGGTAACAAGAACCACAGCGCCGCATTTCCCCGTGCACTACCCGACTGGTTTATTCGTCTGTTTACAGACGAGGGGGACTGGGTCCTCGATCCATTTGCAGGTTCGGGCACGACACTTGAAGTTGCTAAAACACTCGGCCGCAACGCAGTTGGAATTGATATCCTTCTGGAATATTGCGAAATGGCACGCGAGAACGTGCTAGGCAACCAGTACCAACTCTTGGAGGAGCGCGCTAACTATGCCGTTACTAACCAAAAAGCAGCTGACCGAGTTCATCGAAAAAAACGTTCCGAGCTTCCATCAGAAGCGTCTGGAAAGCCTCGCCGGGCTAAGGCTTGACAAGGTTCTCGGCCGTAAGAATCCATACCTGTTCAAAGCTAAACACATCGAAACAGCAGGAGAGTTGGTCAAGCAGTTGCTTGATGCTCACCTCTCCTCACAGGAAGAGACTGTTTTTGGTGACTTTCTCGAATCCTTGGCAATTTATGTTTGCCAGAAAACCTATGGCGGCCGCAAGTCAGCGACCGAAGGCATTGATCTTGAATTCGATCGTAATGACGCACGCTACATTGTTTCAATTAAATCCGGCCCAAACTGGGGTAACTCAAGCCAGATAAAGAAAATGCGCGACTACTTCCGTCAAGCGCGCAAAATTATCGGAAACAAACAACACCTCATCGCTGTTAATGGTTGTTGTTATGGCCGGGACAATAAGCCTGAAAAGGGTGACTATCAAAAACTCTGCGGACAACCTTTCTGGAGTCTTATTTCCGGCAACGATTCCATGTATCAGGATATCGTCGAGCCACTTGGTCATCGGGCCAAGGAGAGAAACGAAGAGTTTGGCAAAGAGTATGCGAAGGTGGCCAACCGCTTTACTTCAGAGTTTCTTCGAGATTACTGCACTGAGGATCATGCTATCGATTGGGAAAAGATCGTCGCGTTCAACTCAGCAACGATCAAGCCAATAAAACCGAAACGTAGCAATCGAACCTGACGGACATGCCATCCGAATTCGCCCTGATCGACCGCTACTTCCCATCTCGAAACGCCTTACCGCGTGATCATCAACGAGGCGATCGAACTGACGAAGTCCTATGGCGGCACCGACGGCCACAAGTTCGTCAATGGCGTGCTCGACAAGCTGGCGCCCGAATTGCGCCCGGAAGAGACGGCGGCCAAGTAATCGGGGTAGCATCAGGACATGCCATCCGAATTCGCCCTGATCGACCGCTACTTCCGCCGCCCCGCGCGCCACACCGTGCTGGGCGTGGGCGACGACGCCGCCATCGTCAAGCCGTCGCCCGGTTTCGAACTGGTGGTATCGACCGATATGCTGGTTTCGGGAACGCATTTCCTGCCCAACACCGATCCCGTAAATCTCGGCTGGAAAACCATGGCCGTGAATGTCTCGGATATGGCGGCGATGGGCGCGCAACCGCGCTGGGCGCTGCTGGCCGCCGCGCTGCCGGCCGCGACTGAAAGCTGGATCGAGAAATTCGCCCAGGGATTTTTCGAGTGCGCAGACAAGTTCAACATCGACGTCATCGGCGGCGACACGACCAAGGGGCCGCGCAACCTGTGCGTGACCATCTTCGGCGAAGTGCTGCCCGGTCAGGCGCTGCTGCGCTCGGGCGCGCACCTTTACGAAGAGATCTGGGTGTCGGGCATGCCCGGCCGCGCAGCGCTGGGGTTGGCGCACCTGCAGGGACGCAACGAACTTACCGAACCGGCCTTGTCCGTCTGCCTCGCCGCCTTGCATCGCCCGCAGCCGCGCGTGGAGCTGGGCTTGGCCTTGCGCGACCTGGCATCCGCTGCAATCGACGTATCGGACGGGCTGCTGGCCGATCTTGGCCACCTGCTCGAAGCATCCAGCCTCGCCGCAACCCTGCAACCTGCCGTCCTGCCAGCGCCGACTTTCGAGCGCGACGCCTATCTTTCCGGCGGCGACGACTACGAACTGATCTTTACCGCGCCGGCGCTGAACCACGCGAAGATCCTTGCGCTTGCCGAGGAACTGGACCTGCCGCTCAACTGCATCGGTAAAACCGAAGCCGGCCCGGCGGGGCAGCTCAAGGTCCTGGATGCCGAAGGCTATCCGGTCGAAATCACGCAGCGTGGCTTCGATCATTTCGCCTCATGAAGATCAAAAAATCTCCGCCCCCGCCGCTCTCCTTCCTGTTTCGTCATCCGGCACACCTGATCGCCTGCGGCTTCGGCAGCGGCCTTTCGCCTTTCGCGGCCGGCACCCGGCACACCTGATCGCCTGCGGCTTCGGCAGCGGCCTTTCGCCCTTCGCGGCCGGCACGGCCGGCACGCTGTTCGCGTGGATCACCTACCCGTTGCTGCGCGGGGTATTTCCGGACGACTTCGCGTTTGCCATTTTTCTGCTGCTGGCTTTCGCGCTGGGCGTGACCGCCTGTCACATCACCGGCCGGGCGCTCGGCGTGACCGACCATGGCAGCATCGTCTGGGACGAAATCGTCCCCTTCTGGGCCGTGCTGCTGCTGACGCCGGCCGGCTGGGTCTGGCAGCTTGCCGCTTTCCTGTGGTTCCGTTTCTACGACATCGTGAAGCCGCCACCGGCCAGATATTTCGACGAGCAGATCAAGAACGGCCTGGGCGTGATGATGGACGACCTGATCGCGGCCGCCTACACCGTGCTGACACTGGCACTGTTCAAGGCCATTGTCGAATCGCTGTTCTGATGCACTGATGGATCGCGATCTGCTCGAACTTTCCGGGGAACTGGGGCGGATCTGCCGCGCTCGCGGCCTGATCGTCGCCACCGCCGAGTCCTGCACCGGCGGCTGGGCAGCGCAGGTGATCACCCACACGCCGGGAAGCTCGGCCTGGTTCGAGCGCGGCTTCGTCACCTATGCAAACGCCGCGAAAACGGATATGCTTGGTGTACGTTCGATCACTATTGAAACTTTTGGCGCGGTGAGCCTCGAAACCGCCGGTGAAATGGCTGCCGGTGCGCTCAGGAACTCCAATGCCATGATTTCATTGGCGATTACCGGGATTGCCGGGCCGACGGGCGGCTCTTCGGAGAAGCCGGTCGGTACGGTCTGCTTCGGCTGGTGCATCAAAGATCAGGTGCCGTCCTGCGAGCGCCAACTTTTCGATGGCGACCGCGAGGCAGTCCGCCGGCAATCGGTCATTCATGCGCTCTCGGGCCTGATCGAGTGCGCAAGAAACATGCCATAATCCAGACATAATTGGGAAGGAAGGGGAAGGAAGCAAAATGGACGACAACAAGGCGAAAGCGCTGCAAGCCGCGCTGGCGCAGATCGAAAAGCAGTTCGGCAAGGGCTCCATCATGAAGATGGGAGAGGGCCTTGCCACCGATGACATCACCACCGTTTCCACCGGTTCGCTCGGCCTCGACATCGCGCTGGGCATCGGTGGCCTGCCGCGCGGCCGGGTGGTCGAGATTTATGGCCCGGAATCCTCCGGCAAGACCACGCTGTGCCTCCATGTCGTCGCGGAAATCCAGAAAGCCGGTGGTACCGCCGCTTACATCGACGCGGAAAATGCGCTCGATCCGAGTTATGCGGCCAAACTGGGCGTGAATGTGCCCGACCTGCTGATCTCCCAGCCCGACACCGGCGAGCAGGGCCTCGAAATTTGCGACATGCTGGTGCGTTCGGGCGGCGTCGATCTGATCGTCATCGACTCGGTTGCCGCCCTGACGCCCAAGGCGGAAATCGAAGGCGAAATGGGCGACCAGCTGCCCGGCCTGCAGGCCCGCCTGATGAGCCAGGCGCTGCGCAAGCTCACCAGCAACATCAAGCGCACCAATACATTGGTGATCTTCATCAACCAGATCCGCATGAAGATCGGCGTGATGTTCGGCAACCCCGAAACCACCACCGGCGGCAACGCGCTGAAATTCTACGCCTCGGTGCGCATGGACATCCGTCGCACCGGCGCCATCAAGAAGGCCGACGAAGTGATCGGCAACGAAACCAAGGTCAAAGTCGTCAAGAACAAGGTGGCGCCACCCTTCCGCGAGGCCCATTTCGACATTCTTTATGGGGAAGGCATTTCCCGCGAAGGCGAGATCATCGAACTGGGCGTGACGCACAAATTCATCGACAAATCCGGCGCCTGGTATGCCTACAACGGCGAGAAGATCGGCCAGGGCAAGGACAACGCGCGCGAATACCTGCGCGAACATCCCGAAATCGCACGTGAAATCGAGAACAAGGTTCGCGCCGCGGTCGGTGTCACGGCATTGGTTGCGGCCGAGGCTGGTGAGTGACCAACTCAAACAACTGCGGCAGCGCGCGGTGAAACTGCTGGCCCGGCGCGAACACACCCGCGCCGAGTTGGTCCGCAAGCTGGCGCCCCTTGGCACACAGGAAGACATCGAGATCGTGTTGAACGAACTGGCCGGATCGGGTTTGCAATCCGACGCACGCTTTGCCGAAAGCTGGCTGCGCAGCCAGGCAGGGCGGCTGGGTGCTGCCCGCCTGCGCCAGACCCTGCGCCAGAAGGGTGTATCCCCCGACCTGATCGCTGATCAGGTCGCCAAGTTGTCAAATGAGCTGCCAGACGAACTGGGGCGCGCCCGCACCGTATGGCAGAAGAAGTTCCCTGCGGCGCCGGCTGACCGTAGCGAATGGGCACGGCAGGCGCGCTTTCTCCAGAGTCGCGGCTTTTCCGTCGAGATCATCCGCAAGCTCTTGAAAGAGTGTGAAGAATGACCACGCTGGCCGTCCATAATCTCAACAAGAAGTTCCGCGCCCGCACGGTCGTCAAGGATGTCAGCCTGCATGTCGACGGTGGCGAGGTCGTCGGCCTGCTCGGTCCCAACGGCGCGGGGAAAACCACCTGCTTTTACATGATCGTCGGCCTGATCGCCTCGGATGGCGGCGAAATCTATATCAACGCGGACGGCCAGGAAGCCAAGATCACCCACTTGCCGATCCACAAGCGCGCACGCATGGGCTTGTCCTACCTGCCGCAGGAAAACTCGGTGTTCCGCAAGCTGACCGTGGTCGAGAACATCCGGGCGGTGCTGGAGCTTCAGGATTTCGACGAAACGACGATCGATACCCGTCTTGACGAGCTGCTTGAAGAACTGCACATCGGCCATTTGCGCGACCAGAAGGCTGTCGCCCTCTCGGGCGGCGAGCGGAGGCGCGTCGAAATCGCGCGCGCGCTGGCGACCTCGCCGCGCTTTATCCTGCTCGATGAGCCTTTCGCCGGTGTCGACCCGATCGCCGTGCTCGATATCCAGAAGATCATCAAGTTCCTGAAAGAACGCGATATCGGTGTCTTGATCACTGACCACAACGTGCGCGAAACCCTCGGCATTTGCGACCGCGCGACCATCATCAACGAGGGCGAAGTACTCGCGGCTGGACATCCGGCCGAGATCATCGATAATGAAAATGTGCGCCGCGTGTATCTCGGCGAACACTTCAGAATGTAAGCGTTGTGAAGCAAACCCTCCAGCTCAGGCTTTCCCAGCATCTCGCCCTGACGCCGCAGTTGCAGCAGTCGATTCGTTTGTTGCAGCTGTCGTCGCTGGAACTCAACCAGGAAATCGAACAGGCGCTTCAGGAAAACCCGCTGCTGGAACGCGAGGAGTCCGGCGAGGGCGCGATATTTTCCGGGGCGAGCGATGCGCTTGCCCATACCCGCAGCGAAGAGCCGACGAACAAAGGTGAAGAGCGCGCCAACGAGTCCGCCGAATGGGGCCAGGACGGCTTTGAATGGCCCAGTGGTGCGTCGGGAAGCTCAAAGAGTCCGCGTGACCCCAATGACGAAAGCGATGCCGATGCGGGCGAGTTGCAGGCGGCCAGCACCAGCCTGCAGGATCACCTGATCGCCCAGCTTGCGCTGAGCCAGTTGTCCGGCCGTGACCGCTTGCGCGTCGCCTTCCTTGTCGAAGCGCTCGACGACGACGGTTATCTCGGCCAGTCGCTCGAAGAACTGGTGGCGGTGCTGCCCGAAGACATGATCGGCGAGCCTGACGAGATACTCGAAGATCTTGCCATCGCACTCAAGCATCTGCAAAGCCTCGATCCCCCGGGTATTGGCGCACGCAACCCGCGCGAGTGCCTGTTGCTGCAACTCGACAATCTGCCCGGCGATTCTGTCAACGCATTGGCGCACACCATCGTGAGCGACCATCTGGAGCAGTTCGCCAACCGCGATTACGCGCGCATCAAGAAAGCACTGGGCTGCAGCGACGACGAATTGCGCGTGGCCCAGGATCTGATCCGCTCGCTCAACCCGCGACCCGGTGCGCAGTTCGCGCCACTCGACACCCGCTATATCGTCCCCGACGTCGTCGTCCGCAAGTCACGCGGCAACTGGGTCGTGCAGCTTAATCAGGAAGCCATGCCGCGCCTGCGCATCAACCGGCTCTACGCGGACCTGCTGCGCCGCCAGCGCGGGAATGGCGGCGGCAATCTCTCCGGTCAGCTGCAGGAAGCCAAGTGGCTGATCAAGAACGTACAGCAGCGCTTCGACACCATCGCACGCGTCTCGCAGGCCATCGTCGACCGCCAGCGTGCCTTCTTCGACCACGGCGAGGTGGCGATGCGGCCGCTGACCCTGCGCGAAATCGCGGATACCGTCGATTTGCACGAATCGACGATCTCGCGCGTGACGACGCAGAAATATCTCGCCAGCCCGCGCGGCATTTACGAACTCAAGTATTTTTTCGGCAGCCACGTCGCCACCGATACCGGCGGCGCTGCCTCTTCCACCGCGATCCGGGCGCTGATCAGGCAGCTCGTGGGCGCAGAGAACGGCCACAAGCCGCTCTCGGACGCCCGCATCGCGGAAATCCTCGGCGAACAGGGTATCGTGGTCGCGCGACGCACGGTCGCGAAATACCGCGAATCCCTGAGTATCCCGCCGGTCAATCTACGCAAGACCCTATAACTCTCTAGAGGAGCCATCATGAACCTCAACATCACTGGACACCACATTGAAGTCACCCCGGCCCTGCGCGAATACGTTTCGGGCAAGGTGGAAAAGGTCATCCGGCATTTCGACCACGTCACCAGCGTCCATGTGATCCTCTCGGTGGAGAAACTCGTGCAGAAGGCCGAGATCACCCTGCACGTCAAGGGCAAGGATATTTACGCCGACAGCAGCGACGCCGATCTTTACGCCGCCATCGACCTGCTGGTCGACAAGCTCGACCGCCAGGTGCAGAAGTACAAGAGCAAGCATAACGACCACGGCCATAGCCGCCCGACAGCCGAGTAATCCGGAAAATCATTCGCCCGGCAAGGGGGTGAGGTATATACTTTGCCCCCTGGTCGCATCAATTGTCGGGATATCCCCATCAAGCGACTGGATTTTGCATTGTTTGACAGGGCGAACGGGCGATCCCCATTCCTGAAATGAATCTGATAGCAAAACTTCTGTCCAGCGACGATGTCGTCGTCGGACTCGATGCCAGCAGCAAGAAGCGCGTGTTCGAGCAGGCCGGCCTGCTTTTCGAAAACCGTTACGACATCGCCCGCAGCAGTGTCTATGACGCGCTCTTTGCCCGCGAAAAGATGGGCTCCACCGGACTGGGTCTCGGCATTGCCATTCCGCACGGCCGCATCAAGGGACTGAAAGAGGCCCGCGGCGCCTTCTTCCGTCTTGCCACCCCGGTCCAGTTCGACGCACCGGATGGTCAGTCCGTCAACTTGGTCTTCGTGCTGCTGGTGCCGGAAGCGGCCAGCGAGCATCACCTCCAGTTGCTTTCCGAATTGGCCCAGATGTTCAGCGACAAGGCCTTCCGCGAAAAACTCACCGCTGCGTCAGACGCCGCCGCGGCGCATGCGCTGTTTGCGCAGTGGCAATCCACGAACTGATCGTTGCCCAGCTGTTCGAGAGGAACCGCGAACGGCTGAAGCTTTCCTGGATTGGCGGCACGCTCAACCGCCCGATTGCTGTCAATCGTGACGACGTCTCGCCAGCCGATCTGATCGGCCACCTCAACCTGATTCACCCCGAGCGCGTTCAGGTGCTCGGATCGCCCGAGATCATCTGGTACAAACGGCACCTGGGCGATCCTCAGGAACATATCTTCCAGCAGGTCATCGACGCCCATCCGCCGGCCATCATCGTCGCAGACGACTGCGACATTCTCGAAGAAATCCGCGTCGCCTGCGAGATGACCGATACCCCACTGTTCGCGACGCCCTTGCCGACCGCACAGGTCATCGACTCTCTGCGGGTCTATGTTTCCCGACAGCTGGCCGAAACCGTGACGCTGCATGGCGTGTTCATGGACGTGCTCGGCATCGGGGTCATGATCACCGGTGACTCGGGCGTCGGCAAGAGTGAGTTGGGGCTCGAACTCATCACGCGCGGCCATGGCCTGGTGGCCGACGATGTCGTCGAGGTATCACGCGTTGCGTCCGATGTACTTGAAGGCCGCTGCCCGGAATTGCTCAAGGATTTCATCGAGGTGCGCGGCCTGGGCCTGCTCAACATCCGTACCGTGTTCGGCGAGACCGCCTGCCGGCGCAAGATGCGTCTGAAACTGATCGCCCACCTGCAGCGGCCGAATCCCGGCGCGGCGGAAATGGCCCGCCTGCCGCTCGACGCCCTTAACGAAAACGTGCTGGGCGTGCCGATCCGCAAGGTCGTCCTGCCCGTCGCGGCCGGCCGCAACCTGGCCGTGCTGCTCGAAGCGGCGGTCCGCTCGACGATTCTGTTGCTGCGCGGCATCGACAGCATGGAAGAATTTCTGCAGCGCCAGCAGCGCGCACTCGATCAGTCGGACTTCAACTGATGCAATAGCGCCTTGCGCTATGATGGGCGGCCCCCATATGGCAGAGACCCTCAACCAGACAATCCACGATCATGGCCGGACTTGACCGCAAAACTCCCACCCCCACTGAAATCAAGCTGCACCAGAAATCGCGCGAAATGGA
>Ga0209835_1000339_pt1 | contig 32028 bp, 28 predicted proteins | sample LakKivwa52mmetaG_FD_184138 | JGI IMG/M metagenome (GOLD analysis project Ga0209835, IMG submission 184138) | Anoxic lake water microbial communities from Lake Kivu, Rwanda to study Microbial Dark Matter (Phase II) - Lake Kivu water 52m metaG... | ecosystem: Environmental > Aquatic > Freshwater >... | reverse complement strand
TTTGCCCTGCCAGGTTCAATTCACAACCCCTTAGTACGCGGCTGTCACCGCCTGATTCGCGATGGGGCCAAACTTGTCGAATCGGCCAATGACATCCTCGAGGAACTGCATCTACCCTTAACCCCTTCGACCACCAACGGGTTGGCCGACCCCAACTCCGCCCCCGCCAGCGCTCTCCTGTCCTTGCTGGACAACGGCCCGCTCAGCCTGGACCAACTCCAAGAACGCAGTGGCTTGACGGTCGATAGCCTATCGGCCATGCTACTTACGCACGAGCTGGAAGGTCGCGTGGCGTCTTTGCCCGGCGGACGGTTCCAGCGCCTCTACTAATTGGTCGCCCCTATGTTCGATATCCTCCTCTACCTCTACGATAATTATCTGGTGACCGATCGGGCGCCTGATAACGATCTTCTGTCCAGCAAGCTCAGCGCGGTGGGATTTGACGCCGACGATATCGACCGCGCCCTCAACTGGCTGGAGGCAATGAACCAGCTCTCGGACGCCGAGCCCTATCCCGACAGCCAAGCCACCCGCTGCTACACGGCGTATGAGCAACAGCGTCTCGCCGTCGAGGGGATCGATTTTCTCTTCTTCCTGGAGGCCTCCGGTCTTCTGCCGGCCCACGCCCGGGAATGGATTATTGATCGTGCCCTGGCCCTGGAAGATGCCGAAGTTGCCGCAGAGAAGATCAAGTGGATTGCCCTTCTGGCCATCAACCGCTTGCACGGTCCCGGCGATGCCTTGTGGCTGGAAGACCTGGTGCGAGGTGAAGACGATTACCAGCCCACGCTGCACTAATCGCGCCCGCTCCCGCCAATCACTTGCAAAGATCACGCCCCGTGAGCAAAAAACTCATCATCGCCGAAAAGCCATCCGTAGCGGCTGACATTGCCCGCGCCTTGGGCGGCTTCACCCGCCACGATGATTATTTTGAGAGCAACGATTTTGTTCTCTCCTCGGCCATCGGTCACCTCGTCGAGATCGCCGCACCCGAGGAATTTGAAGTCAAACGCGGTAAGTGGTCATTCACTCACCTGCCCGTGATACCGCCCCATTTTGACCTCCTGCCCATTGAAAAAACGGAATCGCGGCTAAAGCTTTTAGCCCGCCTGGCTAAGCGCAAAGAGGTCGATGGCCTAATCAATGCCTGCGACGCGGGGCGTGAAGGCGAACTGATCTTCAGCTACATCGTCCAGCACAGCACAATCAAGAAACCGGTCGAACGCCTCTGGCTCCAATCGATGACCAAACAGGCCATCCAAACGGGCTTCCAAACCCTACGCCCTGCGGCCGAGTTGAACGGGCTGCGCGATGCGGCCATGTGCCGTTCCGAGTCAGACTGGCTGGTCGGCATCAACGGCACCCGGGCGATGACCGCCTTCAACTCCAAGAACGGCGGTTTTCACCTCACCACGGTGGGGCGGGTCCAGACCCCGACCCTGACCCTTCTGGTCGAGCGCGAGGAAAAAATCCGCCGCTTTGTCGCGCGCGATTACTGGGAAATCGAGGCAGAATTTGCGTGCGCGGCTGGCCGTTATACCGGCCGCTGGTTCCATGAAGGCCACAAGAAATCGGACGATGAAGACGCGAGCGCGACCCGGCTCTGGGACGAAAACCGTGCTCACGCCATTCACGATCGCTGCCTGGGTCAAACCGGTGTGGTGAGTGAAGACACCAAACCCTCAACGCGGATGTCACCCCTCTTGTTTGACCTGACCAGCCTGCAGCGCGAGGCCAACAGCCGTTTTGGTTTCTCGGCCAAAACCACCCTGGGCCTAGCCCAAGCCCTGTACGAAAAACACAAGGTGCTAACCTACCCGCGGACCGACGCCCGCGCCCTGCCCGAGGACTATGTCAGTCAGATTGGCACCATCTTGGCGGGCCTGCCAGTGGAATATGCGCCCCTCGCCAAACAGATCACCAAGAGTGGCTGGGTGCGTCCGAACAAACGCATCTTCGACAACAGCAAGATCTCCGATCACTTTGCCATCATCCCGACCGGCACCCCGCCCAAGGGGCTGAGCGAGATCGAACACAAGCTGTACGATCTCGTCACCCGGCGTTTTCTGGCCATCTTCTATCCGCCCGCCGAGTACCTGGTCACCAGCCGCATCACCCGCATCCAGGCCGATGCCTTCAAGACCGAGGGCAAGGTCCTCATCCAGCCGGGCTGGCTTTCGGTCTATGGCAAGGGCAGCGAAGGTGATGAAGACGGCCCGCCGCTGGTTCCGGTCGCACCTGGCGAAAATGTTGATAACACCGCGGTAACCATAAAGGCCAACCAGACCCGCCCCCCAGCCCGCTACAACGAGGCCACGCTCCTCTCCGCCATGGAAGGGGCGGGCAAAATGGTCGACGACGAGGACCTGCGTGCGGCCATGGCCGGGCGCGGTCTGGGCACTCCTGCGACCCGTGCGGCCATCATCGAAGGCCTCCTCACCGAGCGATATCTGTACCGCGAGGGCCGGGAGCTAATTCCGACCACCAAGGCCTTCCAGCTCCTAATCGCCTTGCGCGGCCTGAAGATTGACGAGCTCTGCTCGCCCGAACTGACCGGCGACTGGGAGCTGCGGCTCAAGGAGATGGAGCAGGGCCGGCTCGCGCGCCGTACCTTCATGCAGGAAATTGCCGCCATGACCGAGCGCATGGTCGGCCAAATCAAAGCCCACCAGGACGACGACATCATCGGCGACTTTGCCACCCTGGCCGCTCCGTGCCCAAAGTGTGGCGGACACATCCAGGAAAACTACAAGAAGTACGCCTGTCAGTCCTGTGACTGGGGCACCTGGAAAATTGTAGCCGGGCGGCAAATTGAAGTCGCCGAGATGGAAACTCTCCTGAGCACCGGGCGCATCGGCCCGCTGACCGGTTTCCGGAGCAAGCTGGGGCGTCCCTTCGATGCCGAAATTCGTCTCAACGACGAGAAACAGCCCGAATTTGATTTCGGTGAGCCGCAGCCCGGCGAGGGCAATGAACCCGTCGATCTGACTGGTCTGACCACATTGGGCCCTTGCCCAAAGTGCGCCGCCCAAGTCTATCCCATCGGCAGCGTCTATGCCTGTGAGCGCAGTCTAGGCGCCGAGAAGGCCTGTGATTTCCGCAGTGGACAAACCATTCTCCAGCAAATCATTGCGCCGGAGCAAATGCAGAAACTCCTTGAATCCGGCAAAACCGAGCTTATGACCGGTTTTGTTTCGGCCCGCACCCGGCGCCCCTTTGAGGCCTTCCTCGCTTGGGATCCTAAACAGGGCAAGGTAGTGTTTGAATTTCCGCCACGCGACCCCAAGCGTGGCGCGGGCAAGGCGGCGACCGGCGGCATCACACTGGGTGCACACCCGGCCGATGGCAAGCCGGTTCTGCTCAAGCCGGGCCGTTTTGGCCCCTATGTCCAGCACGGCAAGATCAACGCCTCCTTACCCAAAGATCGCCCCCAAGACGGCTTCAGCCTCGAAGAGGCCTTGGCCCTGCTCGAAGCTAAGGGTGATAAGCCCGCCGCCCCAAAGAAAGCGACCCCCAAGGCAAAGCCAAAGAACTCTGACAAAGTTGCGCCGAAATCCGTCGCCAAATCCGCCACAAAATCCGTCGCCAAAACGGCGGCCAAGCCACGCAAGTCCAGTTGAGACGGACGCATTCACAAATAAATAACCGATCCCCCTTTCCCCCGCCCCTAATACTGTAGTAAATTTATCGTGTATTAAGGGGTGGGCACTCTGTTTCATTACCAATTCTCGAGAGGAAATTCATCATGGCCGTACTAGTTGGCAAGCAAGCACCCGATTTCACCGCCATCGCCGTCATGGGCGATAACAGCATCAACGAAACCTTCAACCTGTCCACTTACCTCAAAGGCAAATATGGTGTGATCTTTTTCTACCCGCTGGACTTCACCTTCGTCTGCCCGTCCGAGCTGCTCGCCTTCGACCATCGCCTGAACGACTTCAAGCAGCGTGGGGTGGAGGTCATCGGCGTCTCCATTGACTCCCACTTCACCCACCTGGCCTGGAAGAACACCCCAATTAACAACGGCGGCATTGGCCAAGTTGGTTATCCGCTGGTCGCCGATATCCGTCACGCCGTCACTCAGGCTTACGACTTGGAAGTGGATCCGGGCGTCGCTCTGCGCGGCTCCTTCCTGATCGACAAAGCTGGCCTGGTTCGTCACCAGGTTGTCAACGATCTGCCCCTTGGGCGCAATGTCGACGAAATGCTGCGCATGGTCGATGCCCTACAGTTCTTCGAAGAGCATGGCGAGGTTTGCCCGGCGGGTTGGAACAAAGGCAAGGCCGGCATGAAGCCCAGCACCGCTGGGGTAGCCGAGTACCTCGCCCAGCACGCGGCCGAACTCTGATCGCTTGGGGGCGATAGAAAAAGGGGCCTGTCTGGCCCCTTTTTCGTTTAAAGCGAGCGAAATAGGGTCTGGTCTGACCGCTATTTCAATGCCTTACACATCCAGATTCCGTACCCCCAGCGCATTAGTCTCAATAAAGCGACGCCGCGGTTCGACTTCTTCGCCCATCAGGGTGGTGAAAATCTCGTCGGCGGCGATCGCATCCTCGATCTGTACGCGAAGCAGGCGACGGACGCTCGGGTCCATCGTGGTTTCCCAGAGTTGTCCAGGATTCATCTCGCCCAAACCTTTGTAGCGCTGAATACCCAGACCACGCTTGGCCTCGACCAACAGCCAATCCAGGGCGTCCTTGAACTCGCGAATGGCGGCAGAAGCGTCACCACGGCGGATTTCGGCCCCGGTCTGTATCAGGCCATCAAGAATCTCCGCCGTCTGAGCCATTTGCTCGTAGTCGCCAGTCTGGACAAAATCAGGGTCCAGGGTTGTGACATGGGTAATGCCGTGGCGCATCCGTTCAATCTCGATGCTCCAGCGCCCTTCGGCCTCGTCAAAACGGGCTGCGCACTGCATATCCTCGCCGCCCAAAGTTGCCGCCAAGCGGGCCGCACCCGTTTCGGCGCCGTTTTTTGTCAGCAGGTCCAGCTTTGGCTGCTTGAGCAAGGCATACAAAACATCAATATCCATTCTCCGGCTGAGCCGCTCAATCACCGCAACCGCTAACAGAAACTGGCGCGCAATCTTCTCGAAGGCGCTTTTTTCGAGGGCCTCGGCGCCTGTGCTCGGAATTAGCTGTGCACCATCCAAAGCCGTGCGCAGCAGATATTGGCGCAACTCCTGCTCGTCCTTGAGGTAATTTTCGCGTCGACCTTGCTTGACTTTGTACAGCGGCGGCTGGGCAATATAGATGTGGCCGCGCTCAACCAGCTCGGGCATCTGCCGGTAGAAGAATGTGAGCAACAGGGTGCGGATATGAGAGCCGTCCACATCCGCGTCGGTCATGATAATAATGCGGTGGTAGCGGAGCTTGGCGGGGTTGTAGTCGTCCTTGCCGATACCTGTGCCCATAGCCGTGATCAAAGTGACCACCTCTTGTGAGGACAACATCTTGTCAAAGCGGGCCTTTTCCACATTCAGGATTTTGCCCTTGAGCGGCAAAATGGCTTGGAATTTGCGGTCACGGCCTTGTTTAGCCGAGCCGCCTGCGGAATCACCCTCGACCAGGTACAACTCACACTTAGCCGGATCTTTTTCCTGGCAATCTGCTAACTTGCCAGGCAGACCGGCCGAATCGAGCACCCCCTTGCGGCGCGTCATATCGCGCGCCCGCCGCGCCGCGTCACGCGCCCGCGCTGCCTCGACGATCTTGGCACAAATAATCTTGGCATCAGCCGGGCGTTCCAAGAGGAATTCGCTCAGTTTTTGTGAAACCACTTCTTCCACGGCCGGTCTAGCCTCGGACGAGACTAGCTTCATCTTGGTTTGTGAGGAAAACTTGGGGTCTGGCATCTTGACGGAGAGCACGCAGACCAAACCTTCGCGCATATCGTCACCCGTGATCTCAACCTTGGCCTTCTTGGCGATGTCGTTTTCTTCGATGTACTTGTTGATCACGCGGGTCATCGCGGCGCGCATTCCGGTCAGGTGCGTGCCGCCATCCGATTGCGGAATATTGTTGGTAAAACACAAGACTTGTTCTTGATAGCCGCTGTTCCATTGCATGGAAACCTCGGCACTAATGGTGGCCTCTCCCGCCTTTGATTCACCGCTGGCAAAAAAGACATTAGGGTGCAAAACCGTCTTGCTACGGTTGATATATTCGACAAAACCCTTGACCCCACCCGAGAAGGCAAAATTGTCATGGCGACCGTCACGCTCATCAATTAATTCGATCTTGACCCCATTATTAAGGAAGGAGAGTTCACGAATCCGTTTGGCCAGAATCTCGTAGTGAAATTCAACCAAGCCAAAGATATCTTCGTCCGCCCGGAAATGCACTTCGGTACCACTTTTCTTGGCCTCACCCAGAACGCGCAGAGGAGAAACCTCCACCCCTTTCTGTACCTCGATCAATCGATCAATGGCTACGCCGCGATTAAATTCCATGAAATAGGCCTTGCCATCACGGCGGATGGTAAGTTTTAGCCACTTTGACAAGGCATTTACGCAAGACACGCCGACCCCGTGAAGACCGCCCGAGACCTTGTAGCTGTTCTGATTAAACTTGCCGCCGGCGTGTAGCACACACATCACGATCTCAGCGGCCGAACGCTTGGGTTCGTGTTTATCGTCGTACTTGATGCCAGTGGGAATGCCGCGTCCGTTATCCGTGATGGAAATAGAGTTGTCGGTGTGTATGGTGACCTTGATGTCATCACAGTGACCCGCCAAAGCCTCATCGATCGCATTATCCAAAACTTCAAAAACCATGTGGTGCAGACCGGTTCCGTCCTGTGTATCACCAATGTACATTCCCGGGCGCTTGCGCACGGCCTCGAGGCCTTCAAGTTGCTGGATACTGGATTCGTCGTAATTGTCAGCCATGGGTTCTCTGTTCTTGTTCCATGTGAAACATTAAGGGGGTCGATCGGGGCCTACGCTGTGCGTTTTGAGCCTTGTTTTTGGGTCAAGTTAGATCCGCATCGGCATAACTACATAACGGAAATACTCTTCTCCAGGAATACTGATCAAAAGGCTGGATGTTGGGTCGCTTAGCGAGCACTGCACCGTTTCACAATCGAGATTATTAAGCACATCCAGAAGGTATTGAACATTGAAGCCAATATCCATGGGCTCCTGCGTGTATTCAATTTCGAGTTCCTCTTGCGCCTCTTCCTGCTCATTATTGCGACAGGCAATGCTGAGCTTGTTGTCAGCCAGGGCCATGCGAATGCCACGGTATTTTTCATTAGTCAAAATCGCTGCGCGCGCCAGTGACTGATTAAATAGCTGCCGCCCAATAAGTACATTTTTATCATGACCAACAGGGACAACCCTTTGATAATCCGGGAACTTTCCGTCAACAACCTTACTACGAAGCTCAAATCCAGATTGTTTGAAAACAATCTGCGACGCGCTCATGTGGACCTCTACCGGGTCAAGATTGTCACCCAGGAGTTTTACCAACTCGAGCACCGCCTTGCGCGGCAGAATCACATCCAGTTCGGCCGGGTTTTCCATTGGCAAAGGGATGGCATCAACGGCCAGGCGGTGCCCGTCTGTGGCAGCTACGGTCAACATCCCTTTATTAACCGAGAGCAACATACCATTCAGATAATAGCGGATGTCCTGAACCGCCATCGCGTATTGCACGCGCATCAGCAAGTGACGCAAGCTGTCCGCTGCGATGGAAAATTGCAGCCCCTCATCCTCAGCCAGCTGCATCTGTGGAAAATCTCGGGCGGGGAGTGTTTGCAGGGTAAAGCGGCTCTTTCCCGCCCTGATTTTGAGTGTTTCCCCGTCAAGATCCAAATCCATCAAGGTGTCGGAAGGAAGAGAACGGCTGATATCTAGTAGCTTACGAGCAGAGACGGTAAAGCTGGCTTCACTCGTTGCGCTTTCCACAAGACTGGCCGAAATCTGCAACTCAAGGTCTGTCCCGATTAGCGACACCTTCCCGCCCTGGCATTCAACCAACAGATTGGAAAGGATAGGAAGGGTGTGCTTGCGTTCAACAACCCCGACCACCGCATTTAAGGGTTTAAGAAGTTGCTCGCGACGGATTTGGATAACAGGCATATATATTTTCCTGGTAGTACTTGTTAGAAGTCTCGGGTTTTTCTGTATAAATCAAAAGTTCTTTAAGAATCACGCGATTATAGCGACATTACGGTGTGGGTAAAGGGCTCTGAAAGGATCGGAAAATATGTGGATAACTTTTTCAGCCTGGGGTATTTCCCGATGTACTGACAATTTGTGGACATCTTGTCCACCTCCTTATCCGGTCAAGACCTGCATCAACAAGGTGTAATCGCGGCGGAGGTTCGTGTCATTGCTTCGCAACTCATCGACCTTGCGCAAGGCGTACAAGACGGTTGTGTGGTCGCGCCCACCAAAGGCGTTGCCAATCTCGGTATAGCTCAGGCTGGTTAATTCTTTGGCTAAGTGCATGGCGACCTGGCGGGGACGGGCGATGGCTTGAGTACGCTTTTTTGCAAATAGGTCGCTCACCTTGATCTTGTAGTAATCAGCTACGGTTTTTTGGATGTTTTCGATGGCCACCTGACGCCGCTGAGCCGCCATCAGATCCTTCAGAGCCTCTTTGGCAAGATCAATACTTAGGGCTTGCTGATGAAATTGCGCGTAGGCAATAACGCGTTTGAGGGCCCCTTCCAGTTCGCGCACATTAGAGCGAACCTGTTTGGCAATAAAAAAGGCAATATTTTGCTCGAGCGAGACCCTCTCCTGTTGTGCCTTGTCAATTAGGATGGCCACGCGCATCTCGGTGTCAGGGGGTTCGAGAAGAACCGTCAGACCCCAGGCAAAACGCGATTTCAGGCGTTCCTCGATTCCTTCCATATCCTTAGGAAAGGCGTCACTGGTCAGAATGACTTGTTTGCCAGACTCAATCAGGTTGTTAAAGGTATAGAAAAATTCTTCTTGAGTGCGGTCCTTGTTGGCAAAAAACTGGATGTCGTCTACCAGCAGCAGGTCTAAGTTGTCGTATTTGCGTTTGAAGTCATCAAAAGCCTTGTGTCGAAACGCACGCACCATATCGGAGACATAGCGTTCGGCATGAATATAACGGATCCGTGCGGAGGGATTTAATGCCAGCATTTGATTGCCAATAGCCTGAATCAAATGGGTTTTTCCTAGTCCAACACCACCGTAAACAAACAAGGGGTTGTAGCCGGTGCCGGGATTTTCAGCAATCTGTAAGCCGGCTGCGCGAGCCAGTTCATTGGCTTTGCCGGGAACAAAAGTGGCGAAGGACAGGCTTGGGTTAAGCTGGGACCCTTCTGGCCCCGTAGTGGGCAGTGGTGCGTGTTTGGCAGGGTTTTTTGGCTTGGGTTTATCAGGGCTTGGAGCCGAGGCTAAGGCGGTGGCCGGTGTTTCTTTGGGGGAAGAGACCCCTGTTGTCACGAGCTGAATGGGGGTGGGTGAACCAAAATAATCTTCAGCCAGTCCCGAGATTTCTGGAAGGAAGCGGTCCTTGACCCAAGCCGCTACAAAACGGCTGGGCGCAGTGATTTGCAAGTTGCCGGCAACATCTTCAGCCCGCAAGGGCTTGATCCAAGTGTTGTATTGTTGTGCGTTCAATTTTTCCTGAAAATGGGTCAGGCAAAGCGTCCAGAAGTCATCCATAGTCAGGTTTGGGCGAGGGTACTCATTGATATGAGGGTGGATTGTACATCTGCGCGAGGACTATACAGCGTGGGAATAACGAAAGGACTCACGAAAGGTTTGACAGATTATGGGCTTACAGGGTTTAATTGCGCCCTTTCCGGTCGAGTTTAAAGCGAGTCTGAGTTATGAAACGCACTTATCAGCCCTCTACCGTGCGCCGCAAGCGGACGCATGGTTTCCGTGCCCGCATGAAAACCAAAGGTGGTCGTGCGGTGATCAATGCCCGTCGTGCCAAGGGGCGCAAGCGCTTGGCTGTCTAAGCCCCGTTGCTTCAGGCATGGACGAGACCGTCTTGTTGCCACGGACCTACACCTTCAGGTGGTCCAAGAAGATCAGAAAAGCGGATGATTTTTCATCCGTTTTTCGTTTGCGCGCGGGTTTTCGTGGCGGAGTGTTTGAAGAGCAGGGTTTCAAGCAGCGCGGTTCTTGCCTTGAGGTTTTGGCCAAGTCGAACCGATTGGGTTGGGCTCGCCTCGGCCTCATCGTGCCCAAGCGAATACTTCCTCATGCCGTGGACAGGAATCGCGCCAAACGCCAGATTCGCGAGGCTTTTCGTCATGTTCAGCACGAACTAGGCGACCTTGATACCATAGTGCGTCTGGTGGGCTTGGTGGAGCCGCAAAATCATGCCTTGCGCCAAGGGGGGCTGCGCCGTGAGTGCGCCCAACTCCTGCAAGAAATACGGATGCAATCGACGGCCTGTTTGCAACCTAAAGTTTAACGAATCGTAGAGCCTAGTATGGATACTCAGCGTTTGATCGCCCTAGTGGTTTTTTCTTTGTCCCTCGTATGGTTATGGGAGGCGTGGCAAGAGTATTCGCATCCTCCGCAGGCCCCGGCCGGCATCCAGGCCCCGTCTTCAACTTCGGGCAGCGTTCCAACGCCCACCGCGATACAGGCGACAACCCCTGGCGGCGCAATGCCGGCTACGGTTGGCGCAGCAGGCCAGACGGAGCGCGGGGCACGGGCCATCATCCAAACGGATGTTTTGCGGGTTGAGATTGATGCGCATGGCGGTGACCTGCGTAGCGCTGTGTTGACCCAATATCGCGCCAACGAAGATGCCAGTAAACCCTTTACCCTTTTTGAGGAGGGGTCGGGAAAAGAGTATTTCGCGCAATCTGGCTGGGTGGGTGAGGAATTTCCAACCCACAAGACCGTCTTTGCCATGACACCCGGCGAGCAGACCCTTGCTGAGGGCCAGAACACGCTTACATTCACGCTCAGGGCGCGTGAAGGGGCCGTCGAGATTGTCAAAACCTACACCTTTACCCGGGGGAGCTATGTGGTGGGCGTGGACCAGCAGGTGATCAATCATGGTCCATCGGCCGTTAGTGGACGCCCATACTTCCAGATGTTGCGACACGGAAATGCCCCAGAGGGCGAGTCGGCCATGATGTACTCCTACACCGGTGCAGCCATGTACACCGAGACGGGAAAATTTCAAAAAATTGCCTTTACCGAGGCGGGCAAGGCTAAGCCAGATCACATAGAGCAGGCCGCAGATGGCTGGATTGGCATGATCCAGCATCATTTCGTCACGGCTTGGTTGACGGGCAAGAGCAACGACCCCAGCCCGCGTAATTTCTACACCCGCAATCTGGAAAATGGCCAATACACGGCTGGAATGTTCCTGCCGGCGGTTCAGGTTGCGCCGAATGCCCAGCAGTCCCTCCAGACCCGTCTGTATGTTGGCCCACAGGCGCTTGAGCACATTGAGTCCTTGGCGCCCGGCATGGGCTATGTGGTTGATTATGGTTGGCTGACCGTACTGGCCTATCCCCTCTTCATGTTGCTGAAATGGATCCATGTTGTAGTGCCCAACTGGGGTTGGGCCATCATCCTGCTGACCGTTCTGATCAAGTTGGTCTTCTACCCCCTTTCAGCGGCCAGCTACAAGTCGATGGCCAAGATGCGCAAGGTGGCTCCGCGCCTGCAGCAAGTCAAAGAGCGTTATGGTGATGACCGCCAGAAGTTGCATGAGCAGATGATGAAGGTCTATTCCGAGGAAAAGATAAATCCCTTGGGTGGTTGTTTGCCGATGCTGGTTCAGATCCCGGTCTTTATCGCGCTGTACTGGGTTTTGATGGGCGCCGTGGAATTGCGGCAGGCCCCTTGGGCGCTGTGGATTTCTGATTTGTCAGCCCAGGACCCGTACTACATCCTGCCCGTCCTGATGGCGGCCTCCATGTATGTCCAACAAAAGATGAGCCCGCCGCCACCGGATCCTATCCAAGCTAAGGTCATGATGTACATGCCCCTCGCTTTCTCGGTCTTTTTCTTCTTCTTCCCGGCGGGGCTGGTGCTGTACTGGATTGTCAACAACCTCTTGTCCATCCTCCAGCAGTGGCGCATCAATGTGGTGGTGGACCGCGCCAACCGGGTGTAAGGACGGCTGACCGCGATGGCCCGCATCGATACGATCGCCGCCATCGCAACGGCACCCGGACGCGGTGGAATTGGTGTTGTTCGGGTTTCCGGACCTTTGGCCGGGCGCGTTGCTGAAGCTTTTTTGGGCCATGCACCCGAGCCGCGCCGTGCCATTTACAGCGCTTTTCGAGATGCCACAGGCGCTGTGCTTGATCAGGGTATTGCCCTGTGGTTTCCTGCCCCGCGCTCTTACACGGGTGAAGATGTTTTAGAGTTGCAGGGCCACGGCGGTCCACACATCCTTGCTTTGGTGTTGGAGCGATGTGTGGCGTTAGGCGCGCGCCATGCTCACGCGGGGGAGTTTACGCGGCGGGCCTATCTCAACGACAAGTTAGATTTGGCGCAGGCTGAGGCCGTGGCCGATCTCATCGATGCCGAGAGCCGTGAGGCGGCGCGCGCAGCGGTGCGTACCTTGCAGGGAGCCTTTTCCAGAGAGGTTGAGGGCTTGGTCGCGGGCTTGATCGAATTGCGTGCCCTGGTGGAGGCCACCCTGGATTTTCCGGAAGAGGAGATTGATTTTCTGGAGCGGGCCCAGGCCTTTGAACGATTAGCCGCGTTACGGGCCCGTTTGGCCAATGTTCTGAAAGAGGCGCGCCAGGGCGCTCTGCTCCGGGAGGGCCTCAATGTGGTTCTGATCGGCCAGCCCAATGTGGGCAAGTCCAGCCTGTTGAACGCCCTGGCGGGATATGAGGCCGCCATCGTCACGGAGGTGGCGGGGACGACGCGCGATACGGTCAAGGAAGCGATCCAAATTGAAGGCGTGCCGCTTCATGTCATCGATACAGCGGGTTTGCGCGATACGCGTGATCCGGTGGAACAGATCGGCATCGCCAGGACTTGGGCGGCTCTGGCCAAGGCCGATGTGGCGATTCTGCTGGTCGATGCACAGCACGGCGTGGGGAAAGATGAGGCGGCCATTTTGGAGCGGATGCCCGCCATCCCGCAGTTGACGGTTCATAACAAGATTGATCTAACGGCGGGAGCCCCCCGGCAGTCCGAGGATGGGGCGGAAATCTGGCTCTCTGCCAAACACGGTCAAGGCCTGGCGCTGCTGCGCGAACGCTTGCTGGCCTTGGCGGGCTGGCAAACGCAGGCCTCCGGAGCCTTTCTCGCCCGCCAGCGACACATAGAGGCTATCCGCCGGGCAGCGCTGCATTTGCAGCAGGCCGAGGCGGCGGCCCGCGTCGCTTTGGAATTGCTGGCTGAAGAATTGCGTCTAGCGCAGGGGGCTTTGTCTGAGATCACCGGAGAGTTTGGTGCAGATGATTTATTGGGCGAGATCTTCGGGCGTTTTTGCATTGGCAAATAACACGCTCAAGGGCACAAAAAGACGGCTGCAATGCTGACCTGGCGAGGTATCCTGAGTGAGCTGTTAACGCACCGGAAGGCCCTTTGGAAGGGGAATCTGGCGGCGTTACTCGCTGTTGCCGCCGCCGTTCCGGTCCCGCTTTTTTTGCCCATCCTGGTGGACGAGATTCTGCTCCACAAGCCCGGTCCATTTATCGCGGCCACAGGGCCTCTCTTTCCGGTGGCATGGCATGGCCCCGTCTTGTTCGTTCTGGCCGCCTTGGCGTTGACCGTCGGCTTGCGCCTGATCGCCATTGTCCTGAATGTCTGGCAGGCACGGGTATTTTCGCTGGCCTCAAAGGCGGTGGTATTTACGCTGCGCGAGCGCCTGTTGCGGCATATGGGGCGTGTGTTGTTGTCGGAATATGAGACTCTGGGAGCGGGGCGGGTAACTTCACATTTTGTAACGGACATCAATGCCATTGACACCTTTCTTGGCGCAACGGTATCGGGGTTTTTGGTCGCCGCCCTATCATTAATTGGAGTGGCCGGCATTCTGCTTTGGATGCATTGGCAACTCGCGCTGATCATCCTGTTTTTAAACCCTGTGGTGATTCTCTTTTCGACGCGCCTTGGCAAGCAGGTTAAGCGCCTCAAAAAACACGAGAACCAAGCCTTCGAGGCCTTTCAGGAGGCCTTAACCGAGACTCTCGAGGCGATGGCCCAGATCCGCGCCATGAATCGGGAGCGCCATTATCTGCAGCGGGTGATCGACAGGGCGGCGGATATCCGCCGCCATGCCGCCGGTTTTGCCTGGCAGTCGGATGCCATGGGGCGCATTTCGATGTTTGTTTTCCTGATCGGCTTTGATGTCTTTCGCGCCATCGCGATGCTGATGGTGGTGTACTCGGGCCTTAGCATTGGTGAGATGCTGGCCGTATTTGGTTATCTTTGGTTCATGATGGGGCCGGTTCAGGAGATTGTGAATATTCAGTACAGTGGCCATGCCGCTAATGCGGCCATCGGGCGCCTGAATGAGTTGATGGCGCTGGGCGGACCTGAGGTGCAGCCCCCACTCGAGCCGAAGCGCGCCAAGGCGGATCCGTTTTCCGGGCAGGTGACGGTAGATCTGTCCCTGCGTGACATTCGCTTTGCTTACGGCGAAGGCGAGGCCATTCTCGACGGGGTGACCCTGAGCGTGGCCCCTGGAGAGAAGGTGGCTTTGGTGGGGGCTTCGGGGGGTGGCAAATCGACCCTGGTTCAAGCCTTGCTGGGCCTTTACCCGCTGAGCACGGGTGAGATCCGCTATGGCGGAATGGCGGTGGCCGATATCGGCTGGGATGCGGTGCGTGAACATGTCGGCGTGGTCTTGCAGCACCCGGTCCTGTTCAACGCGAGCGTACAGGAAAACCTGTCTATGGGACGCCCATACCCTGAGGCGGCCTTATGGCGTGCCCTTGAGGTGGCGCAACTGAAAACCTTTATTGCCGACTTGCCGCAGGGTCTGGAAACCCTCGTGGGACGCAATGGGGTGCGGCTTTCGGGTGGGCAACGGCAACGCTTGGCCATTGCGCGCATGGTTTTGACGGACCCCAAGGTGGTCATTCTTGATGAGGCCACTTCGGCGCTGGATACTGAAACGGAACGCGCCGTACATCGCGCCATGGCCGACTTTCTGCGCGGACGAACCACCCTGATTATTGCTCACCGGTTGTCGGCGGTGCGACAGGCGGATCGCATCCTGGTTTTCGAAAGTGGGCGCATCGTCGAGGAGGGCGATCATGAAAGCCTGCTTCTCCGGGGTGGCTTATACCGAAAATTGTATGGTGAGCATTGAATGTTTCATGTGAAACATGATCTCGCCAAAAATGCGCCATTCGGGTGACGCTGCGCATCGCCGCTATGGATTTAGAGGCGCCCAATTTGTCGCAGAACGATACATGGAAGGCCCGCATGGCGCGCCCGGATGCTTCCGGGTGCTAGTCTCCGGCAGCTGATGGTATGATCGCCTCCCCTTGGAGGCAGCGATGGATTTCCCCAAAAATTTTGATGTCATTGTGGTGGGCGGCGGCCATGCTGGCACGGAGGCAGCCTTGGTCAGCGCTCGCCTGGGCTGCGAGACCCTGTTGTTGACACACAACATCGATACGCTGGGCGCGATGTCTTGCAATCCTTCCATTGGCGGCATTGGCAAGGGGCATTTGGTCCGCGAATTGGACGCCTTGGGTGGCGCTATGGCTCTCGCGACAGATTCGGCCGGGATCCAGTTTCGCACGCTTAACGCCAGCAAGGGGCCCGCCGTTCGCGCCACCCGGGCGCAAGCAGATAGGGCGTTGTACAAACGGGCTATTCGCAGTCGCCTGGAGAGTCAAGCGTGTTTGACCTTGTTTCAGCAGGCCGTCGATGACCTCGTCTTGGAGGGCGACCGAGTTGCCGGCGTGCGTACGCAGTTGGGGGTGATCTTCCGGGCTCGGGCGGTGGTGCTGACTACAGGCACTTTTCTGGATGGCCTGATCCATGTGGGGTTGGAGCGCTTTCAGGCGGGGCGCCTTGGGGACCCACCGGCCTTATCGTTGGCGGCGCGCCTGAAGGAGTTGGCCTTGCCAGTGGGCCGCCTGAAAACGGGCACCCCACCGCGTATCGACGGGCGTAGCATTGACTTTACTGTCTTGCAGGAGCAGCCGGGCGATACCCCAGAACCGGTGTTCTCCTTTATCGGCAAGCGTGCCCAGCATCCTCGCCAATTACCCTGCTGGATGACCCATACCAACGCGCGAACACACGACATTATCCGCGCCGGTTTGGACCGTTCACCGCTCTACACCGGGGTGATTGAGGGGGTGGGCCCGCGTTACTGTCCATCCATCGAGGACAAGATCACGCGCTTTGCGGGCAAGGATGGGCACCCAATTTTTCTTGAACCCGAGGGCCTGGAGACGAATGAGGTTTATCCCAACGGGATCTCGACCAGTTTGCCGTTCGATGTGCAGCTCGATTTGGTGCATTCGATCCGGGGCTTGGAGAACGCCCATATCCTTCGCCCGGGCTATGCCATTGAATACGATTACTATGATCCGCGAGGCTTGCAGCCCAGTTTAGAGACGCAGGCCATTGGCGGGTTGTTTTTTGCTGGGCAAATCAATGGCACGACGGGTTACGAGGAGGCCGCAGCCCAGGGTTTGTTGGCGGGCCTGAATGCCGCTCGTCAGGTTCGTGACGAGGCGGCCTGGTGGCCGCGGCGCGACGAGGCCTATATTGGGGTGATGGTGGACGATCTGACCACGCGAGGCGTGCAAGAGCCCTACCGGATGTTTACCAGTCGGGCTGAATATCGCTTATTGCTGCGTGAAGACAACGCAGATCTACGCCTTACGGAAGCGGGTCGGCGCATGGGCATCGTTGATGATGAGCGTTGGGATGTCTTCTCGCGTAAGCGCGATGCCGTTGCCCAAGAGACGGAGCGGCTGAAGTCTACCTGGGTCAATCCGGCCATCCTGCCGGGGCCCGAAGCTGAGCGGGTGTTGGGCCAGGCGATTGATCACGAGTACAACCTTTTTGCGCTCTTGCGCCGCCCGGCTGTGCGCTATGAGGATCTGATGACTTGGCCAGGTGTTGGGCCAGCCGTGCAAGACCCGGTCGTCATCGAGCAACTGGAGATAGAAGCCAAGTACGCAGGATATGTTGAACGGCAACGGGAAGATGTTGAGCGGGGCCGGTTGCAGGAAGAGGCGCGCCTTCCGGACGACATCGACTACGGAAAAATTCACGGTCTGTCGATCGAGGTGCGGCAGAAGCTGAACCAGTTACGGCCGGCGACACTGGGGCAGGCCACCCGGATTTCCGGGGTCACGCCGGCGGCCGTCTCGGTGTTGCAGGTGTATCTGAAACGGCGGGCCGGAGAGGGACGGATGGCATGAACCTGGATCAATCTCTCAAGGAAGGCCTGAGCGGGTTGCATCTCGATCTGCCGCTTGCCACCCGGACTCAGTTGCTGGTCTATCTGGCCCTGCTGCAAAAATGGAACAAGACCTACAATCTGACGGCCATTACGGAGCCTGAGCGGCAACTGACCCACCACCTCCTTGATAGCTTGGCCCTGTTGCCGTATGTTGGCCCTGGCCCCCTTTTGGATGTTGGGAGCGGCGCCGGATTGCCGGGCATTCCATTGGCGTTGGCACGGCCCGACCTCCGGGTGACACTGATTGATGCCAGCCAGAAGAAGGCGGCCTTTATGCAGCAGGCCGCCATCGAGCTGGGTTTGGCCGCCCGGGTGACGGTCATCCATGGCCGGGTTGAAGCTTTGCAGGCCGGCCCGTTTGCGCAAATTACCGCCCGCGCCTTTGCTGATTTAAACGGCTTGGTTTGTTTGACGCGGCATCTGCTATCCGAGGACGGTTGCTGGCTGGCGATGAAAGGTGTGTATCCGTATGAAGAAGTCACAAGACTCCAGGAGGCGGTTGTGGGTGAAGAGATTGAGTTAAGCGTTCCCGGGCTGGAGGCGCAGCGTCGTCTCCTCATCTTGCGGCCACGGCCAGCGGAGGTTTGATGGCACAAATTCTGGCAATTACCAATCAGAAGGGGGGCGTGGGCAAGACCACGACCACGGTGAATATGGCCGCCGGGCTGGCGCAGTTGGGCCAGCGCGTCTTGCTGGTCGATCTCGACCCGCAGGGTAATGCCACCATGGGCAGCGGGGTTGCCAAGCAACATCTGGCGCGGTCGGTGTATCAGGTCTTGTTGGGTCAGGCGAGCCTTGCGGAGTCCCGGGTTACCACCAGCAACGGCTACGATGTCTTGCCCGCCAATCGGGAGTTGGCCGGCGCCGAGGTGGAGTTGGTTGATGAAGATCGGCGTGAATTCCGCTTGCAGAGCGCGTTGAATCAAGCGCGGCAGGAATATGACTATATGTTGATCGACTGCCCGCCCGCCCTGAATTTGCTGACAATTAACGCCTTGACGGCCGCCGATGGGGTGATTATTCCCATGCAATGCGAGTATTTTGCCCTGGAGGGCCTCTCTGATCTGGTCAATACCGTGCGACTGATCAAGGGCCGGCTTAACCCGGGCATCGAAATTACGGGGTTGGTGCGCGCTATGTATGATCCGCGCAATCTGCTGGCGCAGCAGGTCTCCGAGCAACTCAAACGGCATTTTGGTGACAAGGTGTATGACGCTGTTATTCCGCGCAATGTGCGGCTGGCAGAAGCACCCAGTCACGGCATGTCTGTCATGGCCTACGATCGTCATTCAAAAGGGGCGCAAGCCTATCTGCAACTGGCGCAGGAGCACCTGCGCCGCCATACAGGGAGCCGGCATGGCTAAACTCAAAGGCTTGGGGCGCGGTTTGGATGCCCTTCTTTCAGACAATGACAGCGCCGAAGGTGAACGCTTACTCTCGCTGCGTCTCGATCAACTCGTTCCGGGCAAGTACCAGCCGCGCACCCATATGGATGAGACCCATCTGGCGGAGCTGGCGGAGTCGATAAAAAGCCAAGGCTTGATGCAGCCAATTCTGGCGCGCGGACTACCGACGGGAAACTACGAGATTATTGCGGGCGAACGCCGTTGGCGGGCCAGCCAGTTGGCGGGCCTGAAAGAGGTGCCGGTATTGGTTCGCAATGTACCGGACGAGGCCGCGCTGAAGATGGCCTTGGTCGAAAATATCCAGCGCGAGGACCTGAATCCCTTGGAAGAGGCCCTAGGCTTGCAACGGCTGATTCAGGAATTTGGCATGACGCATCAAATGGCCGCCGAATCGGTCAGTCGTTCGCGACCCGCGGTTTCCAATCTCTTGCGTTTGTTGCAGTTGAGTCGCCCGGTGCAGGCCATGCTGATGGATGGCCGCATTGATATGGGTCATGCGCGGGCCTTGTTGCCGCTCAAGGCGGCCGATCAGACTGATGCGGCGCATGAGATCGCCCGCCGCGGTTTGTCGACGCGCGAGGCCGAAAAACTGGCGGCGCGGATGCTGGCGCCACCGGCTGAGCCACGCCAGAAAGATCGCGATGTCGTGCGGCTCGAAGAAGAGTTGGCAGAGCGTTTTGCCACAACGGTACAGGTCTCGGCCAATCGCAAAGGGGCCGGCCGAGTCATCTTCTATTTTGATGATCTGGAACAGTTAGATGGCTTGCTGGCGCGGATGGCGTAGGGTTGTGCGGCCCTGTCGGGCCCCGCTCATAAGAAAAACTAATGATTGCTCTGAAGTCCTGAATTCTGTAGAATGAAGGTCATTGAATGACAGCAAGCTTTACTTGGGGGCTGGTTATTCAGTTTGGTGTGGTGCTGGCGGGTGCGTTGGTTTTGGCGCTTCTGGGGCACGAAACACAGGCCATGGGATGGTTTGCTGGGGCGCTGATTGCTTTGGCTAATTCGGCCTTGCTGGTCTGGCGCTGGCATCAGGGGCGTCGGGTGATGACAAGCGACCCGGGGCGACATATGCGGTTTTTTTATCGCTCGATGATAGAGCGGTATGTGGGACTTGTAGTACTGTTGGGCGGGGCGCTGTGGTTGCAGCTCGATGCGCTAACCCTGCTGGCAGGATTTATAACTGGACAGATCGGCTGGCTAGTAGCGGCTTTGGTCTGGCGTAATAAGGCGTGAGTAGGAAGATAGACCAATGTCATCGGAAGCGCATAGCTCGGCGGAGTACATCAAGCATCACCTGCAGAACCTGACCTTTGGTCAGCACGCCGACGGTAGCTGGGGCCTGGCCCACAGCGTCCAGGAAGCCAAGGACATGGGCTTCATGGCCATCAACCTCGACACCATGGGATTTTCCATCCTGTTGGGCGCGCTGTTTCTGTTTCTGTTTCATGGTGTAGCCAAGAGCGCCAAGGCCGGGGTTCCCGGCGGCATGCAAAATTTCGTCGAGTGGATCGTTGAATTTATTGACGGTGCCGTGCGCGGTTCTTTTACCGCACGCAACAACATGGTCGCGCCGCTGGCCTTGACCATCTTCATCTGGATCTTCCTGATGAACCTGATGGACCTCTTACCGATCGACTGGATCCCGGGTTTGGCGACGATGCTGGGTCTTCCCTACATGAAGGTGGTTGCGACCACCGACCCCAATGCTACTTTCGGGATGTCTCTGGCGGTCTTTTTCCTAGTGCTGTACTACAGCATCAAGATGAAAGGTGTCGGCGGCTTTGTTGGCGAACTCACTCTGCAGCCCTTCGGCAAATGGGGCCTGCCGGCCAATCTTCTGCTCGAAGGCGTGAACCTGATTGCCAAGCCGGTTTCCCTGGCGCTGCGGTTGTTCGGCAATATGTATGCTGGTGAGATGATCTTTATCCTCATCGCCCTGATGTTCTCCGGCGGTGCCGTACTGGCCTTGACCGGTGGGGTACTGCAGTGGGCGTGGGCCGTGTTCCACATTCTGATTATTACCCTGCAAGCTTTCATTTTCATGACCCTGACCATTGTCTATATGGACATGGCGCATCAGGAACACCACTAATTAATCCCTCTTTGACTTGTTGAAACAGGAGTAACAAATGACCGAAGTTCAAGCTACGCTCTTCATCGCCGGCGCCATCATGATGGGTCTGGGCGCACTCGGTGCCGCTGTTGGTATCGGCATTCTCGGCGGCCGTTTCCTGGAAGGCGCTGCGCGTCAGCCGGAACTGATCCCGATGCTGCGCACCCAGTTCTTTATCGTCATGGGTCTGGTCGACGCCGTGCCGATGATTGCTGTCGGTCTGGCCATGTATGTCCTGTTCGCGGTTGCGGCCTAAGTTATCGCCTGACACGCAGAAAGGAAGGCTTGGGGTATGAACATTAATATGACCCTGATTGGCCAGTCCATCACCTTTGCTCTTTTCGTGTGGTTCTGCATGCGTTTTGTGTGGCCACCCATCGTGGCGGCCCTTGAGGCGCGGCGCAAGGAAATTGCAGACGGCTTGGCGGCAGCAGATCGCGGCCGGCACGAGTTGGAGTTGGCCTCGAAGCGCTCAGTCGAGTCCTTGCACGATGCCAAGCAACGCGCCTCCGAAATTATCGCGCTGGCCGAAAAACGCGCCGCCGAGGTGGTCGAGCAGTCCAAGCAAGAGGCGAAGGTCGAGGGCGAGCGGCAGCTGGCCTTGGCGCAGGCCGAGATTCAGCAGGAAGTGCACCGGGCCCGTGAACAGTTGCGCGAGCAGGTAGCCGGACTGGTTGTGGCCGGTGCAGAAAAGATTCTGCGCCGCGAGGTCGATGCCAAGGCCCATAGCGCCTTGCTCGAAGAGATCAAGAGCGGGATCTGATCATGGCCGAATTGACCACGGTAGCGCGTCCGTACGCAGAAGCGGTGGCCCAGCTGGCGCACGATGGCCAGTCCTGGCAGACATGGTCTGATGCCCTGGCCTTGTTGGCAGGGATTGCCTCTGACCCGCAGGTACTGGATATGGCCCACAACCCGGCCATACCGGACGCGCGCGTGGTGGAGTTGGTCTTGGCTGTAGGGGGTGAGCGATTGTCCGCCGATGCGGCTAACTTGGTCCGGATCTTGGCCGAGAACAAGCGTTTGCCCTTGTTGCCCACGGTAGCGAGCCTGTTTGAGGAGGCCCGCGCTAAGGCGGCGGGTGAGGTAGATGCCCATATCACCAGTGCCTTTCCGCTCGATGTTGCGCAATTGGATGGCTTGCAGGCGCGCCTTGAGGCGCGTTTGGGCCGTAAGGTTCAGGTTACCACTTCGGTGGATGCGGCCTTAATCGGTGGCGTGGTCATTGCCGTGGGCGATGAAGTGATGGATGCCTCGGTACGGGGCAAGATCGCCGATCTCGCGGTAGCCATGACGAGTTGAATTTGGATTTGCCGGTTCGTGGATGGTCCCGAACGGGCTTAAAAGATTGATGAAAACCCGGAGTCAGTATGCAACTTAACCCCTCTGAAATCAGTGCACTGATCAAGAATCGAATCCAGAACATGGAGACCGGTTCCGAACTGCGTACCCAAGGTACCGTGGTGTCGGTGACGGATGGCATCGTGCGTATTCATGGCCTTGCCGAGGTGATGCAGGGCGAGATGCTCGAATTCCCGGGCAACACCTTTGGTATGGCCCTGAACTTGGAGCGTGACTCGGTCGGCGCGGTGGTGCTGGGCGAGTACGAGCACATCTCCGAGGGCGATACCGTCAAGTGCACCGGCCGTATCCTGGAGGTTCCGGTGGGCCCGGCCCTAATCGGTCGCGTGGTCAATGCGCTGGGCCAAGCGGTTGATGGCAAAGGTCCGGTCGAGACAAACGAAACGGCACCGGTTGAAAAGGTGGCGCCGGGCGTGATTGCACGCCAATCGGTGGCGCAACCGATGCAGACCGGTCTCAAGTCGGTCGACGCGATGGTTCCGGTGGGCCGCGGTCAGCGCGAGCTGATCATTGGTGACCGACAGACCGGCAAGACGGCGGTCGCTATCGATACCATCATTAATCAAAAGGGTACGGGCGTTATCTGTATCTATGTTGCCGTGGGCCAGAAGGCCTCGTCGGTAGCCAATGTGGTGCGCAAGCTGGAAGAGCATGACGCCATGGGGCATACCATCATTGTGTCGGCGACCTCCTCCGATCCGGCCGCAATGCAGTTCATTGCCCCGTATGCCGGTTGCTCGATGGGTGAATGGTTCCGCGATCGCGGCCAAGATGCCCTGATTGTTTATGATGACCTGACCAAGCAGGCCTGGGCCTACCGTCAGATCTCCCTCTTGCTGCGCCGCCCGCCGGGCCGCGAAGCCTATCCGGGCGATGTGTTCTATCTGCACTCCCGTCTCCTCGAGCGCTCCTCACGCATCAATGCGGCAGAGGTTGAGAAGCTCACGAACGGAGCCGTCAAAGGGCAAACCGGTTCGCTCACGGCGTTGCCAATTATTGAAACCCAGGCGGGTGATGTGTCGGCCTTCGTGCCGACCAATGTGATTTCCATTACGGATGGCCAGATCTTCCTTGAAACCGACTTGTTCAATGCCGGTATCCGCCCCGCCATTAACGCCGGCCTGTCGGTGTCTCGCGTGGGTGGCGCAGCACAGACCAAGGTCATCAAGAAGTTGGGCGGTGGTGTTCGTCTCGCCCTGGCTCAGTATCGTGAACTGGCGGCCTTTGCCCAGTTTGCTTCGGATTTGGACGAAGTGACCCGCAAGCAACTTGAGCGTGGCAAATTGGTGACCGAGCTGATGAAGCAGTCGCAATACGCCCCAATGACGGTTTCGGCCATGGCGTTGACCCTGTTCGCCGTAAACCGCGGCTATTTCGACGATGTGCCGACGGCTCGTGCCCTGGCTTTTGAAGCGGCCCTTCTCTCCTTCCTCAAGTCCAAATATGCGGCTTTGATGGACAAGATTGAGCAGGCCAAGGATATCGACACCGATGCCGAAAACGCTTTGGTTGCCGCAATCGAAGATTTCAAGGCCAACGCAGCCTACTGATGCGGGCAAGCAGATAAGGGCAGATCATGGCAGCCGGCAAGGAAATACGCACCAAGATTAAGAGCGTTGAAAATACGCGCAAGATCACCAAAGCCATGGAAATGGTTGCGGCCTCAAAGATGCGCAAAGCGCAGGAGCGGATGCGTCATGCCCGTCCCTATGCTGAGAAAATCGCGCAAGTGGCCGCTCACTTCTCGCATGCGCACTCGGAATACAAGCACCCCTTCCTGGCAAAACGGGAAACGACCCGTCGGGTGGGGGTGATTGTCGTGACGACCGACAAGGGCCTGTGTGGTGCGCTCAATACCAATGCCTTGCGGCAAACGGTCAATCGCATGCGCGAATGGGACACTCAAGGGGTTGGCGTGGATGTGTGCGTCATCGGCAATAAGGGTCTGGGTTTCATGCAGCGCCTCGGTGCCAATGTCCTGTCGCAGGTCACGGCCTTGGGAGATACACCGCATATGGAGCGCCTCATTGGCCCGGTGCAGGTCATGTTGCAGGCCTTTGAGACCGGCAAGATTGATGCGCTCTATCTGGTCTATAGCCGTTTCGTGAACACCATGAAACAAGAAACGCGTCTGCAACAGGTTTTGCCGCTGGCGGACGAGGCCGCGTTGGATAAGGTCGAAAAACACTGGGATTACATTTACGAACCGGATGCCAAGAAGGTCGTAGATGCCCTGATGACGCGCTATGTTGAAGCGCTGATCTACTCGGCGGTGGCCGAAAACATGGCCTGCGAGCAATCGGCGCGCATGGTGGCCATGAAGGCCGCCTCTGATAATGCCAAAGATGTGATCGGGGAGCTGAAGCTGGTCTATAACAAGACTCGCCAGGCAGCCATTACCAAAGAACTTTCCGAAATTGTGGCCGGTGCGGCTGCGGTTTGACGGAACTGATTTAGAACTTTTTCAGGAAACTGAGCGATGAGCCAAGGAAAAATCGTACAGATCATCGGCGCTGTGGTGGATATGGAATTCCCCCGCGAGGCGATGCCCAAGATCTATGACGCCATCACAATGGAAAACCCCGCCCTGACCTTTGAGGTTCAGCAACAGTTGGGCGACGGCGTGGTGCGTACCATTGCCATGGGCTCCACGGATGGCCTGAAACGCGGTCTGTCGGTACAAGGCACGGGCGCGCCGATTCAGGTTCCGGTTGGGCAAAAGACCCTGGGCCGTATCATGGATGTGCTGGGTAACCCGATCGATGAAAAAGGCTCCATTGGGGCTGAGACGCATTGGGGCATTCACCGCAAGGCTCCGGCCTATGTGGATTTGGCACCGGCCTTGGAAATTCTCGAGACGGGCATCAAGGTTATTGATTTGATCATGCCAATCGCCAAAGGCGGCAAGGTCGGTCTGTTCGGTGGTGCGGGTGTGGGTAAGACCGTGACCTTGATGGAACTGATCCGTAACATCGCCGTGGAACACAGCGGTTTCTCGGTCTTTGCGGGCGTGGGCGAACGAACCCGTGAGGGCAACGACTTTTATCATGAGATGAGCGAAGGCGGCGTGCTTGACAAGGTCTCGCTGGTCTATGGTCAGATGAACGAGCCGCCGGGCAACCGTTTGCGCGTTGCGCTGACCGGTCTGACCATGGCCGAATATTTCCGCGACGAGGGCCGCGATGTGTTGTTCTTCGTGGACAACATTTACCGTTATACCCTGGCCGGTACGGAGGTCTCTGCGCTGCTTGGCCGGATGCCGTCCGCCGTGGGCTACCAGCCAACCCTAGCCTCTGAGATGGGCGCACTGCAAGAGCGTATTACTTCTACCCGTACGGGCTCCATCACCTCTTTCCAGGCCGTCTATGTACCGGCAGACGACTTGACCGACCCGTCACCAGCCACCACCTTTGCCCACTTGGACGCGACCTTGGTGCTAAGCCGCCAGATTGCTGAGCTGGGTATCTACCCGGCCGTGGATCCGCTCGATTCTACCTCGCGTCAGCTTGACCCGCTGGTCGTGGGCGAAGAGCATTATTCCGTGGCACGCTCCGTGCAAGGTACCTTACAGCGTTACAAGGAACTGCGCGACATCATTGCCATTCTCGGTATGGACGAGCTGGCCCCGGAAGACAAGTTGATCGTCTCACGGGCCCGTAAGATCCAGCGCTTCCTGTCGCAGCCCTTCTTCGTGGCCGAGGCCTTTACCGGCGCGGCGGGTAAGTATGTGGGGTTGAAGGACACCATTGCGGGTTTCAAGGCGATCGTTGCAGGTGAATATGACCATTTGCCGGAGCAGGCCTTCTACATGGTTGGCCCCATCGAAGAGGCTGTTGAAAAAGCCAAGACCCTGCAATAAGGGTTTAAAGGAGCATCACGATGGTCATGACCGTTCATGTCGATATCGTTAGCGCAGAGGCGGCAATCTACTCGGGTTTGGTCGAGTTTCTGATTGCCCCGGGCGAGGCTGGCGAACTGGGGATTTATCCGCACCACACGCCCCTGATCACCCGCATCAAGCCCGGCTCTTTGCGCCTGAAACCGGCGGATCAGGACGAAGAGATTTTGATCTATGTTTCCGGCGGTATCCTGGAGGTGCAACCGGGCACGATTACGGTTCTTTCCGATACGGCCATCCGCGGGGCGGATCTCGATGAGGCACGCATTTTGGAGGCCAAGCGCGCGGCCGAGGAGGCCATGAAGAATCGCGAGTCCGAGATGGACTACGCCCGGGCCCAGGCCGAACTGGTCGAAGCCGTGGCGCAGTTGCAAGCCCTACACAAACTGCGTGGCACGCGGCACTAACGGGGCCTGAAATAATAAAAAAGGCAGCCTTGGCTGCCTTTTTTATGGTCTAGAAGAACCAAGGAAAAGCGGCTTAGGATCCACTATCATGCGTAAACCCAAACGCGAGGAGCGTGTGATGCCCCCCATTTTAATTCTGGCCTGGTTTGGTTTGTTGGTCCCCATGGCACAGGCCGCTGAGGTTATTGTCGAGAAAAGCACGCTACGCGCTGCGGATGGCGGCGAGGTGCCGGTTACCATCGCCCGTCCTGATGGCCCCGGTCCTTTCCCGCCGGTCTTGTTTATCCACGCCAAACGGGGCTGGGACAGTGCCGAAGACGCGCATATTCGTGAACTGGCGGCGCAGGGGTTTTTGACCGTAGCGCCCGACTGGCAGAGCGGACGGATGATCGAGCGCTGGCCATCGGCCCATAACCCGGAAACGGAATTGGATGTTGAGGCAGGGCTAGATCTGGCGCGCACCCATCCACTGGCTTGCCGCATTCCGGTCGGCTTGGTTGGCCAGTCGCGCGGCCCTTATTATGCGATTCGTCTAGCAGCCCAGCGCGGCAAGGACATCGCAGCCATTGTGAGCTATTACGGCCACATGCAAAACCCGAATGCCCCGGAGCCCGATCAGTTGTTTCGGGTCGCGCCGGAGGTGGTGCAACTTAACACCCCCATGTTGTTTTTGATTGGCGAGAACGATTTTGAACTCCGCCGCATTGTGGGTGGTCGGGCCTTCTATGCCCTGTGGGAACGCGGCGTGGCGGTGGAATATCAGGTCTATCCCTTGGCGCGGCGCGCTTTTGATTTTCGCCAAGATGCCGGGCCGGAAGAAAAGATTGCAGCCCGGCATGCTCGGCAAAAGGCGAAAGATTGGCTCTATCGCTGGATGCGGCTCGATGCAGCGGGGCGCTGTCCAAGCCCATAAGGGCCATAGGGGCCATAGGGGCCATAGTAGCCATAAGGTGAAATGCCGGGTCGGCAACCACAAGGGTTGCCCCTGCCGGTGGGGTGGGCCTTTATAATGAGAGGGTCAACCTTTGAAGACTTGATATGACCGCGCTCAATATCGTCATACTGGCCGCTGGAAAAGGCACTCGGATGCATTCTGATCTGCCTAAAGTGCTGCACCCGCTGGCTGGAAAATCTTTGCTGGGCCATGCGCTGACCGCAGCCGATAACCTGCAACCCGACAAGATCTGTGTCGTGTATGGCCATGGTGGCGAGGCGCTTCCGCAGGCCATCGCCCGCCCGGAATTGGCCTGGGCAAAACAGGAGCCGCAACTCGGCACCGGTCATGCCGTGCAACAGGCTCTCCCGCATCTTGATGCGGCGGCAACGACCCTGATTCTCTATGGGGATGTGCCGCTGATTCGGACCGAAACGCTGGCCACCCTGCGCTTGATTGCCGACGACGGGGCGCTGGCGCTGCTGACCGTGCGACTGGCCAACCCCACGGGCTATGGCCGCATCGTGCGTGATGCGAGGGGCCAAGTTTCACGCATCGTTGAGCACAAGGATGCCTCGGCCGAGGAGCTGGCGATTGATGAGGTCAATACCGGAATTTTGGCCGTACCCCCGGGACGGCTTTCTGGCTGGCTGGCCCGCCTGTCCAATCAAAACGCCCAGAGAGAGTATTACCTGACCGACATTATCGCCATGGCGGTGGCGGACGGGGTGCGCGTGGCGCCTTGTCATCCCGCTGCCGAGTGGGAGGTGTTGGGGGTTAACAGCCGCGCCCAACTCGCCGAACTGGAGCGCCGACATCAAGCAAATCTGGCCACGGCGCTGCTGACGGCGGGGGTGACGCTGGCCGACCCGGCGCGCATTGACATTCGCGGTCGTCTAAGTTGTGGCCGCGACTGTTTCATTGACATCAACTGCCTGTTTGAAGGTGATGTCATTATAGGCAACTCGGTGAAAGTGGGCGCTCACTGCGTAATCAAAAACGCGACCCTGGCCGATGGGGTCGAGATTCAGCCGTTCACCCACATTGAGGGCGCCAGCGTTGGCGAGGCCAGCCGCATTGGCCCGTTTGCCAGGTTACGCCCTGGCACCGAACTGTCGGCAGAAACCCACATCGGAAATTTTGTCGAGATCAAAAATGCCCAGGTAGGTTTTAATTCCAAGATCAATCACTTATCCTATGTGGGCGATGCAACGGTGGGCCGCAAGGTCAACATCGGTGCCGGTACGATTACCTGCAATTACGATGGTGCCAACAAGCATCGTACGGTGATCGAGGATGAGGCCTTCATCGGCTCGGATACTCAGTTGGTTGCGCCGGTGACAGTGGGCCGGGGCGCTACCCTCGGGGCCGGTACAACACTGACAAAAGATGCGCCGGCGGAACAATTGACCCTGTCGCGCGCTAAACAAATATCCCTGAGCGGATGGAAGAGACCCATCAAGAAAGTGAAATAAGGGGCTCTCGATGAGGCATTGGTTGTTAAAAGTGGCGTTGGCCTGTGCCGGCGCAAGCGTTGCACACGGGGTTGCGGCCGAAGAGGCCCTGTCCATTTCAACGGACATGAAATCCGTGAGCACCTTCAGTTCGGTGGTCAACCCGGTGGAGACTCCAAAGGATCCGGTTGCCGCAGCGCGTACGGCGTTCAACATGTTCGATTACACGGTGGCGCGCAGGGCGTGGGAGCCTCTGGCGGCTGAGGGCCATGCCGATGCGCAATATGGGCTCTACCAGATTTATTCGCGCGGGCTTTTGGTTGATCCCAACCAAGATTTGGCCATACGCTGGCTGAGGCTGGCCGCGCGGCAAGCACACCCGGCAGCCCATTTTTATTTGGGTTTATCGTACCTGCGGGGCGAAGGGCTGGAAAAGGATCTGGCACAGGCTTGGGTCTGGTTCAGTCGCGCCGAGGCGGCGCAATTTCCGACCGCGGCGCGCGCGCGTGATTCCGTTGAAAAACGCCTGACCCCGGAGCAATTGGCCGCCGCCCGCAAGCGTTTGGCTCAATAAAGTTCATGTAATGCCGTCCGGCGCGCGCGTGATCGCGTACACTTGCAGCCACTGAATCCATAGGAAAGTCGTATGTGCGGGATTGTGGGCGCCATCGGTGCGGGTAATTGTGTTCCGGTCCTGGTTGAAGGACTGCGCCGCCTGGAGTATCGCGGTTACGACTCGTGTGGCATTGCCATCGTCGCGGATAGCCGCTTGCAGCGCAGCCGGACCACGGCTCGCGTAGCCGATCTCAAGATTCAGACCGAGCCCCTTGCCGGGGGTCTGGGCATCGCCCACACGCGCTGGGCTACGCACGGCAAACCGGACACCCTGAACGCTCACCCGCATGTCTCGCGCGATCTCATTGCTGTGGTGCACAACGGCATTATTGAAAACTATGAAGACCTGCGCCGGCGACTACAGGCCATGGGCTATCAGTTTGAATCGGAGACCGATACCGAGGTCATCGCCCATTTGGTCCACCTCGCTTACACCACGCCGGATACCGCATCGGCTGGCGATCTTCTCGCCAGCGTGCGTGCGGCGGTGGCTGAACTCCAAGGGGCTTACGCGATAGCCGTCATGGCCGTTGATCGGCCCGATACCTTGATCGGCGCGCGTTCCGGTTCACCGCTGGTCGTTGCGGTCGGAGCCGGGGGGCATTTTCTGGCTTCCGATGCCTTGGCTGTCGCCGGCAGCGCGACGCAGATGGCCTTTCTTGAAGAAGGCGACCTTGTCGCATTGAGTGCCACAACCCTTCATATAGAAGATCGGTACGGCCAGACCGTGACTCGGCCCATGCAAGCGGTGCAGGCTATCTCCCTGGCGGTCGAGCTGGAGCCGTACCAGCATTACATGCAAAAGGAGATCTTTGAACAGCCGCGCGCCGTGGCCGATACCTTGGACGATATTCTGCACCTTCAGCCCGATCTGTTTGGCGCCGAGGCGGAAGCCCATTTTGCCGCGATCGACAGCGTGCTCATCCTCGCCTGCGGGACCAGTTATTACTCTGGCTGCACCGCCAAATATTGGCTTGAGGCCGTGGCCGGCATTCCCTGCCAGGTTGAGATCGCCAGCGAATACCGCTATCGCGAAACGGTGCCCAACCCCAAAGCGCTGATCGTGGTCATCTCGCAATCGGGCGAGACCGCCGACACCCTCGCCGCCCTGCGCCATGCCAAGGCCTTGGGCCATACGCATACACTGGCTATCTGTAATGTGGCCAGTAGCGCCATGGTGCGCGAAACCGCCCTCGCCTTTCTGACCCGAGCCGGGGTTGAAATTGGCGTCGCCTCGACCAAGGCCTTCACGACGCAATTGGTCGCCCTCTACCTGGTCGCCCTGACGCTGGCCAAAGTACGCCGCCGGCTGGATGCCGCGTCTGAACACGCGGCCATCCATCAGCTTCGCCATCTGCCCCAAGCCCTGAATGCCGTGTTGGCGTTGGAGCCGCAGATCATGGCCTGGTCGGCGGCCTTCGCGCGCAAGGAAAACGCCCTTTTTCTTGGTCGCGGCCGACACTATCCGATTGCCCTCGAAGGCGCGCTCAAACTCAAGGAAATTTCCTACATTCACGCTGAGGCCTACCCGGCCGGCGAGCTCAAACACGGCCCGCTGGCGCTGGTGACGGACGCTATGCCCGTCATCGTGGTGGCGCCCAACGATGCCTTGTTAGAAAAGCTAAAAAGCAATATGCAGGAGGTTCGCGCGCGCGGGGGGCAGCTCTATGTTTTTGCCGATGCCGATACGCATATCGCAAGCAGCGACGGAATCAGCGTCATCCGGCTGCCCGAGCATTACGGCGATCTGTCGCCCATCCTGCATGTGGTCCCGCTCCAACTCTTGGCCTACCACACCGCCTGCGCGCGCGGCACCGATGTCGACAAACCGCGTAATCTGGCCAAGTCGGTGACCGTCGAGTAAGTTGGCTAGGGGGTAAGTTACATTCATCTGCAGTACATACAGCCGGTGGCGAACGGATAGGAAATCCAACGCCTGTTTTGCACCATATCACACAGCACCCCGGCCATTGCGCCCTGGTCAAACCCACAGAAAGCAAGGCTACGGGCACTGATACCCCCACGCGGGAGCCCGCCGGATCACCCCTACAGACCTAGGAGCCGCCTGTTCCTGTGGCTTGCCCAGTCTCGGGCGCGAACACCCCCAGACGGGCAAGTTTGCGCGTCGGTCTTTGTCCCCCGCTCACCAGGCAATCCGCTGATCGAACTCGTAGTCGGGCGCCGGTTGAAACGGGGGATCGATCTGGCCAAACGGGCCGGGTGCGGCGCCCGGCATCTCCCACAGGGGCGGTCCGCGTGCCGGCGGGGCGGCGGAATCAGCGCCGCCAGGCGGTCGAGCAGTTCCAGCGGTGTCAACACCAGGCTGACGCTGCCGCCGGGGCCGCTTTGGCCTTGAAACCCGGTGCGTGCGGGTGAAGTGATTCGGGTTCCCAATCGAGCCAGTCTGCCCCGAACAGTTCGACGGGGTGTTGCGCCCGGACGGCTCCATTGCCACAGAGCATGGCATCTA
>Ga0209835_1000338_pt1 | contig 32036 bp, 32 predicted proteins | sample LakKivwa52mmetaG_FD_184138 | JGI IMG/M metagenome (GOLD analysis project Ga0209835, IMG submission 184138) | Anoxic lake water microbial communities from Lake Kivu, Rwanda to study Microbial Dark Matter (Phase II) - Lake Kivu water 52m metaG... | ecosystem: Environmental > Aquatic > Freshwater >... | reverse complement strand
TTGTTTCCGTACGTTTTTATTGCACTGATCATCATGACTGTGCTAGCAACCATCGGTGAGCAATATGCTCTTTCTAATCTCATGATGTCATCAATTGTTCCCTTATGTTTGCTAGTGTTCATCCATGAAATATCGATACCTAAACAAGTCAAAGGAATCGATACCATCAAGTATTTCTTCATCGGTGGGATGACATCGATCCTTGTTGTTTACGGACTACGTTCATTCACGAGCTATCCGGATTGGTATTTTGCCTCAGATATGCTCACAGGAGTCGTTGAGGAATTATCGAAAATCATTGTCGTGATCTTCATTTTTCAAAGATTGAAAGTCAAGCATGTCATGGTAGGAATACTCATTGGATTTGCTGTGGGTGCTGGTTTTGATGTCTTTGAAACATCAGATTACGGGATGTATGCCCTACTCGAATCTGGAGGAGATATTTTCATGATGATGGGTGAAATCATCACCAGAAGTATCTTTGCGATTTTCGGAATTGGACATCATTTCTGGACTGCGATGATTGCTGGGACACTAGTCTTGATGAATAATACGGGCAAAGTGGGATTCAAAGATTTGTTCAAGCCCATCTCCCTGATGATGTTTGTGTTGATCGCATTGATCCATGGTTTATGGAACTTTACGATTTCCAATTATCCAATTGCACAGTATGGTGTATTGATTGTCAGTACATTCCTATTTTTGAGATTTACTTACGTACAGTACATCAATACAATGATAGATCTTCAAATCGAAACTTTAGAAAAAATAAAACTTGAAGCAGAACAACAAAAAATCGACATGATTGGTTTAGAAAATCAAACCGAAATTGTCAGTGAACAAGAAGAAATTCCAGTCAGTCCATCATAAGGAGGCCCTATGCCATTTCACATCTTATCCATCAACCCAGGATCCACATCGACAAAACTTGCTGTTTATGAAGATGAAAAACTCATCTTCAAAGCGAGTGTCAAACATGATTCAGAGAAAATTTTATCTTTCAACCACATCATTGATCAGTATGATTTCAGAATGGATGCCATCATGGCAGAACTGAAGAGATCAAAGATTGACTTAGAGCATCTTGATGCAGTGGTCGGTCGTGGAGGCATGCTTAAACCCATTCCGAGTGGAACTTATCTCGTCAGTCAAGAAATGATTGAATTCATCAAAACAGCGCCAAGAGGTGAACACGCATCCAATCTTGGCTGTATGATTGCTAAAGAAATTGGGGACAAATATGGGATTCCATCTTTCATCGTTGATCCTGTTGCAGTCGATGAAATGGATGATATCGCACGGTTTACCGGCATGCCAGAAATCAAGCGAGTGAGCCTGTTTCATGCACTGAATCAAAAAGCAGTCGCACTTAAAGCAGCCAAAGATTTGGGGAAACCATACCATGAGTTAGATTTAATCATCGCCCATTTGGGTGGTGGTATTTCTGTCGGTATGCACCATCATGGACGCGTCATTGATGTCAATAATGCACTGGATGGCGATGGCCCAATGTCACCTGAAAGAAGCGGATCAGTCCCCATGGGTCCACTCTACAAAATGGCTTTATCAGGCAAATATACACTGAAAGAAATTCAAAGAAAAAACTATGGTCAAGGTGGTTTAGTTGCATACCTTGGTACCAATGATGGACAAACCATCCAAAAAAGAATTGCAGAAGGTGATATGGATGCCAAGTTCATCTATGATGTGATGTGCTATCAAATCGCTAAAGAAATTGGCAGTGGCGCAACCGTCCTTAAAGGCAAGGTCGATGCGATTGTCATCACTGGCGGATTAGCCTATGATTCTTATTTAGTAAACTTCATCAAAGAGCGAGTGGACTTCATCAGTCAAGTTCTGGTTTATCCAGGAGAAGATGAAATGGAAGCACTGGCACTTGGAGCACTGCGTGTGCTTCGTGGTGATGAAGTTGCGAAAATATACGAGTAAATGGAGGTTCTCACATGATTAAAACCATGCAAGACTTAGTCAAACGTGCACAACTTTTTGAACCGAAGACCATGGTGGTTGCAGCAGCTAACGATCATCACGTGTTAGAAGCTGTAGTGATGGCAACGGAGCAAAAACTGATTTTACCTATTTTGATTGGTGATCAGAAAGAAATCGAATCCATCTTGAAGGAATTAAAAGTCAAAGTTCAAAGTTATCCAATCATTGATATCCCAAACCCGACGCTAGCTTCAGAAGCTGCTGTAAAGATGGTCTCTAGTGGTAAAGCTGACATTCTAATGAAAGGCTTTGTTGATACTGCAATTATCTTAAGAGCTGCACTTGACCGTGAATATGGGTTACGTACACCCAACCGTCTTTCGCATGTCAGTATCATGGAAATTCCAAATTACCATAAACTCATCATGATGTCAGATGGTGCGATGAATATTGATCCAGATGTTGAAATCAAGCAGGAAATCATTGAAAATGGAGTGGGTGTTCTACATGCGATTGGTATCAAACATCCACTGGTTGGGTGCATCGCAGCCATTGAGAAAATCAATCCTAAAATGCCTGCAACTCTCGATGCTCAAGAACTCATCTTAAGAAATCAAAATGATAGAATCAAGGGATGTACTGTCGGTGGACCGTTTGCTTTGGATAATGCGATTAACAAAGAAGCTGCACTCCATAAAGGCGTCACCGATCCCATGGCAGGCGATGTTGATTTCCTATTGATGCCGCAAATAGAATCAGGGAATGTCTTTTATAAGAGTATGATGTTTTTATCGAATGCAAAAAGTGCATCTGTGATTGCAGGTGCGAGAAAACCAATTGTCTTAACGTCTAGAGCAGATTCAAAGGAAAGTAAATATTACTCGATTGCACTTGCACAATTGATTACTTCAAATAGTTGATATTACTGAGGCAATCTTCACTATCATTAATCGTATTAAAACGTATTCATCATAGGTTAAACATTGTTATCTAACATATTCAGTTTGACTTTTGGTATAATGACAAACGAATAAGCATCAGTATTTATAAACATCCTATCCGTTTCTATACTTCAAATTGAAGGAGCAAACACTCATGAAAGTCATTTCAAAAGGTCATGCAGTTTCGAAAGGCATTGGAATTGGACATGCTTATCTATATAAACAATATGTTGCTGTAAATTCTGAGGCTTTGATTAAAGAAAGCCAAATCGATCAGGAATTGCTTCAATATCAGAACACTCGCGCTCAAGCAGAGAAAGAAATTGAAAGTATCAAAATGTTTCTAGAAAAAAAACCAGATGATAAATTTATGATTTTTGCTGCTCATCTTGAAATTTTGAATGATATTATGATTGCTGAGGAAATCAAAAATTATATCATCAGAGATAAATATAGTTATCCTTATGCAATCCATAAAGTCTATGACAAGTTTATAGAGATGTTATCCACAGTTAAAGATGATTTATTCAAAGAACGTGTGGCTGATTTAAAAGATGTGAGAAACAGACTGATTCGTATTTCTAATCATGTCGAAGAATCTAGTCTTTCGAAATTGTATAAACCTTCGATTGTATTTGCCGATGACTTATATCCTTCAGATATAGCCACCATTGATCGAGCCATGGCTGAAGCGATTGTTACTGAAGTTGGTGGACAAACCTCTCATACTGCAATCATTGCGAAAAGTTATGAAATTCCAGCCATTCTGGGTGTCGATCAAGTCATGCATCAAATCAAACACGGTGATTTCATCATTGTGGATGCTATTTCGAATAAAATCATCATTAATCCTGAAACTTCAGTGATTGAATCCTATCAACAAAAACAGAAAGCCTATCGTGCTAAGCTGGAATTAACCAAGGCTTATCTCGATAAAAAGCCCATCACGAAAGATAACATCAAAGTTGAAGTATCGATCAACATCGGCTCTGCAAGTCAAGATGAATTGAGTTTTGAAAAGTATGTGGATGGTGTTGGTCTGTTTAGAAGTGAATTCTTATACATGGAAAACACACACATGCCGACCGAAGAAGAACAGTATGTCGTCTATAAGAAAGCACTCGAAGCATTTGGTGAAAAACCACTGATTTTAAGAACACTCGATATTGGTGGCGATAAAGAATTATCCTACATGACACTGCCCAAAGAAGAAAATCCGTTTTTAGGAAGCCGTGCCATCCGCTTATGTTTTGATCATATGGATGTCTTCAAAACACAATTAAGAGCTGCACTCAGAGCATCCATTTATGGTAATCTTTGGTTGATGTTTCCGATGGTTGGATCACTCGATGATATCTATCAGATTAAAGAAGTCATTGAGACTGTGAAATCAGAACTTGATCTCGATGGTATCCCCTATAGTGCCAACCACAAGGTAGGCATCATGATTGAAATACCTTCCATCATTCTGGTTGCTGATCATGTTGCTAAAGAAGTTGACTTTGCAAGCATTGGAACCAACGATCTTTGTCAGTATTTAACAGCTGTCGACCGGATGAATCCATTGGTATCCAAATATTACCAAAGTTATTCACCCTCAATGTTTAGAATCATCAAGATGGCAGTTGATGCTTTCAATGTCCATCACAAACCCATCTCGGTTTGCGGTGAGCTCGGAGGAGACCCTGTTGCTGCACCTGTACTCCTTGGACTCGGTATGAGAAAACTCTCTATGAGTAAAACATCTGTACCGCTCATCAAGAAAATCATTACCACCCATGAAATGAATGAATTTGCTGAAGTTGCTCAGCATGTTCTGAATTTAAAAACAGAAAAAGAAGTCATCGATTTTGTCAAATCGAGACTCAACCTAGAGGATTAAATCAGCTACTCAAATTATTCACTTTTATCTATTCATTATGATCAAAAGTGTTGTCAAAGAATTAAAGAACCTAGAATGATTAATCTCAGGAATGAATCGTCGAAAGTGGATTTGGCGAATTAGCACACTAAAGTGATAGAATTATAAATTCTATATCATTCCATCTTTTTTGAAGATACGCATGTTGCGTGTCTTCTTTTTATTTTATGAAAGCGCTTTATTTATTGACCTTGCCTATGATACAATGAGGGTAATCAAGTCGATTGAAAGGATGCACTTCGGTGCACAGGTTACATCATGATCATACTCAATGGAGAGTCTTTGACTTTAGAACAACTCATACAAATCTCAAGGGATCACGAAAAAGTAGAAATGGATCCTGCTAGCATGGAACTCGTGAAAAGAGCGAGTCTTTTTGTCAAACATAAGTCAGAAAGTGATGAAGCCATTTATGGGATTAACACTGGATTCGGTCACCTTGCACATGTGAAAATTGACAAAAAAGAAGTGAATCAACTTCAAGAGAATTTGCTCATGAGTCATGCATGTGGTGTGGGAGATCCTCTACCGGTTGAAACCGTCAGAGCAATGATGGCCTTAAGAATCAACGCTCTCGTTAAAGGATATTCAGGAATCAGACTTGAAACGCTTCACAAAATGGTTGAGTATTTAAATGACAATTTGATACCTGTGGTCTTTGAAAAAGGGAGTTTAGGAGCAAGCGGTGACTTAGCTCTCCTTTCTCATATGAGCTTACCTCTGATTGGAAAAGGTGAAGTTTTTTGGAATGGCAAACGTATGTCAACTGAAGAAGCTCTGAAGCAATCGGGGAAAAAAGCGATTGATCACTTAAGAGCCAAAGAAGGATTATCGTTAATCAATGGAACCCAAAGCATGACTGCTATCGGTGGACTTGTCCTCTATGATGCAATACATATTCTAAAACTAGCAAATCTCGCACTATCTCTTTCGATGGAAGCCCTTGAAGGTGTGATGGATGCGATGGATGACAGAGTGCATCAACTCAGGGGTCAAAAGGGTCAGATCATGATGGCAGAAGACATCAGAGAGATGCTGAAAGGCAGTCAATACACCACTTCCTGTAACGAAAAGCGTGTGCAAGATGCGTATAGCCTACGCTGTGCCCCTCAAGTTCATGGGGCTTCAAAAGATGCCATTGATCATATCATCTCTATCATCGAGTATGAAATGAATGCAGTCACAGATAATCCAATCGTCTTTGCTGATGATGACAGAATCATTTCAGCGGGTAATTTTCATGGTCAACCTTTAGCACTCGCTTTAGATTATCTTGGAATCGCACTTGCAGAATTGGCTTCGATTTCTGAGAGAAGAATCGAAAGGATGGTCAATCCCTACCTCTCCAATGGCTTACCCCCATTTTTAACAAAATCATCAGGTCTCAATTCCGGATTCATGATTGTTCAATACACTGCAGCATCTTTAGTTTCAGAAAATAAAGTGCTCGCACATCCAGCATCAGTAGACTCTATTCCATCTTCAGCCAATCAGGAAGACCATGTTTCGATGGGTTCCATCTCGGCTAGAAAATCGAAGACCATCTTGGATCATGCCATCAAGGTGATTTCCATGGAAATATTGACAGCGTGTCAGGGGATTGATTATCGCATTCAAAGACAGATGGGTAAGACAACAGGAAAAGCATATCGATACATTCGAAAGCACATCCCTTTCATTGAAAAAGATGAAATCATGTACCCATACTTACATCAGATAGAATCACTGGTGATGAGTCAGGAATTCATCAATCAAGTTTTTAAATTGGAGGAGAAATGATGCATCAAACCATCAGAATCGAAGATTTATTTTCGACACTTCCAGACCAAAAACCCTTCACTCAAGGCATCAGAAGAGCACCTAAAAGAGCTTTGAATTTATCCGAGTCTGATATCAAACTCGCACTTTCTAATGCACTGAGATATATACCGGAAAAGTGGCATTCTTTGCTAGCCAGTGAATTCATGGATGAGTTGATGGAAAGAGGTCGTATCTACGGTTACCGCTTTAGACCTCAAGGACATATCAAGGGAAAACCGGTTGATGAGTATCAAGGATTAACACTTGAAGGAAAAGCATTCCAAGTCATGATGGATAATAACTTGGATTTTGATGTTGCTCTCTATCCTTATGAACTCGTCACTTACGGAGAAACAGGACAAGTCTGTCAAAACTGGATGCAATATGCATTGATTAAAAAATACTTTGAAATCATTCGTTCGAATCAAACGCTCATCATCATGTCGGGTCATCCCCTAGGTCTCTTTTTATCGAGCAAGCAATCTCCAAGAGTCATCATCACCAATGGCTTAATGATTGGTCAGTTTGATCATGCAGAAAGTTTCAACAGAGCATCTGCCATCGGCGTTGCCAATTACGGTCAGATGACTGCGGGCGGCTTGATGTATATCGGACCCCAAGGCATTGTCCATGGAACCTATTCAACTTTGCTCAATGCAGGTAGAATGAAACTCGGATTAAGACATGATGAAAATCTCAAAGGAAAACTCTTTGTTTCATCAGGTCTCGGTGGGATGAGTGGTGCTCAAGGTAAGGCATGCCAAATTGCAGGGGGAGTTGCACTGATTGCAGAAGTGGATCCATCGAGAATTGAAACCAGATTGAAACAAGGATGGATCGATCAAGTCTATTCATCGCCTCATCAGGCCTTTATGACTGCATTTGATGCTAAGCAAAAAGGATTAGCGATTGCCATCGCATATCAGGGAAATATCGTCGATCTATTGGAATACGCAATTTCAAATCATCATCACATTGATCTTTTATCAGATCAGACTTCTTGTCATGCTGTGTACGATGGGGGATATTGTCCCGCAGGTCTAACCTTTGAAGAACGCACTCAATTGCTCAAAAACAACCCTAAATCATTCCGTCAAAAAGTAAACGAAACTTTGATGAGACACTATCATGCCATTCAAAAACTCACACAACAAGGCACATATTTTTTTGATTATGGTAACTCATTCCTAAAAGCAATCTACGACACAGGTGAAACGTCCATATGTCAAAATGGACATGATGATATAGACGGTTTCATCTATCCATCCTATGTTGAAGACATCATGGGTCCAGTTCTCTTTGATTATGGTTATGGTCCTTTTCGATGGGTTTGTTTATCTGGAAAAGATCATGATTTAGATTTAACCGATCAAGCAGCCATGGATATGATTGATCAACATAGAAGATTCCAGGACATGGATAATTATCTTTGGATTAAGCATGCAAAATCCAATCAGCTCGTTGTCGGTACAAAAGCACGCATCCTTTATCAAGATGCGTATGGACGTTTGAAGATTGCACTCAAGTTTAACGAAATGGTTAGAAATAAGGAAATCGGACCCATCATGCTGGGTAGAGATCATCATGATACCGGTGGAACCGATAGTCCATTCCGTGAAACCTCAAATATCAAAGATGGCAGTAACATCATGGCTGAAATGGCAACCCAGGTCGCTCTCGGTAACACAAGTCGTGGGATGAGTTTAGTCGCTTTACACAATGGTGGTGGTGTCGGAATCGGCAAATCCATCAATGGGGGTTATGGTATGGTTCTTGATGGATCAAGGAAGTGCGATACTATCTTAAAAAGCGCCATGCTTCATGATGTCATGACAGGTGTCTCGAGAAGAGCATGGGCACAAAACCCCCACGCAATCGAGACAGTCAAACTGTATCATCAGTCTCAATCACACACCACAATCACACTCCCAGAACATGCAGACCCATCACTTTTGGATCAAGTCATCCATCACTACAAAGGAAAATAACATGAATAGAATTGCACAATGCGTACCGAACATCAGCGAAGGTAGAAACTTAAGTATCATTGAATACATCATTGAACCCTTAAAAAACCAGCAGGGATTTCAATTGGTTTCTTATGAACCGGATCATGACTATCATAGAACAGTGATTACATTGCTTGGTGATCCCCACCTCATGATCATCCCATTGATTGAATTTTTTAGACGTGCAATCGAAAAAATTGACATGAGAGTCCACAAGGGTGAACATCCCAGAATGGGAGCTGTCGATGTGGTTCCTTTCATTCCCATTTCTAACATCACCATGGAAGAATGCATCGAATGTGCAAAAGATTTAGCCATTCATGTGTCCTATATGCACCAAATTCCTGTATACTTATATGCAAAGGCTGCAACACAGGATAATCGTATCCAATTGCCAGACATCAGAAAAGGTGAGTTTGAAGGCATGTCATCAAAGATCACTTTGCCTGAATGGAAACCAGACTATGGTCTACCCATGAATCACCCTACCTTTGGAGTGGTTGCTATCGGTGCGAGAATGCCTTTAGTTGCCTATAACATTGATTTGAATACAACGGATGAGAAAGTGGCTTCATCGATTGCAAAAGCCATTAGACAATCCTCTGGAGGGTTTCAATACATTCAAGCAGGACCTGCAACCCTATCAGAGTTGAACTGTGTGCAAGTCACCATGAATATCTTGGATTATAAGAAAAACCCAATCTATCGAATCTTTGAAACAGTCGTTATGGAAGCCAAACGCTACCAAGTAAACATTACAGGTTCTGAGGTCATTGGTCTGATACCCCAGGAAGCATTGATGGACACTGTCAAGTATTACATGCAATCATTAAATCTGTCTTTTGATAAGCAGATGAGTCTTGAAACACTCACTGAATTAGCAATCAAACATTTAAAACTCAGAGGTTTTACAAAGCATAAGATCATTGAGGCTAATGTATAGGAGGGTACTGTGAAAGCAGATCTCATCATCTATAACATCAACACGGTGTATACACCTTATATCGTTCCACCCATTCGTGGAAAAAACATGTCGAAGCTGTATTCTCTCGACCGTGCTTTTATTGCTGTCCAAGGAGATCGCATTTTAGCTGTATCCACAGGTTCTTTTGATCAACATGTTGCAGAATATACGATCCTACATGATGCAAAAGGTGCAATTGCCATTCCGGGACTCATCGACTCACACACTCATTTGGTGCATGCAGGCTCGAGAGAGATGGAATATGACAAAATGAAAGCGGGTGTACCTTACTTAGATATTTTGAAAGCCGGTGGAGGCATCTTAAATACCGTTGAAAAAACAAGACAGGCTTCTTTTGGAGAATTGTACCGGAAAGCTTACCAGTCACTCGATGAAATGATGTTATATGGTGTCACAGTTGTTGAAGCCAAAAGCGGATATGGGTTAAATCTTGAAACAGAGGTTAAGCAACTCTCTGTGGCCAGAGAATTATCAAAAGATCATCCCATCCGCATCATATCCACCTATATGGGTGCGCATGCCATTCCAATTGAATACACACATTATAAAGATGACTATATCGATGAAGTGATAGAAGACTTGAAGTTCATCAAGAAAAATGGACTTGCAAAAGCAGTGGATGTATTCTGTGAGGAAGGTGTGTTCTCTGTTGAAGATACCAAACATATTTTGATGAGTGCGCACGCGATGGGCTTTAAAGTCAAGTTGCATTCTGATGAATTGAAGTCGATTGGCGGAACTTCATTAGGCATTGACTTGGAAGCTACTTCGATTGATCACTTGATGAGTATCACAGATTCAGATATTGCTAGACTTGCGAAAAGTAAAGTCACAGCGAATCTATTACCAGGGACTTCGTTTTACCTGAAGAAAAAATATGCTCCTGCACGTAAAATGTTGGATGCAGGATGTATTGTCTCCATTTCAGGTGATTATAACCCAGGAAGTTGTCCCACTGAGAATTTCCAGTTTATCATGCAACTGGCGTATCAGCATTATGACATAAAACCAGAAGAAATTCTGAATGCGACGACATTAAATCCGGCATATCATTTGGGTATTCATGAAACACACGGATCACTTGAGCCGGGTAAACATGCGAATATTGTATTACTGAATGTTCCTAATTTATCTTACATGCTCTATCATTATGGCATCAATCATACAAAAGATGTTTTCATTGATGGGAAACTGGTTGTCTTCAATAGACAGATTGTGAGGAAATGATGAAACTCTATGATTTAACACTGAAAGATTTTGTTGAAGCGATTGACTCGAATAGTCCTGCACCAGGTGGAGGATCTGTAAGTGCACTCTCTGCAACCATGGGTGTTGCTCTTTCTCGTATGGTAGGACATTTGACGGTAGAAAAGAAAAAATTCTTAGCTTTACCTAAAGAGATTCAATATGAATTCATTGACGTTAATCGAGCACTCATTTTAATCAAAGATGAGTTGAAAGCGATGATTGACGAAGACACCAATGCATTCAATCTCATCATGAAAGCTTATAAATTGCCTAAGAACAATGCCATTGAAGTGATGGAGAGAAATCAAGCCATCCAAGCAGGAACCTTAGAAGCCATCCGTGTTCCAATCAAGGTGGCTACATTGTCTTTATCTGCACTACATCAACTTCCAATCATCTTAAAATATGGCAATTCATCAGCAATCTCAGATTTGGGTGTGAGTGTGTTGATGTTATCTGCAGCCATTGAAGGTGCATGCATGAATGTGTTGATTAACTTGCCAGGTTTGGATGATCAGATCTTGAAACACCAATATGAACATCAGGTTAAAGACCTGATGCATATGATGAATGATTCCAAGAAGACGCTACTGACACAAGTATACGAGTATCTTGAAAAGTGAAGTAAAACAGATTCATTATAAATACGTGTTTATTTTGGATATGGGTATTGATTCAAGAAGATACCTAGTCTATAATTAAAGTAACTGAATCGATGGATCGGTGTTGCATGCAACATAACAGGGAATTGAGTATGAATCTCAAGCTGTCCCAGCAACCGTGAGACGGACGAAATGCGATAGGCCACTGCGAAAGCGGGAAGGCGCAAATTAGGATGAAGTCGAGCCGGGAGACCTACCGAACATCACACAACATCATCTTCTGGGGTTGAGAAGGACAGAAATTTCTTTTTTGTCTATTTTCCACATCACCAGAGATGTGGATTTTATATTTATTATAAGGAGAACGGACATGAAAAAGATTTTACTGGTTGTTGTTTTACTGCTTGGTTTCATCACCATCGCTGGGTGTACGACAGATGATGAAAAAGATGCTTTTATCGTTGAGGTCGTGAATCTTGATGGAGATATCATGATTTCACAGTCGATTATTTTTGATTCTGAATCTACCATTGATTTGATTGAGTTAATTGATGAAGCTGTTGGCTTGGATTATACTGAATTTTCATTTGGGACATTCATCAACGGCATTGGTGGCAATTACCCAACAGAATATGGTGTGACTTATAACTATTATTTTTCATTGTTTGTTGATGGTGTATCCTCTGATGTCGGACTTGATCAAGTCGTTGTCACGGATGGTACTAAAATCAGTTTCATCGAAGTGACACTTTTGGATGAAACAGATCTTGAAGTTGATCGATTGATTGAATTATTCATTGATACATATGTTGATGATTATCTTTCTAATACCATGGCTGAGCATCACGTAGCTGCAGCAATTCATCAGCTTCACGTCAAAGGCTATGATGTTCCTGCACTATCCAATTGGATTTCAAATCCAACGAGTCTATTGGCAAGAGACACAATCTCAAATGCCATGAAGACAACCATTTACGAAACTATTTTTTCTTTAGATCAAGCTTTAACTCAAACCGCTCTTCAAGGATTTACGCCTTCTAATCATTATGAGTCTGTTGCACTTCTAACAGCTTATTCATTGATTGAAGATAGTGATATCATCATCAATCAATTGATCAGCCAAGTGATTTCAACATTCCCAACTTACATGGATTCTGATTTTGCTGGCATGGCAATGCTTTCGATTGCACCTTATCATGCAGTACTCCAAGTGGATGCTGCTAAAGATTCATATATTGACTATATTCAAGACAACCTAACTGCTACAGGGGTGACTGCATGGGGTAACTCGAATTCAAGTTCGACTGCTGCAGTCATTTTAGGTCTGGTTGCATTCGGCATCAATCCTAGAGGTGAAGATTTTCAGACTGATGGCGTGGACTTGATCGAAGCACTGTTGCTATACAGTGACGAAGGAGCATTTAAATGGACTATCGATTCTGAAACTCCAGATTTGATGTTTTCAACACCTCAAGTATTTGCAGCATTGGTTGCCTATAAACTCTACCGTGATGTCTACGAAAATCCAGCTTTCATTCTCTTTAATATTGCGCAATAAGAGGTCAATTGATGAAGAAACTTGCTGTCAAATTCATCGTCAGTATCATCGCTCTGGCGAGCGTTTTTACAGCAATTCAATTATTAAAAACCGATCATCAAGCTTTAACATCTGGAGAGATTGAACTCATATTGGTCGATGAATCTGGTACAGTTATATACGAAGAATGGATCACTTTTGAAGAAGGTATGACATTTTATGATGTATTGCAAGCACATTTTGAGTTGACATGTGCCAATGCATCCTATCAGGCTGATGACACATGCAGTTATACATTCTCAAGTTTTGGTTCATCTGATAAAGTTATTTTAGGTATAAAAGGAACGACCTTCGAGTTAGTAACGGATTGGCAGCATTCCTATTTATCCATTTATAAGTGGGATGGATCTGAATTTAGACTCACAGCACAAGGTGTGATGCAGCTGGTATTTGAAGATCAGGATCGAATTAAAATCGCGGTCGAGGAAGTATGGTGATTTCTATTGAGTAAATTACATCAAGGGACGAATGATGTGGCATTGATTGCCATTCTTTCAGCGATTTTGTTGGTTCAACAAATTGCATTGTCCTTTCTTCCAAATGTTCAAACCACTGTTTTACTGATTGTCCTATATACCAAGGTTTTGGGCTTTAAAAAAACCACACTCATCATCATGATTCATGTGATTCTCTATAATACTTTGTCACCATTTGGTGCTGTCATACCACTGCATTTCATCTCAATGTTTGTTGGATATATGATCATCCCCATCAGTCTCCAAACGATCTTCAAAAAACTAAAATCGCCACTTCAACTTGCTAGTGCTGGATTATTGTTTGGATTTCTCTATGGATGGGCATTCATTCCTGTATCCGTGTTTGTATTAGGAATCCCGTTTATGACCTATTTTTTGATGGATTTGCCATTTGAGATGGTGATGGCTGTCAGCAATTTTCTTTCGATTTACTGGTTATATGAACCTTTATCAAAATTGTTGATCGTTCAAACAGCGCATTATTATTTAGAAACCAAGTAAAACCGACCTCCAATGGGTCGGTTTTTAAATCAACATGACATGATTCCTCAAATCGATGCTATAATTTATCTAAATAGAACCAAAGGGGCGTGTTTGTTGTGGATAATCAAAGATTAAAGCAATATGGCTTGATTTTTTTCATTGTCATTTTCGGTCTTATCTTAGGTGCCATGTATTTTGACGAACTGATGAAGTATGTCGAAGGTGGCTGCATTAATTGGAGCTGCCATCGGTCTTCTCAAACTCATTTACGAATCCAATAAAACGAGAAAATTAAAAGAAGCTGAATTTGTTGCAAGTTTGAATAGAGATTTCACATCCAACAATCTGATATGCTCACTCTATCAAAAACTAGAACATGATTATCGAAAACAAGATGAACCTTCAAGAATCAATGAAGAAGATGTTGTATCGTTTGTCGTGTATTTAACATTTTTTGAAACACTTCACGATTTAATCCTAAAGGGTATCATCAAAATTGAAACGATCGATGATCTATTCGGGTATCGATTCTTCATCATGATTCATAACAAAGTTGTGCAAGAAACTGAACTCACAGCACCAACACTCATTGACTCATACATCAATATTTTCAAACTGTATGACAAATGGACAAAACATCGCATCAGAAAGCTCAAAAAAAATCATAAAAACGTGAGTGATAGTATCGTGCTTTGGAAAAACAATTTGTTTGAACATCATCCAGAATGCATTGATTTCATCACACAAAAACATAAAGAATACGGCATTATGGTTGCAAAACCCAAGGATACACTAGCAATCTGGACCATGCAGAGACGGTCAATCCAAGCCACTGAGAAGAAGGATAAGGTATTGTTTGCGCCAAGTAGTTTTTTATCACTCATGGATATGGGACTCAAGAAACAGGTAATGATTGAAAAATCTCGCTTCGGTATCATGGGTTATGTAGGTTTGAAACCGATTAAAAACATCAATCAAAGCGTATATCGTTCCAATGAAGTTATTTTAAAAGATGTTGCTGTGCTATCGATTGATACCATGCTAGTTGATCTTAGATTTCGGAAGAAAGGCATACAAAAACGCTTGATTGAGGCATCGATAGACTATGCAAAAAAACATGATTTTGATTTAGTATGTGCGACAGTATCACCTAAGAATGCACACAGCTTAAACAATTTTATAAAATCTGGATTCTACGTTTCAGCAGAGAACGTGTTGAGATATGGTGGAAAAGAAAGACATGTTGTATATCAAGACATCAAAAAGGGCGATTCTCGTTGAATCGCCCTTTTCATTATGCAAAGAATGTTACTTTTCCTGTGAATAAGACTTGAACCAAGTCAATGATCCACAATATTGCAAATCCTAACACAAGCCAAAGAATGCCTACAACCACCATGGTGTTGTCTTTCTTACTCAAACCTTTTGCGATACGGTAAATACCATATGCAATGCCATCAATGCCTGGTAAAGCCAAAATGACACGAATGATCCAAGGTAAACCATCCACTAACTTCACAATTTCTCTCATATGAATACCTCCTTCTATATAAATGGTATAGTCCATAACTTTCTCAATAGCAAACAAAACTCAGTTATTCACTTTTTCAACTCAGAATCTCTATCTTTTACAAAGATAATATTCGTCTCTAAACACATTGACAGCGCTTACATTCATCGATTATAATATAAATAGATACGATACAGAGGCGCGGTCTATTGAGTAATGATTCACCATAGGACAGGACATCCTGTGAATCCAGAAGGAGTATGCCGCCGAAAGCCCGATGAAGTCCTTTCATCCGCCTTGATGATTGAGGATACACCTCCTTCATTGCCATTTTGAACAAATGGAGAGCTGTTTGCCAACAGTTCTTTTTATTTTCAAGTGAGGTATAAAATATGATTAGAAAAATGCATGTTGGAGACTACAGAAGTTACCAAAGAGTCATCACTTGTGATGACATTAAAACATTTGGCGAACTCACAGGAGATCAGAATTTAGCACACTTTGATGAAGAATATTGCAGTAAAACCATTTTTAAGAAACCCATTGTTCATGGTATGTTCATTGGGTGTCTATTCTCGAAAATATTCGGTATGGAATACCCAGGTGAAGGTACGATATATTGCAGCCAGTCACTCAAATTTCTAAAACCAGTATATCCAGGAATGCAACTCACTGTAAAGATTACAGTGAAAGAGATTATACTAGAAAAGAACCGTGTGATTTTTACTACGGAAATTTTCAGCCAAGAAGGCGAGTGTCTGCTCACAGGTGAAGCTGTGATGATGCCAAGGAAGGAAAGCATAGATGAAAAAGCAAATCACGAAAACGAAGTTTCAAGCGATGATCAAAGATGGCATGACGATCATGATCGGGGGGTTCCTCACGTGCGGAACACCTGAAATATTGATCGATTATTTGGTCGAAAGTGGTGTCAAAGATTTAACCATCATTGCCAATGATGCTGGATATCCGAACCAAGGGATAGGAAAATTGCTCATCAACAGTCAAGTTAAAAAACTGATTGTGACACATATTGGGACGAATCCTAATGCTGGCAAACTCATGAGCGAGAAAAAAATAGAAGTCGAATTAATCCCTCAAGGAACATTCGTCGATCAGATTAGAGCACATGGTAGTGGTTTAGGTGGTATTTTGACTCCGACAGGTTTGCATACGCCTGCTGAAGATGGAAAAACCATCATTCATGTCAAAGGTAAACCCTATATATTGGCTGAACCGATTCGAGCAGATGTTGCACTCATCAATGCATATCATGCAGATCCACTTGGAAGCCTTGTGTATTCTGGCTCTGCGCGCAATTTCAATCCAATCATGGCAACCGCAGCAGATTTAGTGATAGCACTTGTTGAAAAACGAGTTGACTTGATTGACCCAGAACATATCATCACACCTCATATTTTCATCGATTACATCGTAGGAGGTGTTCTTGATGGAGAGTAAACACATCATCGCAAAACGCATTGCGAAAGAATTGAAAGATGGTAATTTGGTTAATTTAGGTATTGGCGTTCCGACACTTGTTGCCAATTATGTTCCTAAAGATATTGATATCTATCTTCAAAGTGAAAATGGAATCATTGGACTTGGACCTTTAGCTGATCCCAATCACATCGACAAAAACTTAACCAATCCTTCAGGACAATTTGCTACATTATTAAAACATGCTGTTCTGTTTGATTCTGATTTGTCATTTGTCATCATCAGAGGTGGACATTTGGATGTCACTGTCCTAGGTGCACTCGAAGTTGATGAAGAAGGATCACTCGCTTCTTGGATTATTCCAGGTAAATTGGTTCCAGGTATGGGAGGTTCGATGGATTTGGTGACAGGAGCGAAGAAAGTCATTGTCGCAACCACACATACGACTTCATCTGGAGAACCTAAAATCAAGAAACGTTGTACATTACCATTAACAGCATACAAGCGCGTTCATTTGATTGTTACAGAACTTGCCGTTATCGAAGTTAAAGAAGACGGATTGCATTTAATAGAAAGACATCCTGATGTCACAGTTGATGACATCATTAAGCAAACTGAAGCAAATCTCATCATAGATCAAGTCAAAATCATGGAGGTATAGTATGGAAAGAGTGATTCATCGTTTACGACTCAGTCAACAAGATGCTCATTATGGAGGATCTTTGGTTGACGGTGCGAGAGTGCTTGGATTGTTCGGAGATATCGCAACCGAACTGTTGATTCATCATGATGGAAATGAGGGATTACTGAGAGCCTATGAAAAGGTTGACTTTTTTGCCCCTCTGCATGCAGGAGACTTTATTGAAGTTGTCGGTGAAATCACAACTGTCGGTAATTCTTCACGTAAAATGCATTTCAAATGCTATAAAGTGATTGAAGCGAGACCAGAAATATCCCCATCTGCAGCTGATGTTTTGGAAAAGAAGATTTTGACAACAGAAGCTTACGGGACTTGTGTCGTTCCACTGCACCACCAACGGAAAAAACATGAATAAACTCATCATCACCTGTGCCATCACAGGTGCGGAAGTCACTCAAAAAGATAATCCTCATGTACCCTATACCATTAAGGAAATGGCTGAACAAGCTTATCAAGCCTATCGTGCCGGTGCTTCGATCATTCATATCCACGCACGACATGATGACGGAACTCCTACGCAAGACAAACATCGATACCAAGAAATCATTCAAGCGATTTTACGAAGATGCCCCGATGTCATCATCCAACCATCTACAGGTGGGGCTATTGGCATGAATCGAGATGAACGGTTGTCACCAACTGAACTTGATATTGAAATGGCAACTCTTGACTGTGGAACACTCAATTTTGGTGGAGATGCTGTCTTTATCAATACTGAAAATGATATCATTCATTTTGCGAAAGTCATGAAGGATAGAAACATATTTCCCGAACTGGAGTGTTTCGAAAAAGGACATGTCGATCAAGTACTTAGATTGTATAAAAAAGGACTTATTCATGCACCACTTCATTTTAGTTTTGTTTTAGGAGTCAACGGGGGTATGACGGGTGAAGAACGAGACTTTATCTTTCTCAAAGAAAGTATCCCTAAAGATGCGACTTTTAGTGTTGCAGGTATTGGTAAATATGAGTTTCCACTGGCAGAATTATCCATTAAACATGGTGGGCATGTCAGAGTAGGACTTGAAGATAACTTATATCTTGAAAAAGGAGTACTTGCTCAAGGTAATGGTGTTTTGGTAGAAAAAGTGGTTCATATGGCAAAATCATTCGGTAGGGATATTGCTTCACCTAATGAAGCAAGAAAAATGTTAGGAATTGGGGGAAAACACACATGACGCCATGCAAATATGGAACACATCGAGTGATTGAACCCAAAGGTGTTCTACCTCAAGCGGCATTCATGATTGATTCAACACCGATCATCTATGATAATGAAGTCTTAATTGATGTGGAAATCTTAAACATTGATTCAGCATCTTTTCATCAAATCAGAAATGCTTGTCAAGACGATTTGATCAAAATGAAACACATGATCACAGAGATTATCCACGCACAGGGGAAAATGCAAAATCCAGTCACAAAAAGTGGGGGGATGCTCATTGGAACCGTCAAAGAAGTGGGTCCACTATTTCATGACCAGACACTGAAAAAAGGCATGAAAATAGCAACCCTAGTATCATTATCACTCACACCACTTCATTTAATCGACATTCTAGATATCGATTTAAACACCGACCAGGTGCGGATTTTAGGACAAGCCATTCTTTTTGATTCAGGACTTTTCTCCATTTTGCCTCCAGATCTTGATGAAAAGCTTGTCCTATCCGCCTTGGATGTAGCTGGTGCACCAGCACAAGTCAACAAACTTGCAAAAACAGGAGATACAGTGTTTATCATCGGTGCAGCAGGAAAAAGCGGGGTACTCTGCTGCTATCAAGCACAAAAAATGGTCAAACCAACAGGAACAGTCATTGGATTAGTTTATGATCAACATCAAAAAGAAGAACTGGAATCTTTAGGATTTTGTGATCAAGTCATCATCGGAGATGCAACAGATAGTATTCGTATTTATGAAATGATCAATCAAGCAACACATGGAAGATTGGCAGATCTATCCATTAACGTCGTCAATGTGCAAAACACTGAAATGACAACCATTTTAGCAACCAAAGATCATGGTATCGCTTATTTCTTTTCGATGGCAACCTCTTTTACGAAGGCAGCACTTGGTGCTGAAGGTGTCGGTAAGGATTTAACCATGATGATTGGAAACGGTTATACAGAAGCACATGCACAATTCACTTTAAACATTTTTAGAGAAAGTATAATTCTTTTAGAACTATTCACGAGACGATACACATAGGGAGAAACATATGAAAACAGAATTCAATCAGGCATATCTCGAAAGAAGATATACATATTTTAAAGATGTGTCGGATGATGACTGGAGTGATTGGAAGTGGCAGACATCCAATCGAATCAAAAATGCGGTTCAATTGAAGAAATACATGACATTATCTTCTGAAGAAGAACAAACCATCGAGCAAGTTCTCGGTTCTTTACGCATGGCCATCACCCCATATTATTTGACATTAATTGATCCAAACAATCCGAATTGTCCAATCCGAAAACAAGCAATCCCCTTTGGATCTGAGCTATTGATGGGGAAAAACGATTTATTAGATCCTTTGGCAGAAGATCATGATTCACCAGTTCCAGGTCTTACACATCGTTATCCAGACCGTGTGCTTTTTCTGATTACCGACATGTGTTCAACGTATTGTAGACATTGTACGAGAAGAAGATTTGCTGGACAAAAAGATGCTGAACTGAAAATCGAACAAATTGATCGTGCGATTGAATACATCAAAGATCATGAAGAAGTAAACGATGTATTGTTATCAGGTGGTGATGCATTCATGGCATCTGATGAACGCATCGAATATATCTTGAAAAAACTAAGAGCTATTGATCATGTTCAAGTGATCAGATTTGGAACGAGAACTCCAGTAGTGATGCCACAACGTGTGACAGAAAAACTTGTGAATATGCTCAAGAAATACCATCCAATTTGGGTCAACACGCATTTCAATCATCCAGATGAAATTACTGTTGAAAGCAAACTTGCAATCGATAGACTCGCAGATGCAGGTATACCCGTTGGTAACCAAAGTGTGCTCCTAAAAGGTGTCAACGATTGTGTACATATCATGCGAAAACTTGTCAAAGGCTTGATTGCCATTCGTGTGAGACCCTATTACTTATATCAATGCGACCTATCGAAAGGTATTGAGCATTTTAGAACATCCATCAGTAAAGGTATCGAAATCATTGAAGGATTAAGAGGTCATATCAGCGGTTTTGCTGTCCCAACGTTTGTTGTGGATGCGCCTGGCGGTGGCGGCAAAATTCCAGTCATGCCAAACTATGTCGTATCACAGGCTCCAGGAAAAGTGATCTTAAGAAACTTTGAAGGGGTCATCACAACGTACAGTGAACCTGAAAATTACCGGTCTGAATGCACATGTGAAGATTGTAAAGCACATCGTTTAGATGGCATTTCAGGATTACTTGAAGGAAATCGAATATCGATGGAACCGGAATTACTGAAAAGAAAAGAGCGTATGAATCGTGAAAGACATTCTTGATGGTGTATCTGTCATTGGGATCATTGGACTTGCCAAGAATGCTGGGAAAACAACCACACTGAATAAAATCATTGAAATCTATCCCAATATGAGGATTGGGTTGACATCCATTGGACTTGACGGGGAACCATTAGATCAAATCTATTTTTTCCCAAAACCTGCAATCATGGTGAGACCAAACATGGTGGTTGCAACCACTTTGTCTTGTCTTGAATCATCTGATGTGATGTGGAAATTGATTGAAAAAACAGATTACCATACACCACTTGGAGAAATCTTAATTGTTGAAATTGTTTCTGAAGGCACCGTGATTGTCGCTGGACCATCGACCAATCAAGAGTTGAATCAAGTCGTGAAACTCATGAAAAAACAGTGCGATAAGATTTTAATCGATGGTGCATTCAATAGACTCACGTTTTCGAATATCGATGTGATGGAAGGCATCGTACTTGCTGCTGGTGCCTCATATCATCCTGATATGGAAGTAACACTCAAGAAAACGAGTGATCTCATTCGTCTTTTTGGTGCAAAAAAAACAGAGTTTACGATCGATCAAGATGCAGGGATGATGATTTATCATCAGTATGAGGTCACATCATGTCAAGACAAAAAGATTCAAACCCTTGAGTCCATTCTCAAAGATTCAAAAACCGACATTATTGCAATCTATATTAAAGGGGCAATCACTTCAGCCATTCTTGATTGCATCTTGAATTACAACTTAAAATCGATCACACTGATTATGGATGATCCATCCAAGTGGATGGCTTCACAAAGACATCTTCGTGCATTGAGTCATCAACATATGACCATTGAAGTGATCAAAACATTTCCAATCATCATGGTGACCATCAATCCATTTCGACCCGATGGCGCTCACTATGACGAAATGATCATGATGAACCGGTTTAAATCGGAATTAGATGTCCCAATCTTTAATGTGAAAGGTAGTGATTAGCCATGGGAAAACTGAACCTAGACCCAAACACTATTTCAAAATGCCGACATGATGCAAGTGTCATTGCACGTCAAGTCCAAGTACATATCGACAAACATACAACCGTTTCTGTTGAACGATCACTTTTGAGAATGCTTGGTGTTGATGGTGTGAATGAATTGATGGTCCCGATTGTCAATGTGGTTGTTGATCATATACTTCAAAACGCCAATTTAGCCAAAGGTGTTTGTCATTATCTATCCTATGCTTGCCATGAACATATTGCAACACCTAATGAAATTGCGCATAGAGTTGCTTCTGGTGCATTGGATTTATCGATCTATCAAGATTTATCAAAAAGCCCTTATTTAAGCGATTTGATGCCATATTTTGAACGCACTTTAGCACGTATAGATGACATGAAATCGATTCGAAAGTCATGGATTGAAAGAACTCCAAAAAAAACAACCCCACATAAATATGTCATTGTTGCGACAGGTAATATTTATGAAGATATCAAGCAAGCAATTTCCGCTGTTAAAAAAGGTGCTGACATCATTGCGGTCATCAGAAGCACAGGACAATCTCTTCTAGACTATATCCCAAATGGAGCAACAACTGAAGGCTTCGGTGGAACATATGCGACTCAAGAGAATTTTAGACTGATGCGCAAAGCACTTGATGAAGTATCTGAAAGTGAAGGTAGATATATCAAACTCGTCAATTACGCTTCTGGTCTTTGTATGCCTGAAATCGCTACTCTAGGTGCGATAGAACGTTTGGATATGATGCTTAATGACTCACTCTACGGGATTATCTTTAGAGACATCAATATGAAGCGAACATTTGTCGATCAATACTTTTCACGAGTATTATCTGCCTATGCAGAAATCATCATCAATACCGGTGAAGATAACTATTTAACGACTTCTGATGCGATAGAACATGCACATACCGTTTTAGCTTCACAGTTCATCAACGAACAGTTTGCTAAACTAGCTAAAATGCCTTCATCTCTCATGGGTTTAGGACATGCCTATGAAATTGATCCATCGTTTGAAAATAGTTTCTTATTTGAACTTGCACAAGCTGAAATGACAAAAGAAATATTTCCCAATGCGCCACTGAAGTATATGCCTCCAACCAAACATATGACTGGAGATATTTTCAAAGGTACAATTCAAAATGCATTATTCAATATTGCTGCAGTGACATCACACCAATCAATCCACTTGCTGGGCATGATGACTGAAGCCATTCACACTCCTTTTGTGAGTGATCGTGCCATTGCACTTGATAATGCCAACTATATCGAAAAAGCATTCAAAGATTTCGGAAATGAAATCACATTCAAACCGGATGGTATCATCATGAATCGCGCACATCAAGTTTTGGAACACGCTCAACAATTATTAGATGAAATCAAAAATGATGGCATGTTTAAAACGCTTGAAAAAGGAACATTTGCAGGTATCTCAAGACATGAAAATGGTGGGAAAGGATTAAAAGGTGTCTTAATCAAAGATGATTGTTACATCAATCCTGTCCTTGACTTAATGCTTTCAAGACTCGAGGTGAAGAAAAATGCCTTTTAAATCTCAATGGATTAGACCTTATGGTGATACCATGAATGATGGTAAAATCCAAATATCATTTTCACTTCCGATGCCACACGATGCTTTAGGTGAAGAAGCAGCCAAGCGTTTTGCTTCATTGATGGGAATCCATAATCCTCAGATTGTCCATAGCACTGCACTATCTGAATCATTTTCCTTTTACATCATCTATGGAACTGTTGAGCATCAAATTGATGCAACTACACTCACTGTGACAGAACAAGCCTCAGTCTCCTTAAGCAAAGAAGAAGTTGAACATTTCATTGAAGAGCATCTCGTATCACCCATTGTCATCGTAGGAGCATCAACAGGAACGGATGCACATACGGTTGGTATTGATGCCATCATGAACATGAAGGGCTATAATGGACATTATGGACTCGAACGATATCAAGGGATTAAAGCTTATAATCTTGGAGGACAAGTCGAAAATGAAGTACTTCTTGAAAAAGCAATCGAGTATAATGCAGATGTTATTCTCATCAGTCAAACTGTCACTCAAAAAGATATTCACATTCAAAATTTAACAGCCTTTGTTGAACTTCTTGAAGCAGAACGGATGAGAGATCGATTCATTGTCATCATTGGAGGACCGAGAATTCACTTTGGACTAGCCAAGGAATTAGGTTATGATGCAGGGTTTGGGCCGAAGAAATATGCAAACGATGTCGCAAGTTTTATCGTTCAGACCATGTATAAGAAAGGTCGAAAACTCAAGTAACGTTGAAGTGATTTGGATAGGTTTGTGATAGAATGGATGTATCAAATGAATAGAGGTGATGATTCATGGCAACATCATTGGCATTCAAAGAGTACATGGAAGACCGATTGAGATACTCTGATGGCATATCCTTCAAACGCATGTTTGGTGAATATGGATTGTTTTATCATGAAAAAATGGTTGGCGTTTTGGCAGATAATCAGCTTTTCATCAAACCAACCGAAAAAGGAAGAGAGTTACTGGGTGAAGTGATATTTGCAAAATTCTATGAGCAAAGCAAACCCTATTTTCTCATCGAAGATACAGATGCTCATGAAGAAATCATCAATCTCATCAAAGCAACTTATGCTGACTTACCAGAACCCAAACCAAAAAAAGTAAAAAACAAGAAGATATAGGAGTTCAACGATGAAAATTTATACCAAGCGCGGAGATGCTGGTCAGACAGATCTCTTCAACAAACGTGTCAGTAAAGCAGATTTGCATATTGTCGTTAACGGTGCATTTGATGAAGCCATGGGCTTTATTCTAGTATCCAAGCATTACATCAGAATACCTGAAGTACTCAGTGATCTGAACCAGACACATGATCATTTGTTTTCGATATGTTACGAGATTGCTTTAAATAACCCTGAAAAACAAGTCACTAAAGCAGAAGATGTCAACTGGATAGAATCAAGACTCGATTATTATGATTCATTTTTAAAACCACTGACCAAATTCATTAAGCTCGATCAAACCAAAGCTGGTTCATTTTTGAATATGGCTCGAGTCACAGTGAGAAGAGCAGAACGCGAATTGATTTTACTCAGTCAAGAACAAGCAATCAATCCTCACACACTTCAATATGTGAATCGTTTATCCGATTTTCTCTTTACATTAGGTAGATATTTTGATGAAGTACAATAATTTTTAGGATAGGAAATCATAAAACAATGAAAAGTCCATTTTTAAAATACACTGAGACAACAACGAAAAAGATCAATCCTTATATGGAAAGAAGAATTCTCACACATTCTGATCAACTGATGATGGTTGAAGTTTCGTTAAAACAAGAAGGTGTAATTCCAATGCATAATCATGTTCATGAACAAATGACACATATCATATCAGGAGTCTATGAATTTGAAATTGACGGTAAAGTCATGATCCTATCCAAAGGTGATACAGCTCATATGCCTTCTAATGTATTTCATAGGGTAACCTGCATAGAATCAGGTACATTCATTGATGTCTTTAACCCCACAAGAAAAGACTTTCTATAAAATAATAAATCGCTCAACTGAGCGATTTTTTAATGAACTTATTGAATTAAAAACATGAATAAGCCGATCAAGCCACCAGCTGCTATCAAATAAGTTGCATTCACTTTAAACCGAATGAGTAAGAATGCAGAAATTGCGAAGATGAATCCATATAAAATTGATGTGATGGATGCAATCCCAAGTTCTATCGTGACTGCAGCCATGAGTGCAATCGCTGCAGCGTTGACCCCATTCAGTAAATGCTTAACGTGTTTGGATGCACGCATTTTATCAATCAATGGATGCAAGAGCCATATGATTAAAAATGATGGAGCAAAAATGCCTACAGTTGCGAGTAATGCCCCGGGAAGATCAGCAAGTAAGTATCCAATGAAGGTTGCTGTTGAGAAAACAGGTCCTGGAGTAAACTGACCTACTGCAACTGCATCAATTAACTGACTATTGGTCAAGAGTCCTAAGTTCGTGACAAACTCCGTTCTCAAAAACGCAAGTAATACATAACCGCTGCCATAAAGTACAGAACCGATTTTCAAGAAAATCAAGAAAAGTGTCAATAACGAAATGGGTTCAACGACAGCAACCAAGTTTTTCTCTTGTATGCGTTTATAAAGATACATCAAACCAGCTGAACCAAAGAGTAGTGGTATTTCACTTACACCAAGGATAGATAATCCAAGAACAATCACAAATATAACGATTGCTTCAAATGTTGACAATGTTGTTTTCGATAATCTAAACAATGCCTGAATCACAATGGCTAGAATGACAGGTTTGATGGCATCAAAAATGGATGCGACATAAAGAATGTTACCGTAAGACTTATAGATGATAGCAAATCCTAAGACAATCAACATGGCAGGAAATATAAAACTGATTCCTGCAATGAATAAACCTTTCTTCCCACCTCTGGCATGTCCAAGCAAAATGGCCATTTCTGTGGAGTTTGGTCCTGGTATTAAATTGGTAAAACCGAGCATATCAATGAATTTTTCTTTCGTCACCCATTTGCGTTTGGTCACCAACTCATCTTCCATCATGGCGATATGTGCAGCTGGTCCACCGAACGCAAATAAACCTAATTTGAGAAAGACGAGCATGATTTCTCGGTATATTTTCAAGTGATGTTTCATCATTTCACCTCATGTGATGATTTTATCATAAGTGAATATCAATTCAAAATCTGGCGCAAAAAAAGAAGTGATTAAAAACATCACTTCATGATTTCTATGCCTGCATGATAACCCGTATCTTCGTAGATGAGCGTATGGTTTTGATACAACTTCACGCGAATCCATCCAGAAAGACCTTCCTTGATCTGATTGATCATCATGCCATTCTTAGGCGATGCAAGTCCGATGGAAGTTGTTGATTCTGCATCCACTTCCAAAATATATCGTCCTTTTTTAACGATATAGTGCACTTTGTGGTCACCAATCTCTTCTTTCTTGATTTTTGAATGGTTATAGGTTGCAAACCTATATTCTTTATTATGAACTCTTAAGTTTGCAATCAGTCCCTTGAAATAAAATCCAAGGAATGGAATATCAGCATAAGAGAACATGAAAGAAGTATCTAAATCTTTAAAGTGATTGGATTGAAGCCAAACATAAGCTCTTGGAAATGATCTACCCCAATCTTTTTCAATGTATCCTTTGGCATGATGAAAAGAAATGGATTTTTGATTGAAAAGCAGTATTCCATCCAAATGATGACTCATCGATACGACACCATGATAACATTCCATGAATCCAAGATAACCGAAAAATCCCATGATATTCGGTGACCATATATTTTTTTTGATGGGCGTAATATCTTCAATCTGAAGAGTGCCGAAGAGTTTAACCTGATCATTGGATAAATCAACAGAAAGTTTATTCAGTGAGAAATAATTGGTTCTTATCGACACATAAAACGCATCATGGCTATAGTGAAAATCAGTTTGAGGAAACTTGAAATAATAACTTTTCAACTTGGTTTCTTGAACTTCTTTTGAAGAGATGAACACTTGAATGAATGCATGTGGATCTTTTTCATTCAAACTAATCCCAGGAATGAATGCGATTGTATGCTTCTGATCTTCAGATACAAGTTTGTAGTACCAGCCCTCAAAATAGTTGTTTTTCTTTTTATTACCTTGAAAATATTCGGGATGGATGATTTTTTTGAGAATCATGAGTCACCTCTAAAGAAAAAGCCAGGCGAGCCTGGCAGATTGTATTAAGATGGTTGGAATGCTCCGAAGAGAACTAACCATGCAAGAATGGATTTAGCAACCAAACTGAGGACGATGTAAGTTCTTTCTCCATAGAGATAGTCCTTCCACTTGCCAACTTTCTTGTATTGTAAAATCATATTGATTGGGAAAGTATTGAACGCAACGAAGTAAGTACCAATGATTGCCCAGACAAACCATGGAGGCGTAATGTCTCCACCAGCACCTGTCATGTAGAAGAAGATTGCAATCCAGGGAGCTATACCTGCGATAGAACCCCAAATGAATGCGCCCCACTTCACCTTTTCGCCTTCTTTACGGTTTGCATTGAGCAATTCCATATCAAGACCAAATAAGTTCATGGCAGCATTCACAATGAAAATCAAGGTGAGTGAAGCGATGTCATAAATACCGAAGAGTGTTGAAATCAAGACGATCATCACTGAAGATGATAGTGCATATTCAAACCATCTGAAACGATTGACACCTTGCTGTAAATCGCGGTTGTACTGATCGTTTAGTTTCTTTGGTAAAGAAATGAGTGCGTGTGCAAGTGCGGATAATAATAGGAAGACACCTACCATGATACCAAATGGCAATTCAAAGAGTTCTTTTGAATTTAAGAACAATCTTTGATTGACTGTATCAAAGTCAAGGAAATTCTGAGTAACGATGATTTGGAAAGCTGGATTGATTTCACCAATCACGAAAATAGCAATCACAATCATCAATAACCCTTGAATCAAGTGGAAACCACCCATGATGATGTTAAACTTCTTTAATTTCTGAAATGTAGTCTGTTGCATATGTTTCTCCTTTAGTTTTTATTCAACCTCATTATAAAGGGGTATTCACGAAAGTTCAAAAATTGTGCTTCTCTTAATGATTTTGCAGCAATAATTTCACAGTTTCCCACAATCTCTAGTGTTCCTCATATGCTTAGAATATGGATTTGCTATAATTTAAGTATACATCAAGTCACTTTATGTGTGATGATGTAAAGGAATATTGCCAAGAGGCATGATAAACGAAAAAGATTGAATGGATTCATCATCTACAGCATGATTTAGGAGCATATCAATGAACATTTTAGGACTGATCTTCAGCTATATACTTGTTTTCGTCATCATTGGGATTTCAACTTTCTTACAGAAGAAGAACATCCTTGGTGATGAAGGAGCAAGAAAGTTCATACACATCGGTGTTTCAAACTGGTGGATTTTGGCCATGATTTTTTTTGCGGGTGAAGATGCATTGTGGTATGCAATCGTTCCACCCATCACATTCATTGGTTTGAATTATCTATCCTATCGTCAGAATATTTTCAAGGCGATGGAAAGAGGAGGATCAGGAAATTTGGGAACTGTGTATTTTCCAATCTCCCTTTTCATTTTGGTCATCGTTTCATTTGGTATACTTAATCAGCCGTATATTGGTGGTTTAGGCATACTGATTCTTGGGTATGGTGACGGGTTTGCTGCCGTGATTGGGAAAAAGTTTGGTAAACACAAACTCTTGTTCGGTAAATCAGTTGAAGGAAGTTTGGCGATGTTTGTTGCATCTTTTGTCGTTTCTATGATACTCTTATCGATAGAAGGAGTTTCTCTTTGGATCCCGATTGCATTCATCATTGCGCTTATCTCAACAGCAATTGAACTGTTTACACCAAAGGGTCTTGATAATCTTTCTGTTCCTTTGTTGGCATCTCTGGCATACTATTTCATCTTTTTCATATAGTTAGGAGAATCACATGTTGCTTGAATTAGGGATTGGTTTGCTTATCAGTTTTGGAATTGCCTTTTTAGCCTATCTCAAACGTTCATTGACTATAGATGGATTATGGACTGCAGCGCTTCTAGGTACAATCATTTATGCATTTGGAGGGATTACTGTTTGGGGAGTTTTGATTGCATTTTTCATTTCATCTTCTCTTTTAACCAAGTTGCATGAGAAGAAAGAAAAAGATCAAAATCAGGGTCGAAATTATCGACAAGTTATAGCCAATGGAATGGTAGCGGCTATATGTGTAGTGCTCTATGAAATCTTTCAACTTGAATTGTTCATGCTTGCCGCAGTTGTCTCGATTGCTTCAGCAAATTCAGATACATGGGCTTCAGAAATTGGTGCTCTTTCTAAGGGGAAAACCATCAGTATCATGAATTTGAAGTGGGTTCCAAAAGGTGTATCAGGTGCTATTTCTAGACTTGGCACATTTGCTTCATTACTAGGTGCACTTTTCATTGCTTTAGTCTTTATGGGTTTATTGTCAATCAAAGAATCAATCACCCTTCCATTAGCGATAGAGTATGTTTTAATCATCACATTGTGTGGATTCATAGGCAATTTGATAGATTCACTGTTGGGTGCAAGCCTTCAAGCTAAGTATCAAGGAATGAATTCAGGAAGGATCACTGAGCAAAGTTATTTACCTAATGAAAAAGTCATCCTAATTTCAGGTCTTGTTTTCATGACAAATGATACCGTTAATTTCTTATCGAGTTTTGCAGCATCAATTCTTTCACTCATATTCTTCATCTAGGAGGTTCATCTTGAACCCAGGACGAATCATTCATTTTCAATCTGGAAAAGCTAGCGTTGAGCAAACTCATGTTGTTTACTGGATGCAACAAGCACAGCGCGTCCATTTTAATCATGCCCTGAATCACGCCATCGAGATTGCAAATTTTAGAAATTTGCCACTTGTCGTGTTTTTCGGTCTATCAACAAACTATCCAGATGCCAACCTCAGACATTTTCATTTCATGCTAGAAGGTTTGAAAGAAGTGAAAGCGATTTTGGATCATTTTCAGATTACTTTTGTCATTCGGTTGGTCAGTCCTGAAATTGGGATTATCCCTTATTTAAAAAATGCTTCAGCACTTGTGATGGATTACGGCTATTTAAGACATCAAAAACTTTGGCGTAAACATGTCCTTGATGTTGCTAAAGTAACGTATCCTGATGTCTATATTGACATGATTGATACCGATGCAATCGTACCGGTGAGCGTCGCATCCGATAAAGCGGAATACGGCGCATATACGTTAAGACCTAAAATTACAAAACTATATCCTTTATATCGTGATTTTAGCCGTATTAGTGTCATTAAAAACACACGCAAGATGGATTTTCCAAGCGACGTCGATTTATCCAATATTGATCTTTTACTTTCCAAGCTCGATTTGGATCAATCGGTTCAAAAAAGTAAGATCTTTCGTGGGGGTTATATAGAAGCCTCTAGACTGATATCCTTATTCATCAGTCAAAAATCGATTCACTATTTAGAAAGTAATGATCCATCGACAGATTACACATCATTAATGTCCATGTATATACATTTCGGACAAATCTCAACTTTGGATATCTTAGAGCGAATCTTTTTAGCACATGATCATGGTCGATTGGATGGACAAGTACTGGATGCTTACATCGAACAACTTTTAGTGAGAAGAGAGCTTGCTCTCAATTATGTTACTTATGTCAAAGGTTATGATCAATTTGAAAACATCACAGAACCTTGGGCATACTTGACCATGGAAAAACATCTGCGTGATATCCGGCCTTACCTTTATACCAAGAGTGAAATTGAACACAGTCAAACCCATGATCCCTATTTCAATGCAGCGATGAAAGAAATGCGAGATACAGGATATATGCATAACTACATGCGCATGTATTGGGCAAAAAAAATCATCGAATGGATGCCATCCTATCATGAAGCCTATGAGACGACCATTCATCTCAACAACAAGTATTTCATCGATGGTAGAGATGCTAACAGTTATGCAAGTGTGGCTTGGTGTTATGGCAAACATGACCGCGCTTGGACAGAAAGAGAAGTATTTGGAAAACTCAGATATATGAATAGCAATGGCCTTGAACGTAAATTTGACATCAGTGCATATGTTGACAAAGTCAATCGAGGTATTAAAAGACCTTGAAACTATTGTCAAATACTTAAGAAAGATGTAATATACAGTTAAAGAGCGATACACAAAAAATAACGGCCCTTTAAATAATTAGGTGGTAAGCTAAGTATTCAGCTTTCCAAAATTAGGTGGTTAAATACCGCTTTCCAAAATCTAGTGGTCAACTTAAAGGCACTCTACCCATTAAGGTAAAGTGCCTTTTG
>Ga0209835_1000337_pt1 | contig 32050 bp, 22 predicted proteins | sample LakKivwa52mmetaG_FD_184138 | JGI IMG/M metagenome (GOLD analysis project Ga0209835, IMG submission 184138) | Anoxic lake water microbial communities from Lake Kivu, Rwanda to study Microbial Dark Matter (Phase II) - Lake Kivu water 52m metaG... | ecosystem: Environmental > Aquatic > Freshwater >... | reverse complement strand
GGTCACGTCAAGTGCAGTCGTAGGTTCATCGCAAATCAGAACATCAGGGTCTGCAGTGAGTGCAATCGCAATGACGATTCTTTGTCTCATACCACCTGAAAATTGGAATGGATACTGTTTAAAACGTCGTTCTGCATCTGGAATACCCACTTCATTCATGACCTTTAAAGCTCTTTCTTTAGCTTCTTTATGCGTCACTTTGACAAATCTTCTCAGTGTTTCCCGATGTTCTGCAATCTTATGATTGAGTTCTTTTCTTTCTTCAGGTTGTGCATCCTTAAGTTTCAACTGTAAGGGCATGATGAGGTTCTGAATACGATCTTTTTCTTTTTGATAACGCTCTTTGATGATTGCTCGAGCAACTTTTTTCTGTGCATTCAATGCTTTCTTCAATGCAGGCAATTGAACAGATAAAGCGCGTTGCTTCTGTCTGTATTCAGCCTTGAGTCGTGTTATTTTTTCACGATCAATGTTTTCTGAAAGCTTAATTTCTTCGACTTCACGATTCAACTGTTTTAAATTCTTTTGTTGATTTTTCTTGATATTGACAACTGCAGTCTTCTCAGGATGAATTAATTCTTTGTATTGATTCTTGAGTCTCTTACCATTAATGATCATACTTTCAGTAATTTGTTTACCGATACGCATGATGGGATTCAAACTGGAGAGTGGGTCTTGGAAAATCATACCAATCTTCTTACCACGAATCTTATGAAATTCATCTTCTGGAATCTGAACTAGGTCTTGGCCTTCATACATAATGCTACCTTTGTCAATGACAGCATTACCTGCCAAAATACCCATGATTGCACGAGATGTTACGGATTTACCAGAACCTGATTCGCCAACGATTGCGAGTGTTTCTCCTTCATAAACATCGAAAGAAATGTTACGTACAGCTCGGACCATACCTTGGCCGGTTCTAAATGATATAGTTAGGTCCTTAACGGACAATTTGACATCAGCCATTATTCCGACCCCCTCAGTGATGGATTGAATGCATCACGAAGTGCATTCCCGAACATATTAAACGTGATCATCAAGATTGAAATGATGACCGCAGGGAAAACTGTCAAATAAGGTTTATCAAGCAATTCTGAACGGCTGTTGTTGAGTAGAACGCCCAGTGAAGAACCTGATAGTGTAAATAATCCTAAGAATGAGAAACTTTGACCGTCGCCGATGCCATAACCCAAGTATGAAATGGTGGATTCTGCGAAAATTACGCCAGGAATCATCAAGACGCTCGCTGTAATGATCGTTCCGATACCATTTGGCAAAATGTGTCTGAAAATCAGTCTTCCATCTTTTGCACCAAGTACACGGGATGCTAGGACATATTCTCTGCCTTTATAGCGATAAAACTGTGTTCGAGTGACGGATGCAACACCAATCCAACCAGATACAATCAAGATTAGAATGAGTGTCCAGAAACCTGGTCCGATGAGTGCTACGAAAATACTTAAGGTAACCAACCATGGAATACGACCAATAACTTCACTAAAACGTTCCATGATTAAGTCAGTGATTCCACCATAATATCCAGAAACTGATCCATAGACAACACCAACAGTGATATTGATGAATGCTACAATGAAACCAATCAGTAATGAAGTTCTCAGTGCGACCCATGTTAATGAGAATAAGTCTTTACCAGAACCTGTGGTACCAAAATAGAAATACGGTATTTCTTCGTAACCCATGTATCTCGCATAGTCTACGATGACTCTATAGCTAAAGAATATGGTTCCATCTGGACCGGTAGTACCCGAATTTTGTCGTAAAACCTTCACAATTGGACATGTTTCAGGGAATAACCAACCTTGTGGATTTTCAGGATCAGGTGTTGATACGCATTCTGGGTTGTTTGCCAAAATGGTGTTATATTCTGATGCTGGCATTGCAGTGATGAGGCGATCATCAAAAACAGCACCATATGAATCAAACTTGAAATCGGCTAATGTCAAGAGACCATTTTGTCTGACATAACGTCCACCACCCTGAGCGGCAACCAGTGTGTATAACGATAGGTTGTAGCCTTCATCCATGATGGTTGGCGTTGCTGAGCCATTGTTATAGAGTGCAATACTCTTGAGTGTCACATAACTTTGAGAAACATCAGAGCGAATGCGAATCATGATTTTACCTGATGCAAACCCTGTGAGTGTTGTTTCATCAAAGACGTTGAAAGTGTGTTTTCCAGCTTCTGTGATTGATTTAACGAGTTCAAATACAGTTGGAGAAGTTTCATAGAGAATTTCTACAACTTCATTGTCATCATCTGTCATTGAATAAATATCAATTTCAAATGTAGGACTTTGTGTTTCAATGATTAAAAACTCATTGACTGACTGGATTGCAGTTTGGGTTGAATTTCGATCGATGACGAGCTGGTTTTCACCACCTAGGCAGTTGATATCCTTATACGTACATTCAACATCATAGTTGATAAGTGAATCCATCAATATATACTTAGAATTGAAACCTATTGGAAGACCTAATCCTGTTTCAGGATCAATCGTTGATAAATCAACGGTCTGTGCTTCAAATTTCTTAGTTCCATCCATGAATCCAAGATTTTCTAATCCTGGAACTCTAGGTGGCAAGAAAGCAAGCTGTTCTTCTAAAACAAGGAAATTTTTTGTTGTGATGATTGGAACTAAAATGGATAAGAAAATCATGAGAAATAATATAACTGATGCGATGACGTTGGTTCTGTTTTTACCAAAACGAATCATTGCATCCTTAAAATAGCCAATGGGTTTGGTTTCAAAACGCTTGTCATAAATCTTATCATCACGTTGAACAAACTGAAAATTGTCTTTGGATAATTTTTCTTGTTGTTTGTCGCTCATCGTCTAGCCCCCATTCTAATGCGTGGATCCACGATACCATAGGATAAGTCGACGAGTAATACGGCAAACAATCCAATGATCGTGTAAAATGCGGTGATACCTAAAATTAGGTTATAGTCATAAGAGCCTTGTGTCATGGCTTGGAGGAATACACGTCCTGTGCCAGGTATACTGTAAATCAACTCAATAACGACAGAACCTGATAATAATCCAACGAATGAACCAATGATACCTGGAACCAGTGGCACCATGGAATTTCTCATCGCATGTCTGATGACAGCCTGAGTTCTGGTTAAGCCTTTTGTTCTTGCAAGCAATACGAATTCTGATGTGAGTACTTCTCTGAGTTCAGCTCTAGTCGTTCTAGTTAAACCGGCAATGGCACCAAAAGAAAGACCAAGTACAGGGAGTACTAAACCTTTGAGTTGCATGCCTCCGCCCACAACATCCGCTGCTGGGAATTGTGAGGGTAGCCATTCAAGCATGTATCCAAAGACCATGACTAATATGGTCATGATGACAAAGCCAGGTATTGAAATGAACACCATGACTCCAAATGAAATAGCGTTATCTGTGAAACTATTGTTTTTAAGCGCTGCGATAATGCCCAGTGTAAATCCAATAGGAATATAGAAGATCAGTGCAATCAGATTCAATCGTAAAGTGATTGGAATTCTCGCTGAAAGCAATTCAAAGACTGGAACATTGACTTGAACGCGTGTAGAAAGACCCCAGTTGAAGTCAACGACGATATTTCTGACCCATCTGAAGTATTGGAGTGAAACTGGAATCGGTTCGAAACGACGAATTTGGAAACCTTCGTCGACTGAATAACATTTATAACACTCTTCATAATCCTCTGAACGATAAAATGAAATGAATTCAGGATCCGTGTAGAGCTTGGCAACCATGTAACCGTCAACAACCTGTCTGGCATAGTAAACATCTCTGTCATCCTTTGTGGTTGGTGGATAATCAGGAGCCAGTTTCAGTAATACGAAGTTGAGCGATAAAATAGTTGCAAGAATAATGAAGATCCATATGGTTCTTACGATAATGTATCTTAGCATGTATTTCGCCTACTTTCTATAAATGTATTGCAGAGATTAGAGTTGATCATAGGTGCAGTCTATCTAATTCTTGCTAATTCATCAAACAAACGACATTTGAAAATGTATATTTGAGTCATGAATCAGCAAGATTATGTTCGATTTGAAAAAAACAACCTTAAAACTTGTTTTAATACTGTATTTTTATAGAGAAAAAAAATATGAACATGTCGAATATTCGGTCTGTAATGATCAGATCATTGCAAAAGGATTCCCCAGTCCATAATCCATACGTCTCTCAACAGTATTTCTTGGATGAAAAAAAACAACATGCAAACCATCCAACTCGAAGGTAGGATGGTTTGCTGTCTTGTTAGATTTTGTTGTTTTGTGGTTCTTATCAGGGTTTATTCTGGAAGAACTTCGCGACCATCAACAACGACGACTTCGCCATTTAATGCGGAAACGATTGCGTCAAATGACCAAATTTCCTTAACGAGTTCGCCAGCATTGTTTGTATAAAGGACTTCGATTTCAGCAACTGTAGTATCAATACCCCAGTTGAGTGTGAATCCACCACGGTTGTCAGAGGAGAATACATCGAGGAAGCCAGAAGCGTCCAATGTAGAACCTGAGATACCACCGATAGAGAGATCAAACAGACCTGTCATCATGAAGTCATAGTAGATGCCTGGGAATGCTTTAGCTTCTACAGTGATTTGAACGTTGATGTGGTTGACATCATCTTTGAATGCTGCTTCGAAAGCGGCCTTGATGTAGTCACCAAATAAGACTTGTGCTGCAGAGCCAGTGAAGATGAACAGCTTAACTTCAATGACTAATGGAGTTGCAGCAGTACCTGGAGTGTAAACGCCATCAGCAACGAGTTCAGCGATTCCAGCCTTGTAGAATGCAACAGCTGCGTCGAAGTTGAAGCCATTTGTTTCAACAGATAGACCTTCGCCTACTGATGCGCCCTGTGGAGTATCACGGAATGCGATACCAAGTTCTGGGTCAACGAGATAAGCTTGAGTGAATAAGAACTGTTGAGTCTGTGAAGTCTTGAGTACTTCAGTAGCCAGTTTTTCTCTGTCAATTGCAAAGTACATAGCCTTCTTAAAGTTTTGGTTAGCAAGCAGTGGTTCTGGGATATAGCCGGAGCCTGGGAATTGTGCTTCCTGAGCTTCTGGAGTTCCAAGACCGTTAATCATGATTCTGAATGTTGTAGCACCTGGAACCTGTTTCAGACCTGGGTGATTCTTGAAGGAGTCATATCTTTCAGTTGGAACTGTAGCTGCTTCAAGTTTATTCGCAACGAATTCTTGGAATCTGATTGCTGCGTCAGTGATGATTGAATAAGTTTGACCAGTATAGAAATACTTGTCTTGATCATGGAAGGTTGTACTCTTAGAGTATCTTAATACTTTGTCTCTTTCGAAATAATCCAAGACATAGAATCCATGGTAAGCAGTAGTTTGTGGAGTTGTACCATAAGCTACACCTTGTTGTGCATAGAGATCCAAGTTAATTGGAGTCATAACGAATGAAGATAGCCAGTATCTGATATTCCAGTCGGAAAGGTTAGCATCGAATTGGAATTCAATTGTGTTGTTGTCAACAAGTTTGATACCAACTTCGTCCCAATCAGCTGGGTTAAGAGGATCAGCTGCAACTACAGCATCGCGGTAAGCTTGTGCATTCTTAATTGGAGATGTGGATGCCCAGAAGTGACCACCACCGGAGATCGCTCTGAACCAACCATTGTCGAGTGCTAATTTATAAGTGTTAACAAAGTCGTTAGCATCGATGACTTCATGACCTGCTGGGAAACCTGTAGTTACTGTTTCTGGATGATAGCTCCAAGTTAAACCAGTCTTGATTGGAATTCTCCAAACGTCTGATACAACTTTACCACTGTCGAGTGTTTCTGCTTCAACAGGAATTGGATCGCCAGATGCCATGGAAGGAAGAACAACATAACCAGACTTGTCTTCGTTGAATTCAAAGCTATACAGAGTGCCTAGGAATGGGCTGATTGCGTCAGCGGATACGGCGTCATTGTATAACCATTGGTTCAAAGTAACTGGGTTAGTTGATAATGCACCACGATAAGTGTACTTGCCAACTTGTCCTAATTGACCGTTGTCCATAATAACTGTTGAGTCATCTGCAGTCATGGTTGCATATGCAGTACCCCAACCCATTACTGGAACGAATTGTTCAACTGGTAACTGGAGTCTGGAACTGTATAGGTTGAAACCTGAGTTCGCAAATGCTGGAATGCCGCCATACAGATTGTTCAGCAGATACTTTTCAGCAGCTGCGAAGAATGTATGTCTGAGTTCTGTGGACGCAAACTTGTAGTCGAAAGTACCATTTGCAAGAACAGCTTCGAGTTCGCCAACAACAACTGTGACAGTTCTGGTGACCGTAGTGGTCTTACCAGCAGCGTTGGTTACTGAATATGTTAATGTATAAGTACCTGCAGCTTCTGTGTTTACTGTACCTGTAACGACGATGGATGCGGTAAGGTTACCGTCTACTTCGTCTGAAGCAGTAATGCCGGCTCTTGGATCAAAAGCATCGCCCACTTCGATTTGGGAATTTTGAATACCCGCGAGGACTGGAGCAGCTGCTTCTGGGGTTGGTGTAGGTGTTTCTTCAACGCAAGCTGCGATGGAGAACAGACCAGCCAAGAGCAATAAAATCGTCAATAACTTTTTCATTCTTTCTTCTCCTTTTCATATTTATAATATGGTTTAAAGCAAGTTTACTATATTTTTGTCAAACAGTCAATAATAAGTGTTGTTTTATGTATGAAAACGTATCCAAATTCGTATTTATTGACTGTTTTTATGAAAAAAACCATGTTTTTTAGTTAAATTATAAGTAGTTCAAATGAAATGAAAATGCTGTGTAAAATCAGAGTTGTTTCGTGTCAATATACCCCTAGATATTTATCTAGAAAATCATTCAGCCGCCTGATCTAGCAAAACCTGTGCGATCGTTTGGATCAATAAAGCGTCATCATAAAGTGTTGCAATCAGATAATCTGGTGTAATTCCTTTTTCAATGGATAAATATGTATATCCAGACACTTCATCACCTACACGTGTCGATAAGACATTATTCGTGGAAATCATGAACATCGTCCCATTAGGTAAGACAATCGTGCCGATCGATGATGCACCACCGGATGATTTTTGACCGATGACGGTTGCTATGCCTGTTTCTTTTGCAATGGATGCAAATAGATTCGCTGCACTGAATGTTACACCTGAAGTCTGAACAAACCAATTATAGTCATATGCAACATATTCACTTTCAATGAAATATGAAGATGCAGAACCATCAGTAGGATTTTGAGAATGGTAGGTAAAACTCTGTTCTGTCATGTATCCATAAATACGTAAGACTGCACCTAAGTTACCGCCTGTATTATAGGTTAAGTCGATGACGACGTTTTCTACCGTTGTGGGAAGTGCATCCAAGATTGCTTTGACTTCATCTGGTGTATCAATGGTAAAGCCTGTCAAATAAATGATGACTGTCTTTTCATCGTCAATCAAACGAGAAGCTGGTAAAAAGTCAACACTGCCGAACTTGGTTGTAATTAAGCTACGAATGTTGGTAATGCCAAATTCACCTGTGTAAAGTAATCTCGCAGTTGGCCCAAGTTGGGTGACAGCTGTCAAATATTTCTCATAGGTTAAGGATGCATAATAACCTGGCATGTTAAACCATGTATGGAGATCATCAACCTTATTCGAGAATTCAAAGAGTTTATCATGAAGAATGGTTGTTGTTCTAGATAACATATCATCTGCATATTGTTGTAACACATCGTAATAGGTGACAACTTCTTTGTCTTTCTTAAGTCCGTAGAAATAATCAAACGTAAACGCTAAGAAATGATAATTGGCTTCTTTGACATCCTGAGGAGTTGCAGTTCCATTGACTGAACTGGTTCTGAGTTGTGTTTGAAGGTCCTCATCATCTCTTGAGAATGTATCAAATCCAATCAATTCATCGACATTGTAGTAGATGTCATAATAGACGCCACCAGCAAAAATGAGATTTGCGATATGGAAAGGCATCAAGTATTCACCATATGTTTCATCGATGATCAGATCAAAACGATATTTATCCAAATCGAGGACAACACTTTCTGAGTCAACAAAATAGGCATCGACATACACTAAACCATCTCCGAAATCACTTTCTGTCGATTTGACATAAGATTCGAAGAAATCAAAGGTATTGACTGTAACGGTGTTTGCAGTAAAATCAATGACCATTTCATAGTTTTCTGTGTAGAGTTGTTGATCAAAATCCTCATACTCAACAGAATAGGTAATGGTTAAAATGTCTTCTGCGTAAACAAACTCGATGATGGTGGTATCAATTGCACCTTCTAGTAATTTGACGAAAGTTTCGACATCAATATAAGGTACTTTGCCATCATTGACGAAATAGATTGGAACATCAGCAACAGATGCAACAATGTATTCTTCAGAGGTAGATGAGAAAGGTAGGAGTACTTGGCTAGTAACTTCTCCTTCTTCAAGAGGTTCTAAAACATAATCGAATCCTCTGACAACCGTTGCTGTACCATTTTTTGATGTGACAGTCATCGTGACGGTAACAGGATCTTGATTCACACCGGGTCTCAGTGGATATCCTTTGGCAGTCAGATAATTCTTGTCGCTGGATTCATAGGTAAGTACAGAACCCATTGCACCTGAAGTCGGTAAGGTTTGTCCAGGTTGCCAAGTGAATGCATCGAGATCCATCGTTGCTTTTTCGAGTGCTGTATAAACACGTTCTGCAACAACAACAGTAATGCTTTCAACTTTGGAATTTCCAGCAGCATCGGTTACTGTGTATGTTACCGTGTATGATCCTGCAGTTGTCAAGTTGACTAACGATGAGTCAATGACGATCGAAGTTGTGAGATTGCCGTCGACATCATCAGTTGCAGTGACGCCTGATGCATAATCAGGTGCTGGATCGCCGATGGTGTAATCAATATTTGCAAATCCTGATATGACAGGTGCTGTTTCATCCACTGGTGTTGGTGTCGGTGTATCCTGACACGCAGCAAGCAAGAGGATGAATAAAACAGCAAACATGTATAGACTTTGCTTCAATATACGTTTCATGATCTTATTCCTCTTTCTTTTAAGAATATTTTACCCCATTCGGACATTTTGTCAATTTGTTTGAATACTTTTTGATCAAAAAGTGTTGGAATTTACAAAAAAACAGAAATCATGAGCTGATTTCTGTTCATTTTGACTATTTATTCTTGAGTTGAGTAATCCATTGCAGTATAACGCTTGTACATTGTCCATCTTCTCTTCGCATCGCTTAAGTTCTTATCAAGAAGTTCAGCTGCGTGATCTGGATTGATTTGTGCAAGTTGTGCATATCTGGATTCAGATAAGAGGTAATCATGGTATTTATCCCAAACAGGTTGTTTAGAATCGATCACGAATGGATTCTTGCCTTCAGCTTCTCTTCTTGGGTCGAATCTAAATGTTGGCCAGTATCCACATTCAGTCGCAAGTTTCGCTTGTGCAAATGAATTGGTTAAGCCACCTTTGATACCGTGTTCGATACATGGTGCATAAGCGATGATGATGGAAGGTCCTTCGAAACTTTCAGCTTCTTTGAGTGCCTTCAAGACTTGTGATGGTGAAGCACCATGTGAAATCTGTGCCACATAAACATGTCCATAACTCATTGCAATCGCTGCAAGATCCTTCTTCTTCGTACCTTTACCAGCTGCGGTAAACTTCGCAATTGATCCAGTAGGTGCAGATTTTGAAGACTGACCACCTGTGTTAGAGTAAACTTCAGTGTCAAGGACTAAAATGTTGACATCTTCATTGTTTGCGATGACATGGTCAATACCACCATATCCAATGTCATATGCCCAACCGTCTCCACCCATGATCCATTGTGAAATCTTCACGAAATAATCCTTGAGTGAAATCAGTTCTTTCGCATAGGGCTTTTCAATCTTTTCAAGCATTGGTAACATTTCACTTCTCAGTTTACGTGTTACTTCTGCGCTCTTTCTATTGGAAATCCATTGTTCAGCAAGCGCGCGGAGTTCTTCTGGCATTTCTGCTAAATGATTGTTCAAAATCGTTTGAACTCTATCTCTCATGGTTTCATAGGCAATTCTCATACCAAAGCCAAATTCAGCATTATCTTCAAATAATGAGTTCGCCCAAGCTGGACCAAATCCTTCAGCATTTGTAGTATAGGGAGTCGATGGATAAGATGCACCATAAATCGATGTACAACCTGTCGCATTTGCAAGCACCATATGGTCACCATAAAGTTGAGTGAGTGCCTTGATATAAGGTGTTTCACCACAACCTGCGCAAGCGCCAGAGAATTCAAACAGTGGTTGTTGGAAGGAAAGATTCTTAGGTGTATCGGTTCCTAAATCCTTGTAAGTCACTTCATTGAAGAAATAGTTTGCTGTTTGTTGTGAACCTCTCGCAAGTTCATCTCCAATCGGTACCATAGCAAGGGATTTATTGGGTGTTGGACATACTTGAACACAAACACCACATTCAGTACAGTCGAGTGTAGAGACTTGGATGGTGAATTTATACCCTTCCATGCCTTTACCTTTGGCTTGGAGCATCTTAGCACCATCAGGAGCATTAGCAGCTTCTGTGGAATCCGCTAGGAATGCACGAATCACAGCATGTGGACATGCGAAGACGCATTGGTTACATTGAATACAGTTTTCGCTTCTCCATTCAGGAACGAAATTGGCGATACCGCGCTTTTCATACGCTGTTGTACCATTTTCCATATGAGCATCTTCGTATCCGAGGAATGTAGAAACAGGGAGTGAATCACCTTCGATGGCGTTCACAATATCTGCAATCTTTCTCACGAAATCAGGACGGTCGCTTGTATTTGCTTGTTCAGCATCCACTAAGAGTGCCCAATCTGGATTCACTTTAATTTCGATTAAGTTCAGATAACCCGCATCGATTGCAGCAAAGTTCTGCTCGATGATGGCGCCGCCTTTACGACCATAAGTTTTTTCAGCGTATTCTTTCATGTATTTGTTTGCATCTTCAGCATTCATTAAACCATCGTTTAATTTGAAGAACGCAGATTGCATGATGGTGTTGATTCTTCTGCCTAGTCCAATTTCATACGCGAGTTCAACAGCATTGATGATGTAAAATTTCGCTTTTTTCTGAGCCAATTGACGCTTGACCTTATTGGGTAACAATGTATCAATTTGATCTGCAGATGTGGTTGTATTCAATAAGAATGTACCGCCATCTTTAAGACCTTTGAGCATATCATACTTATTCAAATAAGTATCGACTGAGCAGGAAACGAATTGTGGATAGTTCACAAGATATGTCGAACGGATGGGTCTCTTAGAGAAACGGACGTGCATGCGGGTGACACCACCTGCCTTCTTAGAGTCATAAGACGCATAAGCTTGAGAATAAAGTGAAGTGTGGTCACCAATAATCTTTGTAATATTCTTGGTTGCACCCACAGTACCATCGGAACCGAGTCCATAGAATAAGAGTTCTGTTGTATCTTTATCGGTTAAGTCAATATCAGCTTTGATGGGCAGTGATGTGTGTGAAACGTCATCATTGATACCGACAGTGAATTTATCCTTCATCGGACCAAACATATTTTCATAGACTGCAAGTACCAATCCTGGAGTCATGTCTTTGGAAGATAGGCCATAACGACCACCAAGGATGACAGGTTGTTTTGTCTGTCCATAATAAATGGATTTCACATCTAGATAGAGTGGATCTCCTGAAGCACCAGCTTCAAGTGTTCTATCCAATACAGTAATGCGTTCAACAGACTTTGGCATTGCCTTCATGAAATAATCTGCTGAAAATGGTCTATAGAGATGAACAGAAAGTAGACCAACCTTTTTGCCTTGTGCAAGGAGATGATCAACTGCTTGTTGTGCAGTTTCAATCACTGAACCCATTGCAATCACAACATCGGTTGCATACTTGTCACCATAATAGACAAATGGTGCATATGGTCTACCGGTTGCTTTAGAAATTTCTTGCATGTAGCTGTTGACGATATCAGGAACACCTGCATAATGGGAAGCTTGAAGTACTTTGGTTTGGAAGTAAACGTCTTCACCTTGAGCAGTACCTCTGCTGATGGGGTGTGCAGGATTCAAACCTTTAGATCTGAAGCGTGCAACTGCTTCTTTATCCAACAGACGATCGAAAAGTTCATAATCGAGGACTTCAATGGATTGAACTTCATGTGAAGTTCTGAAACCATCAAAGAAATGCATGAATGGAACCGATGTTTTAATCGCAGAAAGATGCGCGATACCACCTAAATCCATTGCAGATTGCACCGATGTCGATGCAAGCATACAGAAACCGGTCTGACGAGCTGCCATGACGTCCTGATGATCCCCGAAAATGGAGAGTGCTTGTGCAGCAATCGAACGTGCAGCAACATGGATGACACCGGGCAACAATTGACCAGCGATCTTATACATATTGGGAATCTTTAACAATAAACCTTGAGATGCAGTGAATGTGGTCGTCAAAACGCCCATCTGGAGTGAACCGTGGACTGTTCCGGCTGCACCGGCTTCACTTTGCATTTCGATGACCTTCACAGGCATTCCGAATAAATTCTTTTTGCCTTCTGATGCCCAGAGGTCGACATATTGTGCCATTGGGGTGGATGGGGTTATTGGATAAATACCTGCCACTTCGGTAAATGCATAGGCACAATATGCTGCTGCTTCATTACCGTCCATCGATTTAATCACTTTTTTTGCTACCATGAAATCTAGCCTCCTTAAAATCTTTATAATGCACTTAATATTTCTGAAGCGTTCTCACTCGGAGATGCCTTCTCAAATACATGTGTAATGATACCTTGTTCATTCAGTACAAATGTGGATCTGCTCATACCCATATAAGCTTTACCATACATGCTCTTTTCAACCCAAGTTCCAAATTGATTGGCAACTACTAAATCTTCATCACTTAATAATATGAATGGCAGGTTGTATTTTTCAATGAATTTCTTGTGACTCTTGGGGTCGTCTTTACTGATTCCGATGACCACAACATCTGATTTTTTAAAATCGTCGTATGCATCTCTAAATGCACATGCTTGGGTGGTACAACCTGGGGTATCATCCTTGGGATAAAAATAGATGACTACTTTTTTACCGAGATAATCACTCAGTTGGTGAATCTTGCCGAAGGCATCTTTCAAACTGAAATTTTCAACCTGTGTTCCAATTTGCAACATGAAATGACCTCCTAAACGAGTGCGTTTTATTCAACATTATCATTATACCTTATGTCAAGCAAAATGGTAAGGGCAATTTTCACTTTTTATACAATAAAGGGTGTTATTAAAAAAGATTGTAAACTAGTCATTCCAAAAGAAAAAACGACATAGTCGTTCTCTATAAAACCATTTGGTGCGGGTGACAGGATTTGAACCTGCACGCCCAAGGCGCTAGATCCTAAGTCTAGTGCGTCTGCCAATTTCGCCACACCCGCGCAAGAAGAATTATACCCTAGAAATAGACTAGAGTCAATTCTTTCTTAAAATATTACTTCTTTTTCAATTTGATGTATAAAACTGATGAAAATAGAACGGTTAAGATGGAGATTGGAATCCAGATGTAGAAGGGAATGTCACTTTCATGTGCTTCAGTGACATCCATCATAATGCGGGTGATACTTTCTGACCCACCTTGCTCGTAGGATAGATAAACATAATATTGTCCTTCTTGATTTTTGAGTTCCTCATACTCATTATACAAGATGCGCACGTGAGACACTGACATCCCTATAGATAGCATTTGGTTTTTAAACCAATCAATGATTTCGGTTTCAGACATGCTTTCCGCAGTTGTTTTTGATAACACTTGAGTGTCGATGATAAAATGTGAACTTCGGTTATCAACCACATGAACATTCATTAAAAAAGTTGTGGTATTTCCTTGAGAATCACTTGCTGAGATTTCAACTGTGTATATGCCTGGTAATGTCTTTTGAGTATAGTGATTTAAAGTGATTGATACTGCCACACCGGGTCCATCGACATCATCGATTGCAGTGAATTTCGATTTAATTACTTCATTAGAAAGCGGCGTATCTGTTGTATAAACATAGATTGAAGAGGGGCCTAAAATAGAGGGGCCGAGTCTGTCTACTAGCGCAATATCGATGATAGCCTCACTTTGATTACCACTTTGATCGGTTGCTCTCAGTTTAAGATGATAGTTTCCTACCTGATTGGCGGATGTATATGTATCCTCAATAATACTCAGTTCAGAATTATGTATGATATCCACATTATCAGTGACAGTGAGTGTATTGATGATTTCAGTTACAGTTTTCTTTTGATTTAAGGGTATATCCATCACGCCTTCTGTTTGAATGATGGGTGCTGTGATATCAAGCACTCGAATATCTAAAATATACCGTTTACGAATCTGATTATAAACTGTAGAAAAGACAACCTGATAATCTCCTGGACGTTGATCGCTTGATGAAAATGTGTCAGATACAATGGTTTTTGGCAATGTATTTCCCATTGGATCTTGTGCGATGATCAAATTCTCAATGTCCTCAATGGATAGTCTGTTGTCATAATCCATTGGTAGTAACCCTTCTGTCGTCAGTTGATCAGATGGGTGAAGGTAGGGTTCAAATCCTGGAAATTCAAGATATGTGCCACGGTATAACATCATGTGGTATGTTGAGGATTCATCGTCAATCGGTAAATATGAAATTCTAAAATCAATATCTTCAGCAATGAATTCGAGATAAATTCTTTGGTTTGACATATCCGAGTCAAAGTAGTAGTCTCCTGAATAGGGTCCTGGAAAAAATTCCACTTCAATCCAAAGATCACCTAAATTGGCAAGATGTCTGCCAAGGGTATCAAAATCAATGACCAAAGTATATCTTTGACCCTTCACTAATCGAATATGCTCTATCGTTTCAGCGGTATATTGATAAGGATGTACCTTAAGGTTCGATAGACTTAAATAATTTAAGCCTGCTGGTCCTTGTCCACCAGATGCAGACGTAGAAAACTGAATGAACAGAACACTCAAAGATAAAATCAATAAAATCAGCAATTTTTTCATATGTATTCCTCCTGACATATGATAGTCAGAAGGTGTATGTTTTACTAGAAAATAAAAAAAGAACCCCAAGGGATCTTAGTCAATTGCAAGATGGCAGGGCTAGCTGGATTCGAACCAACGATGATAGGGTCAGAGCCTACTGCCTTACCGCTTGGCTATAGCCCTGTCTCAGAGCGTGATGGGGTTAAAAATGGCAGGCCCAGCTGGATTTGAACCAACGATGAGGGAGTCAAAGTCCCTTGCCTTACCCCTTGGCTATGGGCCTAACTATAGTGGGGCGGCTGAAGGGAGTTGAACCCTCCAATGTCGGAGCCACAATCCGATGCGTTAACCGCTTCGCCACAACCGCCCAGTGATAGCGCAATTACTATTATACAATAAAACTCCTTTTTGTAAAGTGAAATTATGTAAATTTGGTCTTTTAGTTGTTTATTATATAAAATTCTAGTATTCTATTTTAGAAAGGTGTGAATCCAATGCTCAAATGGCTTGTTAGGTTTCTTTATATCATGATTATTTCGATTGCAACTGTCTATGTTTATGGCAGTGCAAACTATTCTAGACTCGAGGCATACTACACCGAATATATGCAAGAAGCACTCGATGATACAGACACATATTTGGAAGGCATCAATACATTGATGGGGATTGATTATTATCGCGAAATCTCTTCTGTCTCCTATACTTCACTGGATGATCAATATCAGATGACACTCGGTATTTATGCCATTGGTGCAACATTCAATGACACACTTTATGATGGCGTGATGATCTTCGTCAATGATGTAGTGATTACAGAAAATGGTGAGATCATCAGTGATCCAATTCTTAAACTTTCTGTCAAACTATCAGAGCCTACCTACAAGAGTGGTGAAACATTCACCGATGTCGCTACTGTAGTGTTTGATCCCACCAAGGAATTCCCATATTCTTACGTTCCAGCTGTTTTCTTACTCAAAGCAGATAATTATTTAAAGATTGTTGATTCTGATGTCATTGCAACACTCGATCGACTCACCATTGCCTATTCAATCGGTGAAACTGACGAGTCCGGTGCTTATGAATATAATGAAACCTTACTCTTTGCTGGAGCAGATGAATTGATATCTGATGCTGCACATATCAAGATTGATGATTTCATGATCACAACTGAGAGTTTTTCAATCAGTGCATTACTTGAAGGTGATCAACCTACCGAAGCTGAGATCACTACTCTCGGTTTGGTCACTGCACGAGGAGATTTAAAAGAATTCAACGGATTGATCTGGAGAACAATGATCATCTATGCACTTGTCGTGATTGCACTCACTTATGTACTCTTCTTCAATAAGTATGTGATGGAGAAAATCAAGGAAAAGCGTGCTTCAAAAGATCCGATGGGACCTAAAAAAATCATTGATGCCGAACCTATCTTTAAAGATATCGATCATTCAAAAGAAGATGGAAAGTAAAATCCATCTTTTTCTTTTTATCAATTGCAAATAAGTCTACTGTTATGCTATACTTATACATGCGCTTAGGGGTATAGTGTCAACGGTAGCACACCGGTCTCCAAAACCGTCAGTGCGGGTTCGAATCCTGCTACCCCTGCCATTATTTCTAATTCAAACTGGGACTTCTTGTTCCGGTTTTTATTTTTAAAAAAAGTGCTTCCCTCAAGGAAACACTTTGAATTTATGATTTGAGTGGTAATGAGATGGTGATTGTAGTCCCTTTAGATAATGTGGATTGTAGATCGATTCCACCGTTATATTTCATGACGATATGTTTGACAATCGCTAAACCTAGTCCAGTTCCTCCATCAAGTCTACCTTTGTCAACACGGTAAAACCTTTCAAAGACACGTTGTTGATTTTCCTTGGAGATTCCAAAACCTTGGTCTTTTACCATCAAGATTAAGTGATCATCTTCTGTTTCAAGAACGATCTCAACTGTCTTGTTTTCATCACTATATTTAATCGCATTTTCGATTAAGTTCTTGAAAAGTTTTTGCATATCAATCGGATCACAAAACATTGAAATCGGTTGATCTTTTTTAGTGATTGCAATCTTTCTCTGCTTCGCATAAGGTGTGAGTTGATCGATCACACTTGAGAGCATTGAATCCAATTGTGTATCCAAATACTGTTTTTCTTTTAAATTCTCTAATCTAGAGAGCATCAGCATATCTTCAACCAAAGCAGTCATTGTTTCTGTTTGTTTAACAATGCTATGTGCAGATTTGAAGACATCATCACCTTTGACCAGTTGATGCTCAATCAATTCCGCGTGACCTCTAATTGCTGTCAGTGGGCTCTTTAGTTCATGAGATGCATGTGAGAAAAAGTCGCGCTTCATTTGTTCAACCGCACGTTCAGAAGATACATCCTTGCATATGACCAGAACTGATGCATTCGTTTTAGATTCATGTCTCACAGCAATATGAAAGATTTTAACTTCCAAAAGTCTTTGATCAATTTTCGCATCAAAGACAAAGTTTTCATGTTTTAATATGGATTGATGAATTGCATCTTTCATTTGATAATCACGGATTTGAACATATGCGGGTTGACCAATAGCTTCTTCTGACAAACCAAAGTATGATTGAACATCCTTGTTAAAATAGATTAGTTCTTCGTTCTCATTGAATAACATGACACCTTGTTTGATTTCATCCAAGATCTTATCCAATTGGAACTTATATGACTCAATCGAACTCAGATGCTTCATGGTTTCTAAATTGATCTCGTTCATTTCATGGATGATTTCATTGATCTCAGGATAAGGGGAAAACAGTGACATCATTTGATAGTTACCGCGATTGAGTTCAATGAGTCCTTTTTTGACTTGACTCCATGGGGAGAGCAAATTTTTGTTCACTTGAACTAATCCAAGATAATACAAAACAACCCAAGCAACTGAAGTCAATGCTAAAATCCATACCAATCTCGTATAAACAATCATCTGAGGTTCAATCGGCACAGCAACTCTTAAATAGTTTCCATCACTCATGATTTGAGCAATATAGAGCAAATCCATATCCACTGTTACTGATCTTCTGGTGTAAACTGTACCTAAATCTTTGATTTCAGGGCGACCGCTTTTGTCTGTTCCTACAGTATCATCATGAGTATCTGCAAGGACAAACGCCTGATCATCTAAAATCGTAATACGACGTTCATTGTCATTTTGATATGCTTGAACGAACTCAGTAGGTGTACCTGAAAATCCTTCATAGGCAAGTTCAACTTCTTCAATGAGAAATGATAACAATTGAGACTGATTCGACTTTTGAAAGTTAGATATCGCGATAAAAACAATCAAAAAAAACAGCGTAAAAGCGCCTAATAAAAGGATGATGTTGTTTTTGATGATGGCTTTCTTCATTCGATTTGGTATCCTATTCCTCTGATTGTTTTGATTTCAGGAGTTGCTTCATTGGATTTCATTTTTGATCTGAGAGATTTAATATGCATGTCAAGTGTACGGGTTTCTCCAATGAAATCTGTTTCCCATACTTGTTTGAAAATGGTTTCTTTAGTCACAACAGAATCCTTGAATTTAATGAGAAGTTTGAGGATTGCATACTCTTTATTGGTCAGATAAACTTCATTTGCATTCATCAAGCAGATGTGTTTTTTTTCATCTAATATAATATTATGAATTTGATATAATTTATCATCGGTTACTCTTCTGAGTTTTGACATGATTCTAGATGCCAATTCAAGAACACCAAAAGGTTTGGTCATGTAATCATCTGCGCCATAATCTAAAGCGATCACTTTATCCATTTCGGTTTGAAGTGCTGAAATCATCATGACTGGTATGTTTTGATCTTGTGATCGAATGAATTTCAAGACATCCAAACCAGACATGTCAGGTAACATGATGTCAAGTAAAACCATATCGGGTTTACCTTTACGAAATGCTTGAATGAAATCATCACCTTTAGAAAAACCTTTTCCGATGATTCCAGCATGTTCGATGGTTTTCTCGATGATATATCCAATTGCTTGATCATCTTCAACATAATAAATGACTGCCATGGTCAATCCTCCTAAAACAATAGTGTATTTTTGTGTGCACCGGTATCCATGAAAATGATCCATTCAGCGATGTTAACCGCATGGTCACCAACACGCTCAAAATATTTAGCAACCATCAATACATAGATGGCTTCATTCGGATCTAGTTTTTCGTTTTTGAGTTCATTCGTCATTTTCAAAATCAATTGCTGAAATAATTGGTCGACTTCATCATCACGATTGATGACTTCTTTTGCCTTGATGGTGTCTACTGTAACCAAAGCTTGAATACTGCCAAGCACCATTTGTTCAACGATTTCAGCCATTTTGGATGTGAGTGGAAGCATTCTTGGATTTCTCGTATCTTCCAAATGCATCGTCATTTCTGCAATATCGCTGGCATGATCCCCGATACGTTCTAAGTCTGTAATGAGTTTTAAAATACCTGTTACAAGTCTCAAATCTCCAGCAAGTGGTTGTTCTTTCCAGATGATTTTGAGAGCATTTTTAGCGATTTCTTCTTCGTAACGGTCGACTTCTTCATCTTTTTTCATGACCGCTTCTGCAAGCACTTTATCGGTTGCTTTAAATGCCAAAAGACCTTGTCTTAGGTTCGATAACGCCAGATCTGCCATTTGGGCAACTTCTTTTTTTAGTGATTCTATTGAATGAAGCAATGATTGTCTTAATGTCATATTGATGCCTCCATTATATCATATCAACCGAATCTACCGGTGATATATTCTTCAGTTTTCTGATGATCAGGGGTTGAAAATACATGTGCGGTATCGCCATATTCAATCAATTCTCCCATGAGGAAAAAGGCTGTTTTATCTGAAATACGTGCTGCTTGTTGCATGTTATGCGTCACAATGACGATGGTATATTGCTTTTTTAAGTCCATAATTAAATCTTCAATGCGTTGGGTTGCGATTGGATCGAGTGCACTCGTAGGTTCATCCATCAAGATGACTTCAGGCTCCATCGCAATGGTTCTTGCAATACACAAGCGTTGCTGTTGTCCTCCAGACAATTCCATCGCAGATTTCTGTAAACGTTCCTTGACTTCATCCCATAAAGCCGCTTTTTTAATAGATCTTTCAACGATTTCGTCAAGTTCTTTCTTATTCTTGATACCTTGACAGCGAGGACCATATGCAACATTATCATAAATACTCATGGGAAACGGATTTGGTTTTTGGAATACCATACCAACACGGCGTCTTAGATCAATGGCATCATAAGTTTTTAGGTTGATGTCATCTTCATGATAATGAACACTACCTTCGACCCTGCATGATGGAATTAAATCATTCATACGATTGAGTATTCTTAAAAATGTAGATTTTCCACAACCGGACGGTCCAATGAATGCAGTGACTTGATGTTCAACAATATCCATCGATATGGATTTAATCGCTTGGAACTCACCATAAAATAGATTCAAATTTTCAATTTTAAAGACTGGTTTCATAGGGCACTCCCGTTAAATTTTTTAGTTAATTGATGGGCGAATATTTTGACTAAGAAATTGATCATGAACACGACAATCAAAATGATGATGGCAATGGCTGCAGCAAGTTCAAAGTTTGGTGCATCCCCACCCATGATCACCCAAATATGAACTGCAAGTGTTGATGCGCGCTCTGTCAGGATGACATGATCAGATATTGCAGCTCCAACAGCGAAGATTAATGCTGCTGACTCACCCATGATACGTCCAATCCCTAAAAGCACACCGGTTAATATCCCTGGAGTTGCACTAGGCAAGACCACTTTAAAGATGGTTTGTGACTGGCTAGCACCGAGGGCAAGTGAACCTGCTCTAATTTCATTTGGTATAACCTTCAATGCTTCTTCTGTACTCTTAATGATGGTTGGCAGGATGATCACTGACATAGTCAGTATACCAGAAACTACAGAACCACCTTTCGTTTGAATGGCTGAATTGAGGAGTGGAACGAATACTGCAGCTCCGAGCATCCCATAAATGATGGATGGAACCCCGGTTAACAAATCAACCAAACGTTTCAAAATCTTTGTGAAATAATTAAACTTACCAATTTCATGAAAATAGATGGATGTGAGTACACCGAGTGGAACTGCAATGATCAGTGTAAAGAAGATTGTATAAAGTGTTGCTATGATTGAACCACGAATACCGCCTCCGACAATTTGGAGCGTCATTTCATTGATAGAGGTCGCTAGTTCCAGTTGATTTCTCATCACGGATGCACCTTGTCTCGAAATGGCAAACAAGGTGAAGTTATTCATGGATATTTTTTCAATGGATGCATTTGCTTTCACTTCGATGATGACTGGATTTCCAGACTCATCGATGTTATTTTTATCTAAAGCACTTAATAATGGACTGTCTGGATGTAGATAAGACACAATCACGATGGGATATCCAGCAGCATTTTCACTATCTTTGAGACCGATGCCCCACGCTTCAGAATAAAATGTATCTTCATCGATATTACTTGAATTAACGATATAAGACCCTGGCCCATCTGTGAGATAGACATCGGCAGAAAATGTACGGGAATCACCAATGATGGTTGACCACTTCACCAATCTCAGCCCTGTAGATAATAAGTAAATGATGACCATCCCGAGTATGAACACACCAATACTTCCGATACTATAAACGAATGCTTTTGTGATTTGATCTTTGATATGGATCTTTTTTAGATTACGCTTCATCGAGATTACCATACGCTTTCATGACTTTTCTAAGTACGGTATTCGTCACTAAGATGACAACCATCAAAACCAAGCCAACCGAGAAACGCACGTCATAATCAAGGCCAGTGGTTTCTTTTAATCCAAGCAACATGCGTGATGTCAAGGTTGATGTTGTCTGTAGCAAATTCACGGTAACGCCGCTAAATGAATTACCTGATACCATGGAAACTGCTGTTGCTTCACCAAGTGCACGACCGATACCTAAGATAACCCCTGCAAAAATGCCACTTTTTGCACTGGTTAAAACTACTTTAAAATAAGTTTGCATTGGGGAAGCTGCAAGGGCAAGCGATCCTTCGATGATTTCTTTTTTGACTGCTCTAATGGAAGTTTCAGCGATTGCAGTCATGGTGGGTAGAGTCATCATGAATAAAACTAAGATCGTGGATAATAGTGATAGACCCGCTGCGGTTTGTGTTCCAATCTGGTCTCCAATCCATGAAACAAATTTAGTGATGACACCGAGTCCGATAACACCATAAATGATGGATGGAATTGAGGCAAGCATTTCAACAACCGTTCTTATGACTGCACTCACTTTTGGAGGTGCAATTTTAGCAATAAATAATGCAGTAATGACTGAGACTGGAACCGTTAAAAAAAGTGAGAAAAATACAGCAATTAATGTGTTAATCATTGCAAATCCGATACCATACAAAGAGGACCCTCCAAGAGGTCCTAATAGCCACTGTCTTCCAGTGATGAATGAAAATAGATTGACAGGTGGCAAGATTTGCACACCTGTGATACTGTTGTATCCTTCATAGGAAAAAAGGAAGGGTGAAACGCCTTTTGAAGCAATCACAACAATAATCATGATGATAAATGAAGCAGATAGGATTGATGCCCCCATAAACAAATATCGAAAGACGCGGTCAAGCGTCTTTCTTGTTTGTAAATAGGAGGTCTTTTTCAAGGAGTAATTCATCATATGATTCCTTTCCTAAGACTAAATTGATTTTTTATTCAACTTCATTCCAGGTTGTAAATGTACCGTTATAAATCTTCTTTAAACCTTCTGCAGTGATGTTAGAAAGTGGGTTATCCAAATGAACGATTGCAACGATTGCATCGATTGCGACTGTACCAGTGATCAACGCGGGTTCTGCAGCTGTGAATTCTCTAGAAGCGAAACCAACATGGATGGAAAGCGCATCATTAATACCACTTGCACTTCCGTTTAAACCTTTATACGCATTGCTTGATCCTGTATGGTTATGTTCAGGAACAACATTACCGCATTTAGCTGAGAAGTCTGGTGAAATATCTTTAGCAATCTTTTCAACTGAATCAGATCCACCAATCTTTAATGTATAGCCACTGTTATCTTGTGAACAAATTTGATGACTTGTTTTAACAGTATCCCATGGAGTACCTGATGTTAAGTCTACGATACCGCCAGCTTGAGAGATTGAAAGTAAACCTTCAGTAGAACCCATGTATGCAACAAATGCTTTCGATAATGCTTCATAAGCTGCTGCATCTGCACCATAAACACTGTAATCGTCACGAAGCATATAATTGAAACGACGTGATAATTGGTAAGTACCATTGAGAACGTTTGCTTCAGTTGGTGCGACACCATTGAAACTTAAGCCTTTGAACAATGTTGTATTGAGTGTGGAAAGTGATACATAACCAATCGCATACTTGTCAGTTTGTACAGCTGATACTTGTTCAGCGTTACCTGCGACAACAAATCCTGGCGCTAAGATCGAATCATCTTTTGCTGCTTCTGCAAAACCAATACCATTCATAAATCCGTCACGTGTTCCACTGGATGTGTCACGAGTATAAACGTTAATTTTTGAATCACCATCAAATTCAGGTGCTGCTTCACCACATGCTGCTAAACCTAAGGTGAGTAATAATGCAATTGCAACGAGTAATTTTCTCATTCATAATTCTCCTTTTATTTTTTTACACTTTCATTCTACATAATCGAGACCACCTAGAGATACCATAAACTGGTAATGCTTATGTAAATAAAGTGTAAAAATAAAAAAGTGTGCCGGAGCACACCTCAATTGAATGTCAATTTCTAGATTAAATTTGCATTCTTGCTTAAAAGATAAGAAATATTAACAACAACCACGCCTATAATTGAAAACACATAGAATGCAATGATACTGACCTGTGAAATCAATACACCAGCAACCATGGATGCAAGAGGAATCATGGCTTGTGACATCACACTCATGAGCGAATTGATCTTTCCTAACTGATGTTTTTCAACTTTGGTTTGGATGACCATACCGACTGGGATGTTGAATGCAATTGTAATCATACCCATCATGAACATTGAAAATACTAAAATGACCAATATGCCATTGATTGGTAAGATATTCAGATAATAGAAAATAAAACCTAAACATGAAAAAGCTGTGACTGATACCATGATGGTGATGAGTTTTTTTAAAGTCCTTGCATAAGATGGCTTGGGTTTTGCTTGAGCAATGATGACTGACATGATGATGGCAGATAATGAAAACATCACCGAAATCACTGAAAACCATTGTTCTGGGGTCATCAGATTCTTTAAAAGATAATCAGGTTCTAACTTTAAACCAAATTCAATAAAGTATGGCAATCCATTTGAAAATATTGGGCTAAAGAAAAAGTTAACGGAGAGTGCCATTAAAATGACAGCAAGTATGCCTTTTTGTCCACTGATATATTTAAGTCCTTCTTTAATATCGATTAAAATCGCTTTAACACTTGTATCTCCACCTGCATGGATCGTGTGATCATAGCGGATGAACATCTCGGAAATGGCAGAAATGATATAACCTGTACCATTGATGATGAAAATCCACATGATATCTAGAGATGAATATAAGATTCCACCTAAGATCAATCCGATGATGGCTTGAAGATTATGTGATCCTTGTAGATACGAAATCCCTTGTTGCAATTCATGATCTTTCAACAAAAATCGAATGAGAGAATTACTTGAGGGTGTGAAAAAAGCGGAGTTGATACTTAAAATGATATTAACAGTAAATAATAATACAATGATCATCAATGGATCTTCAATCATAAATAAGGCTATACCACCTAAAATGATGGCTATACCTCTAAGATAGTCTGTGATGTACATCACTCTGACTTTATTGACCTTATCTGCGATTGCACCACCAAAGGGTGTCAAAACCACCATCAAAATACCTGCGACCGCAAGATAAATTGCTTGAACTAAAGCTGCATTATCTTGTCCATAAGCGATGTTTGCGATTCTTAAGATGTATAAACTGATAGCAAAATTAAAGATAACATGTGCAATATTAGAAACCAATACACCCCAAAACAACAGTTTATAATTGGGGTTACGAAAGACGTTGATTTTTGGGGTGGAAGTTTCCATTAACGTTTACCCATTTTCTGATTCATATTACGATAAGCAAAATAAAGCAGTGCGAATGAAATCATAAGACATAATGCCATCATGATTGCCATATGGACAGGTTGACCTGCAATACCGATTTCATTGGTTCCATATACCAAACGGACTTCTGAAACAATGGTATTGACCTGATTGGCATCAGGAATTCCTGATGAAAGCCAGCTTTCAAGTGAAGCGTATGGCTGTTCTAGGAGAACGTTTTTCAGCAAAATGGTCATGTGAGTGAATGGAACAAACGATGATATATAGGTCATCGATGCACCGAGTACAGATAAAGGCATGTAGATTCCACTGATGAATCCAATCAATGTGCCAAGTACACCTGATAATGTGCCAAATGCATTGACACTCTTCAACATGGTGGTTAAAAAAATCATGAGTGATGTTGAAATGAATGTGAAGAATATGATGAGACCTGATACTGCTAAAATGACATCAAATCGATACCAATATCCCGCAATAATGCCTGCATAGAGTACAGTGAGTATCCACATCACAAGTGTTAATATAGATGTTACGATGATGGATGAAACGTAATAACTTAAGATGATCTTATATCGCTTGACTGGAGTGACTAAGAATCCGTCTAATCGACGATACTCAAGATCCATGATGACGTTACCCATGACACCAAGTGATAAAGATACGGTATTGATGACGAGAATACCGCCCATCATGACTCCAATCATGAGTGGTGTTTTGATACTGTCTTCTAGTCCATCGAAGCTACTTGTATATTGTCTTCCAATAAATAAAAAATAGAGAGCAAGCAATATCAAGACGCTTAGGAAAGAAAAGAATACAGCCGTCTTATCTCGTAAGAATTTTAAAATATGACGTTTAACCAGTGATGAGAAATCATACATGAGATTCACCTCCGATGACATTCAAAAAGACATCATCCATGGTGCCTTTGACGACTTCGAATTGCTTGATGTTTTCCCTAATATGATCAATCACTGAGAGTGTGTCTTTGGTATCTTCTACAGTCAAAATGAATTGATCAGCTATCTTTTCAAATGGTCTTTGAATAGACTCAAGTTGTTCTACCATTTGTTTTTTATCATGAGCAACGACTTTGAGTCGGTCATAACTGTATTTTTCTTTAAGAATTGCAGGTGTTCCTTCAGCAACAATTTTTCCTTTATGAATGATGACAACATGATCAGCATTGGATGCTTCTTCCATATAATGTGTGGTTAGAAAAATGGTCATTCCATGATTTTTCTTGAGATCCTCGATGACTTTCCAAACCATTTGTCTTGTTTCTGGATCAAGTCCAGTCGTGGGTTCGTCTAAAAGTAAGATTTCAGGATTCGAGAAAAGTGCTCTTGCAATTTCTGTTCTTCTTTTCTGTCCACCGGATAAAGTCTTATAGCGTTGATTTTCAAACTCATCTAAGTTCAAATAACCTCTTAACTCTTCATAACGCTTTTTAACTTCAATCTTATCATTTCTGTATAGAGACCCTCGGCAAAGCAAGTTCTCTTTGACTGTGAGTTCATCATCTAAAACATTACCTTGGAATACGACACCAATTTTGTTTCTAAAATATGATTCATCGGTCTGTTCATTTAAATACACTGTCCCACTGTTTTGATCAAGTAATGTTGTCATGATGTTGATGGTCGTTGACTTACCTGCTCCATTTGGACCTAGAAAAGCAAAAAGACTTCCCCTCTTGACTTCAAAGGAGATGTCATTAACGGCTAAAACTGTCCCGTAACTCTTGACGAGATGGTTAACCTTAATAATCGCATCCATATGCTATACCCCGCTTTTTGATGATTCACTGATGATAGTATAGCATGGTTTATTTAAGAATTCGCTGGTCTTTTGTCAATTATTGGGTAAAATACTACCCAGCACAACTTGATAATCCTAGCAATAAAATGCCTATATAACAAATGATAATTGAAATTGGCGAAACCAAGATACCTATAACAGTTTTGTATATCTTACTGTTTTTAATGACTTTTCTCACCTTTCTCATGTAGTAGATTAAACTGCCTATACCAAAAATGAAATGTGGAATATGGTAATATAACAAAACTGTAGCGAGATATAGAAGAATTTCGGGTGCAGCCGTCACGGATTTCACGAAAAGATACCCTAATCCATACATCAAAATGGATAATAAAAGCATCACCCATGTTGCCAAAAAGTAGACATTTTGAACTTTAGGAAATTTAGGTTGTTGATGAGTTGAATTCAAGTCAATCATCTCCTTTGGCTTTATCTTAAAACTTTTAGGTATAAAATACCAGCAAAATAGCAAATTACACGCCATATCAAACGACAAGAGATCCTATTCAATCTCATCAAAGTTCACATATGGATGATATAATGATGATAGATAGAGGTATCACGGAGGTTCCAATGAGTCTGAAACGTCAACTTCGGAAAACTAGATCCATCATCTCTGTATCGACATACAAAAGACCACGCATTTTTGTTATATTGATGATGTTATTGATCAACATTGTGATCTTGCTCATCGCTGCACTGATTGCATTATGGATTGATGATAGTTTTGATAGTTATCTCGATGCACTTGCGAACGGATCGATTAAATGGTTGTTGTCACCAAATGCCATCTTATCGATTACGAATCCTAACACATTGTTTTTGGCTGTTGTCGTCTTGATTGTGGGACTCGTCTTATTTTCAGGAACCATCATCGCTTTAACGACTAACGCCATTAAAGATTACTTTCAAAAAAAGGAATCCAATAGTGGGAAAATATATCTTGAGAACCACATCGTGATTTTAAACTGGAACAACAAAGTACCTGAATTGGTTTCTGATCTACTTTTCCTTGAAGATGAACGTCTAACAGTTGTTATTCTCTCTGAATTGGATAAATCCTGGATTGAAAAGCATCTCATCAATGTACTGAAAAAAACTCAATCTTCAATGGAAAATTTAAATAAAGTCAACCTCCTCGTCAAGCAAGGTAACCCTCTTTTAAAAAATGATTTATCAGATATCTCCATTGAACAAGCTAAATCAATCATGATTATGAATCGAGATACGCAACAACGCCAAACGAACACATTTTATGAAAGTGATCTAAATGTGATTAAGATTGTGTTAGGACTTGGTGATTTCAAACTTGAAAGAAAACCAACCATCGTTGTTGAAGTCAAGGCAATCCAGACTAAGTATAAATTACTTGATATGTCTAAGATTGTTTCAAGTCTGAATGATGAAAACATCATACCTGTTTGTTTTGATCGAAGACTTGGTCAAATCATTGCTCAAACCATCATTGATGGAAAAATTGATGATGTTTATCTATCATTATTTTCATTCCAAGGTTCCGAAGTATACTGTCTCAAAAACAAGACTTTTGATGATGTCTTACTAAACCATTCTCATGCGATTCCACTCGGTAAGACTTCTGATCATGTTTATGTAATGAGCGATAACAATCAAGTCAAACACAATATGTCTTCAAATACTTTCCTTGGCAGAAAAATCAACGTGTTTCCACTCATAGAAAAGACACTTCAAGATGTCGTGATTGTCGGAGATAACCATAAGTTAGCATTCATAACAGAGTCATTTAAAGCTTATGAAGCACTTCATCAAAGCAAGTTTGTTTTAAGTGAAATTCGTAATGAACAAGTGCTTTCGATCATTCCAACTCTTGAATCCAAAAAGGAATCAACAACACTACTTTTGCTATCAGATGAGCATGCACAAAATGATTTTCTAGATGCAAATGTCATCAGTACACTGATTGATCTCAAGCAAAACCTCAAACGGAAAGACATTCACATCATTGTAGAATTGCTCGATCCGAAAAACGACAGATTGATCCAAGATTTCAACATTGATAAGACCATTATTTCAAACAAAATCATTTCTTTACTGCTTTCAAAACTTGCATTGCATCCTGAAACAGCAACATTCTATGATCAATTATTAACGATTGCACCGAATGAAGAAGGAAAAGACGATGATGCAATCATCATTCGTGAAGCGAAATTATGTTTTGATATAGAATTCCCAATCAAATTCCATAATATTAAAGAACTCGTTCACTCTTCATACCTCTCATATGACAAACAAGCAATCATGTTTGGAATCTTCAGAAATGAAAATTTACAACTGTTTGGTGGCAATCTTCATGAGCAAAAACCATTTCAATTGGAATCAAGTGATTATTGTATTTGGATGAAACTATAAAAAAAGCGGTTGCCGAATGAGTTTTCGGTAACCGCTTCATTTTTAATATTACTTCTTTTCTTCCAGTTTGCAGGTAGATACACCAAATAGTGTATAAAGACCGCAGAAACTCACCAATGCAGTCACTGTCAATACAACTGCAAAGACAAACATTACAATCGATAAAACTAGATTGGTTTGAATCAAGAGTATTCCACCAATGACCAACAAAAGAGATAATACATAACGTACAATTTTGTCTATCGTTCCAACATTCTTTTTCAATTTCATATCCATCACCTCTACTCTAACTATACACTTTATAAGATATAAATTCATTTACAATGCTTGAATATTGAACTTTCTATCCAGTTTGTCCAAAGAAAAACATATAGAGAAATACCAAGGTGATGCATAATGTGTAAATGAATGCATCACTTTTAATGATGTTTGTTTCATATCTTCGATTAAAGACTTTCGTCATCGTTGTAAATCGATCCAAAAAGCCAACATGTTCATTGTCTTTCAATGCCAAGGATGATAATGGTCCGGAATCAATTGGACATTGATCACCATACATCAGTTTGCATGTAAAACGCATCAAATAATTCAAAGGATAAAACAATATATATTCCAGTTTAAGCCATTTGGGAAGATGTAAGTGAAAAAGATGATACTTCTTTCCAACGAAGAAAATGACAAAACCTAAACCAACAATCATCACCATAGTGATTAAGTCTTTTGTAGCAAAGAAATGGACTTCTTCCACATAATGACTGATGAAATAGGGATCATATGCTATCATATAAAGTTCTGGAACGATGAGTTTTTGTAAGATATAGTTTGGAAATAATCCAATCGATACAATGAACACTGCAATGGCAGTCATGGCAATATCTAGTGTTGAGTAATCTCTTTGAATGGATTCATACTTTTCTGGCATCTTACCTAAAAAGACATAATAGAAAAGCTTAATGAATGAGCATACGGTACCACCGCTGACAATAATGAAGATCCACTCTGCATAGATGAAGGAAGGATGACCATATTCTGCAGCTTCAACAATGCCATGATGGAGTAGCGTTTTAGAGATGAATCCATTGAATAAAGGAATACCGCTAATTCCTAGACATGCGATCAAACATACGGTTGCTGTTAAGGGTAGTTTTCGCCACAATCCTCCAAGCTTATACATATCATATTCCTTGGTATGAAAATAGACAACACCTGCAACCATGAATAATAACGATTTAAATAAAGCATGATTGATGATGTGATAAATGGCACCAGAATATCCCATCGCACCTTTATAACCTAAATAAAGTGCAATACCGATACCCATCACGATATATCCCATTTGTGAAATGGAGTGATAGGCGAGCATCTTCTTTATGTTTGATTGTTGTAATGCAAAGAAAACACCGATTGCCATCGTGATGATGCCAATCCAAATGATGAATGCTCCGATATTTTCAGTCGTCATCCAAATCGGATCTGTATAGTCAGTGACCATCCCTTTTTCTGGGAAAAAATAGCTGGTTGCAACTCTTAAAATACCAAAGGCTCCAATTTTAATCATCACACCTGAAAGTAGTGCACTGGCTGGTGTTGGTGCAACCGGATGTGCTCTGGGTAACCAAACGTGTACAGGTGCCATACCTGCTTTGATGCCAAATCCGAAAATGAGTAGTCCGATGATCCAATATTGGATTGCACCTTCTGATTGAAGTTCATAGATTGCACTTGCAAAAGTTAAATCACCTACCACACTATATAAAAGCAGCATCGCAATCAATAAGGCAAATCCACCGATTAATCCCATGAACACAAAATTATAACCTGCCTCATAAGACTCATCTTTTTGATTATGTGTCACCAGTACATACGAGCAAATTGTCATCATTTCAAAGAACAGAAACATCGTAAGTAAGTCACCTGCCATGATGGTACCCAGTACTGAAGCGTAGGTAAGCGCCATGAAGAAGAAAAACCGGTTCACATTGTGTTCCTTTTTCATATACTCATGGGCATATACCATGACAAGAAACCAGATGATGGTTGTGATGAGTAACATGATGAAGCCAAGCATGTCGACATCAAATGAAAGACCGATACCCATGATACCAGGAATCTTAAGTACGATACCACCTTCAAGTGCAGAAGGATACATCAACATGGTGATGAGAATGGTTAAAAATGTCATGACCATGACAAGCCAATCTCTGATTTCATAAGAACGATCTTTAATCATCAATTGAATGATTGCCCCTAAGATGGGAATAGCAATCATGAAAATCGGAAATAAGGATAAGTGGGTAAATTCCACATAAAACTGGTAAAAAGCATCTAAACTCACTAAAAAATCGTAGATGCCAAACCAATTTTTAGTCACACCAATGAAGAAAATGACGAGGATTAGCATCAAACTGACGAGTAATGTTGATTTCCATGTAAAATGACTGACAAATCGTTTGTTGTTCATTGCATCCCCCTAGACCAATTCACTGGCAATGATTTCTATTGGAGTGCCCCCCAAAAATGCATCCAACTTTAAATAGAGTTTAATGATAAAATTAAACCAATAAAGGGGTACGATGTTATGAAGGGTTCAAGATTCACAACTGAACAAATCATTATGAAACTAA
>Ga0209835_1000336_pt1 | contig 32085 bp, 37 predicted proteins | sample LakKivwa52mmetaG_FD_184138 | JGI IMG/M metagenome (GOLD analysis project Ga0209835, IMG submission 184138) | Anoxic lake water microbial communities from Lake Kivu, Rwanda to study Microbial Dark Matter (Phase II) - Lake Kivu water 52m metaG... | ecosystem: Environmental > Aquatic > Freshwater >... | reverse complement strand
GCATAAGGAACCAAGTATTCTCCAATATCCTGAAGGTAGATTTGTTTTTCCATGAACCCATTATATCATACCTCGTTCTTAAAATCAATAATATCTGTCGGAGTAGTATTAAGAAGAATCATTTAAATAATTCGAAATTGGTATCATTTTTGCGAATTGATGGTTTTGCCAGTTTTGACCAAATATGACCATTCACATGGTAAAAAATTAGCCAAATTAAATCCAAACCTTTAATATCAAGAGAATGGCATTAAAAATGCATTTATTAAATTTGATATGAATAACCGAACGCCAACCGAAAGAAAGATGGGCATACTTGCCGTTGAAAAGAGGCGGTATCCAAGATATACCGCCGAATTTCCCATGGACTATGCACGGATCGATGATAAGGGGCTTTATGGCGGAATGGTAGCCAATGTGAGCGAAGGAGGGTTATTGGTCTACCTCCCCCAACGGATGGAGATAGGATCTGTCTTAAAAATCGAAATCCTTTATGTTCAGGGTTTGGAATTTAACACGATCAAGGCTGTTGCCAAAATCGTTTGGTCTGACCTGGCGGCAAAAGAGAGCTACGGAGAGTATCGGTATGGTCTGCAATTTCTCCATATCGATGAGAAGGAATTCGACAGATTGATCAATCTGCTAAAGGAGATCGGTAAATGAAAAGATGATCCCTGGATCATGAACAGCCCCGACCCATCCTGCTTGCCATTCCACGTGTTTCACCCCCCCCTCTTAAAAAATTGAAAAAATCTCTTGAACTTTTTAAAAAAATTAATAAGAATAGAGTAGTTTTATGGATAACAGGGGTGGGGAGAACGCCTATCCTTTTTTCGAGAAATTGAACCCTAATATAACAGGACACTAATACAAAAGGAATCATGGTTCAATCTCATATGAAAGACGAAACGTATCGAGTCATCCTTCATCGAATCGGGGAAAATACCGAAGAGGAGAAGGCCCGTTTCTGCGGAGAGGTCTCAGAAAATTGTGGTATCCCCCTGGACCTGATGAGGAAAATCGCTGATCGCTGTCCCATTGTCATAAAAAAAGACCTCCCATTTAAAAAGGCTGAAATGTTGGCGATTGCCTTTAAATCATCCGGGGCCTCTGTCTCAGTGGAAAGAAAACGAGATTTGCCACCTATTTCCCTTGAGCTCATCACGGGAGGAACCTATCGTCTGGGATTGGAGTCGACCCGCCTCCGGAAGTCTCCCGGGGGAGCATGGCAGGTTTTGGGAAGGATTAAAAATATCTCCAGCGAAGAACTCCGCGATGTCTGGACTCTGATTCAACTCTTTGACGAATATGAAGAGTTGATCACCTTCGAAGAGATCCCTCTTCCCATCAATCCCCTTCCTCCCAATGCATCTTCTCCGTTAAAGGCTACTTTTGAAGGGGACCTTCCTTTGCAGAAAGTGTCCATCGCTTTTAAGAACGCAGCAGGGAATCCGCTTCCGGCTATGGATAAGAGACAGAAGAAAGAATGGGTGGAGGTGAAAATTTCTGAGATCGGGGTAAAAAGTCGACCCCCTTCTTTGGTTGAAATATCTGAAGAGGTTCTTCACACCTTTCAGCTTCAACCCCCGCTTGTTTCCGAAGAGGGCGAAGAGAAGCCGGAAACAGAAGGGGCTCCAATCGAAATCACACTGCCTGAAACGGGGGCAATCCCTTTAACGTCAGAGGAAAAAATAGAAAGCTCCGGAGAAGAGTTGGCTCTGGTTTTCTTTGAAAAAGACAGACAGCCATTAGAAGAGGAGAAAGAAAAAGAAGACGAGAGGTTTCAAACGGTGGTCGAAGAGGATCGCTCACGGGAAGTGATTCAACCTCTTATGACCGAGGAAAGCTCTGAAGAAGAGCTTTATCTCGATGATCTTGCGGAAGATCGAATAGAGGATGTCCGCCAGATTGAATCAAGCCCCTCCTCATTTGAAATAGAAAAACCTGTCGCAGAAGAAAAAGCGGCAACCGTTGAAATAAAAACGGAGGAGGAAACATCTCTTTATCCCTGGCTGGAAGACTTCAAAAAAGGGATCGAGGCCTATGATCAAACGAATCGGAACCCCTTCTTAATCTGGTTTGAAAACCTCCAGGCGGAAAAGCAATGGGGGGGCGTCTACCCGTCTCTCTTAACCCTATTGATTTACGCCCGCTTCAATCAAGCTCCTTCCTCGGATACAGCGCTCGAAAATACTCAGAAGGTGTACCATCTGACCATCCAAGCGGACCCGTTCTACGAGGCATTCCCTCCCCTGAAAGGGGATCTCTTCTTTCCGTCAGATGTTTGGAGAGACCTATACATCAGGGCCATTCCTAAACTTCAGGAAGTGTCCCGTCGGATGATGGAGGGAAAGAATTGGGTCACATCCGATCTGGATCGACTCATTCGCGTCATCCCTCACATGACTGCACGGAATAGCCGTTGGGCCATTCGTGCCATCCATCACTGGATCCCAGGGATCATCCCTGATGTTTCAGATATGCCCATTGATATCACTGAAGGTCTCTACCGGGTGGCTTCCCGATTAGGCGTGATCAATCCCTTATTCGATTATTATCAAGGGAAAAATTCAATGGGTGATCTGAGACTACAATCCTTTGCAAGAGTCGCCTTTCCTGAGGATCCGGGAAAAATTGAGGAACCGATGAGCCGATTAGGAGCAACAGACGAAGGAGGGCATTGTTTGCCAGCCCAACCTCAATGCCAGGACTGCCCCTTCGAGAGCTTCTGCCAAAAACGTTTTATAGATTTTGACCCGGCGGAAAAAGGGATGATTCTTCAATCAGGGTAGGACATTGGAGGAAGGGAATGGAGAAGTTGAAATCAATGAAAAACAGAAGAAAATCCCAGAGAATGATACTGGACTTGCCCCTTGAATACCGCGTGATGGATGCGACTGATGGCCACGGAGGATTAGTGGTCAATGCAAGTGAACTGGGACTCCTTGTTCAATCTATAAAAAACCTCCCCGTTGGGACAAAATTAAATATAGCGGTCTTATTCCCCAAGGGATTTGAATTGGCCAACTTCGAAGTTCTGGCAGAGATCATCTGGAAGGACCTCCATTGGGAAGAGGATTGGGAGGGATATCAGTACGGGTTAAGATTCCTGCGGATTCTCGATAACGAGTATTGGAAATTAAAACAGCTATTAGACGACCAATTTCATCTGGAGGAGGTCCAGCGAAATTATCGATAGGGACAGGAGGGGGGGATGACAGAGAAAAAGAATGGAAAACCTCGCATCGGAATTGCCAATATTGAAAGAAGGAAGTATCCACGCTTTTCAATCGACCTGCCGATAGAATACCATTCAATCAGCTCTCCCGTCAGCCATGCCGGCCGGGCGCTCAATGCGAGCGAAGGAGGATTGCTGGTTTACCTTCCGGAAAAGATGACCGTCGGTCAACACCTCGCCCTGAAGCTCTTCTTTCACTGCGGCGCTCAAATGAATATCATCGAGATGACAGGAGAAGTCATCTGGATTGATATCCACCTGGACATGAACTGGGGGGATTATCGAACGGGCTTGAAGCTGATTGATATCTCTCCCGAAAATGTTCAACGACTGAAAGACTTCCTGCTATCCCTTACAAAGTAAAATCCCATCAGACAATCCATCGGTGCATTGAACCCTGCTGGAGTGATTTAGAATGTAGCCCCGTCGAAGAACATGGGACATTATTTCTATAAGATAAATCCAAGTTTTTCTTGCCTGTTTAAATCTTCTTGTCAAAAGGACAAATAGGACTTATAATTTTTAAAAAGGAGTAGAACAATGAGCGGAAAAAGCAGCTTTCCATACCGCAAATTTGACAGGAAGCCACATCCCCATATCGTCAAACAGATCTTAGAGGATGAGGAACTGGTTGAGATGATGAAGGAGATGCTCCTTAAGGAAGGCAAACCCTGTCCTTTTTGCCACCGAAAACTGAAGGATGAAGTAAAAGCCCGGGAGATCTGGTAAAAATTGCCGGCCTTAGAACAACTCATACCCTACATATTTTCGTCCGGGAATTCCCTGGTAAAAGAAAACTCCAAAGGATTGAGTATAAACAGTTTGGCAGAATCTTTTACGGCACTTGAGGGTTGCTCTCTTCTTCGTGAAAAAATATCAACCGTTATAGTAAAAGGAAGTGAAACTGAAAAAATTCCCAATCCTGCAATTGCAGCAACAATTCCTAATGGTCTCGCAACCAATAAATCAATCGTATTCCATTCATCTGTAATTGGATCATCCTTTTTCCATTTATCCGAGGCCAATACATTCGGATAAATACTTCCCATGATTATTGCGGAAATCAAAAGCATTGAAAAGGCTTTTTTATATCTCTTCATATGCCCCTCCTTTCAAATTTTAGAAAATTATATCAGAACTTAGAGTCTTTGTCAATCATTTCAAACCAATAGGCGTCTAAGGCAAAAAGGAGGACGCTACCTTAAGGTTTTCATCAACCAGACTGAAACGATTTTAAAGATGAATAACTTGATGATCAGGAGATGAATCTTCAAAAGATAAAGATTGGCAAGTGTTTCTTCCTTGATTACTCTAAACATCTGTCAAAACCTCTTAAACTCCAACCCGTAAAATGATAAAGTGAATGATCATCAACCCTGACCATGGCAGGAACAGGGGTTGATTTAAAAAAAAGGAAGAGGAAAGGGAAGATGAGTTTTTGAATCGTGTTCATCAATTGAATCATACAAGATATGACTGCAACAATCCTGCCAAACCCAGAATGATAAGACTACTTATTGATATCATTAAATATTTCCAATAACTCTGTTTAAAATGTTTTAAATTTTGTGACATAGATTGTCAATAAATTGAAAAAGGGTCAGTTCCGGAAAGAGAGCGAAAGGGAATCTTTCAGGGCTCTCTGAAAAAATCCTTGACAACCGGGAAGAAAATCGTTATTTAACCTTAAAATTCAACAGGAATCGCAGATCATCCTCATAAGTTATGGAGTGGACATTACTTCTGAACTCAACTTTCGAACCGTTGAGAGTGGTGACCTGGAAAAAAGCAATCATTATGGTCATGCTCGGGAAAGTGGAAGTGATCGAACAGTATGAACGGGCCATCAGGGGAATCAGCGTCTCGATTCATCTTCCGGCCGTCATTCGTTTAAATCGGTTTATCAGGAGAAAAACACCCATCATTAAATTTTCCAGACAAAATTTGTATGTCCGGGACAAGGGGGTATGTCAATATTGCGGAACCCCTTTTGAGCATAAAGAGTTGACCTATGATCATGTTGTCCCACGTTCCAAAGGCGGGCAGACAGAATGGACAAATGTCGTCACCTGTTGCACGGCTTGTAATCTCAGAAAGGGAGGGAGAACGCCGGAAGAGGCAGGCATGATCTTAATGAAAAAGCCTAAGGCCCCTATCTGGATCCCTCTATTAACCAGGAGCCTAGGGATCGAGGAAACTCCTTCGCCTTGGAAGGATTATCTCTACCTTCATCAGGAATGGTCACTATAAACGTTCATGGATACGATACCCGGCAACCCACCCTTCTATTTTAGCCGCCTGTTTCAAAAAAAATGGGGAAAGAGGATTTGACGACTCACCAGAAGGAGATTCCATGAAACATCTTTGGGCTCCATGGAGAATGGGTTATATTCTGAGGCGAAAAGAAAAAGGGTGCATCTTCTGCCTTCATCCAAGGTGCGATGGAGACAGGGACAATCTCATTTTATATCGAGGGAATCATGCCTTTGTAATGATGAATAGATATCCTTACAATAATGGTCATCTGATGGTTGTCCCCCGTCGGCACTGCATCGACCTGGAATCTTTAAACCACGTTGAGTCAAAAGAACTCTTTGAACTATTAAGCGCTTCCATCAGGGTGTTAAAGAAATCCCTCTCCCCGGAAGGGTTCAATATCGGTGTCAATATCGGGAAGGTCGGGGGAGCCGGTGAGGACCATATCCATTTTCATATCGTTCCCCGCTGGCCCGGGGATACCAATTTTATGCCGATCCTGGGGGAGACGAAGATCGTTCCGGAGTATCTTTCAAACACTTACCAGAGGCTTCATTCTGCCTTTATCGAACATGTGAAAAAAAGACCGGGACAGAAAGGAGGAGGAAAAAAGTGAAATGGATTAAAACGCTTCTCATCATGATCATCTTCATCCTTGTCATCCTCTTCTCCCTTCAAAACAGGGAAGAAGTGGCTCTCCGATTTGGCCTATATCCCATCCAAGATCAGGTTTGGGAGGTCCCCGGGCTTCCCCTTTTTTTAATCATTCTCTGCTCCGTCTTTTTGGGGGTGGTGATCGGAGGGATCGGAGACCTTTACCAGAGGTTTCAACTTAAAAAATCCCTTCGCCAAAATGAAAAAATGATTGAGAGATTGAGTAGGGAAGTTGAAACCCTTCGGGGCTCAGGCATGGAACCATCCTCGTATTTTAAAAAAGATGTTTGATCTATTCAAGAAACTCATGAAAGCAATCTGCCCTTACTTTGAAAAATATTCTCTTGCATTTAGGATGAAATTGTAGTATAGTTTTTCCAAAGAGTCGGGTCTGCTGAAAAAGCGGGCTATTTGCCCGCTTTTTTTTTAGGACAACTCTTGTAAAAGAGAAAGAAAGATGTCAGAGGAGATGATCCATCGGTTGATGAAAATGATCGACCCCATCCTTTTAGATGAAGGGATGGAATGCGTTGATCTTGAATACCGGAGGGAGGCCAGAGGATGGATCTTGCGCATTTATATCGATAAAGAGGGCGGGGTCACGCTCGACGATTGCGCCCGAATCAACCAGAAAGTAGGAAGAACGTTAGATGTGGAAAACCCCATCGAGTCCCCTTATCACTTAGAAGTTTCTTCTCCAGGTTTAACAAGACCCCTCAAGACGGAAAAAGATTTCGTAAGATATCAGAATCGACTGGTGAGGGTTAAGACCGTTGAGCCCATTGAGAATCAACGACAGTTCAAAGGAAGGCTTTTAAGGGTTATCGATAAGGGGATTGAAATCGAAATGGATGAAACGATCGTCCATATCCCTTTTCAAAGCATTGCAAAGGCCCGTTTAGAGTTGGAGTTTTAAGAAGGATAAGAAGGATAAGAAGGAGAGATCGACCATGCCGACCAATCTAAATTTTGTGATTGACCAGGTGGGAAAGGACAAAGGGATCGACCGGAGGGTGATCATCGAAGCCCTGGAACAAGCGGTCCTGACCGCCTCCAGAAAAAAATACGGTCAACAGGGAGAGATTGAGGTTCACTATAACGAGGAAATTGGCGAGGTGGAGTTATTTCAATTTAAACAGGTCGTCGAAGAAGTGATCGACCCCTCAACGGAAATCTTGCTTGAAGAGGCAAAGGAGCTGGACAGCGAGGTCCAGATTGGGGACAGCCTGGGTGTCAAACTCAATACCGATTTTGGTCGGATCGGCGCCCAGACGGCGAAACAGGTGATCATCCAGAAGGTTCGCGATGCCGAAAGGGATAATGTCTTTAATGAGTTTAAAGACCGGAAAGGAGATCTTGTTAGTGGAGTGGTCCAGAGGATGGAGAAAGGAAATCTTTTCGTCAATATCGGAAGAGCGGAAGCCGTCCTATTATCCAAAGAGCAAATTCCGGGTGAGGTCTACCGACAGGGAGAACGGATCAGAGCCTATATCCTTGATGTTCAGAAGAATGCCAAGGGACCCCAGGTCTTTCTTTCCAGAACGCATCCGGGGTTTCTCATCAAGCTTTTCGAAATGGAGGTGCCGGAGATCGCCGAAGGGGTGATCAAGATCATCAGCGCCGCCCGGGAACCAGGAGAGAGGGCGAAGATCTCCGTCTACAGCTCAAGCCGTGATGTCGATCCAGTCGGAGCCTGTGTGGGAATGAAAGGTTCCAGGGTCCAGAATGTGGTTCAGGAACTCCGCGGCGAACGGATCGATATCATCCCGTGGTCGCAGGATCAGGCCAAATATATTTGCAGCGCGCTTGCTCCTGCCAAGGTCTCAAGAGTTTATATCGATGAGGAAAACCGTCATATGGAGGTGGTGGTTGCGGATGACCAGCTTTCCCTTTCCATAGGGAAAAAAGGGCAGAATGTTCGTTTGACCTCCAAATTAACAGGCTGGAAGATTGACATCAAGAGCGAATCAAAGATGGAAAAGATTTCGGGCGAGATTCTGGAGAGCTTTAAGGGCCTTCCGCATATCGGCGATGTGGGAAGCCGCATCCTTTATAACGAAGGGTTTCGATCTCTCCAGGAGCTTGGGGAAGCGGATCCCGAAGAATTGGCCAAGATTTTAGGGACCGAGAAGGGGAGGGCAGCCGAAATTGTTCAAATCGCATTGCGGATGGTTCAGGCGAAGGGGCTTGAAGAAGGTGCTATGGAATCTCCACAAACTGTCGAAGCATCGAGCCTCGACGCTCTGGAAAGAATAGAAGGGGTCGGAAAGAAACTTGCAGAAATCCTTAAAAGCCATGGATTTCATACCATCCAGGACATTCTGAAGTCAGACGTGGAAAAACTTTCAAACCTTCCGGGAATTGGTGAAAAAAAGGCGGATAAATTGATCCGCTCAGCGAAAGAGTTTCTTGAAAGCAACCCCTCATGAGCCATAAGGGATATGTCCCGATTCGCATGTGCATGGGATGCGGAAAGAGAAGAAAGAAAGAGGAAATGATTCGCTTTACCCGGACCGCCGGCGATCAAGCTCTGGTTCCCGCTGGAAAGAATCAGGATGGGCGGGGGTTTTATCTCTGCCCGGATGCATCCTGTTTAAAAGCCGCCAAGAAGAAGCGGAGGTTAGAACCCTTTAAAGATAATTGCAAAATGCAAATCGAACAATGAGCGAACAAAGCTAATGTTCTAATTTGCATTGATCTTTTGAAAAGGGTTGTTATAAAGGAGGAAGTTGAATGGCGAAGGTAAAAGTCCTCGACCTTGCAGGTGACGTTGGGGTAGGGGACGACAAACTGCTTCAGAAATTAAAACGGATGGGGTTGAAGGTTAAGGATAAAAAGCCTGAACCTTCCGAGAAGGCCGCCCCGCTCTCTGATGAGAAGATCATTGAAAAGGATGCTGAGAAAGAGGTCGTCGAGAAACGGGTCAAACCCACGGTCATCCGAAGAAGAACGAGAAGTCTCGAGATTCCGCCCCCGCCCCCTCCTCCTGTATCCGTCGCACCCGAGATTGTCGTTCCAAAAGAAGTGACAAAACAGGAAGTGATTCCCCCTAAATTGGAGGCAGAGGCAAAGTTTGCGAAGAAAGGGGAGAAAAGGGAAGAAAAGGAAAGAAAACCCTCCCCAAAATTCCAGAAGGCAGAGAAGAAACCGGAAGGAATCATCGAGGTGAAAGCCGAAGTCAAAGAGGTTGAACTACCCAAGCCGGTCGCCGCTCCTGCCGGACCTGTGGTCAGAGAAGGTGCGAAAGAGACCAAGAAGGCTGCGGAAGCGGTAAAACAGAAGGAAGTCCCTCCTAAAAAGTTGGAGACAAAATTTCCCACGAAAGAAGAACTCCTTCAAGCGAAGAAAAAGGGGATCATTAAGAAACGAAAACTGATCGAAGAGAGGATGGTGCAGGAGGAGGATTTTACAGAAGATAAAAAACATGAAAAAGAAGGGGAGTTGATAGGCAGACCCTTTAAACCTTTTAAGAAAAAGCTCGTTCTGAAGTCCCCCAAAAAGACGGAGATCACTGTCCCCAAACCCATCAAGAGAATCATTCGGATTGCCGAGGTCATCTCGGTCGGCGACCTTGCCAAAAGGATGGGCGTCAAGGGAGGGGATTTGATTAAAAAATTGATGGATATCGGCGTCATGGTCACGATCAACCAGATGATTGATGCGGATGTGGCTTCCCTGGCGGCGAGTGAGTTCGGATATGAAGTGGAACGCGTTTCCATTGAACGTCAGGAGCTTCTCGAAAGGAAAGAGGATCGTCCGGAAGAATTACAGGCCAGGCCTCCCGTGGTCACGATCATGGGCCATGTCGATCACGGTAAAACCATGCTCCTGGACGCCATCCGGAAGACGAACGTGGTGGAAGGCGAGGCGGGTGGAATCACCCAGCATATCGGGGCCTATGATGTCCAGCTGGAAAACGGGCATGTCGTTTTTATCGATACTCCCGGCCATGAGGCATTTACGGCAATGAGGGCCAGGGGAGCGCAGGTGACCGATGTGGTTGTCCTGGTGGTCGCTGCGGATGACGGGGTCATGCCGCAGACCAAAGAGGCCATCGATCATGCCAGGGCAGCGAAGGTTCCCATCCTCGTCGCCATCAACAAAATTGATAAACAGAATGCCAATCCCGAAAAAGTGAAAAAAGAAATGTCAGAATATGGATTGGCCCCCGAACAATGGGGAGGCAGCACGCTCTATGCGGAAATATCCGCCAAACAGAAGATTGGAATCAAAGAACTGCTCGAACTGGTTTTACTTCAGGCGGAGATTCTGGAGTTGAAAGCCAACCCCAATAAGCCGGCTCGGGGGATTGTGATTGAAGCCAAGCTTGACAAGGGAAGAGGACCCGTCGCAACCGTTCTGGTTCAAGAGGGGACCTTGAAGGCAGGGGATGTCTTCATTGCAGGCTCTCACTATGGAAGGGTAAGGGCCATGCTCAACGATAAAGGGCAGAAGATCGAAAAGGCAGACCCCTCCACCCCGGTGGAAGTGTTGGGTTTTACGGATGTTCCGGATGCCGGAGAGATGTTCATCGTGGTCACGGAAGAGAGGATGGCCAAACAGATCAGCCTCTATCGACAGGAGAAGATTCGCGACAAGGAACTCTCCAAGCTGAGCAAGGTCTCTCTTGAAGAGCTCTATGAAAAGATCAAGAAGGGTGAGATCAAAGAGCTTAATGCGGTCATCAAAGCGGACGTCCAGGGATCGATCGAAGCGATGAAGGAGGCTTTGAAAAAACTTTCCAACGATGAAGTCAAAGTGAACATCATCCATGACGGAGTCGGCGGAATCACGGAAACCGATGTGAACCTCGCTTCCGCCTCCAATGCGATCATCATCGGGTTCAATGTGAGGCCAGGCCCCAAGGCCCAATCTCTCGCCGAGCAGGAAAGCGTCGATCTTCGGTCCTATTCGGTCATTTACGATGCTGTCTCGGATATCAAGAAAGCCATGGAGGGCCTCTTAGAACCGACCTACAAGGAGCATCTTCTGGGCAGAGCCCAGGTGCTTCAGCTCTTCAATGTCCGTAAAATGGGGACCGTTGCCGGGAGCTTGATCACCGACGGGAAAGTGGTCAGGGGATCCCACGCCAGACTTCTCAGGGACAACGTCGTCATTTACGACGGACGGATTTCCTCGCTCAAACGATTTAAAGACGATATGAAGGAGTGCACTCAGGGCCTTGAATGCGGCATCTGGATGGAGAATTTTAACGATATCAAACCCGGGGATATCATTGAATCCTATGAGATGGAGGAAATTCAGTCCCACTTGTCTTGAGTCCCAATGGGTTGAAACGGGAGGAAAAAGGGATGGTCGTTGGAATTTGTCAGCTTGATTTTCGAATTCCGGAGAATCATTCGCTCAAAGGAAAGCGCCATGTCCTCCGAAAAATGATCGACAGAGTGAGACATCGATTCAATGTATCCATCTCGGAGGTCGGGGACCAGGATCTCTGGCAGAGGGCGCAGATCGGAATCTGCGCGGTGGGAAATGACCGCAGGCATATTAACTCCAGTCTGGACAAGGTGGTTGATTTCATCGAAAAGATGAGCCTCGGAGAGCTGGTTCATACGGAGATGGAGATCCTCTCGGTATGAATGTTGGGACATAAAAAGGGTGACGGTGACGAAGCCCGTGACGTACAATGAACGATGGACAATAATCAATGAACGGTTAAGGCAACGGTGACGATGCCCGTATCGTTCATAAAAGGTTACGGCTGTCGTCTTTTATTTCTTTTCACGTAGCCGTTACCGACCACCGAAACGGGCCTCGTAGCCCTAACCGAGAGACCTTAGACTTTTTAAGCTATGGAAGGAAAACGTTCCGAGAAAGTGGCAGACCTGATCCGCAAGGAGGTCTCTGAGATGTTTGTGAGATCGGTCAAGGATCCCCGGATCGGTTTGATCACCATTACCAGGGTGACGGTGACCCAGGACTGCCGTTCGGCCAGGATCCATTTCAGTGTGCCGGGCTCTATGGAGGAGAGGGAAAGGGCCATCAAAGGCCTTGATAGCGCCAAAGGATATATCCGGAGAGAACTGGCCCGGAGGATCAACCTTCGCTATACTCCTGAGATATTATTTGAATTTGATCCTTCGATTGAGTATGCCATCCATATTGGAGAAGTTTTGCAATCCCTTCAAAAAGAGAGAGAGGAGAACCCCGATGAGAATTGACGGCCTTCTCGTCCTGGATAAGCCTGAGGGAATGACCTCTCTTGATGTTGTAAGGGAGATCAAGGCCAGATTTTTAATCAAAAAGGCGGGTCATATTGGAACGCTTGACCCTTTTGCCACGGGTGTCCTGCCCATCGTCATCAACGAGGGAACAAAGCTGGTTCCTTTCCTGCACGATGATCCGAAAGATTACGAAGCAGTGATGAAGCTCGGAGAAGAGACCAGAACCGACGACCTCACCGGCGAAATCGTTAAGAAAGGGGTTTGGGAAGGCCTCTCAACGGAAGTCATCCGGATGGTTTTTAAATCATTCTCAGGAAAAATCCGCCAGACTCCGCCGATGTTTTCGGCCGTGAAGGTAAAAGGAAAACCCCTCTACCGGATGGCCAGAAAAGGAATTGAGATCGAACGGGAGGAGAGGGAGATTCATCTCTACGATCTCCAGATACAAAAGATCGACCTCCCTATCATCCATTTCAGAGTTTCCTGTTCAAGAGGGACTTATATCCGCGCTCTGGCAAGGGACATTGGGAAACGGATCGGGTGCGGGGCTCATCTTATCTCTTTGAGACGAACCCGCAGCGGTCCCTTTACTCTCGATCAGGCCATTCCGATGGATGGATTGAAGGCGCTTACGGGGACCGAAGCCTTCCATTCCTCGCTCATTCCAATGAGAGAGGTTCTGTTGGGTCTCCCCGAACTGATCGGAGATGAGCGGATGATCCGGAAGGTCCGTTATGGAAAAGAGATGATCGTGAGAGACCTCGACCCGCAAACGCTTCCTCCCTTTGAGGAAGGACAGTGGCTCAAGATGTCCTCTCCTGAAGAAGGATTGGTGGCTATTTTACAGTCGGTTTTAAGGGGCGGAGAGATCGGAAAGGCGGACCCGGACAGGATCGCCCTTCGTCCATTAAGAGTTTTTCGACCTTAATCCCCTCCTTCCGGTGGCCACCCCGCCTTGCGGGATGCTCCTGAGAGAGAGAAGGTGAGGGGAAAGATCCTATTTAAATTGAAGGAGGAATTTCATGGCATTGGTTCAAGACAAGAAAAAAGAGATCATTGACAAATTTAGGGCTCACGAGAAGGACACCGGATCACCGGAGGTTCAAGTTGCCCTTCTCAGTGAACGGATCCGTTATCTCACCGACCATTTCAAAGGGCACAAGAAGGATCATCATTCAAGGAGAGGCCTCTTGAAGCTGGTGGGACAGCGAAGAAGGCTTCTCAACTATCTGAAGGAGAACAGGATGGATCGTTATCGAATGATCATCGAACAATTAGGGCTCCGAAAATAAAGCGGATGCTTTTTAAAAAAATTGAATAAACGAAGGAGAGTGAACAAGCCTATGATGCAAAAGCTGCAGATCGAATTGGGTGGAAGGTCCTTTTCCATAGAGACAGGAAAGGTGGCCAAGCAGGCCAACGGCTCGGTGGTGGTTCAGTATGGCGAGACCGTGGTATTGGTTACAGCGGTGTCATCGGAGGAGAAGAGAGAGGGGATTGATTTCCTCCCCCTTACGGTGAACTATCAGGAGATGACCTATGCGGCGGGAAGAATCCCTGGAGGATTTTTTAAGAGGGAGGGAAGGGCGACCGACCGTGAGATCCTCATCTCCCGATTCATCGACCGACCCTTGAGGCCTCTCTTCCCGAAAGGATTCCAGAACGAGACACAGATTATTGCAACGGTTCTCTCTGCAGATTCGGGGAATGATCCCTCTGTTCTGGGAATGATCGGGGCTTCGACCGCCCTCTATCTCTCCGATATTCCCTTCGATGTTCCCATCGCGGGAGCAAAAGTGGGAAGAATCGATGGGGAATATGTCCTCAACCCCGCGCCCGACGAACTGGAGCTGAGCGATATCGATCTCTTTGTCGCCGGAAGCGAGGATGCGATTATCATGGTCGAGGGCAGTGCAAAGGAGGTGAAAGAGGAGGTCATCCTGGAGGCCATCCTATTCGGCCACCAGTCCCTTAAGCCTGTCATCGAACTCCAAAAACAGCTCAGAGAAGTTTGTGGAACGAAGAAGAGGGAGTTCGACTTCAAAAAAACCGACGTGGCCCTTCTCGAAAAGGTGACGGGGATCACGCAAGAGAAATTACGGGAGGCCTATCGGATCCCGGAAAAGGCGAAGAGGCGGGAGCAATTGGAGGACATCTTTAATTTTGCCCTGAAGGAATGCCAGGCCGAAGATGAACCGGCCCGGAAGATGGTGAAGAAAGTTTTCGAGGAGTTGGACCGCAAACTGAAGAGAAAATGGATCCTGGAGAAGAGAGAGAGGATCGATGGGAGGGGCCTGCCGGAGATTCGCCCCATCTCATGCGAAGTCGGAATCCTTCCCCGAACCCATGGCTCCGCCCTGTTCACGCGCGGAGAAACCCAGGTACTGGCCGTGGTCACTTTTGGCACATCCGAAGACGAACAGAAGATCAACTCCTTATTGGGAGAGACCTATAAATCGTTTATGCTTCACTACAACTTTCCTCCGTTCAGCACCGGGGAAGTCTCTCCTTTGAGATCGCCTTCTCGAAGAGAGATCGGCCATGGAGCCCTGGCGGAGCGGGCGATTCTTCCCATCCTTCCCTCCAGTGAGAAATTTCCTTACACGATTCGAATTGTCTCAGAGGTCCTGGAGTCGAATGGCTCTTCTTCGATGGCCACCGTATGTGGGGCGACCCTCTCCTTGATGGATGCGGGCGTTCCCATCAAAGCGCCTGTCGCCGGAATCGCCATGGGGTTGATTCTTGAAAACGGAGGAGAGGCGATTCTCTCCGACATCCTGGGAGACGAAGATCATATCGGCGATATGGATTTCAAGATGGCGGGCACAGCCGAAGGGGTAACGGCCATTCAGATGGACATCAAGATCAAGGGGATATCCAAAGAGGTGCTGGGCCGTGTCCTCCAGCAATCGCGCGAGGGAAGACTCTTTATCCTTGAAAAGATGAGGGAGACCCTCCCTGACCCCCGGAAGGACCTCTCCCGGCATGCCCCGAGGATTGTTACCCTCCAGGTCAAACAGGAGAAGATACGCGATATCATCGGACCAGGGGGAAAGAATATCCGGTCTATTGTCGATCAGACCGGCGTGAAAATCGATGTGGAGGATTCCGGCACCGTCAAGTTAGCCTCTCCCAATTATGAATCGATTGAAAAAGCAATCCTGATCATCAAAAGGCTCACCCAGGAAGTGGAAGTAGGGGGAATCTACAAGGGCAAGGTGATAAGGATCATGGGGTTTGGCGCCTTTGTCGAGATCTTTCCTGGGACGGATGGTCTGGTCCACATCTCTCAATTAGCGGATCACCATGTCAAAGAGGTGACCGATATCGTTAAGGAAGGGGATGAGATCACGGTCAAGGTGATCGAGGTTGATCCCGGGGGTCGAATACGTCTCAGCCGAAAGGCCGCCATGAAAGAGGCCACGCCTTCGAAATAGGGAAAGGGATCGGAAAAGGGTAACCATGGATCAGATCAAGGGAAATAGGCTCGCTTCATTAAAATCGATATCGATGCCCGATGAACCGGGTTATCAGAAGACCGTTTTGAACAACGGGATCAAAGTGATCACCGAAAAAATCCCCTACCTGAAATCGGTCTCCATTGGCGTCTGGGTCACCACAGGCTCCAGGGATGAGCACCCGGACGAAAACGGCATCTCTCATTTGATCGAGCATCTCCTCTTCAAAGGGACCGAGCGGAGAACCGCACTGGACATCGCCAAAGAGATCGATTCGGTGGGGGGCACGCTGAACGCCTTTACCGGCAGGGAGTACACCTGTTTTTATGCCAAAGTGATCGACAAGAATTTACCCCTTGCCATCGACCTCCTCTCGGATATCTTTCTTCATTCCCTCATGGACGAAAAGGATGTGGAGAAGGAAAGGATGGTCATCCTTCAGGAGATCAAGATGGTGGAGGATACTCCGGATGATTATGTCCACGATCTTTTTAACCGGACCTGTTGGGGAGATCACCCCCTTGGCTTTCCCATCTGCGGAACCGTAGAACGGGTTCAATCGTTCAGCCGGAATCAAATCGAGCAATTTTTCAGAGCCCATTATCAACCGGACCGGGTCATCGTCTGTGCGGCAGGAAACCTCCACCATCAGGAAGTGGTTGACCTCATCGAGGCCACGTTTGGCCAAATTTCGAAATCGAACAGGGCAAAGGAAAGGGTGAAACCCCTTTCGATCTCCACCACCCATATCTCAAAGCGGGACCTGGAACAGGTCCACTTCTGCCTGGGCACCCATGGACTTCATTACAATCACTCCCTTCGGTTTGCCTCGTATGTGTTGAATACCATTTTAGGAGGGGGGATGAGTTCGAGGTTATTTCAGGAGATCAGGGAGAACCGCGGTCTGGCCTATTCTGTCTATTCCTATCTCCCTACCTACATCGACACCGGTCTGGTCGTGGTCTATGCGGGGACGGATCAAAAATCATTCGAAGAGGTCTTTCGACTCATCCTCCAGGAGTTTAAAAGGCTTAAAGCGGAGCCTTTCAAGAACGGAGAACTGGAAATCGCCAAAGAACAGTTGAAGGGAAATCTTCTCCTCAGCCTGGAAAGCTCTGACAATTTAATGACCCGACTGGCAAAGAATGAGATCTACTTTGAAACCTATCAAACGGTGGATTCCATCTTAAAGGGCATTGATGGGGTCGACGAGCGGATGGTTAAAAGCCTGGCAAGCCATCTCTTCGATGAACAGTACTTCTGCCTTACCGTTCTGGGACCCATGGATGGAAGCCATCTCAATGGAAATTTGCAGCCATGGAGTCAATGGAACAGGTAAAGATCCATATCAAACGCCTTAAAAAAAGCCAACCCATCTCCCTTCCTCAATATATGACCGAAGGGGCTTCCGGAATGGACCTCTTTGCCTCTCTCGAAGAGGAGGTCACCCTGATGCCAGGAGAGAGAAGACTGATCCCAACCGGTATTTCGGTGGCTATCCCTGAAGGGTTTGAAGGACAGGTTCGACCCCGCAGCGGCTTGGCTATTCAAAAAGGAATTGGACTGGTCAATGGTCCCGGGACGATCGATTCGGATTATCGCGGAGAGGTGGGAGTCCTCTTGATCAATTTCGGGAATGAACCTTTTGTCGTCCGTAACGGCGAGCGAATCGCCCAGATGGTCATCTCCCGCGTGTCCCGTTCGATTCTGTTGGAGGTGGACGATCTTCCCCCCACTCAGCGGCAGGGAGGAGGGTTCGGCCACACCGGGGTCTGACCAGAAGCTGTATCGTTAATAAGAGTCTGACGGTTAAGGCTACGAGGCCCGTTTCGTCTATAAAAGGTTATGTCTATCGTTTTTCATTATTCTTTTAACCGCAACCGTTACCGTTAACCGATACGGGCTTCGTCACCCTAACCTATACCCATTGACTTTAAACCGAACCGAAAAACGATGCATCAATCGTTGGATCGATTTCTCCATTACCTCGTCGTTGAAAAAGGCCTTTCAAGAAATACGATCGAAGCCTACAGCCATGGCCTGAGTCGGTTTTTAAATCATTTGCGGACAAAAGGCCTGGAAGAAGTCGGCGAGATCACCAAACTTGACATCAGGGAATTTCTTCTCTTCCTGAAAAAGAAGCGCCTTTCAAGCAAAACCCTGGCGAGGAATCTGGTCTCCATCCGGGTCTTTCTGCGGTTTCTGAACGAAGAGGGCGTTCTGAGCGCCAATCCTGCCGAAGAGATCGAATCTCCGAAGATTGCAAAGACGTTGCCGGAAATCCTTTCTCTGGAAGAAGTGGAAACCTTGCTGGAGGAACCTGACATTCAGATTCCTCAGGGAATGCGGGACCGGGCCATGCTGGAGATGCTCTATGCCACGGGGATGAGGGTGTCTGAACTGACCCGGCTCCAGGTCAATCATCTCCATCTCGAGGCGGGCTATGTCCTCCTTTACGGAAAGGGATCAAAGGAGAGAATCGTTCCCATTGGCAACGAAGCGATGCAATGGGCGCATCGCTATATGGGGGAGGCCAGGAAAAGGCTTCTAAAGAAGGGAGAGAGTCCCTTTCTCTTTGTCAATCGATCCGGAAAGCCGATGAGCCGACAGCATTTCTGGAAGAGCATCAAAACCCACGGAAGGAGGGCTGGAATCAAAAAGAGGATCACCCCCCATCTTCTCCGCCATTCCTTCGCCAGCCACCTCCTTGAAAGGGGAGCGGATCTTCGTTCCGTGCAACTGATGCTCGGCCATGTCGACATCTCCACGACACAGATCTATACCCATGTGGCAGGGGAACGGTTGAAAAAGATTCATCACCAGTATCATCCTCGAGGATAAGGAAAGAATCATTGCAAAATATTCAATTAGCAATTAGCAATTCAAAATGAAGTTCAATTCGTTTGACATTGTTAATTTTGCACTGCTAATTTTTCAATGCTAATTGATTATTTTATGGATTCAAGTGATTTTTAGCATTGCTAATTTTGATGATCTCGTAAAAGTCGTCTCACCGGTGAAAACCGGTGTCCAGTGTTTTCATAAGTCCCTGAGATAACTGGATTCCGGCTTTTGCCGTAATGACGATCATTAGGTTTTTTTGACTTTTTACGAGATCATCAATTTTGCACTGCTAATTTTGCATTGCTAATTGATTTTTTTATGGAAGTCATCACCACCCATACGAATGCGGATTTCGATTCTTTGGCTTCCATGCTGGCGGCCAAAAAGCTCTATCCAGGGGCCGTCCTGGTCTTTCCGGGCTCCCAGGAGCGCAGCCTGCGGGAGTTCTTCATCCACTCCACCCTTTATGCCCTTGAGGTGGAGCGGGTGAAAAATATTGACCTCCGGGAGGTTGAACGATTGGTCCTGGTCGATACCCGTCAGATCAGCCGGATCGGAAAATTTTCTGACATCGTCCTGAAACCCGGCCTCGATATCCATATTTACGATCACCATCCTCCATCTTCGGAGGATATCCATGGCTCTTTCGAAGTGATCTCCGAAGTCGGGGCGACGGTCACGCTCCTTCTGGACCTCCTGAGAAAAAAGGGAATTGACATCACGCCGGATGAAGCCACGGTGATGCTCCTCGGCATCTACGAGGATACGGGAAACCTGACCTTCTCCTCGGCCAAAGAGGAGGATTTTCAGGCGGCGGGATATCTCGTGGGCAAAGGAGCCAACCTCAACATCCTGTCGAATGTGATCACCAAAGAGCTCACTTCGGAACAGATCTTCCTGCTCAACGACCTGATCCAATCGGCTACACGGTATGATGTCCACGGAATCGACGTGGTGATTGCCCAGGCCTCTGTCGACCGGTATATCGGAGACATTGCCATCCTCGTCCATAAATTAAAGGATATGGAGAATCTCGATGTTCTCTTCGTCCTCGTTCAGATGGAGGGTCGTGTCTATCTGATCGGAAGGAGCAGGATCGAGGAAGTCAATGTCTCAGAGATTGCCGCTGAGTTTGGAGGCGGCGGCCATCCCACTGCCGCTTCAGCCACCATCAAGGAAATGGCGCTCATAGAGGCTCACGGGCAGTTGCTCAAGAGATTGAGACAGATTGTCAGGCCCAGAAGGGTGGCCAGGGACCTCATGGTCTATCCGGTCAAGACTGTGGAACCCGACCGCACCCTGGAGGAGGCAGGGGAGATCCTCTCACGGTACCTCCTCGATATCCTCCCGGTCTTTAAAGAGGAGAGGGTGGTCGGGCTCATCTCCAAGGAGGTGGTGGACAGGGCCGTTCGTCACGGGCTAAAGGATGCCCTTGTCAAAGAGTATATGACAACCGAGTTCTCCGCCATCTCTCCGGAAACCCCTTTCTCTCGAATTCAGGAATTAGCCATCGGACAGAACCAGAGTCTCATCCCTGTCATCGAGAACGAACGGCTCGTCGGGGTTGTGGCCATGGGTGACGTGATGCAGGTCCTTCACGAGGGGATGATCAAAACGGTGAGAGAGATCCAGCCCCTTTATGCGCGAAAGAAGATGATCTCCAAATTGATTGGGGAGCGATTTCCGGAAAGGATCCGTAACCTCCTTGAGGAATTTGGCCGGGTAGGGGATGAGCTGGGATATTCGGTCTTCGGCGTGGGAGGTTTTGTGCGCGACCTCCTGATGAGGGTTGAAAATTACGATCTGGATATCGTCGTGGAGGGCGATGGGATCCGGTTCGCAGAAGAATTTGAGAAGAGGTTCCCTTGCCGGATTCGAACTCATAAAAAATTCGGGACCGCGCTCATTCTCTTCTCGGATTCCCTTAAGGTGGATGTGGCGACCGCGCGTCTGGAGGTCTACGACTCTCCGGCTGCTCTTCCCACGGTGGAAAGGGGGTCGATCAAGGCAGATCTCTATCGCAGGGACTTTACCATCAACACGCTGGCGATCCACCTCAATCCCCGGTCGTTTGGAGAATTGATCGATTTCTTCGGCGGGGTCAAAGACATCAAGGAGAAGGTGATCCGTGTCCTTCATAATCTCTCTTTTGTGGAGGATCCGACACGCGTCTTTCGTGCGATCCGTTTTGAACAACGGTTCAGATTCCAGATCGGGAAACATACCCAGAATCTGATGAAGAATGCGGTTAAGATGTCCATCTTTGATCAACTTTCAGGAGGGCGGATTCTCTCAGAGTTTATCCTCATCTGCCAGGAAGAGGATCCGATCCCCGCCTTGAAACGGATGAGAGATTTCAACCTCTTCCATTTCCTCCATCCCCAACTTAAATTGGACGAGGAGAAGATCGCCCTCTTTGAGCAGATCCATCATGTCATCTCCTGGTTTGACCTTCTCTTTCTTGAAGAAAAATATGAACGTTGGCTCATCTATTTTTATGGCCTCATCGATTCTCTTAAAGAAAAGGAGGGCATGGAGATCTGCGAGCGATTGGCGATGAACGATCGGCTGAAAAAGAACGTGATGGAGGGAAAACGACAGGGCGATCTGAGCCTGTTCCAGATTTACTCCTGGATCAGCGCCGGCAGAGAGCCCAAACGTTCGGAGATTTATACGGTTCTTGACTCCCTTTCGACGGAGATCAAGCTCTTGATGATGGCCAAGACAACTCAGGTAGCCACCCGGCGATACATCTCGCTCTACTTTACCCAGTTGAAGGATACGAAACCGATCCTGAAAGGAGCCGACCTGGTTCAAATGGGAATCAAACCCGGACCTTCCATCCGGAAGGGATTGGAGGGCCTTCTCAAGGCCCGATTGGACGAGCAGGTGATCACGCGACAGGATGAATTTCAATACTTGACCAAATCTCTTGGAGTGAAATGATGTCCGAAAACAGCTTCTACGCAGAGGAAAACTCTCCTTATACGGTCCGGCTCGAGGCCTTTGAAGGCCCTCTCGATCTCCTGCTCCATCTCATTCAGAAAAATGAGATGGATATCTTCAACATTCCCATTGCCTTGATCACCGAACAATATCTGGAATATCTAAAATGGATGAAGACCCTCAATCTTGACATTGCGGGTGACTACCTCCTGATGGCCTCCACCCTCCTCCATATCAAATCGAGGATGCTCCTTCCCCAGCCTTCCGTGGAAGAAGAGGAGGAGGGGGACGATCCCAGGGCGGAACTGGTGCGAAGGCTGCTGGAATATCAGAAATATAAGATGGCGGCCACGGAATTGGTCCAGAGACCCATGCTGGACCGGGATGTCTTTATCCGTTTAACATCAACGGAAGAAAGAGCCCCCGAAGAGGAGAGGATCGAGGCGAACCTTTTTGATCTCATCGATGCTTTTCGAAAGGCCATTGAAAGGGCAAAGGAGGAGTCCTTTCATGAAGTGATCCTGGATCGTCTCAGTGTCGAAGATAAGGTTCAGGAGATCCTTCTCCTTCTTCAGAAGGAGAAGAGGAGCCTTCCTTTTCATCTCCTCTTTGACGAACAGGCTTCGCGCAGAGTGATCGTCATCACTTTTCTTGCCGTCCTCGAACTGGTTAAAATGAAATGGATACGGGTCTTTCAGGCAGCCCCTTTTGAAACGATTCGAATATCGCCGGTTTAAAAGGAGAGGGTGATTAGAATATAAGGGTTTCGTTTAACGGTTAGGGTTACGAGGCCCGTATCGTTAATAAAAGGCTGCGTCTGTCGTGTTTAATTCTTTTAAACGTAACCGTTACCGAATTACGAAACGGGCTTCGTCACCGTAGCCTTAACCTAATCACTTGATAAATCTTCATCTCACGTCATGATCTAATAAAGGGAGATCTCTATGAAACGGAAAAGAATTCTGGTGGGTTTGGTTGCGATCGTCGGATTACTGGCCTTCTTTTTTATTCTCCTCTTCGCCATCGGTCAATTTACCTCCAGGTCGGGATCTGCGAAATTTGCCTTCGGAGATAAGATCGCGGTTATTGAGGTCCGCGGACTGATCACTCAATCCCAGGGCGTCATCGAAGAGCTTCACCGTTACACCGAGGATGAAGGGGTGAAAGCCATCATCTTGAGAATCGATTCTCCAGGCGGAGGGGTAGGGCCTTCACAGGAAATTTACCGGGAGGTCTTGAAGATCAAATCAAATCAGAAAAAGAAGGTGATCACCTCCATGGGTTCGGTCGCGGCCTCGGGCGGATACTATATCGCGAGCGCCTCCGATCTGATCGTGGCCAATCCAGGAACGATTACGGGCTCCATAGGCGTTCTGATGGAGTTCACCAACATTGAAGAGCTTTTCAAGAAGATCGGGGTCAAGGGTGTGGTATTAAAAAGCGGCGAGCATAAGGACATCGGGTCGCCTTTCAGGGAAATGACCCCTGAAGAGAAAAAGCTCATGCAGTCGGTCATTGACAATGTCCATCAGCAATTTATTCAAGCGGTGGCCGATGGAAGAAAGATGGATCATTCTAAAGTCGCTCAAGTGGCTGACGGTCGAATCTTAACCGGAGAACAGGCCAAACAGTTGGGGCTGGTGGATCAGCTTGGAAACCTTCAAGATGCCATCGATACGGCCGCCAAAATGGTGGGGATCGAGGGGAAACCTCTCGTCCTCTATCCAAAAAGAAAATTTTCCCTTCTCGAACTCCTGATCGAAGGGGTGACGGAGGCGATCCTGAAAACCTTAAGCGAAACGGGGGTTCAACTGAACTATCGCCTCCATCCATAATGACCCATTAGGAAATTAAGGTTAGGTCCAACGGTCACGATGCCTGTATCGTTCATGACAGGTTACGTTTATCGTTTCTTAATTCTTTTTATGTAACCGTTACCGAATGACGAAACGGGCTTCGTAGCCTTAACCGTAACCGTCACTTCGGTCCCTCCGATAGGATTTTGGCGATCTGTTTCATATCCTCCCAGACTTCCCTTTTCTTTTCGGGATTCCGGAGCAGATAGGCTGGATGGTAGGTCGGAAAGAGCTGGATGCCCGAGAAGTCGTAGGCCTTCCCGCGAAGCGCTGTAATCTTGACATCGGTCCTGAGAAGGGTCTGGGCGGAAAACGTTCCAAGGGCGCAGATGATCCTTGGCCGAATCGCCTGAATCTGTTTTAAAAGAAAAGGATAGCAGGTCTCTATCTCATCGGTTTCAGGGTTCCTGTTCTGAGGAGGCCGGCATTTGATGATATTGGCGATATAAACCTCCTCTCGATCGACGCCAATGGATTGAAGAATTTTGGTTAGCAGCTGCCCTGCCTTCCCCACAAAGGGTCTTCCCTGAACATCTTCGTCATTGCCAGGCCCTTCCCCGATGAGCATCAACTGTGCCCTCTCATTTCCTTCACCAAAAACAATCGTGCGCCGTGTTCGATGAAGTTTACATCTCTGACAATTCCCTAATTCGCTTCGTATGGCTTCAAGGTATTGAGCCTCGGAATGAGAAATATCAGGGGGTCCGTACGATGGAGGCGATTCATGAATGGCCCCTGCGCTGTCTGAAGCCCCTGACGGATAGATTTTATCATCCCCATCACCCAGGAGGGGCAATTCGGTGATCCCCAGCCCTTTGAGATAATCAAGATAAGATTTAAGATCCCCGATCATTTCCTTGACATTTTGATTCATCGAACCTTCCCCTCTTTTTCACCTCCATTAGCCTTTTCTGATCTCCTTGTCAAGAAACAAAAAAGCCGAGTAATGCCTCACTCTCCCGTGGATTTTGTCCGAGATCTGGTAGGGATTCTGGAGAAAATCTTATAGCGGAAACCTTATTTTGTCCCTGAACTAAAAGGATGATCCTGCATGACAAGGACTATTCTATTGGGGACAAGGTTACTCTTCCCCTTAAGAATATAAACTATCCGCTTGATAAGAATATTGGTATCACTTTAGCATTTTGAAAAAAAGAGTTTTACGAGTCAATTGACCAAAAGATTCATCATAAAATCCCCTCGGTTTCGAGTCGCAACGACCTTAATCCCCCTTTGCCAAAGGGGGAAACCCTTATCTCCTCCCTTTGGCAAAGGGAGGTCGGGAGGGATTTTACAAAGATTTTCAAACCGCTAAAGTGTTACGAATTTTGGAGGAATTCCTGGCGGATCTCGGACCTTCCCCACGCTTCAGTGAGGCATTACAAAGCTGAAAAGGTTTTAGTTGATTGTCATCGAGTTTTATTATAATATAGGGTCAATATGATCAAAAAAGCGAGAAAACTTTTAGTGGTGGATGACAACATCGACTTCGTTCAATTCATCCGGAGAGCTTTGGAACGGGAGGATTACCGAATCTCTATTGCCTTAGATGGGGAAACGGCCATTCAAAAAGCGTCAACAGAGAATCCGGAGCTCATTCTCCTTGACATGAAACTGCCTGATATATCGGGAGAAGAGGTATTGGAGAAGGTTAAGGAAGTCAATAAAGATATGACATAAATCAATTGACCAATAGATTTTATGGCGAAATCCAATTATGAGGGTTGTTTTTTGGACATCGTTTTTTGTGATTGTCTACGCCTACTTCGGCTATCCGCTCCTTCTCATGCTTTTGTCAAGGAAAAAGAGGGAAGCCGATACCCATAACTCCAACGATCAGTATGAGCCGAGTGCCTCCCTGATTATTCCCGTCCATAATGAAGAAAAGATCATTAGTGATAAGATACAAAATACGCTGTCCCTGGATTATCCGAAGGATAAACTTGAAATCCTGATCATCTCAGACGGCTCAACGGATCAAACCGGGGAAATCGCCCGTGGATATGAAAATGAAGGAGTCAAGTTTTTCGAACAACCGTTAAGGAAAGGGAAGGCGGCCGCCTTGAACCGGGGACTAAGTGAATCGAAAAATGAAATTATTGTCTTCTCCGATGCCTCCATTATTTTGGAAGAGAAAGCTCTCCCCAATCTTCTTCGCAGATTTTCAGACAAACGGATCGGCTGTGTTTCCGGGGAGGATTACATTCCCGGCGAAGGAGGGGAGGGGGCCTATGGCAGATACGAGCTATTCTTGAGAAACCTGGAGAGTAGAATAGGCTCCATCGTAGGGGCAAGCGGGTGCTTCTATACCCAAAGACGCGACCTTTGCGAACCTTTTCCGGAGGGGATGGCCCCCGATTTCTTCTCGGTCCTCAAAACGGTAGAAAAGGGCTATCGGGCAGTGACAGAACCGACTGCTAAAGGAATGATGCGGAGCGTCCCCGACCCGAAAAGCGAGTTCGAAAGAAAAGTGAGAACACTCCTCCGGGGAATGACCACCCTGATTCATTTCAAACACCTGTTAAACCCTTTCAAATACGGGGTATTTTCGCTTCAGCTCATAAGCCATAAGCTAATGCGCTGGTCCACAGGTCTTTTCTTAATCTTACTCTTCCTGAGCAATCTATTCCTAATCGGTTCGAAGTTTTATCTAACGATCCTGTTACTGCAGGTGGCCTTTTACGCACTGGCTTTCATTGGCTACCTGGGTATATCAAGGCCATTTGTATTCAAAGTGCCATTCTTTTTCTCCATGGTCAATCTGTCCGCTTTGGTTGCCTGGTTTAAGTATTTAAGTGGTCACAGGCAAGAAATCTGGGAACCCTCCAAAAGATAAGCCACAGACACACACAGACACATAAGGAGGCTAAAAATGTAAAGATATCTTACTCTCTTCTTGCTATCAGCTTCGAGCTATGAGCTTTCTATCAAGCCTATTAATCCTCGTAATCTACGATTAAAACCATCTCCGAAAAACCAATTGACTCAATTGGGAGAAAGGGGTAATATAAAATAGGCTGATTTTAGAGCGCCGTGAAAAGGCTATTGAGAGAACAAAATCCTGGTGAAGTCTGGCTTCGTGAATAAAAGGAGGTGAGTAGCATGGAAGCCCTCAAGCTTGAAAACAATATGCTAAAGTTACCGGAGAGGATCGCTAAACGGCTAAAAGGAAAACGTATAGAGGTAACTGAGGTGAGCGAAGGGATCCTTTTAAAGACCAATAGTAATCCGATATCTGAGGCACGGGGTTTTTTAAAGGGAAAACGCTTTACTACGCGGAGATACTTGGAGATGAAAAAACTTGAAAAGGAATCGGAGTAATGGCGAAGAGTCTTTTGCTAGATGCGTGTGCGATGATCGCCTACCTTAACGACGAGCAAGGCGCCGAAAAGATAGAGGAGTTATTGTGGCAGATCAACCATGGATCAGGGAATCTCTTGATGCACGAGGTCAATTTGCTGGAAATATACTATGGAGTCTACCGGGACGAGGGTGAGGAGCTGGCGGAAGAAACCTATAAAAGGGTAATCACCCTGCCCATCAAGATTGTTCAGGGATTGAAGAAACGCCCCTTTAAGGAAGCAGGCCGACTCAAGGCAATTTATAGGATCTCACTTGCTGACTCGATAGCTCTTGCGGAAGCCAAGGTGAGGGGAATTCCCTTCGTCACATGCGATCATCACGAGTTTGATCGGCTTCAAGACGAGAAGGAATTGGAGTTTCTATGGATCAGATAAAAGGTTTAGCGGCTTCCCAGCCTCCAGCTTCCCAGCTTTTGAGTTAGCTTCCAGGCCTCCAAGCCTCCCAGCTTCCCAGCTTATTTATTTATGACTGAAACCCCTTTCTTCTTCCCCAATGGAAATTACCAACTCTTCGGTGTTCTTCACGAGGCTGAAGCGCCGTCTAAAAACGAGGGCTTCGTCTTTTGTGCCCCTTTTGCCGAAGAAAAACTCTGGGCTCACAGGGTGTTTGTAAACTTCGCCAGAGATCTTACGGCTAAGGGTTACCCTGTTCTCCGTTTTGATTATATGGGAAACGGCGACAGCGAAGGCAATTTTGAGGAATCATCTCTTGAAACGATGCTCTCTGATACGCAATGTGCGATCAATACACTCAGGGAAAAAGTCAGTGGGGTAGAATCTATAAACCTCCTCGGCCTTCGTCTGGGAGCGACAATAGCTTCATTGGTTGGAGAAAACGGGTACGGCGCCAGCAGACTAATCCTCTGGGAGCCAGTGATAGACGGTTCCGCATATATGAAAGAAATACTCAGAATAAACCTTGCTACCCAAACAGCAGTTTACAAGAAAATTCTTTTTAATACCGATGCCTTAATTAAGAAGATGAAAGATGGGGAAACCGTCAATGTCGATGGGTACGAAATGGCATGGCCATTGTATGAACAAATAGCGGGTATCGATTTGATCAAAAACGGCAATAGTTGCAAAGACAGGGTTCTGTTCGTTCAAATCAGCCGGAAAGAGGGCAACGTAAGCGAGTCGCTAAAAAAACTGAAGGAAAAGTATGCGAAGAGTGAGCTGGCTGTTGCAGTTGAAGAGCCTTTCTGGAAGGAAATCAAACTCTATTACGCCCGAGCAGAAAACCTGTTCCGTATCACACAAAAATGGCTGGAACGATGATGCCCTGTGTTACTTGTGTTTATAGTGTTCGTTGAGTAAGTTGTGTTAACCCAATAACCCAAGTAACCCAAGTAAGAGTTTATTGAGTATGTTGAGTTCTTTGGGTTATTGAGTTGCAACCCAATAACCCAATGACTCAAGTAACCCAAGTAACCCTATCAACCCAAGTTACTTTGAACAAAAAAGCTAGACATGCTAAAATGGATTGTTGAAAATAGGCGGCCCGGTAGATCTCACCAGCTTAGTGAGGCATAAGATGAGAAAACAAAGTAAGGCTTTAACCAGGGATAAGATACTTGATGCCATAAGAAAGAACAGAGATATTTTGTTGAAATACAAAGTCAGAGAAATCGGTCTTTTCGGATCTTTTGTTAGAGGGGGTCAAGAGGTCAGAAGCGATATAGATTTGGTTGTAAATTTCGAAGAACCGTCGATTGAAAATTTTATGGGACTTTCCTCTTTCTTAGAAAACTTATTAGGGAAAAAAGTCGAAATTCTCACCCCGGCCGGCGTCGATAGTATCAGGATAAATCATATTAAGGAAGAAATAAAAAAGAGTATTGTTTATGCATAAAAGAGGGGATAGGTTTCTTTAGACTTTCCGGAATCTGGAAGATAGAGGAAGGGAGAGCAAATGAGGTCGCAAGGGATAGAAGAAAAGGAAGGAGTCATTATTGAGAAGTTCCGTCGACTTTCTCAGGAGAAGAAAGAAGTCGTTCTTGATTTTTTGGAATTCCTGGAATCGCGTGAGAAAGTCAAAGAATGGTTGGAATTTGATGAGTGGGCTGTTAATTTGGCAAAACAGAAGGGATTTTATCAATTAACCGATAACGATGTTGCCCGTATTGTAAGCGATTTCAGGAGCAGCAAATCGTGAGGGTTGTCATTGATACAAATGTTTTGATCTCTGCCATCTTTTGGACAGGAAAACCTAAACAAGTTCTGAACAAAGTTAGGCGTGGAGAAATTACCTTTCTTACGTCTGAATTCATTCTTGAAGAGATAAGAGATGTTCTTACGAGAGAGGATACACCGTTTAAGCTTTCAGCGGAGGAGGCAGAACGTATCGTTACAGAAATGAGAAACCTCGCTGTGGTAGTCAAAATCGGCAGTCATGTGTCAGTATGCAAGGATGAAAATGACAATAAGGTTTTGGATTGTGCCATTGATGGAAATGCTAACTGTATAATTACGGGTGATTCTCACCTGCTACAATTGAGTTCCTTTCAAAAGATAGATATTATGACAGTGTCAGATTTTCTGGGTCACCTCAAAAAAGGCAATTGATTTTAAACCCGTAACTTGCACCCCGTAACAATGTTTGCCTTTTTAACTGGTAACTATTTTCCCAACATTCCATCATTCAATTATTCAAATATTCATGGTTTTTATACTTTTCCCTTGTGCCTTGGAGCTAATAATGCCTAATCACCAGACCCCAACCTCTTTTTCTCTCTTAGCCTGAGACCCCATCAAAAGATTTTAAGAGCAACGTTATGCCAGAAAAGAACTACCTTATATTACTTGGCCGGCAGGTGCGCCGTCAGCCCAGTTTTAAGGGGGGAAGGGGCACAATATTAACGGAAACTACCTTACCGGGAAGCCCCACCCTTTAGAGTGGAGGCTTCACATCGATGCAAGAAAAAGACATCATCACCATCACTGAGTTAAAACCGGTACGCTCTCGTATAGAAAAATTAAAGCTTGAGCTGGTTGCATAACTCGACACTTATAACTCAAAACTGATCCTTTGCAAATCAACTGCAGCACGGCAGCACTTATAAACTCAATATCCTTGACATATTATCAGAAGTTCCTTACAATTGTAGTTAGAAATGCATTAAACATAAGTAAGGAGAAATTAAATATGCTTACAACTGCAAAAATAACAAAAAAAGGCCAGTTGACCATACCGCGAAAAATCAGGGAGCACCTCGACAGTCAGGTCGTTGAGTTTGCCATCGTGGGAAAACAGATCGTGATGAGGCCGGTGAAAAGTGTGGCGGGCTCGTTGAGCCCCTATGCGAAAAAGGGAACAGTTCCGTTTAAAGAGGCAAGAGAAAAGGCATGGGAGGAGGCAGTCGGGGAGCGGTACGGTGAAAAAGCTGGTCGACGCTAATGTGATCCTCCGTTATCTTCTGGAGGATGACGAAACCTTATTTAAGAGAGCATCTTCCTTGCTGGAGAAAGTAAAAGTGGGAGAAGAGGCAGTCGTCATTCCTGAAAGTGTGCTCGCCGAAACCGTTTATGTGTTGCAGAAAGTCTATAAAATCGAAAGACAGATCATCGCTGAGAAACTCAGAGAGTTGTTTGCATATAAGGGGATCGCGAACTCCGACAAGAAAGACTTAATCGATTCGATCCTTCTCTTTGGTCAAACCCGTTTAAGCATTGTCGATTGCATCGTTTGCTCAAAATCGATTAACCAGGGCCTTTCTCTCATCACTTTCGATGATGAGCTGAAAAGCGCCTACACCACAAAACTAAAAACCTTTTGAAACAGTTTTGAATTTTAAGTTTTGAAATTTAAATTCTGAAATACCTTGATAAACACAAGAATTGTTAGAGGTTCGAGGCATAATAGAGTTCGTTCGTTGAGTTACTTGTGTTTATTGTGTTTCTAACCCAATAACTCAAATAACCCAATAAACCCGAGTAACCCGCAACTCGTAACCGTCTTTTCAAAATTCCAATATTCCATGGTTCTTATTTCCTGTTTTACTGGCTTCCTTATTCCAATATTTTAGTTGTTCCTTATTCCTGGATTCCTGGCTTCCTTATTCCAATATTTTAGTTGTTCCTTATTCCTGGATTCCTGGCTTCCTTATTCCAATATTTTAGTTGTTCCTTATTCCTGGATTCCTGGCTTCCTTATTCATTATCCATAAAAAGGATTGACGAATTTTTAAATTTGTGGCATGGTAGCTGAAAAGAAACTTATGAGGCGATCGGATGACTACCCACAAGCATCTTAAAGAAAAAGAAGACTTTAAACAATTTAAGGAGGAGATGATTCACGAATTTCATGTTATATCCGAAGGTGTCATCAGCCAGGTCAAACTGGTTGCTGAAGGTGTGATCAATGTTAATGAAAAACTCGAGCGGTTTCGGGAAGAAATAAAAACAGAGATTGAAGATAAAACACAGCCCATCGCGCAGGCGGTCCTTTCGCTCGACAAAAAAATAGATAAAACCCGGGATGAGTTAAAAGGAGAGATCCAGGTGGCACACCGGGAGCTCAAAGGGGAGATTCAAGACTTGCGTCAGGAGCTGAAAGGGGAGATACAGGAAACACGCCAGCAGTTACAAGGAGAAATTCAGGGAGTCCGGAATGAGTTAAAAGGGGAATCGCAGAGATTACAAGGAGAGGTCCAGGGGGTTCACAGGGAGTTAAAGGGTCAAATTGAAAAGACTAATCAAGAAATTATTAAGACCCGGGACACATTAAAAGGAGAAATCCAGGAATCCCGCCAGGAAGTATTGGCTGCCGTTAAATTCTCATACGCCGAATTAGACAGGCGCTTAACCACCCTTGAAAATGAATTTCTTGAGATCAAACGTCGCATGGACCAAATTGAACGAAGATCCATTTCTTAACCCGTAACTCGCAACAGTTTTTCCATTATTCCATTATTCCAATATTCCAGTTGTTCCTTATTCCTGGCTTCCTGGGTTCCTTATCCCAATATTCCAGTTGTTCCTTATTCCTGGATTCCTGGCTTCCTTATTTTAATATTTTTAGTTATTCCTTATTCCTGCTTTCCTGGCTTCCTTATTTTAATATTTTTAGTTGTTCCTTATTCCTGGATTCCTGGCTTCCTTATTCCAATTTTTTAGTTATTCCTTATTCCTGTTTTCCTGGCTTCCTTATTTTAATATTTTTAGTCAGTACTGTCCGGTTAAAGTTTTGAAAAAATTCTAATAGTTATTTTATTTCAACATGATGAATGAGATTGTGAACGTTTTCGATTTCAATTTTGTTTCTCCGATTGGTCATAATGTTCCTAT
>Ga0209835_1000335_pt1 | contig 32098 bp, 23 predicted proteins | sample LakKivwa52mmetaG_FD_184138 | JGI IMG/M metagenome (GOLD analysis project Ga0209835, IMG submission 184138) | Anoxic lake water microbial communities from Lake Kivu, Rwanda to study Microbial Dark Matter (Phase II) - Lake Kivu water 52m metaG... | ecosystem: Environmental > Aquatic > Freshwater >... | reverse complement strand
GTCGAAGGTCATCGCAAAATAGACTGTCCGTGTGCGCGCCCAGCCGTTGGTCTGGCGGTAGCCCGTCACAAGGGTGTCATTTTCGACCCTCACAAACGTCCACACGTTTTTACCATCGTAGTTGTAAATGCCGTGCATCAGGTCGAGGATGATGTTGACCTCGGCATTTTCGGGAAAAGTATAGCGGTGAAACCCGACCCTGGCGCTGGTGGTCAGTTCGACATTGATGCCATAATCTTCAAGCAGAACGCGGTAATAGTTGGGTTCGGCAAATTCGTTTATGTGCGAGAACCTCGAACGGTAGCCCGATTCCGGGTTGTCGGCAGTGCCGGGATTAAGCAGCAGTTTCCCGGTGGTCGGCATGATCAGGAAATCCCCCAGGTCGGAATGGCCGGTTCCGCTAAAGTGGGTGTGACTGAAGCCCACAATCGTCGGATCGTCGTACTGATAACCGGCACAATACTCGTAAACACGCGGGTTGTAGCCGCCATTCAGTTCATAACTTACCGTATCAGTGTCAGGACTTAGCTGCACCATCCCGAAAGGCACCGTAGCGCCGGGAAAGGTGTGCCCCATCCGCTGGGTCCCGATAAATGGGTTGACATGCTGAATGAGTTCATTGCCTGTGTTCTGACTGGTTGCCGGTAATCCGCTGATGATTAGCAGAATGAGAATTAGTTTTTTCATGTTGTAAATTTGATTCAAAACCTTGTGCAAGCTGTGAAATAAATAAAATGAACCACAATAGGCACAGTAGGTCACAGTAGGTTTTCATGTTTTCTAATGTGTTCTATTATGCCTGATGTGGTGAAAAATCAACAAGTCAAAAGTACCCATTTTTATGCTGATCGGGTATTCATAGCTGACAGCAAAGCCCCGATATCATTTTCAGAAATGTACGATGATATCGTACACTTTTTGCCGAAAATATACGATGGTATCGTTTAGATTTCAATTTTATGATTTAAATACATGCTAATGAACACATTACAAAATAGACTATTTATCATTGATAGCAATGAATTCAATAAAAAGCTAAAAAGTCAATTTATCAGAATCCTGGCGAGAATCCCAAAGAAGATGTATAATGATTTCATTACCCTTGATTTGATAAAACAGCATAAAATGCTCTATGAATGTCACTCTGGTCCCTTCGAAGCTGGTTGCAATGCCAAGTTCAGGATAATTCTTTAACAACCTGATTCGTTCGTTGATCAGACGATTTAGTTTTATAGAGTAGAGATTACTCTTATTCCGCTTGCAATAGAACTCAAGTATCTCAAAACGCTTGATCTTTGCTTTTGCAGTCCAAACTACTTTCTTTTTAGCCATTCTTCAGCTTCTTTTTCCATCACCTCATTATCGATATAATCCCCATTTTCATAATTCTTTTTTGACTCCATCAATTCATTTATGATTTCGTCTGGCAAATGAAGCGTTTGATGTTCTGTCTTTTTATCAAGAATTGATTTAATAGCTTCGAGTAATGAACGATCTTCGGTTTCGAAAATCTTTAACATCAAATTATGCTTAAGGCTTAAGGTTGTCATGATATTTTTTCGTCAAAATTAAAAATTCCTGAAATAGGCTAAAAAAATCAGCAAGTTGTGTTGGGGTTCAATGTTTTTACTCAATCACCACCAATACTGCAAAGATAAAATGAAGGATTTAATCTGTAAATGGGAAGAAATTAGATTGCCTACAAATAGCATTCAAATGTGTAAAAGCAAAGTTTGGTTTTTCATTTTATTTGCTAATTTTGTGTTTTCTAATTGAAGCTATGAAAAAAATATCTATTCTTACAGCCTTAATTTGTTTTTCTTCAGTATTGTACTCCCAAGAACCTCCTGTCAACACCGAACGTCTTCCCTTACAAAACGGCTGGAACTGGAAATCGTTCCCAAGAATGGAACGCGTTGGTAATGATTTTGCTGCAACAATCCCAGTTCTTGAGAGGGTGAATTATTTCCCGGAATTATATATGTATTTAAAAGACAGAGACATAAATCCTAACTTTAAAAAATGGGAAGACAATAATTGGGCTGGAATTCTGAATAATGTCCGCAGTACAGATGGCTATAAGCTTGAACTGGACCTGGATGAAAATGAAAGCAACATGCCCGATATTGCCCTGCACGGCGCCAGGCTCAATCCTGCCACCCCAATCACACTTCTTCCCAATCAGGAAAACTGGGTGGGGTATTTCATCGGCGGATCACAGATGCCCGAAGATGCCATTCCCGGAGATGTATTTGACCATATCACTGTTATAAAAGCACAGTACTGGACGATGATACGCCAGGAAACCGAACCCTACACCTGGTTTATCAAGGGACATGTTACGCCCATTCATTACGGCGATATGGTTATCATCGAAGTGGATTCGCAACAAACCCTGATATGGAACCATCCACAGGCGCCGGCCGAAGAAATGGAAACGCTGACAACGGAATACTATAGCTTTACCGAACAGGCCGATTATCTCCCAATATTTGTCGAAACCGATTCGACCAGCGACATACAGGAAATTGCCGTGCTTGCCGGCAACGAGGTGGTGGGCGCCGCAGTACGGCTTGCCGGCGATACCCTCGTAGAGGTGAATGCCTACCTTGAAGGAGTTCCGACAGGCACGCCACTCGAGTTCGAAACATGGTCGGGCTATAAATCACAAACCATTCCTACCGGCGATTATGCCGTGCAAAACCGGAACACTGGGAACTATGAAAAACGGGTTATCTATAAGGGCGAAAGGGCTAAATACCATCTGGTATCGCTCAAAGCCGGGCAGGAAACGTTGACCAGTCAAATTGTGAGCGACGCTACTTGTTCACCCAATCCCTTCAGCAACGAAACCCTGTTTACATTCAGGCTCAATGCCGAAGGCAATATTAACCTGGCGATTTACGACCTGGCCGGAAACCGGATACATGAACTGCTCAACGGAGCATTGCCTGCCGGATACTACGAAGCTGTCTGGGACGGGAGAAACACCGCAGGCCTTCAAATGCAAAACGGAATATACATGTACAGGCTTACCTCTGGAAATGAAAACGAAATTTCCGGAAAAGTCGTGTTAATTAAATAGTACAAGAAAATGGGTTGAGGTCTCCCGCAATTTGCGCGGAAATAACCTGTGCAAATTGCGGGAGATTTTTATTAGACTAAACATTATACATACATGAAACATCCAAAATATCCAACTTCGGATACCGGCCGGGATCAATCAGAATATGAAGAAATCACTCATCCCGGTTGCTATCGGTACTTATTTCGCATTCCTGTCCGCTTTATACTTCCTCTGCTTACTTACTTCCTGCTCCTGACTTCCCACGCCCATGCCACCATCCTCACTGTTAAACAAGATGGTACCGGCGATTATACTGTCATTCAGCAAGCATACCTGGCATCGGCTTCCGGCGATACCATTCTGGTTTATCCCGGAACATACTTCGAAAATCTTGATTTGACCAATTCTCTAAAGGATATAACCATTGCAAGCCTTTACCTTATCAACCCGGACAAAAGCTACATTCATACTACAGTAATTGATGGCAACCACAGCGGCAGTTGTATAGCCATACGAAATACCGGAAATGCTAAGATTATTATATACGGATTCACCATTCAACACGGTAGCGGTTATGGAAGCAACTTAAAGAAAGGCGGTGGAATATATGTATTCCATGCCGATCCTGAAATACATCATTGCTTTGTTCAGAATAATATGGCAGTTAATGGAGGAGGAATTTATACCCGATACTCCGAAACGTTTCTTTCGGGAAGTACCATCAGGTACAACCGTGCATCCGGTGGAGGTGGAGGATTAATATTAACTTATGATGCTTCGATCATTTTCGATCCGCAAATCAAATGTAATCTCTACATGAACTATTCGCCTTACGGTTCAGATTATATTAAGAACTCCTACTGCCCGCCTCAGGCCGTCATTGTTGATACCTTTACAGTAATCAATCCTGACCAGCACTTCATTTATAGCAATGATGTATATAACTATCCTGTAAATGATCTGACCATCAGTATCGAAAATGCCAAAATAGAACCGGTTGATCATGATCTGTTTATAAATCCGGTTTCCGGCAGCAACGAAAACAACGGCCTCACACCCCAGACTGCGCTGAAAACCATTGCCTACGCTTATCACATCATTGCTTCCGACAGCCTTAACCCGCGCAGCATTTATCTCAGCAACGGAGTGTATTCGCCATCAACAAACGGGGAAATTTTCCCATTGAACGGAAGAAGTTACGTTTCGCTGATTGGTGCAAACCGTGACAGTACCATCTTTGATGCCGATTCGATGTCCTATTTTTTTAAAAGCTATGGATTGATGAGGGATTTTTCGATTAAAAACCTGTCATTAATAAATGGGTTTGCTACTACTGGCGTTTCATCAGGAATTTTCATTGATATTTGCAACAATCTTAATGTATCAAATATCAAGATAAGCAATTGCACCTGTTCAGATTGGCCCGGGATATCCTGCGGGTACAGCAATAATGCATCATTTTCCAACATTGAACTGACAAATCTACGTGGAGGGAGTAACTTCGACATAGGGAATACATTTGAACCGCCAAAATATGTTGAAATAAAAAATTGTCGAATCGAAAAAGCAGGTCCCGATCCTGATAACTTAGCTGGGGGAGAAGGATATGGATTAGGAATAACAGGCGGTGCTCCCGAACCAGGTTTATTGTACGTTAACATCACAAATCTTCAGATTACAGAGTGCCTCAGTATTCCAGACCCCGGATGGGGACCTGGCATGTCAGTTGCCTTAGGTATAACTTATCTTGCTACTGTTAATCTTGTAAATGCCACCATCGGTAACAATACGGTTCGTGGGGAACAGGGCTATGCCGTGAGTGTTGGCGTAGGTTCCATACTGAATATGTATAATTCTATCATGTATGGCGACTCGCTGTATGAACTTTCACTTGGTAGCCATTGGGGGTCAGTTTTTCCAGCCACGGCCAACATTGCCTACTCCAATATCGAAGGCGGAGAAGATGAGATCATGAACTGGTACAACCAGCATATCGTCAACTGGCTGGATGGTAACATGGATGAAGACCCGCTATGGGCCGCAACCGGAGACACAGCCTACTACCTGCTGTCCGGCTCGCCCTGCATCAACGCCGGCACACCTATGTACGAGGAAGGGATGAATTATCCCTACATTAAGCTGGAGAATGATAAAATCGTCCTGTACAAATACGATGGCGATACCATCCACATTCCCCCAACCGACCTGGCCGGCAGGCCTCGCATATCCGGCAACAGGATTGACATGGGCGCCTACGAATACCAGGATACCACAACAGGTATTGTAAATCCGGAAAATATCATTCGGGAGGCCAACAACATTCAGGTTTATCCCAATCCCTTTTCGGCACACACCTTCATTTCTTTCAGGATTCAGAATCCAGCACAGGTATTAGTAAGGATCAGCGATATTACCGGCAGACCCGTAAAAACCCTGATGGACGCTAAACTTTCCAAAGGCGATTGTTCGATGACGTGGAAAGGGGATGATGATGCCGGGAATACAGTCAGAAATGGAAATTACATCGTCACTTTCTGGATAGATGAAAGCAAAATAGCAAGTAAAAAACTAATCAAAAAATAAACCATGACAGGTGGCTTGATCGCATTCGCTTAACCCGTTTGAATATGATTTTACTCAATCACCACCTCATCCACAAAGATCCAGGAGGGGTTTCCGGCGCCTTTGTGCCAGTCGGGGCAGAAGCCGCGGTTTTTGCCGGTTACCCTGATGTAGCGGGCTGAGGTTAGTGGAAACTTTAATGCAAAATCTTGCGATTGAATTTTCCAGTCGTCTTCGGCGATGGGGTTCTCAACCCTGCCGATGGTTCTGAAGGTTTCTCCATCTGTCGAAACGGCATATTCAACGAATTCGGGCATAAAAATCCAGGCATTGATATCCTGGAAGAAACCGGTTGTGAGCCTGCTGATCTGCTCATTTTTACCGAGATCAATGGTTGCGACCAGGTCAACTTTTTCGTAACCCTGCCAGTGGCCGGTGCGGAAGTCGTTGCCGCCGCGCTGGTAGTCAATCAGTGCTATGTCGCCGCCGGCGCTATACTGGGGAGCATAGGGGTTTTTAATGAAGATTGAGCGTCCCGGCGGGATTTTCACAAACTCAGCCCTGATCAGGAAACTGTCGTCCTGCCCGGCCTTACTTGCACGGGCTTCTATCACGGTGGACTGTTCAATTTCGATTGGGCCGGTGTAGGGCATAACAGCCAGGTTTTTACTGCCGGTAATGTAATATTCAATCGTTGCCTCAGGGTCGGTGCAGGCCAGCTCGATGGTTTGCCGGTCGTAAAACACTTTTTTCCCGGTTTTGACAAATGGAACAGGCGTGATCAGGTGTTCGCTGATCTGCGAAACGGGGAACTCTCCTTCGGCGGCCCCCCAGCTTTTATTGGGATTTTTACCCATCTCAAACACAAGGTAACCGCCATCCATGATCATCTGATGGGTTATGAAGGAATTTGGCCACACCCTCCCGTTGTAAGTTGCTGTCTGGATATACTTGTTCTCGTTGGTGAGGTTTTTGGCTTCGATCACAAAAGTTTTTCCGTTTTCGAGGCTGATGGTCACCTTATCCAAAACCGGGCTGCCAATGGCATAGATCCCAGAACCGGGCGTCACGGGGTAGAAGCCCATCGCGCTCAGTACGTACCATGCCGACATCTGCCCGCAGTCCTCATTCCCGCACAGGCCGTCGGGAAGGTGCGTATAAAGATCATCCATGATTTCGCGCACTACTTCCTGTGTTTTCCAGGGTTGGCCGGCATAATTGTAGAGGTACGCCATGTGATGGCTTGGCTCGTTGCCATGCGCATACTGGCCGATCAATCCGGTGATATCGGCCTGGTGGCGACCGGTGGTTTGTGAGTTTTCGGCAAACATCTGGTCGAGGCGCTCAATAAACTTTTCTCTGCCACCCATCAGTTCCATCAGTCCTGAAATATCCTGCGGCACAAAAGAGCTGTATTGCCAGGAGTTGGCCTCGGTGTAGTTGAAATTAACTTCCGCCGGATCGAACGGGCTGAACCAGGTTTCGTTGGTTTTTGCACGCATGAAGCCGGTTTCAGGGTCAAAGATGTTTTTGTAATTCTGTGCCCGTCGGATAAATTGCCCGTAAACCTCATCATTGCCCAGCCCTTTAGCCATCATGGCAATGCACCAGTCGTCGTATGCGTATTCGAGCGTTTTGGAAACCGATTCAGGTTCTGCATCCGAAGGGATGTATCCTTTTGCTTTGTAACTTTCCAATCCAAACTGATCCTGCATCGCGCTTTTGATGCAGGCCTCCAGCGCCTCTTCTACATCATACCCGCGGATTCCTTTCATGTTGGCATCCACGACAACGGGCACGGCATGGTAGCCAATCATGCAGTTGGTTTCGTTGGCAGCCAGTTCCCAAACGGGCAGCAGACCTCCCTCCTCATATTGTTTCAGCATGGTGTTGATGAAATCGTTGGTCAAATCCTGATGGGTGATGGTAAGCAATGGATGCAGCGCCCTGAAGGTATCCCATAGCGAAAAGACGGTGTAAACATCAAAACCGTCAGTCTGGTGGATCTGCATATCGTGGCCGCGGTATTTTCCATCCACATCGGTGTAAAGATTCGGAGCAATCATGGCGTGGTAAAGGGCTGTGTAGAAAACGGTTTTCCGGGTTTTATCCCTGCTCTCTGCTTTTATTTTTCCCAGTTCTTTTTCCCAGGCCAGATCAGCGCCCAGCTTGATTTTCTCAAAATCCCAATCCGGAATTTCAGCCGTTCTGTTAAGTTTTGCACCCATTTCACTTACAGCCGAAATCCCTACTTTAACCAGCACTTCCTCACCGGCATCAGTGGCAAAAGTCACCCATGCTTTGACATCTTTGCCATGCGCAAACTGCAGCCCTTCAGTTGTTTCTCCATTTACCGAGATTCCGAAGCTTTTAAACGGTTTTGAAAATTCAGCATTGAAAAACACCCACTGGTCATTGGCCCAGCCATCGGTTCGCCGCAGACCTTCAATTTCGGTATCGCTAACAAACCTGATCCACAGGTCGAGGATGTAATCTGTGGTAACTCCCTCTAAAAGATCTATTACGATGTTGGCATGTTCTGATTTTGGGAAGGTGTATTTATGGAACCCTGCCCGCTTGGTCACTGTAAACTCTGCATTGATGTCGTAATCTTTCAGTTTAACCTGGTAGTACCCCGGGCGGGCAGTTTCGTCATCATGCGAAAACCTTGACCTGTAGCCTGATTCCGGATTTTGTTCCGTTCCGGGATCAAGCAGCACTTTGCCAATTGTGGGCATCAGCCGGATATCGCCGTAATCGCCAACGCCGGTGCCGCTCAGGTGGGTGTGGCTGGATCCCATGATGGTGCTGTCGGAATAGTGGTAGCCGGAGCATCCGTCCCAGCTGTCCTTGCGTGTGTCGGGACTGAGCTGCACCATACCAAAAGGCATGGTAGCGCCGGGGAAAACGTGCCCGTGTGCGTCGGTGCCGATAAATGGGTCAACATAAGAGGTTAGTGTGTCGGGTTGGGTGGAGCAGGACATCAATAAAAGAATTAATGTCATCCAGAGCAGAGGTAACATTTTCATTTTTAATTTATTAAGATTATTGAAGTGTATTAATTGCTGCTAAAATGGAAACTCATCAAAGTCGATTTCTTTGTCAATGGCTTCGGTTTGGGGCAATTCAGCAGGCTTATGCACCGGGTTCCCATCAACATAAATGGATATTGGATCGGTGGGGCAGGCATGTTCGCAGGCGCCGCAACCTACGCAGATCTCTTCAGTAACCTCTGGTAGAAAAAGTCCGTTTCGATGGCGCACCATCCTTACAGCCTGGGTCGGGCAATGCTCAGCGCATGCGCCGCAGTCAGTCTTATCCGTAATCACTACACAATTTTGCCTTATAAAATGGGCAATCCCGATCTGCACAAGTTTCTTTTCTTCGTTGTTCAATGGAATAATTGCACCTGTCGGGCACACCTGGCTGCAAACCACACACTCGTAGTTGCAGAAACTCACGCCATAATCCAACCTGGGTTGCATGATGCCCATAAAACCATACTGCGTGAAAGCAGGAACAAGAACCTGTTTCGGGCAGGCTGTGACGCAAAGGTGGCAGGCTGTGCACTTCGAATTGAAATGATCGTGACTTTGCGAGCCGGGCGGCGAAATGGCAAATTCGCGAACTACCGGCACGGGCTCACCACGGTTTCCCTGCCCCCGGCCACGACCCCTGCCGCGGCCTCTTCCGGTATGTTCCTCCTCTTCGGCGAACGCTTTCAATCCTGTTAAACTGGCTGCGGATGCAATTAATCCTCCGAGGATAAACCGCCGTTTTTCGTCGGTCGAATCCGATGTTTTGGCATCTTTTATTTTTGATGGAATGGAATAAAGGACACCGTTCGATTTGCAGGCCGACAAACAATTGAAACAGCCCACACATCTCGACATATCCACCTTCCGCTCTTTTGCATCAATACACTCGGCTTTGCAGGTAATGGCGCACAACCCGCAACTGTTGCACTTTTCGTGATCGAGATGAATCTGAACAAGAGATTTCCTTGAAAGTAGGCTCAAACAGGTTCCAACCGGGCATAATGTGTTGCAGAAAAGCCTCCCGCGCCACACTGCCAGAAAACCGACTACTCCGAGAAAGACGATCGAATAAACAATGGCCGCAGCCTGAAACCCTTTGATCTCCACAGGAACCACTGTGTAGCTGCTGCCGTAATAAGCGGCCAGCTGGTTATTCGCCCACATGTAAACCGGCCTCACAAGGTTGGAAAAAATCTTCCCGAAATTGCTGTACGGATCGAGGAGGTTCAGAAGTAATGCGCTGCCGGAGATCAGTAAAATCGCAGTTGCGGCAAAAAGAGCATACCGGAGCCAATTGTTGGGTTTGTGGTATTTGAACCGGCGCTTTTTCTTTTTTGGTTTGAAAATGCGGGTAATAACATCCTGAAAAGTTCCCAGCGGACACACGGTGGAACAATAAACACGTCCGAATAAAGCAGTAATCAACAATATGAAAATCAGGCTGAAAACTGCAAATCCACCAATAGCGATAGTGCTGAGAACAGCCGGCGCCAATTGAAAGCGGGTGAAATAAAACAGGAATTTTTCGGGTACAACGTGTTTGATATCAACGAAAATGAAAGCAAACAACAGCAGGAAAACAACTGCCAGTAAAACGCGGATATTTTTCAGCATGACCACAATTTTATACCCGTATCCTTTTGATGTTGAGTTTGCTAAGGTCTGATGTGCCAATTCCCATTTCATCGCCAATGCGGATATAATTGATTTCCGAAGGCTCCTCGCCAAAGAGCAGGGCAGCAGCGGCATCCACAGCAACCATGTCCTCCGAAACCATCAGGCTTTTCATGTCGGCAATGTCATCCACTGACACTCCGCGGGGTCCATTACGGAGCATCACACGGTAGGCATCCACCACATTCAGGTCGGGTTTACGGTGAAAAGTGCAATAGTCCGCAATGCATTGATGAAGATCATTCTTATGCCAGTAGCGGCGATCCCAAACTACCCCCATCAGGTTTTTCATGGCTATGGTGAGCCTGGCCGAACCGTGATGCTTGAGCACAGGAACATTGATAAAGACATCCGATTCGAGGATCAGTTCATGTACTTTGGTGGTTTTCAAACTCTTGCCTTTTACCACGGGAACTTCGTGGTAATAGCTTTCGGTATGACCGGGAACCATCTGTCCGCCGACATCTTTCACACCCTTTTCGATACCGCTGTTTTTGTAACACATATCCCATTTATCGCACGTATTGTCGAACACATACACCTGTTTGGCGCCAGCCTGGAAGCAATGCTCCACGATTCTTTTCACAACGTGAGGGTTGGTGTTTGCGCCCCTATCCGGCGTAACGTCCCAGCCGATATTGGGTTTTACTACCACCGTCTGCCCCTTTTTGACATATTTTGCCATTCCGCCGGCGGCTTCCATGGCCAGGTCGAACATCTGGGCAGGCTCGCCGCCACGCACTGCCACCAGGTCGTAAGGCTTCCCGGTATCGCCCTGCTGCCCGCCTGCCAGCACATTTCCAATTCCCGCAAAAGATGCAGCGCTACCGGCAACTATCCCTGCGCCAACGCCTTTTGTAATAAAATCTCTTCTTTTCATGCTTTGTCAGTTTCGATTTAAGTCCCAAAAATACAACTTTTAGGAGGTTCTAATCAGAAGTCAGGCTTATTTAAAATCAGTTTAATGTGTTAGCTTGAATCTGATGTTTGGGAAATTTAGGGGCAGCTTAATTGATCGGCGATTTCAGTCCAGATGATGATAGCTACTGTTAGAGTAAAACTATTGCGGCAATATTTATCCGCACCTGAACAGCACCTTCCCGCCCGACATGTTCGAGATGTAGCTGCGCAGGCCGTCGTAAAAGTTCTCCAATGGGTAAATCTGCTGGATTTTGGTTTCGAGCTTTTTTTGAACGAAAAGTTGCTGCAAATTATCCGAGATGCTGTTGAGGTTCTCAGGCGTTACATCCGCCAGCCAATCACCAAGGTTGAAGCCCCAAAGGATTTTGTTGTTGAAGATGATCTCCAGCGGATCAATCTGCCCGATGTGTGAGCCTGACAATCCTCCGTAAAGGATCACTTCCGATCCTGCCGGCATGGCGTTAAGTAGTTTACCAGTTAGTTCTCCGCCAACGGCATCCAGAGCAGCAGTGGCATTCAGGTCGCTGGCCATTTGTTTTAGAGCGGTTGCAAAGTTTTCATGGTTGATGTTGAGGACATGCTGTTCACCAACAAGTTTAAGAGCATCAACATGTGCATCCTTTCTAACCAGGTTAATTACTTTCAGGTTGTTTTCTTTAGCAAAAAAACGGATAAACTGACCGATCTGCCCCATGGCCGCCGACTGGATCAAAGCCTCATGACCATTATTCATGACATGATCGAACATCCCCCTGGCTGTAAAGGGATTGACAAACAAACAGGCTGCTTGTTCTCGTGGGAGATTTTCATTAACCAAAATACAGTTATTTACATCAACAACAGTAAACTCGGCCCATGTGCCATTTTCATCCTGAGAGAAAAAACTGACCCGTCGGTCTTGTAATGCCTGATCAACCCCTTTACCTGTTTTAATAATCTTTCCGGTTCCCTCGAAGCCTGGTATGGCCGGTAATGTCCGGCTGATGTTGTAACCGCCACGAAGAAGGGCTATATCGGATGGATTTACCGGTGCGAGGTCAATTTTGATCAGAACCTCCCCTTCGCCGGGTTTGGGCATTGGCAGATCAACGATTTTCATGCCCTGCATGGCGCGGATCAGGTTTGAATTGTAAGATGCGATGGTTAATGCTTTCATTGTAAAGTGATTGGTTTGGTTATTCTGGTTAATATTCCTGCATTTCTTTTTTGCACAGCTAATCTTGCTTGCCCTAATATTGGGTTTGTATGAAATCCATTTTAATTACTCGTTTATCAATAAAAAACCGCCCTGAAATCACTTCCGGACGGTCTTAAAACTTCGCTGAAAAAGTCTTTATCTTACAGGATACTTCTTGAATATCTCGTTGGATTTCATGATGATATCCACATATTGCGAACGCTTGAATGCAAAAGGATCATTGAGTCTTTTTGCCGAAATTTTTCCTTTGAAGTCGTTGATTGACTGGTACTTTTTGGTTTCCATCCAGATGTTCAGGTCATTGATCATATTGCTGATCTGGCCGATACCATTTTTGTACAGCGTTGTAACTACCTGAACAGCAGAGGCTCCTGAAAGCAGAAGCTGAATCATGTCCGATCCTTTAAGGATGCCATTGTTAGCACAGATATCGGCTTTTATCTCGCCGTAGAGTGCACCGGTGAATCGGAGTGCCAGCCTGTGATCGCCTTCGTTGCTGAGATACCAGGGGAAAACCAGTTCTTCTCTTTCGATGTCAATATCGGGTTGGAATATCCGGTTGAAAAGCACGAAGCCATCAACTCCGGTTTCGTCCATTCGGGCAATTACATTCTTAGGGTTGGTGTAAAACGGGCTAAGCTTCACACTAACAGGGATTTTCACGCTTTGTTTTACTTTTTTGAGTACGGCAATCTGCTGGTCGGTGATGTCCTTACCGGCTTTTTTCACATCCTTTGGAGTGTGATAAAAGTTCAGTTCAAGCGCTGCAACACCTGTTTCGGCCAGTTTTTCAGCATATTCGGTCCAGGTTACATCGTAAAGACAGTTGAGACTGGCTATCACAGGGATAGAAACTTTTTCCACCGCCTTCCTGAGGTTGAGCAGATGTTGTTCGGGTCCGGCATGTTGTATTCTTGGGAAGAGTGAAACCATTTCGGCATGCCGTTCATTGTATTCTTCCAGCTGATCGTCGTGCTGCATTCTTTCGAGCTGGATCTGCTCTTCGAAAAGGGATTTGTAAACGATTGCGGCAGCGCCGGCGTCTTCTAATTTCTGTAGTGTATTAAGGTCGGTAACAAGGTTGGATGCACCAACGATTAGTGGGTTCTTAAGCTTAAGTCCGAGGTAGGTTGTTGATAAGTCGGCCATTTTTTCAGTAATTTTATGTTGATGATAATTTTTGCAAAATGAATGGACAAAAATATAAAAAAACGAATGTGTGAGATTTTCAGGATGAGAAGTAGGTAGTTATTTATGCTTGATTACCGGTGGGAAACGTCAGGACAAATGTTGATCCTTTGCCTGGGTTGCTACTTACCGAAATTTCGGCTTTGTTCATCATAATGAATTCATTTACAAGCAATAAACCTAATCCGGAACCCATTTCATTATCGGTGCCTCTGGTGCTGCTCTTTTTTGGCAGAAAAATCCCCTTCAGGGTTTGATCGTCCATTCCAATGCCCGTATCAGTAATACTGATTTTTACGCTGGAATTTTCCCGGATAGCTTCCAGCGTGATTTTTCCTCCATGCTCAGTGAATTTTATCGAATTATTGACAATGTTCCGGATGCAAATCTTGAAATGGGCAGGGTCAGCCCAAATTTCAATTCCATGGGGAATGGAATTGACGATCTGAATATTTTTTTTCATCGCCCTGCTTGCCAGGAAATCCACTTCCGCATTAACGAGGTCAGAAATTTCGTTCATTTTTGGCCAGTATTCGATCTGACCGCGCTGAGCCATTGCCCATTGAAGCAGGTTTTCGAGCAGGCTGAAAGTGTTATTGCTCTGGATGTAAAGAGCTTCAAGAATTGCCTTCTTTTCATCATCACTGAAGGTGTCAAAATCTTCCATCAAAATTTGCAAATGGCCCAGCAATGCATTGAAAGGTGAGCGGAGGTCGTGAGCTACAATCGAAAAGAGCTTGTCCTTCGTGGCATTGGTTTCTTCCAGCTGCTGGTTTTGTTTCGAGATTTTCTCATATAATTCATTAAGGTGCTGGTTCGCTTTTGATATCTTTTCTCTGCTCTTGAAAATCAGAAAAATCAGTGCCCACATTAAAAGCACGATGATGATAAAGGCAATCACAGTAATGCGCTGAATCTTAATTATCCGGGCTTTTGTTGAATTTTCGACGCGTAGCTGATTGTTTTCCAATTCCTTTTTCTCCGATTCGTAACGGGTCTGCATCTCCTCGATGTGATTTATGTTGGCCAGTTGATCCAGGCTGTCGGTGATTGCTGTAAATTTCTTGTAAAATGTCAGTGATTGCTGGTAATCTCCCAGCTTTTCAAAAGCCTGGGATAGCTTAGAGAATGAATCGCTGACGACTACGGTTTCGTTGTAAAGGGTCGCCATTTCGAGAGCCTCCTCAAAATAACCGATGGCTTTACGGTATTCTTGCTGGTTAAGATGGATTTCACCTATGTAATTGAGGTTGGACATAATTCCATAGAAGAAACCATACTCCCTACAAAGTTGCAATGACTCCTGAAAGTATTGCATGGCCTCGATGTAGTTTTCCTGATCCAAATAAACAGAACCCAGGTTGGAAAGCGCCCTGGCCTGGTCAATCAGGAAATTGTTTTCTCTGGCCAGTTTCAGCGATTTTTGATAGTATTCCATGGCCAGATCATTTTGGTTTAATTCATGGTAACTGATACCAAGATTGCCATAATTCTGGCTCAGGTGAAACAGGTTATTGAGTTTTGTGTTGATCTCAATGGCCCTCAGCGTGTATTCAATTGCCCGCTGATGATCGCCCATTGACTGATTTAACTGGCCGATATTATTCAAGATAATGGCTGTTTGGACGAGCTTTCCGTTTTTTTCGTAGTAATCAAGCGTTTTGAGCATATAATCGAAGGCAATCTGAAAATGTCCCTTATTACTGGCCAGCGTTCCCAGATTACCCCACAATGCAGGAATGGAAACCGAATCTTGCGTAACAATGGCATATTTTAGGGCAAGGTCCCAGAAATACTCCGCGCTGTCGCTGTTGATTTTGTTCGAGTAGGAAGAGCCAAGCAAATTGTAAAGCCTGATCAAATACTTCAGGCTGTCATCTCCCAGATCAATATCATGGGTTTTTTTTGCAAAGAATAAAGCCGAGTCAAATTGCCCCAGATAGTTGTAGTCATAACCAATGGAAATCAAACACTTAAAAGTGAGGAGCGGATCATCCAACTGCCTGGCCAGTTGCCATGCTTCTTTACCGTAAACAACGGCTTCAGCAGGGTTTTGCCTTGAGAGTTTATCGGACAACCTGATTAGATAAACGGCACGGATTTTCGGCAATGTCGCTTTTTCGGCAAGTTCCTTAAGGATTGGAATAGAGTCAACCCCCTCAGCCCTAACTTCTGGCGATATCCAAACAAAAAAGGAGAAAAGTGCGAGGAAGCAAGTTCTGGTAATATTTTTCATCCATTATTGAGTTAAACATTTTCGACTGTTGAATTTTGCTTTAAAATGGCCAATTCATGCTGCCGATAATTGGGCAAATTTAAACAAATTGGCCTCCTGTTGTCTTTTTGGAATCATCATTTTCTTTTTTTTCAAAGAAATTCCCTGTCAAATTTCCGAAATACACATGAAGTTTATCCTCTGAAGCAGGGTTTAATCTGATAATTTAAAGTCAGTTTAAATAGCTGATAATGATGGTCAATCAGTGGTCAAAAATTTAAGGTTTGTTAAAAAAGAGTAATTTCGTGGCAGTTTTAAACCTCGAATTTACTTAAGTAAAACTTTATAAGATATGACTCAGAAGAAAAAATTCATCACCTGCGACGGTAATTACGCCGCTTCGCATGTAGCTTACATGTTCAGCGAAGTTGCTGCCATTTACCCCATTACGCCTTCATCCACCATGGCCGAGTACATCGACGAGTGGTCGTCACACGGAAGGAAGAACATTTTTGGCGAAACTGTCCGCGTAACCGAAATGCAGTCGGAAGGCGGAGCTGCCGGTGCACTTCATGGCGCACTGCAGGCGGGCGCTTTAGGAAGTACTTTTACTGCATCTCAGGGGCTTATGCTGATGCTGCCCAACATGTACAAGATTTCAGGCGAGTTGCTGCCCGGCGTGTTACATGTCAGTGCCAGGAGCCTTGCCGCACAGGCTTTATCAATTTTTGGCGACCATTCCGATGTAATGGCTGCGCGCAATACCGGTTTTGCTTTCCTTGCCACTGGTAGCGTTCAGGAAATCATGGACATTGCAGGAATTGCTCACCTTGCTGCCATAAAATCCCGCATCCCGTTCGTTCACTTTTTTGATGGTTTCCGCACTTCACACGAAATTCAAAAAGTTGAATATTTCGAAAACGAAGACCTGGCCAAATTGCTCGACTGGAATGCTTTGCAGGCTTTCAGAGATAACGCCCTTAATCCGGAACACCCGGTAACCCGTGGAACTGCCCAGAATCCCGACATCTATTTCCAGTCGCGCGAAGCTGCCAACCGCTTTTACGATCCAATTCCTGACCTGGTTGAGCATTACATGCAGGAAATCACCAAAATGACCGGACGTGAATACCATCCATTCTCTTACTATGGCGCAGCGGATGCCGAAAATATTATCGTGGCTATGGGATCGGTTACCAGCACTGCCAAAGAGACTATTGACTACCTTTTATCATTAGGTGAAAAAGTCGGGCTTATCAGTGTCCATCTTTATCGCCCATTCTCCGAAAAGTATTTCCTGAATGTTTTACCAAAATCGGTGAAACGCATTTCGGTTCTCGATCGGACAAAAGAGCCCGGCGCCACTGGCGAGCCTTTGTACCTGGATATCAGGGAGATATTCTACAACAAGGAAAATGCACCAATGGTCGTTGGAGGTCGTTATGGGCTAAGCTCAAAAGACACCACCCCGGCGATGATTATTTCGGTGTTCGAAAATCTGAAAATGAAGGAGCCGAAAAACCACTTTACGGTAGGTATTGTTGACGATGTCAAATTCACATCATTACCGCTTCTGCCAGAGGTTTCCATCGTTCCTAAAGGGACCTTCGAAGGGAAATTTTATGGCTTAGGCGCTGATGGAACCGTTGGCGCCAACAAGAATTCTATCATGATTATCGGTGACAACACGCCAAAATATTGCCAGGCCTATTTTGCCTACGATTCCAAGAAGTCGGGCGGTATTACGGTTTCTCACCTTCGCTTTGGCGACAAACCCATCCAGGCCTCCTATCTGGTTGGCACTCCGGACTTTGTGGCTTGCCATGTACCAGCCTATCTCGAAAAATATGATATGCTGAAGGGTCTGAAAAAAGGAGGAACTTTCCTACTTAACAGTATATGGGATGCCGAAGAGACTAAAAACCGCCTCCCGGATCACATGAAAAAGTACCTGGCTACCAATAACATTAAGTTTTATATCATCAATGCAACCGAGGTGGCCGAAGAAATCGGTCTGGGTGGCCGTACAAATACCATCATGCAATCAGCATTCTTCAAAATAGCTGAAGTAATTCCTTACGAACTGGCTGTTGAGCAGATGAAGAAGTTCATTATCAAGAGTTTTGGTAAGAAAGGTGAGGAAATTGTCAACATGAACTTTGCCGCCGTTGACAGAGGTGGAGATGTGGAAATGATTGAAATTCCGAAGGAATGGGCTTCTCTTAAGATTTCAAAACCTAAGGATGAGCGCAATATTCCTGATTTCATCAAGAACGTAATGGAAACCATCAATGCGCAAAAGGGTGATGATCTGCCGGTTAGCGCCTTCCTTGGACGCGAAGACGGTACTTTCCCGGCCGGAACCACTCAATATGAAAAACGCGGCATTGCCGTTCACGTGCCAAAGTGGATTCCTGAAAATTGTATCCAATGCAACCAGTGCGCTTATGTTTGCCCTCACGCTTGTATCCGTCCTTTCCTGATTAACGAAGAAGAGATGGCCAAAGTTCCAGCTGGCTTGCAAACACTGAAAGCTATTCCAAAAACTTTTGATGGCCTGCAGTTCAGGATTCAGCTGAGCCCGCTGGATTGCACCGGCTGCGGAAACTGTGTGGATGTTTGTCCTTCGAAAAGCAAGGCTCTGGAACTCCATACACTCGAATCCCAGATGCAAGAGCAGGAATACTATGACTTTATCTCCACCAATGTTACTTACAAGGACAACATCGTCGAAAAAGACAAGTCAATCAAAAACAGTCAGTTTGCCAGACCGTTGTTCGAATTTTCAGGCGCCTGTACAGGCTGCGGTGAAACACCTTATATTAAGTTGATCACCCAGCTCTATGGCGATAGAATGATGGTGGCCAATGCTACCGGCTGCTCTTCCATCTATGGTGGTTCAGCGCCTTCAACACCTTATTGTGTGAATGCCGAAGGAAAAGGTCCTGCCTGGGCCAACTCCCTGTTTGAAGACAATGCCGAATATGGTTTTGGTATGATGCTCGGGGTTAATAAAATGCGCCAGCGGCTCGCTGAAAAGATGAAGGCTGCCCTCAAAGCCGGTGTCAACGATGAATTGAAGGCTGCATTTGAACTCTGGCTCGAGAATATCAGCAATGGCGAAGGCTCCAAAATGGCTTCAGCAAAAGTGATTGAAGCTTGCAAAAACTCTGATTTGCCGGTTTCTAAAGAAATCCTTGATCTTCAGCAGTACCTGATTAAGAAATCAGTCTGGGCATTTGGCGGCGACGGCTGGGCCTACGACATTGGTTACGGCGGTTTGGATCATGTGTTGGCTTCGGGTGAAGACATCAACATTCTGGTTATGGATACTGAAGTCTACTCCAATACCGGCGGCCAGGCTTCAAAATCAACCCCGGTGGGCGCTGTGGCAAAATTTGCTGCAGCAGGCAAACGCACCCGTAAAAAAGACCTTGGCGCTATGGCCATGACCTATGGATATGTTTATGTGGCTCAAGTTGCAATGGGCGCCAACCAAACCCAGTATCTAAAAGCATTGAGAGAGGCTGAAGCCTACCCGGGACCATCACTTATCATTGCCTATTCACCTTGTATCAACCATGGCCTGCGCGCAGGCATGGGCAAAGCACAGGAAGAATCCAACAGAGCCGTTGAATCAGGTTACTGGCAGCTTTACCGATACAACCCCGCTCTTGAAGCTGAAGGTAAAAACCCGTTCCAGCTTGATTCAAAAGAGCCGGATTGGAACAAATTCAACGACTTCCTCAACGGCGAAGTTCGCTATTCGTCGCTGAGACTGGCCTTCCCTGCCGATGCTGATGTATTGGCAAAAGAGGCTTTGAAAAATGCCAAGTGGCGCTACGACAGCTACAAGCGTCTTGCGGCAATGGATTTTTCGATTCATGAGTAAGATTTGATAAAACTCTGATAGAGAAGGCCTTGCAGAATGTAACCAATGGTTGCAGTTTGCAAGGCCTTTTTTTGGAAATTTCGTGGTTTTCTGACTGCAAAAGGACTTTTCAGGGATGGGACAAATTGCCGCGGGAAAATGCTTATCGAAGTTTATCGGCTAAATATTTTCCAGTGTATGATCTCTCTGATTTGACCAATTCCTCGGGAGTACCTGAAAATATGATCTCTCCTCCTTTATCCCCGCCTTCGGGTCCCAGATCAATAATCCAATCAGCTGATTTGATAATTTCCGGATTGTGCTCAATGACCAGAACGGTGTGGCCGTTCTCAATCAAAGCGTTCAGCGAATCCAGTAACTTGCTGATATCGTGCATGTGAAGTCCGGTGGTTGGTTCATCGAAGATGAACAGCGTGTGTTGTGCGGAGGATCCTTTGGTAAGGAAAGATGCCAGTTTGATGCGCTGCGCTTCCCCACCGGATAATGTACTTGACGACTGGCCAAGCTTAAGATATCCCAGCCCGACATCCAGAAGTGGCTGCAGTTTTGCAAGCAGGCGTTTAGTTGTAGCTGAGGGTTTTAAATCATGAAAAAACTGCAGTGACTCATCCACCGTCATTTCGAGTATCTCGCTGATATTGCGGCCTTTAAAAGTTACATCCAGCACTTCATCCTTGAATCGCCTGCCTCTGCACGATTCGCAGGTCAGGAAAATATCCGCCATGAACTGCATCTCAATTTTTACTACACCTTCACCCTCGCACTCTTCACATCTTCCGCCGGGAACATTGAACGAGAAAAAGCCGGGCTTGTAGCCCCTTACTTTTGATAGCTGCTGATCGCAGAATAGTTCCCTGATTTCATCAAATGCCTTCACATAAGTGGCGGGGTTTGACCTGCTGGAGCGGCCGATAGGATTTTGATCAACCATTTCAACGGCCTGAATTTGCTTAAACTCGCCTTTCATCTTGTCAAACTTCCCGGTTTTATCGCTATAACCACCCAACAACCGGTTGAGCGCCGGGTAAATGATCCCCCGTACCAGAGATGACTTCCCTGAACCGCTGACTCCTGTTACCACCGTGAATACATTCAATGGAATCCGGGCATTGACATGTTTGAGGTTGTTTTCTCTGCACCCCTCGAAATCAATGTAATCTCTCCATTTTCTTCTGAATTCCGGAACTTTAATGGCCATTGTCCGGTTGAGGTATTTTGATGTAAAGCTCTTATCGTCAGCTATTAGTTCGCTTAGAGTACCCGAAAAAACGACTTCACCGCCAAGGCTTCCGGCCAAAGGACCAATATCAATTACCTGGTCTGCCGAGCGGATGATATCTTCGTCATGCTCTACAACGATCACTGTATTGCCGAGTTTTTTTAGCCTTTTCAGAACACTTATCAAACGGTGTGTGTCTCTTGGATGAAGGCCAATGCTTGGCTCGTCGAGGATGTACATAGATCCAACCAGGCTGCTTCCCAGCGAAGTAGCCAGATTGATACGTTGCGATTCGCCACCGGATAGGCCCGAAGACAAGCGGTTAAGGGTAAGGTAGCCTAATCCCACGTCACAAAGGAATTCCAGTCTGCTATCTATTTCGAGTATTACTCTGCCAGCTACACTTTTCTCGTATTCTGTAAGATCGAGTTCCCGGACAAAAGTCAACAGCACTTCCAAAGGCTTCAGCACAAGATCGCTGATTGACTGGCCGCTAATTTTAACATAACTGGCATCTTTGCGAAGTCTTGTGCCCCGGCATTCCGGGCAAATGGTTTTACCCCGGTACCGTGAAAGCATCACGCGGTACTGTATTTTGTAGGTTTGTTCTTCTACCTGCCTGAAAAACTCCATGATTCCCTCAAAATGCTCATTTCCAGTCCAGATGAGTTGTTTTTGTTCCGGAGTAAGCTCAAAGTAGGGCTTATGGATCGGGAAACCGAATTTATGGGAATTCAGCACCAGGTATTCCCGCCAGAGTCCCATCTTCTCTCCCTTCCACGGAGCGATGGCGCCCTGGTAAACCGAAAGACTTTTGTCGGGAATTACGAGATCTTCGTCAATACCGATCACGCTGCCAAAACCTTCGCAACGTTTACAGGCGCCAAAGGGATTATTAAAGGTGAAAAGATTTACCGAAGGTTCTTCAAACTGCAATCCATCCATTTCAAACCGGTTGGAAAACGCAGTGGTCTTATAGCCATCAGCATCAAATACATGAACAAAACACTCTCCGTGTCCTTCAAAAAAAGCAGTTTGCGCAGAGTCGGCGATTCTTGACCGTTGATCCTTATCATTTGGATCAACCGACAATCTGTCAATTAGCAATTGATATTCCGGAGCCTGAACGGAGGTGTTTTTTGATTTTTCTCCTGAACTTTTTTTTGCCGATGTTTTCTCAACATCTGAATTGTCATTGAGAAGCTCTTCCAGTTTCAGGATTTTTCCGTTTTGGAAAATTCTTGTAAAGCCTTGCTGCAGAAGCACCTGCAACTGATCTGTCCAGTTTCTGCCTGGCTTTACCTTTAATTCACTGGTGATGATTACCGGAGTGTATTCGGGCAGATTTTCGATGAAATCCACCAGATCGGTCACCGAATGACATTTAACCTCCTTGCCTGAAACCGGTGAGAATGTCTTTCCGATCCTCGCAAACAAAAGCTTAAGGTATTCATAGATTTCAGTTGAAGTCCCGACCGTTGAACGGGGATTCCGGACATTTACCTTTTGCTCAATGGCAATGGCCGGTGAGATACCTTTAATATAATCCACTTCGGGCTTCTGCATCCTTCCCAAAAACTGCCGGGCATAGGAGCTGAGGCTTTCGACGTACCTGCGCTGCCCATCTGCGTAAAGCGTATCAAATGCCAGCGATGACTTGCCCGAACCTGAAACCCCCGTTATTACTACCAATTGATTGCGGCTGATGGCAACATCAATGTTTTTCAGATTGTGCACTCGGGCGCCCTTGATTAAAATAAATTGCCTGGGATTAAGATCGTCAACCGGTAAAACTGGCATTGCTGGGAGAAAAGTGGTATATTTTTTGGAAAAATCCGAAAACTTAAAAAGTGTTACAAAGGGCGGCAAATGTAAAAAAAATTTGGTGGTAAAGATTTATGGTGTACATTTGCCTCGAGTTTTTGACAACAATTGATTTATTAACCCAAAATTTAGGAGGATTGGTTATCGAATAAAATCTACTCTTTGTTTACAAAAATCAAAAAAGGGAACTTTTATGAAAGCTCAAATTGCCACAGACAAGGAGTTGATCAGTCAATATCTGGAAGGTAACCATTTCTGTCTCGAAAAACTCATCCACCGTCATCAAAGCCGTGTTTATGCCTACATTTTGATGGTTGTTAAAGACAAACAACTGGCAGATGATATTTTTCAGGATACCTTTATTAAAGTAATCAAGACCATCCGGTCAGGCGCTTACAAAGAGGAAGGTAAATTTATTCAGTGGGTGATGCGTATTGCTCATAACCTGATTATTGATTATTTCAGGAAAGCAAAACGTATTCCGCTGATTGACAACGATAACAGTGAGTTTGATATATTCGACACCATAAAATTCACCGATCCTTCCATCGAAGAGCAGATCATCACCGAGCAAATTTACGATGACGTGCGGAGCCTGATTGAGTTGTTGCCCGAAGAACAAAAAGAGGTGCTATTCATGCGTCATTATGCCGAGATGAGCTTTAAGGACATCGCCGAGCAAACTGATGTTAGTATTAATACCGCATTGGGACGCATGCGTTACGCACTAATCAACCTCAGAAAACTTATCCGGGAGAAAAATGTGATCCTGACGAAATAAGTTTCCAAAACCTTTTCGAAACGAAATAATTTCTCAGGCCTGAGCGTTTGCTGTTTTGTCAATCGGTTTAGTTCTTTAACAAAACAGCCTATGCAACATCTTAACACACTCAACGATCTGATTCTCTTCGCTTGCAGTGAGCCTGATGGAAAGGATGCTGAGAAATACCGTTACCTGATAAGAACCGATAGAAATTTGTCGAGAAAATATCAGGCAATAGTAAAAGTCAAAAATTATCTCAGCAGAATTCAAATCGGACCAAGCGACGTAGTAATCAAAAACATTATGGGTTTCTCGAGAGCATTATCGGTTACAAACACAAGAGCAGCAGGAAATTTCGGGATTTTGCTCAATTAAACGAAAAATGCTTTCAAACATTCAAAAAAGCCGCACCAATCCGTGTGGCTTTTTTATTTTTGCAGACCTAAAACCATCCATTTTGACAAAAAAAGAGCGATTCAACCGGTTTATCGAATTTTTTCTGACTCATCAGCCCGAAGCAACTACCGAATTGGATTATTCCGATCCGTACGAGCTTTTGGTTGCCGTTATCCTGTCGGCACAATGCACCGATAAACGGGTTAATAGGCTTACCGGCGATTTTTTTAAAAAATTCCCGAACGCCAGAGCCCTTGCCTGCGCTGAGTTTGATGAAGTGCTTGACCTGATTAAAAGCTGCTCTTACCCCAACAACAAAACCAAACACCTTATCGGTATGGCGCAGAAACTTGAGGACGAGTTTGGTGGTGTTGTACCCTCCGATGTGGACGAGTTACAAAAATTGCCCGGTGTTGGCCGGAAAACTGCCAATGTTATCGCGTCAGTCGCATTCGACAAGCCTGCAATGGCAGTAGATACGCATGTTTTCCGGGTTTCAGCACGAATAGGGCTTACCACAAGATCGAAAAATCCCTTCGACACCGAAAAACAACTGGTGAAATACATTCCACAGGAATACATTTCGAGAGCACACCACTGGTTGATCCTGCATGGCAGATATATTTGCCAGGCCAGAAAACCAAAGTGCGGAGAGTGTGCCATAAGCCAAATCTGTAAATTTTATCAATCGCAGCAAGCGAAAAACCTCACTGAAGCCTGACAGTCAGTTCAACACTTTGCTCAATTCCTTGTTATTTTGACATAAACTTAAAACTCAACAAAACTATGGCTACATTAAATATTGGCGACAAAGCTCCGGATTTCACAGCGACCGACCAGGATGGAAAATCAATTAGTCTGAAAGATTTCAGGGGGAACAAGGTAATTCTATATTTTTACCCCAAAGCGGATACACCGGGATGCACTGCCGAATCCTGCAATTTGCGCGACAACTATGCTGATCTTTTAGGAAAAGGTTTTAAAATTATTGGAGTAAGTGCTGATCCTGTCCAAAAACAAAAGAAATTTGCTGAAAAATACGAACTCCCGTTCCCGCTGATTGCCGACACTGATAAATCAGTTCTGAATGCCTATGGTGCATGGGGGCAAAAGATGATGTACGGCAAACCTTATGATGGAATTATCAGAATTACATATGTAATTGATGAGCAGGGAGTTATAGAACGGGTTATTGACAAGGTTAAAACCAAGGATCACGCTGAACAAATTTTAGAAGCGATGAACGATTAATTCATTAAATAAAACCAAATAGTGATGGCGAAAGAAAATCAAGATGCGGCTGATAAATTGAAAGCCGAAAAATTACAGGCGCTCGAGAGAACGCTGGGCAACATTGAAAAACATTACGGTAAAGGCACAATTATGAAACTGGGTGATTCCCCGGTTGAAAACCTGCCTGCGATTTCCACCGGTTCCATTGGGTTGGATGCAGCCCTTGGTGTTGGTGGACTGCCAAAAGGAAGAGTGATCGAGATCTATGGACCTGAATCTTCAGGAAAAACCACACTCGCAATTCACGCAGTGGCTGAGGCACAGAAAAATGGTGGTATCGCAGCGTTTATTGATGCCGAGCACGCCTTCGACAGATTCTACGCTCAAAAGCTGGGCGTTGATATTCAAAATCTGCTTGTTTCTCAGCCTGATAATGGCGAACAGGCTCTCGAAATCACTGAGAACCTGATCCGTTCAGGAGCTATTGATGTGATTGTAATTGACTCTGTTGCCGCTTTAACGCCGAAAAGCGAAATCGAAGGTGAAATGGGAGATTCCAAGGTGGGATTGCAGGCCAGGCTTATGTCGCAGGCTTTGAGGAAATTGACCTCAACCATCAGCAAAACCGGGACAGTGTGTATCTTCATCAACCAGCTTAGAGAGAAAATCGGCGTGATGTTTGGCAACCCTGAAACTACTACAGGTGGAAATGCGCTGAAATTCTACTCATCAGTCCGTCTGGATATCCGCAAGACAGGCCAGATAAAGGATGCAGAAACCATCAGCGGGAACAGGGTGAAGGTAAAAGTGGTCAAGAACAAAGTTGCGCCACCTTTCAAAAGCGCCGAATTTGATTTGATTTATGGCGAAGGAATCTCTAAACTTGGCGAAATTATTGACCTCGGAGTTGACTTTGAGATCATTAAAAAAAGTGGTTCCTGGTTTAGCTATGGAGATACCAAGTTGGGACAAGGGCGTGATGCCGTGAAGAAACTCCTGGCCGATAACCCTGAGCTGGCCGATGAACTGGAGACTCAGATCAGAGAGATATTAAAATCGAAAGCATAGAACTTCGAAAAAAATTAAACCCGGAATTGAGTCATCATCAGTTCCGGGTTTTTTATTGCCATCCATTCGACCCTTAGATTGACCAGGTAGTAAGACCCCGCTCTGTAAACTCATAGCGTTTTACCTGTCCACCAAATGATTCCAATGCCTTCACCACCTCCGAACGTGAGTTTTCGGGGCAGTAGAAAATCATAAAACCACCACCACCTGCGCCCGAAATTTTACCTCCCGAAGCACCGGCTGCCATGGCTGCTTCATAAATCTGATCAATCATTGGATTGGAAATGCCTTCAGCCATCTGCTTCTTGAATTTCCAGCCGTAATCCAGTATCTCTCCGATTTTTTCCAGGTCGCCGCGCAAAATCGCTTCTTTCATCATAATGGCCTGTTTTTTAAGCTGATGCATGGCTTCGAGCGACTTTTCGTTGTGCGAAAAGACATTTTGCCGCTGCGCTTCGATGATACGAGACGAAAGTCTGCTGGTTCCGGTAAAATAGAGCACAAGGTTGTAAGCCAGTTCGTTGAGGTATTTACTACGGATACGCAATGGATTGACAATCACCTTGTCGTCCTTGTAAAACTCCATGAAGTTTACCCCGCCGAATGTTGCCGCATACTGATCCTGCTTGCCACCTGCCATGTTCAGGTCGTTGCGTTCTATCTGGTAGGCCAGTTGTGCCATATCATACTCGCCGAGCGGCAATTTCAGCCATTCGGTAAAAGCGCCAAGGATCGTAACCACCAGTGTTGATGAAGTTCCCAACCCTGAACCGGGTGGAGCATCTACAAAGGTAGTCAGCTTGAAAGAGAGAGGTTTGTGCCCGAAATCTTTTATTACGCGGTTGTAAATGCCTTTCAATAAATCGAGGTTGCCGTCAAGCGGAAGTGATTCCAAACTGTCGAACTCAATGACTCTGTTATTGTCTATCGAATTGAGAATGATTTTGTTGCCTGGCAAAGGCTCAATGGTGGCATAGGCATACATACTGATGGTAGCGTTGAGAATTGCTCCTCCGTAAATGTCGGAATAGGGCGCCACATCGGTTCCACCACCAGCCAAACCGAGCCTCAGAGGGGATTTACTTCGATAAATCATTGGATTCTGTTTTACTGGTTACACGTTCGATGGTTTCGATCATTCTCTCCCAGGAGTATTTCAGTTTTTCGGTTTTGATTTCCCCAATAAACTCAATTTCTCTTTTTTCGGTATAGAACCGAACAATTGCATCTGCTATTTCATTCACATCCGGATTGACTACAAATCCGACTTTGTCATCCGGAACAATTTCTGCCAGGCCACCGACATTGGTCGTTATCATAGGTTTTTCAAAATGATAAGCAATCTGGGTAACTCCGCTTTGTGTGGCATCTTTGTAAGGCTGCACCACAATGTCGCAACAGTTGAAATAGTTGGCCACCTGGCTGTCGGGGATAAAATCGTTGGCCATAATAACACTGTCCTCCAACCGGTTCTCTTTAATGATTTCAGAATACGGCCTCGAATCCGTATAAAACTCGCCTGCAACCAACAGTTTTAGTTTCAATGCTCTGATACTTTCGTCGGCCATCGCTTTTAAAAGCAGGTCCAGTCCTTTGTAATCCCTTATAAATCCGAAAAATAGAAGATAGTTGGTTTGATTGTCAAGACCAAGCCTCTCTTTTGCGATGGCTTTTGGGGTCAACTCGCCGAAATGATCATAGAGTGGGTGTGGGCAAAATTCCCTTGGTTTTTGCCGATCAAAGAGTTCCAGATCCGACATTACCTCTTTGGACATGGCTATAAATCCATCCACCGAACGGGCAAAATATCCTGAAAGCAAGTTGTCGCCCGGCCGCTTTTCGTGCGGAATAATATTGTCTAGAATTGATATTACTTTAGTTTTCCTGTTTTTACGGGCAATCCGGGCAATTGTTCCCAAACAGGGCGCCATGAAAGGGATCCAGTATTTAACGATCAGAAGATCAGGCTTTAAATACTTGATTCTTTTCCCGATTTTGATCCAATTGAAAGGATTAACCGAATTAACCGATATTTCGATATCAAGGTCGGTTGGCGCCGGCTCATCAGAATACTGGGTTTTTCCGGGAAACAAAAAACCTGGATACTGAAGTGAAAAAGTAATGATTTTTACCCGGTATTCATTTTGTGTGAAAGCTCTGGCCAGACGTTCGTTGTAGGCTGCAAGTCCGCCGCGCAAAGGATGTGCCGACCCGAGGATGACAACGTTTTTTGAAAGATTTTTATCCGACATCATCGCTATTTTGAGGCAAACCCATCATCTTTTCTATCTGGTATTCGTTGCGCCTGTAGGAATTGCGCGAAATCATCTCGGCGACGAAACCTGCAGAAAAAACCTGCACGCCCATTATCATAGCCAGAAGGCCGAAATAGAACAGCGGTCGCTCAGTCATCTTGTAACCCTGCATGAAAAATTTGGCGTAGGCAAGATAGGCTGCAATCATAAATCCGGCAAGGAAAAGCAAAATCCCGATCACCCCAAAAAAGTGCATCGGCCGCTTGCCAAATTTGGAAACAAAAGTGAGGGTAATCAAATCAAGAAACCCTTTGACCATCCTGCTGGCGCCAAATTTCGAACTGCCGTATTTGCGCGGGCTGTGTTGAACAACCTTTTCGGTGATTTTGCCGAAACCCGCCCATTTGGCAATAACCGGCACGTAGCGGTGCATTTCACCATAAATCTCAATATTTTTGATCACCTCGCTGCGATAGGCTTTCAGGCCACAATTGAAATCGTGAAGCTTCAATTTCGAAATTCTGCGAACAGTCCAGTTGAAGAATTTGCTTGGCCAGCGTTTGCCGATAGGATCGTGGCGTTTCTTTTTCCAGCCTGAAACCATATCAAAGCCATCCACTTTAATCATTTTATAAAGCTCCGGAATCTCATCAGGACTATCCTGAAGATCGGCGTCCATCGTAATTACTACATCCCCCTTTGCCACGTGAAAGCCGCGATTTAATGCAGCCGATTTACCATAATTTCTCCTGAATTTTATCCCTTTGATTGATGGGTTTTCTTTTTGAAGGTTCTCAATAATCTGCCAGGATTGGTCAATGCTGCCATCGTCCACAAAAATTATTTCGTAATTCAAACCCGCCTTCTTCACCACACGGTCAATCCAGGCGGTCAGTTCAGGTAGTGATTCCTCTTCGTTGTAGAGTGGTATGACAAGGGATAAATCCATCTTTAAGTGCTATTCGGCAAAAAATGGCTTCTCTTTTTTTACAAAAATGGCGATGATTGCGCTGAGGACTAAACCAGCAAAGATATTTCCTAAAAATCCCCAGATTGCCATCCAGAGCGGGCTCATGAACATTTTAGTCCATTTCATCGCCAGATCAAGCTGCTCATCGGTCATGTCAGGTTGACCTTCGTACATCTTTTCTTCGGCAATTTCCAACATCTTTCCCATTTCATCAGGAGCAATAACAGTGAAGAACAACAATACCCAGACTGATGTTAAAATTCCGGCAATCAGTATGGTAAAAAAACCATTTTTAAAAGCATCCCCATACGAAATAAACCCGTTGTTGTATTTATCTCTCCACTGTTTGATCGAAAGGAAAAGCCCGGCGATCATAATTAAGTAGCTGATCCATTGCAGCTTACTGTCAAAATCTACGCCAAGGAGATACATCAGATACGAGAAAACGATCAATACTGCGCCAAGCATGAGTCCGTGGTTGATGGCCACTTTAAATGATGAAGTTTTAGTTTCTTCCATGATTGAAAATTTTTGGTTAGCGAGAGCAAAAGTACACACGAAAGGCCGAAGCGGGGCAAAAAAATTAAAAAAAAGTCAGTTAAAGCAGGAAAAGCGTATTTTTGCAGCGGGTAAGTCCTGTACGACCAGCTCCTGCTGAATTCCCCCAGGGTCGGAAGACAGCAAGGGTAGGCGGTTGTAGCGGTGCGATACAGGTAGCTTACCCATTTTTTATTTGTCCAAACGAATCCTAACCCCATTATCCCCCCAAATTAATAATGATTTTTTGAATTATTGGATAGCTCCGGGCTTCAGTCCGGTGTATTTGAAAATGAATTGGATTTTTAAATCTATATCTCTGAGCTTCAGCCCGGAGGATTTTGAAAATGAATTGGATTTTTAATCCATTACTCCCGGCTTTAGCCCGGAGATTTGAAGATGAATAGGATAATTAAATCAATAGCTCCGGGCTTCAGCCCAGATTAGCTAGCGATTTAATTGGGATGTGCCAACACTAAGGTTACATTGATCAACTGGTCGTAGCGGCTGCCAAGTGGCCGGTAATAGACATAAAAGGTGTATTCATTGTTGGTTTCGTAGAAGTTGCCTTCGATAAACGAAATGTCGCCAACCTGCGCATTATTGGGCAAAAAGATGTACTGGTAATTGTAGAATCCCTGTTTTAGCAGGATTGAAGCTTCAAATCCCCTTCGTTCATGATTGTAAGTAAGCTCGTTTTCGCGCAAAAACTGCCAGTAGGTAAGCCCGCCCATTAGGTACAATTTCCCGTCGGTAAGTGGGCTGGGGTAGGAGAGGAAAAAGTTAACCATCGAATACTCCGACTCGGTATCGCTGTTGGGATAATCTTCGGTTTTAATGAGAAAGCGACCGTTCATGCTCTCCTGGATCCGGGTGTAAAGGTATTTCTTTCTTACTTCGTCATCATGCAAAAACACCTGGTATCCTTGCCCGGGATCATATTCGATAGCTCTGACCCGCATCGAGTTGTATTTCAGGCTCTTCAGGTCGAAATAGCGAAAGTCGTTACCTGCATCAAAAACATAAGATCCGATATCATTGAAAAGCAACTGTCCGTTGCGTAACTCCCAGGGTTTCAGGTTAGTAATAGCGTTGTCCCAGCGCCCGTTTTGCCGAATGGTTACCTTGATTTCCTTTTGAGGGTCGGTTATAAAGATATCTGTTAAGTTGACCGCAAATTTTAGTTCATGCCTGAAATCGCGTTCGCTGACCATATTGGATCTTTTCACCGTGGCAAGTACATTAGATTTATTGTCCATCACAAAAAACCTGCGCGTGAATGATGGCTTGTCCGGCTGCCCTGCCGGGTATACCTTAACAATGTAATTTCCGGAGAGTTTTATTTGGATTACATCATTCGGAATAATCTGCCGGTAATGAACATAATCCTGCATGGTGTTTACCGAATAATCGAAAGTCTGAATAAAATCGTTGGTGAAGGTTTCGAGGTATTCGTTAGGCTGCAGATCGGAATTGTTCCAATCAGCATCACAATGGATTAATGTGTACTCATATTTTGTGTAATCCTCCGAAAGATCGTCGAACGACAGCATCAGTCTCTCATCAGAATGGAGGGCGATAATCGGCGCCGACATCTCGAATCCCATTTTATAGATCAGCACCGATCGGATGTTGGGCTGATAGATAAAATCCTGATTTCGAAGAAAATCCTTTTCAAAAAAACCCGACTGCGACCATAAAAATGACGAGGTTAACAAATACAGAAGAATTTGGATGATTCGATTCATTGTGATTTTTATTGAAAGTAAATCGCCTTCAAAAGTAAAATTTATAATGTGATCGTGATTTTACCAACAGCACAAACTTTTAGATTTAAACTTTGTTAATGGGTTCACAATTTTGTTCTTTTAAGGTATTGGTCTTCAAAAAATGAGCCAAAATCCATCGTGTTACAAAATTGCTAATTTTCAATGTTTTGTGGGCAAATAAAGCTGCTGAATCCGGAGTGCTGAGTAATTAAATTCTAATGTTTCGCACAAGGATTAACTCATTCGATGCGAAATGGTTGGTTATTTGAGTTTGTTATTAATATATTGTTTTTCAATTAGATACGATTT
>Ga0209835_1000334_pt1 | contig 32103 bp, 25 predicted proteins | sample LakKivwa52mmetaG_FD_184138 | JGI IMG/M metagenome (GOLD analysis project Ga0209835, IMG submission 184138) | Anoxic lake water microbial communities from Lake Kivu, Rwanda to study Microbial Dark Matter (Phase II) - Lake Kivu water 52m metaG... | ecosystem: Environmental > Aquatic > Freshwater >... | reverse complement strand
GTTATATTTCATCATGTCGCAAGCAAGGTTATTCTGTCTATCATTCTTTGAAAATGGCAATGCATGGCAATCCTATCAAATTAGTCCCTGTTTGTACAAGAATTTAGCTGAACAGTAACAATTTTAGTGCAAAAGTACAGATTTCATGAAAAAGGGATTTAAAAAAAAATCAGTCTGGAATTACCAGTGTATAAACAATTTTTTTGAATTTTCTGATCCCTTAAATATGTATTGTTTGAAACAGATTAGTTCTGCTATTCCTGAATAATAATTTGTTTTGTTACTGAATTATTATAGGATGACAATTTGAATAAATAAACACCCGAACCAAAATCTGAAGTTGAAAAGGTATAGTTACATCCTCCATCCGACATTGTATGCAATTCAATTGTATTTATTCTCTTACCCATCATGTCAAAAATTTCTAAAGTCAAATATTGTGGTGCATTTGATTTCACCTGAATTGTGGCAAAGGAATTAACAGGATTGGGGTAAACAATGAAAGACAAAGGATTGTTTAAAAAAGCAATGCTTTCTGCAGAAGTGGATGAACCCAATTGAGCTTTGTTGGTGTTTAATATTTCTCCACGGAGATTATCTGAGACATACTTTGATACAAAAGCTATAATTTCCATTTGTGAAACATCCCAATTATCAGGAATTGTATAAATATATGTTTTACTAAATGTTTCTCCTGCAAGCACTGAAGAAGGAATAATACCAATCGTACCCAAGGGATTGTCTTTACCTGCCAGATTGTACCTAACAACATGTCGGTGAATAAAGCCGGGAATCTTTCCTGGGAATGTCCCCCAGTATGGATGATTTGTAATATCCCCTGCCATGTAATTTGCCTGATCGAAGTTGGACCCTCCGCTAATGCTGTCTTCAATAAGTATTGCATTAATTCGAAGGTCGCCACTACATGCAGCCTCAAATTTTGATTCAACAGTTACTGTTAATGATCTGGTACTACTGTTATAAGTGCTATTTATATTAACCGCTACCGGACTTGGCTGAAGCAATCTTTTTTGTACTTTATCTATAAATGGATTACCTGTCATATAAGTTGAGTTTGGAATCGACATTGTTGGTCTGAATTCTCCATATTCTGAGTAGGTCATTCTATCAACCATCCCTGAAGGATATCCACCAGGATAAAAGCTTGGAATTGAAGCTGAATAATCACATTTCATTGTGTCGTTTCCCACATGCAAGGCATAACCTATTGCATCCGGATGGTTTTTCATGGTATATTCCATTGCATAAATTCCTTTTGGGCAATGGCCGCACCAAGTTCCAGTATATTCTTCGATAAGCACCTTCTTTTTAGGAGGATTAAGCATGTAAGAAACTTTAGTATTGATGGTATCATTTATTTGATTCTTGTCAAGATTGCTTCCATTTACATTGCTGCACCATATTTTAATGTTGTACATGGATGATATTGGTGCTTTCCACAATGCTGATGTATAATGATAACTCTCACCAGTAAGTAAATTAATGCCACTTATCAAGGTGTCTTTTGCAGTCCCATTATTTACTGAGTAGCTGATTTTTATTGAGTTTATTGGTGCTCCGTAATTTGTTAAAATCCCTTTAATATGGACTCCTTTTGTGCCTCCTGCTACCAGTTCTCCCATATTTATTTTAGTCATACCGGCATCATAATAGGAACCTGATGGCATTAGTGCATAATATACATTATCAGAACTTGTAAAAACTTGTGATGTGCCTGATTTAGAATTTAATATGTAGGAGTGGATATTTGGAGAACCGCTAATTGACCTGGCAGTAGTTGAGTTTATCTGAACTCCAAGTGTCAATCTGACATTAAGAGAATCAGGTTTAAATCCACCTGTTGCTGTTGTATAAGAAAAGGTGCTTTGATCAACTAAATAGATATAATTAGTGTTTTCTTCAAGCACTATTGCCCAGTTAGTAATTTTTGCCTTTGTTGTGTCCGATTCATTAATAGAAAATCCAGTGAACGAAATCCACATCTGACGATACTGTAAGCTTGTATTTGTAAAAGTTTTTGTCCTGATTATTGGATTTCTTGCAGAAGCAGGTAGTCCAATATGGGCGTAATTTTTTGTGCCTTTCAGGCCCCAAATACATACTGAGTTATCAGGTATATCGGCATTTGGAAGTTGGCTGTTGATGAATGAAGGTGCAACACTTGCTGATGTGGAAAAGGTTAGAATACCTGAATTGGAAACTTTTAAAGAGCTAACGGAACTTCCATTAAATTTAAAATCAAACGGGATATTAACTATTGAAGACCAGACAGGATTTGAATTTGACTGGTTATACAGTGTTATCCAACCAGAGCCTGGCATTTGACTTAAAATATCATCTTCTGTGTTCAGTGAATTCGGATTAGAAGCACTGTTGATAAGCGTTGAAGTATTGTATTGTGCCTGAAGGTTATTTAATAAAGCAAACAGACCGATAAGTACAAACGAAAGTTTTAATTTCATAATAAATTATAATGGTTAATTTTGGGACAAAAGTATAAAATATTCTAAATAAATGACATGTCAAGAAATTAAAGGCAGTTATGGTATAATTTAAATTAAGCTTAAAACACTTTCCGGGTAAGTTTAAATTCTCAACAACAAAACCATCTCCCAAAAGTATTTGTTTGTGCTTGGAGTAATAATATCTACCACCCCAAAAACACCATCCCCACACCGCAAATCAGGATTACGCCTCCTGCAATGGCATGCATATATTTTTCAAGTTTTTTCATGGGAAGAAATTCAAAACCCTTGAGGGTTAAAATCACAATGGCAAGCATGGTGGCAAGGGTTGTCAGCGAAAAAATACCTGCAATCTGAATAATACCGGCAATATTTCCTTCGGCAGCAGGCTGCATCATAAAGGGGATGAGCGGTTCGCATGGGCCTAAAACAAAAATCATGAACAATACCCAAAAGGTGAGTTTTTTGCCATGTTCGTGTCTATGTTCCGATTCGTGATGGTGTTCATGTTCGTGAATATGACCATCATCATGAACGTGAAGGTGTTTGTGAGCTTTGTTTTTTCGTGCTTTATAAATTCCCCATAGCATGTAAATCAACCCGAAAGCAAGAAAAAACCAGGCAACTATACCTCCTCTGAGTTCTTCGGTGTGGGTTAATTTGTCTATGGCAATGCCGGTGGCAATACCAACCGCACCCAAAGCTATACTACTGCCTACATGCCCCAGTCCGCAAACTATGGTTACCCAAATGGTTTTAAACATTGACCATTTACGCGCTTTCGACAGAAAAATAAAGGGCAAATAATGGTCGGGTCCCGTTAATGTGTGCAGGAAACCGGTCAGTGCGGCAAATCCGGTCAGAGTTAACAATGTATCATTCATTTTTCAGAATTTGGTTATTAAAGTTTTTATATTCATCGTAGTTTACAATTTTATGCGTGTTTTGCAATGGATATGGCAGCGATTCTACCACCTTTTTGGTAATGTGATGTGAATAAATTATGCCTTTTGCTGTAAACTGACCTTTTTTGATATACCCGCTTATTTTTAAAATAGCTAACAAAATTTTTATAAAGGTTGGAAAATGCTGAGTTTTTGTGAGTTTTAAATCATAAATCATTGATGCAAAATCTCTCCATATATCGCTTGCAGGATCTTTGGGAGCAATTAATGCTTTTCTTTCAGTTCCTTCAAAAAGCTTGATATATGTTTCAATCTCAGGTTTGACAATTTTTGCCTGATTGTAAGTTGAAAAACTAGCTGCTCCAAATCCTACATAATCACCTGTAAGCTCTTGTCTGCTTGTATCATAATAGTCTTCGTCTTTACTGAAGCACCAGATATTTTTTCGTGTGTAAGCATTTAATTTTAACTTCGCCCAAGCTTTTTCAATCAGTTGAAATTGTTCTGCTTCAGGTATATCTGAATCTGCTTTCATATTCCTTAGGACCATATAAGGATAAATGGTAATTTGGGAAGGATTCAGTTTAATCAAGGCTTCAATATCATTCATGAATGATTTATAATCCTGATTTTTCAGTCCAACCATAATATCAGTATTGACAAAGATTTTTTCAGAGATAGCATAACTGATTAATTTCTCAAGCTTTTCAATTTTAATATCTTTCCTCTGATAATTACCATTTACAACTTTTGAAAAGCTCTCAATTCCTATACTGATTTTATTGAATCCCAGGTTTTTTAAACCAATCAGATAATCAGTTGTTAAAAGATCAGGATGAAGTTCAATACCCATATCTTTAACGATTACCTTATTTTTAATTTCCTGAACAATTTTTTGTAACTCATTTATAGATAGTACATTAGGTGTTCCTCCACCAAAGTATAACCATCCTGCATCTTTTGGTAAAATGCTTTCCCTTATATCTTTTAAAAGAGCAGACAGATAGCTGTCTTTAAGTTCGTTTGTAAATAAAACTTTATAAAATGGGCAAAATGTACAAAAATGTTTACATAATGGGATATTAACATAAATCCCAAATGGTGCTTTAACTTTTAATTCTGGAAGGTCTTTAAAAGTATAAAAAGTCTTTTCAAAGGATTTTTTAAGCATTTCTGCACTTTTCTTAATAATAATGCTACTTTTCATAAATTCGTGTTACTCATATTCCAAAAAAATTATTCGGGATTAGTTATGACCAGTTCGCCATGTTTAATTCCCTTGATGGCAATCAGTCGGTCGGCAAGTTCTTTGAGTTGTGATGCTTTGCCTTTCAGGGTAATGGTTTCCAGGCAATTATCATGATTCAGATGCACATGCTGAACAGCTAAAATAATGTCGTGAAAATCGTGCTGAAGTGCTGTGCTTTGATTTTGAAGGTCTCTTTTATGATGGTCGTAAACCAGAACTATTGCTCCGGCTACCTCTTCATCGGCTTCCCATTTTTTATCAACAATCTGTTTCTGTATAAGGTAGCGAATGGCTTGTGAACGATTGGGAAATTTCAGTTCTTTCACCAGATTATCCAGCTTTTTTAACAAATCTTCTTCTAACGAAACTCCAAAACGTTTTACCTGCATCGTGTTATCAATTAAAAATTCGTGCTACAAATATAAAAAGTTTTATTAATGAGAGAATTTTTTTTGCTTTTAAAAAATAAAACTCCAGGCAAGATATCTTACCCGGAGTTTTGTTCTATATTTCTGATCAGATCAGGGTTTTTCGAGTTTTATTCTAACAAAACTTGTCCCGACAACTTTATCTAACCACATTTCATTACTTGTCAGACGTATAATATTGAAGTCGAAAGTTATATTATCATTAATGTAGTAAATGGAAATAACGCCTTTATTTTCTTCAAACGACCATTTTGCCGGGTTATTGTTGGGTATCCCGTTGTATTCCATAGCAAAATCTCCATTGCCTTCAAATTTCCAAATTACATCAGTAGTTGTAGGGGTTCCGTTAAACTCTATTTGTTTCCACGATTTGGTTACTCTTCCTTTTTTTGTGGCCAGTGAAAAAAATGGTCCTTCTTCGTATTTGCCACATGAATTCAGCCATAACAAGGACATGGCTATGAAAGTAATAATTAAGGTATTTTTTAACATAAAATTACTGATTTAAATTTTTTTTTATCCTGCAAGTATAAAATGATTTAAAAAATTCTGAAAATAAAAAAATATCCAGAGCTGTGGATTTTTATTATTTATTTAATTCAAAAACGATAAAAACTGGGAATTGCTGAAAATAATGCATATTTAATAAGTTCAAAAAAAATTTTCATTTCCTTTTGCTTACTTAATTTTGCAGCCGGTAAAAATTCAGATGTTTTCAGTATCCAATATATCAGTTTATTATCCCGGGCAAGAGTTGCTGAGTGCTGTCAGCTTCAATATTAATGCAAAAGACCGTTTAGGATTAGTTGGCCGTAATGGTTCAGGAAAAACAACCTTATTAAATATAATAGCAGGTTTGAAAAAGCCTGATACAGGTTCGGTCAGCATTCCGACTGAAAAAACCTTAGGTTACCTGAAACAGGAGATGGATTTTGAACTTCAACACACTGTTTTTGAAAGGGCTATGACTGCTTTCTCCGAAATCAATCAGCTTGAAGCAGACATCAACAGAATCAATGCTTTGCTAATCAAATTCGATGACCACAACAGCAATGAATATCTCCGCCTTATAAACAGTTTACACGATAAGCACGAACGTTTAAATTACCTTGAAGCTGCCAACAGAGACAGTCATGTTGAGAAAATTTTAAAAGGACTTGGCTTTAAAACAAGCGATTTTAATCGAAAAATTGCTGAACTGAGCGGGGGATGGCAAATGCGTGTCGAACTGACTAAAATTTTGTTACTGAAACCCGATTTGATACTTTTAGACGAACCTACCAATCACCTCGACATTGAATCTATTCTGTGGTTTGAAGATTATTTAAGAAATTACCCGGGGGCTGTAGTGTTAATTTCTCACGACAAACAATTTCTTGATAATATTTGCAACAGGACAATAGAAATTATTAATGGAAAAATTTATGACTACAAACTGAATTATTCCAGATTTCTTGAACTCAGGGAAGAAAGACTCGAAACACAGAAAAATGCAGCTAAAAACCAGCAGAGATTTATCGAACAGCAAGAGCGCTTTATTGAGCGTTTCCGGGCTAAAAATACTAAAGCAAAGCAGGTCAGGTCGAAACTGAAGAAACTGGAAAAAATTGAGAAAATTGAATTTGATGAAGTAGATACTTCTTCCTTGAGTTTCAGGTTTTCGAAAGCTCCCCAGTCAGGAACTATTGTTTTTGAGGGTAAAAATATTTCTAAGTTTTATGATAGTTTGTGCGTTTTTAAGGATATTGACTTTGAAGTTGAACGTGGTGAAAGTATAGCTTTTGTAGGGAAAAACGGGGAAGGAAAAACAACATTTGTCAAGGTTTTGATGAAGCTGTTATCTCATGAAGGTCAGTTAAAGCAAGGTTATAATACCAGTATAGGCTATTATGCTCAGATTCAGGAAAACAGTTTTGATGATGAACTGACTGTTCTGGAAACTATTTCGATGCAGGCCAGTGGTGAGTGGTCGAATATTACACGAATACGCACATTATTGGGTGTTTTTCTGTTTTCAGAAGATGATGTAGATAAAAAAGTTAAGGTCCTTTCGGGGGGTGAAAAATCAAGACTTGCATTAGCACAGCTTTTATTAAAGCCATATAATGTTTTAATTTTGGACGAACCAACCAATCATCTCGATATTCCATCAAAAGAAATTCTTAAAAATGCATTGAAAGAATTTAGCGGAACCATTATTCTTGTATCGCACGACCGTGATTTTTTAAAAGGATTGACTACAAAAACTTATGAATTTACCAACCGTAAAGTAAAAATATATCCCGGTTCAATTGAAGATTTTCTGGCAGTACATCAGGTGGATACTTTTCGGGATTTTGAACTCGGATTATCTCAAAAAGCTGTTAAAACTCAAAAAACAGGACTTGTAAATAGTGAACAGAAAATTAATTATTCGGAAAGGAAGGAAGCAGAAAAAGACCAGCGGAAATTGAAAAATGCCATTTCTAAACTGGAAAGCAAAATTGAACAAATCGATAAATTGTTAAAAGAACTGGAGAAAAAAATGCAGGAAGCTGATTTTTATAAGGATATGGCATTTGCTAAAAGCACAATAGAAGGGTATGAAAAGCTTAAAAATGAAAACAATCTTTTAATGGAAGAATGGGAAAAATTAAGTTTTCAGGAATAAACTACAAAATTCCGACACGTTTTTTCAGCTGTAACAATGCTCTGTAAAGGTCATTTACATTACCGGAAGCAGGTAAATCAAAGTATTTTAATTTTTTAGTTTCGGTAGAGCCAGGCGATTTGAAAGTATATTCAATACAATCACCTGTTTTGCAACTCAGGCGTACCGACTTGCCAACAACACTTACGTTGATATTAACTAAATCGAATTTGTAGGTAGCGCTGCTGTTTTTGTCGAAAAAATTTTCATTGTAAGTGCATTTGGTTTGAAGTGAACTTAAATTGTAGGCATTAGCACTGGTTTTAATGTTTTTATTGATCCATGCCAGGGTTTGTATTTTATCAAAAGATTCAGAAAATTCCTGTGAAAAAGCCATTACAGGAAGTAAAAATACCAATAAAACTGTAAATTTTTTCATAAAATCAAGTATTAAATTTTGGGTAAAATTAATTATTTCTGTTTAATGGATAAATTTTTTCGTAAAATTTCAGAGCATTGAATTAATGAAGTTGAATGATTGCCAGCACAACAATTAATTCTTCACTTTGATAGCAGTTTTTTTCTGATTACTCATCACCCATCACCCATCACTCATCACCGATTACTAAAACAAACCCTTGCACATATAATCCAAAGCCAATAAATTTGTTGCATTAAAAAATATAAATCAAATTAGTGAATATCCAACAACAAACGATAATAAGCATTTGTAAGCGCTTACAAACGGGAGTTGCGTGTATACACTTGTTAAATCCAATCTCACCTAAGCTCAACAGGATTTAACTCCAAAAAAGACGCAATAAAAGCGATACAAAAAGCAAATTACCCCTCCTTAGCTGAAAGGAGGTTATTATAATCCTGAATTACTATACCACTTAACCTCTCTTTTTTTATTCTTAAATTATTATTGCTGATTTATAAATCAGAAATGTCATCTTTTATTATTTTTTATTTCTCTTACAGAGCTGTAAGCCCCCTCTGAGAATTCTAAAATACCCCCAACTGGTCGTAATATATCACTACGCCCAAATATAAAAAGTTTTTTTCGTTCCCCTGTCTTGTCCTCATCTGCGGCAAGCTTGTTTTAATCCTGAGTTGTTAACTCATTAGTGAATATTGATATTCAGCTAATAGTCATTAATATTGGTCAATGCTTAAATAGTGTAATAAAGTTTGAGTTCTGTTGAAGCTTGAAGATAATCTGCCTGAAAGACCTGAAATGAGGTATTCCCTTATTATCCATTTTGTTAAACATTGTAGCTCATTTAATAGAAGATTACGGCTCAATATATTGCATATTTGAGCTTAAAAAAGTATCTTTGCGAGCTTAAAATAAATTTATTTTGGAACCAAGAGAACTTGAAATTATTGATTTTGTTTTAGTGAATCCTCAATGTTCATCGAAAGATATTCATGTTGGAATAAAAATGTCATTAAGTTATGCGACTGTTAAACGCATCCTTTCGAAACTCACAAATGATAATCTTATTGTTACTGAAGGACAGGGAAAAGCTACAAAATACTCGATTTCGTCTGCATTTAAATTACTGCATCCGATAAATTCAGACGAATATTATTCAAAAGAGATTGATGAAAGAATAATAATAGAAACTTTTAATTTTCAACTAATTAATGAAACTTTATCCAAAATAAATCTGTTTACGACTGAAGAACTTAATAGATTAACAGAGCTTCAAAATAAGTATAATAACAATATTTCTCAGTTAAGCAACTTAGCATACATGAAAGAACTTGAAAGATTAGCCATTGATTTGAGTTGGAAATCATCACAAATTGAAGGGAATACTTATACCTTACTTGAAACAGAGCGATTAATTAAAGAGCGAGAAACAGCTTCAGGTAAAACGAAAGAAGAAGCTTCCATGTTGTTAAATCATAAGGATACAATTGATTTTATTATAGCAAATCCTGATTACTTAGAGCCTTTAACCATTTCAAAAATAGAAGATATTCATAGTATTCTGACAAAGGAATTAAATATTGATAAGAATATACGAAAAAGAAGAATTGGGATTTCTGGTACGAATTATAAACCTTTGGATAATGAATTTCAGATTATAGAGGCATTAAAGCAAGCTTGTGATTTGGTCAATAATAAAACTAATGTGTTTGAACGGGCATTGCTGATATTGGTTTTGATTTCATATATCCAACCATTTACTGATGGAAACAAGAGGACAGCAAGAATTGTATGCAATGCAATACTAATGAATAAAAAATATTGCCCCTTGTCATTCAGAACTGTAGATTCGATTGAATATAAAAAAGCAATGTTGTTATTTTATGAACAAAATAATATAAGTAAATTCAAGGAAATATTTATTGAACAGTTTGAATTTGCTGTAAATACTTACTTTTAGTTTACAAAAAAATGCAACATAAGCCATATTGTTTTCAGTGGTATGTCAAGGCTGGTAAGCTGTTTCAATCACAAATAAAATAGGGATGTAATTGCCGCAAAATCGTTCACAATCCTATGTGTTATTTACATCCGACTGTTATAAAATACCCAATTCTTTACCAATGGTATTTATTTTGGAATCGAGCAGGGAATTTACTTTGTTGAAATCGGCTTTTGAGTGGAGATTTTCGCGCACACTCATATAAAACTTAATTTTTGGCTCAGTGCCGCTTGGTCGTGCCGATATTTTCGAACCACCTTCGGTAATAAACTGCAATACATTCGATTTTGGCAAATCAATGGATGTTTCGGTATGGCTGAGCAGCTTATAACATTTTTGTGCCTCATAGTCTTTTATTTCCACTACTTTTTCTCCGGCAAGGCTGAGGGGAGGATTTGTTCGCAGTTGGTTCATCATTTCTGCAATTTCTTCCTGTCCGCTTTTGCCGGGGCAGTGTATGTTAATTAGCCCTTCTTTGTAAAAGCCATATTCCAGGTAAATATCGAGCAGTTTGTCGAACAATGTTTTTCCTTCACTATAAGCCACCAAAGCCATTTCGGCAATAATAACTGCCGATGTAACCGAGTCTTTATCCCGAACAAAATCGCCTATCATATAGCCATAGCTTTCTTCGAGCCCGACTACAAATTTTTCCTTTCCTTCAAGGTTTCTGATAACATCGGCTATCCATTTGAATCCTGTTAGTACATCGTATTGTTTTATACCATAGCTCAACGAAATATCTTTCAGCAATTCGGAAGTAACTATGGTTTTTACTGTCATTTCATTGCCGCTAAACTTTCCGGTGTTTTTCCATTGTTCTAAAATGTATTTAACTATAAGAGCACCGGTTTGATTACCGTTTATCAGCAAATATTTTCCATCATTGTCTTTAATAGCCAGTCCGATACGGTCGGCATCGGGGTCGGTAGCCATCACTATTCCTGCATTATGTTGTTGGGCATATTCAAGCGATTTTTCCATCGCAGCAGCTTCTTCAGGATTCGAAGATCTGGTGGCTGAAAAATTTCCATCCGGAATCATTTGTTCTGCTACTTCAAATGTGTTGGTATAACCTAATTGTTTCAGCAGTTTTGGAATATGAACTCCACCTGTTCCGTGCAAGGGAGTATAAACAATACCTATGTTTTCTTTGCCGTTTAAGCCGGGATTCAATTGTTGTTTTTTGACTTCTGCCATAAAAGCATCATCTATTTCCTGACCGATAGAGTGCCGAAGCGTATCGTTGCCATTTATTTTAACTTCAGAAATATCAGTTATTTTCAAAACCTCATTTATCACATTTTTGTCGTGAGGAGCAACCAGCTGAGCTCCATCATCCCAGTAAACCTTGTAGCCATTGTATTCTTTAGGATTGTGTGAAGCAGTGATTACAATTCCACTCTGACAATTGAGATACCTGACAGCAAATGAAAGTTCAGGTGTAGGGCGAATATTATCAAATACAAAAACATGTATGCCATTGGCAGTAAGCACATTGGCAGTAGTGTTGGCAAACAATAAATTATTGTTACGGTTGTCGAACGCAATAACTACTTTAATATCCTGATTTGGAAAACATTGTAATAAATAGTTGGCAAGACCCTGAGTGGCCATTGCCACAGTATAAACATTCATACGGTTGATGCCCGGAGCCATAATACCCCGCATACCACCTGTCCCGAATTCCAGATTGGTGTAAAAGGCATCAGTAAGTGCTTTCGGGTCGTTTTCAATCCAGTTTCTGATAATTTTTTTAGTTTCTTCATCGTAAGGACCATCAAGCCATTGATTGGCTTTTTGCAAAACCATGTTGTCAATATTGTTCATAAAAACTATTTTTTCAAAAGATTGATACATTTTTCCAGGCTATGACGCCAGTAAGGAATTGTGAGCTGAAAATCGTTTATAATTTTCGATTTATCAAAAAGGCTGTTTGCAGGCCTTACAGCTTTAACAGGATAATCAACTGAAAGAACCGGGCTGATATCACACTTAGTATCTGACAGTTCAAGAATAGCCATTGCAAAATCGTACCAGCTGATAGCACCTTCATTTGAAAAATGATAAAGTTTATTTCCGCTGATTTTATATTGATGAATGATATTTAAAACAGCATATGCCAGATCGGCTGCATAAGTAGGGGTGCCGATTTGGTCAAAAACAACCTGAAGTTGATTGTTTTCACTTGCTTTTTTGATGATTGTTTTTACAAAGTTATTTCCAAAAGCAGAAAATAGCCACGAAGTACGGATGATTAATGAGTTATTACAATTTTTTCGAAGCATATCTTCTCCGAGCAATTTGGTTTTACCATATGCCGATAGTGGGGCAGGGGGATCAGTTTCGATATATGCACCTGTTTTTTTCCCGTCAAAAATGAAATCCGTGGAAAAATGAACCAAAACAATATTGTTTTTTTTACACACCAAAGCAAGGTTTTCGCAAGCCTGAACATTAAGCATATAAGCAATTTCCGATTCATCTTCTGCTTTATCAACAGCAGTATAGGCGGAGCAATTTATTAAAAAATCGAATTGTTTATTGGCTACAAAACCATGCAAAAGTCCGATACGAGTAACATCAAGTTCTTCAATATCAGTAAAAACAAATTCGCTGTCAGGCCATTCATTCGCAAGTTGTCTGAACTCACTTCCTAATTGTCCGTTTGCACCGGTAATTAATATTTTCACAGTAAAATTAAGTTTAAATCAGATTAAAATATTTTTTTTGTGGCCGCTAATTTACAAAATTCCTGCAATTTTTCAATACTTCATCAGTTAATTGTTAATAAATCATTTTAATCATACAATTTCCCTGATATTAATTTTGTGGCAATTTCGTAAAATAATATAAAATGGTGTTTAAAAAGCAGCAAAAAATTAAAATAAGGCTCATTTTTCTGGCTTTATTAAGTTCATTTGCGGGTTATTCGCAACCTACCCTGGTAGATATTGATGCATTAAAAAACTATAATGTGGCACTTGAATTATTCGAAAATCAAATGTATCAATCGGCCAGTGAGCAATTTCGTCAGTATAAATATTCAAGCGAGCATTATTTATTAAAGGCAAAATCTGATTTTCATATTGCATTAGCAGCCATGGAACTCAATTTACCGAATACCGAATCACTGTTTTTGTCCTATATCGAAAAATACCCTGAGCAAAAGTATAATAATTCGATTTATTTTGAGCTTGGTAAGTTTTATTTTTACAAAAAGAAATTTGAGAATTCATTAGAATGGTTGTCAAAACTAACCAATCCCCGTAATTTAAATACCAATGAACAGTATGAATACTATTACATGACCGGTTACTGTTATTTCCGCGATAAAAAATATGATAAGGCTAATACTGCATTTTCACGTATTGATGAAAAAAACAATCCTTACTATGCTTTGGCAAATTATTACAAGGGATACATTTATTATATTCAAGACAAAGCAAATGAAGCACTTACCCGTTTTCTGAAAATTGAAAAAGACGAAAAATTTATAAAAATCATTCCTGCTTACATTACACATATTTACCTGATGCAGAAAAAATATCAGGAAGTAGTTAATTATGGTGAAAAATCGCTTCAGATAGCTAAAATAGAAAAAGTAAATGATATTAAATCGTATATGGCAGAAGCTTATTTCAAGCTTAAAGAATATGAAAAAGCGATGGCTTACTACAAAGATTTGTTCAATTCAGGTTATAAGCTAAGCGAAAGCGATTTTTACAATTACGGATTTGCACTTTACAAAATCAATAATTACAAGCAGGCTATCGAAATGTTTTCGAAAATAACTATTAAAGAAAACGAATTAGGTCAGAATATTTCCTTTCTGATGGGTACCTCATATCTGCTGACAGAAGATAAAATGAAGGCACGCACCAGTTTCTTGTTTGCGTCTCGCCTCGACTTCGATAAATCAATAAAGGAAATATCAGCATTGAATTATGCCAAATTGTGTTATGAACTGGGTTTTGATAAAGAAGCTATTACTGCACTTGAAAAATTTATTACTGAATTTTCGAAAGGCAACTATCTCGATGATGCACAGTCGGTTTTAAGCCAGATTTTGCAAAATACCGGTAATTACAAAGAAGCTATCGCTGTCATAGAAAGATTAAAAAACAGAAATGATGCTGTCGAATTGGCTTATCAGAAACTGACTTACTATTACGGAATTGAGTTTTTTCAAAATAAAAATTACAGTCAGGCAAGAGAATACTTCATTAAATCAATAAAAAGTAATTTTGATCGTAAATTTACTGCACTTGCCTATTTCTGGTTAGGAGAATCGTATTATAAACTCAATGAAATTGACAAAGCACAAGTTGAATACAAAAACTTTCTTTATGTCAGCGAAGCGAAAAAAACACCTTATTACGCTACAGGATTCTACAATTTGGGATATACTCAACTAAAACTTGAAAACTTTGCCGAAGCCAAAGCAAGTTTCAGTAAATATATTTCTTTAGAAGAAAACACTCGTTCGGTCAGGTACAATGATGCCGGTTTGCGACTGGCCGATTGTTATTTTGCTCTGAAAGATTACGATAATGCCATTCAGTATTTCAACAATATTATCAATGCAAATGCACAAAACACCGATTATGCACTTTTTCAGAAGGCCATTATTTTAGGTTTACAAGGTAATGATACTGAAAAGGCTAATGTTTTAAGGACATTAACAACACGATATACAGGTTCACCCTACATGGATGATGGTTTATTTGAAATTGCCAATATGCATTTTATGGCTGGTGAATATACCTTAGCACAAACAAAATTTAATTACCTGATACAGGAATTTCCGAAAAGTCCTTATTTCCTTGCAGCAAAGTTAAAAGTTGGTTTGGCTTACTACAATATGGACAAACCCGATCAGGCATTAGTACATTTCAATGAGATTATTACAAAATATCCATACTCCATTGAAGCCCGTGAAGCATTCAAAGCAGCCAAAGAAATTTATATTGACATGGGTAAGGCAGATGAAATTATTAAACTGAACCCCGGATTGACCAAATCATCACAAGATTCAGTCATGTATTATTCAGCTTTTAGCTTTGTAAAAAAGAATAATTACAATGAAGCCATAAAAAACCTGGAAAAATACTTACAAAGTTTTCCGAACGGTTATTTTGTTGTCAATGCACATTACTATCTGGCTACCAGTGCATTATACCTGAACAGACGTGAGCTCGCACTTGAACATTTTGATGAAGTAATACAGCGTAGCCCAAATGAATTTGTAGAAAAATCCTTAAAAAATGCTGCTGAATTATACTTCCAAACCCTCAGTTATGAAAAAGCTTTACAGGCTTATACTCAACTGGAAGAAATTGCATTTTCGCAGGAGAATATCTTAATTTCGGTAATGGGGCAATTGAGATGCAGATTTAAATTAGGAGAGTATGCACAAACCATTATTGTAGCAGATAAAATATTGAATTTGTCAGGAGCAAACCGCGACAACAAAACAGAAGCCTATTTTTATTCAGGCAAATCACAGCTTGAACTACAGAAATATGAATTGGCGCTCACTGCATTCAAACAAGTAACTGATGCCAATACCGGTAATTTTGGAGCAGAAGCCAAATACCTGATTGCATATATACATTTTATCAGAGAAAACTATGATGTTGCCATTGATCACATTCTCGAACTGAAAGATAAATATGCCAATAATGATTACTATGTTGCAAAAGGCTTTATTTTATTAGCAGATGTTATGGTAAAAACAGGAGACCTTTTTCAGGCTAAAGCAACATTACAAAGTATTATCGACAACTATCAGGGCGATGAACTTAAAAAAGTTGCAGAACAAAAACTCAAGGAAATAAATGAACTTGAATTGAAAAATGATAAAAAACAACCCGAATTTGAAGATCGTGATTAAAAATAGATTTAACATGAAAAAAATGAATATTTTATTTACTGCCATTTTATTCCTGGCAGTATTTAATTCAGCCTATTCACAAATTGATAAAACATTCAGTGAATCGGTTGATATAGTCAGAGCTTATTTGCCTAAAATTACTGATGCGGTTAAAATGGATATTGTACCTGTTGGTGAAAAAATGGAGTCCCAAAAACCAAACATAACCTATACCGCAAAATCCAAGCTTATTCAACTCGAAACCACTAATAACAATAAGCTGTCATCATTAAGTTTTATCAAATCGCCACGTAAAGATTTCGACCATTTTTACTTAAAAGCAGGTTTTGGTAATTACAATAACCTTTTGATTGATGCTCATTACAACACTACCTTGCTTGCCGACAGAGCACTTACTTTGCGGGTTTTTAACCACAGCGGTAAATCTACCGTTAAATATAGCAATGCTTCTGAGCAACTGGCTGATATTGCAGGCAGAAAAGATTTTGGTACTAAAACATTATCCGGCAGGCTGAATGTGAACAACAGCAATTATCGTTTTTATGGCTTCAGGATTGCCGACAGTGTAAATTTTGATACAATTGATCCGAAAAATATTAAAAACAACTATCTAAGTACCTCATTTAAACTCTCATTTAATAATGAAAACGAGAAGAAAGAAAAAGTTCATTATTGGGCAAATCTGGGAGTCGTTAACCTTTACGATTATTTTAAATTCAATGAATTTGGAATTACTTTCAGTGGAAAAATTGAACAGTATTTTAATCAAAATCCTATCAGATTCGAAACTCAGATTAATCACTATATTTATTCCTCACCTAACAGTTTAAACTATCACCGCACTTTATTTAATGTTAAAGCAGGTTACATATTTTTACGCGACAGATGGCGTGCCGAAGTGGGATTTAACGCTCCTACCGAATCGGATACTTCGCTGGCTAAAACACACTTTTATCCCAATGTTTTGCTGGAAGCCGCACTTGTAGAAAGCTATTTCAATGTATTTGGCGGAATCAGAGGCGATCTTATTCAAAACAATTATCAATCACTGATTGACGAAAACCCTTTTATTATTTCTAAGTTTGAGTTAAGAAATACCAATAATAAATTCGAAATCTTTGGTGGTATAAAAGGAAATGTTGGCAGTAAATTCAGGTATCTTGCTCAGTTTTCGTATCACAACATCGAAAATTTATTGCTGTTTGTTAATTCTCTCAATGCTGATTCAACTTTTAACCAACGATTTACACCTATTTACGACAGTTCAAATACCAACCTGACACGGATTAAACTCGAAGCAGGTTTTACCCCTATCAACAATATGGACATTTTTGCCACTTTCAGCTACGACAAATACGACCAGAATCCACCCGAAGCTTATGCCTGGCATTTACCATCAGTGCAAACAAAACTTACAGCCAGATATACCCTGCAGGAAAAAATTACTTTCAACCTTGATTATTTCTTTATCGGAAAACGCTTTGCCAAAGACCCCTTTTACCTTACAACACCTATTGATTTACCTGCTATTTCAGATATGAACTTTGGTATTACCTACAAATTTGTCAAAACGTGGTCAATATTTTTCCAGTTTAACAACCTGACTAACAATAAGTACAGCTACTGGAATAATTATGATTTACGTGGGTTTAACTTTTTGGTAGGCGGTAAAGCAATCTTTTAATTAATTTCAGGCTTGTTTATAGGTTCTGTTTAAATAGGCGTTCAGCACTATTATTATTAAGTTTAACTGGCATAGGTTTTGAAAATTTATGTCAATAATTGCTGATGTTGACAAAACTTATCATACTATCATTATTTGGCTTATTTGCTACAAATTTATTTTGTCAAACCAATCAAACATTACCTGCTGAAATTGTTGATGGCGATACATTGGCTATTATTATGTTTGAGGAAGTAGAGATCAGTGCCGAAATGACAGCCGCTATGAAAAGGGAGATGAAACGCAACGAAAAGCTCATCAGAAATGTCAGAATAGTGATGCCTTATGCCCAATTGGCTGCAAAAAAGTTGAAACAGGTTGATGAAATTACAGCCGGTATTAAAGACCCTAAAGCTCAAAAGGCGTATTACAAAGCACAGGAACAGGCTTTAATTGCTGAATATGAAGCAGAACTCGGCAAGTTGACCATTTCGCAAGGCAAACTCTTAATTAAGTTAATTGACCGTGAAACAGGTAAAACTTCCTATAAAATAATATCTGAATACAGAAGCAATGTAACCGCATTGTTCTGGCAAAGTTTTGCCCGTTTGTTTGGATATAATTTAAAACAAGGTTATGACCCTAAAGAGGATGCTGAAATTGAGGCGGTTATTAAGTTATTAGGTTACGAATAAGCCGCTTACTCTATTGCACTGGAAAAATTTCTCAACTATTCAAAGATAAATACATCTTCAATAGTGGTATTAAAAACTTTTGCAATTTCGTAAGCTAATTTCAAGGATGGATTATACTTGTTTTTCTCCAGAAATACGATAGTTTCTCGCCTCACATTCACCATTTTGGCCAGTTCATCCTGAGTCAGGTTAAATTTAACACGGTACTCTTTTATCCGGTTATTCATTTCTGATACCTTTAAATCTGAGAATAATCCATGATAATACAAGTAAAACTCCCATACCAATAACACCCATTCCTATTAATTCTTCAGTATCCAAAACAACTTTGTCTTTAATGTAAAGTAAAAATACCCACCAGTAAAGAGAAAAATAATAGGAAATTGAGGAAGCTTTTTGTAATTGTTTTTTACTCAACTCATCTTCAACAGGTTCGCCTCGCTTTGCACTTCTTAGCCTCTTAATACCGAAAAATACACCAAAGCCTATCAGTAAAACAATAATTAATAGCTGCAGTAGATCTACAGATTTTAAGCTTACTGATGAATTGAATAACCAGAACCCAACGGATATTACCACCAAAAGTGAAACTCCAATAGCTAAAAATCCTTTTTTCATAAAATTTAAGTTAATTATTTCTAACACAAAGTTAGAAATAGATAACAATCGTGCAATTTTTTTTTAAAAAAATGCAAAATATTTTTCTTTTCAAATCAGTATATGAAAAAAGAATTTGATTTATCAATCTGTAATACTAATCAGTAGTATGCTTAGCCTTTCCGCTTCCATACCAATCAACGTTACGGGAAAGATACATCACCAGAGCAAGAATTAAAAATAGGCCAATACTTCCTATCAGTAGTGATAAATCCTGCATTTGAAGAATGATGAAAAAGAAAGCATACAGAATCAGCATGATTCCCGCCATCAGAATAGCCATTGGAACCGATTTAAATACAAATCGGGAATAAAAACCAATTAATGCAATTACTGACACCCCTGATAGTAAATATGAAAGGTTGAAACTCATTTGTTCAGAAAAAGAAAGTAGTAACAGATAAAAAATACTGATAGCAAAACCAATCATGAGATATTGGAAGGGGTGAATTCGCAGGGACTTTATCAGCTCTGTTAAAAACAAAACAAGAAAGGTAAGAATGATAAACATGATATTGTATTTGGCTGAACGTGTAGTTTTCTGATACTCGTCAACAGGTAGCAATAAATCAACACCAAAAGCAGTAGCTGAAACATTGTATTCATTTCCAATCCATTTCTGCGGATAAGAACGGTTTAAATCGAAATATTTCCATTTAGCATAAAAACTGGTATCAGTAACATTTCTGTCAACAGGTAAAAAATTCCCATCAAATTTTGGGTCTGCCCACTTTCCTTTCATAGTGGCTGTAGTTTCTTTGCCTAAAGGATAAAAATGAAGCATTTCGCTGCCATTTAATGTAAATTCAAGATTAAACGGAATCAGGTTGGTATCTTTATTAATTAATTCCAGATTCAATGGGCAACTGACACCATTTGCAAAAATATCTGTTGCTTTTAGGCCAGGTTTAAAATCGGATATCTGATTGTTAAAGTTTATTTTAAGTTTATTTTGAAGCCTTAAATCGGAAATACCAAGAGATATATAGCTATGCGACCAGTCAACCGATAATATGTCATTGCTGAATTCATTGAAATCAGGATACACAAAGCTACCTTTGATTTTCAGATCGGCAGCATAAAGAATAACATCATAAATTGAGCGATGGAGCTTTTCAGGTTTGATGTAACATTCAATATTGAGTTCTTCAGGTAAAAAATGAGCCATACGTGTTACTTCAATCCATTTTCCGTTGCTGTTTAATTCGCGTGTAAGAAAAGGTACAGAAATTACCGGACCGCCTACACTTTGATTCATTCCCCATTTTGCTTCAACTTCCTTGACAGCTTCATCTTTTCTGGTTTTTCTTTCATCAATCAACCTCATAATACGGGTAGAGGGAATAAGTAAAAGCAAGACCAATACAATCACAGTTATTATTTTCAAACCTATTGAGTTCTTTGCCCAATTGTTAATTTTTTCAGGTACCGAAGGTGTTTCCATTTAATTACTTTTAGAATTTAATAATAGTATTAGCATTTCATTTTCAGAAACGATAGTTACTTAACGAAAGGTATAACACTTTATTTTTGCTCCTATAAAATTTTATTTAATCTCGGCATGCATACTGAATTCAGAAAGAATTTATTAGGGTGGTATCATAAAAATAAGCGGAGTTTGCCATGGCGAAGCTCTAATGACCCTTATTTAATATGGCTTTCTGAAATAATATTGCAACAGACAAGGATTGAACAGGGCTTGCCATATTTTCTTCGTTTTCAGGAAAAATATAAAGATGTATATAGCTTGGCTGCTGCCAGCGAAGATGAAGTTTTAAAACTTTGGCAAGGCTTAGGTTATTATTCAAGAGCCAGGAATATGCATCACACAGCCAATATTATTGTTCAAAAATATAAAGGTGAATTTCCTACTACTTATGAGGAACTGATAAAATTAAAAGGAATAGGAAGCTATACTGCTTCATTGATTTGCAGTGTTTGTTTTAATCTCCCATTTGCAGTATTGGATGGTAATGTTTTCAGGCTTATTGCACGCCTGTTTGAGATTGCTGAACCAATAAATCTGGCAGAAAGTAAACAGCTTTTTCAGAAAAAAGCCGATCAGGTTTTGGATGCCACTAAACCCGGAGATTTTAATCAGGCGATGATGGAACTGGGTGCTTTAGTTTGTACTCCTCAAAATCCTGATTGTTTAAATTGTACGGTAAATACTTTTTGTGAGGCAAACAGGAATAAAACCACCGGGAACTTTCCGGTCAGAATACCTAAGGAAAAGGTGAAAAAGCGATATTTAAACTTTTGCCTTATTTTCAATAACAATAAAGTGGTAATTGAAAAAAGAATAAAAAGGGATATCTGGAAATCGCTGTATCAACCGGTCATGATAGAAAAGGCGGAATTGACTCATCTCACTTCAATAGAAGTAAGCAATATCACAGCTTTAAGCCTGAAAAATTTCAGATTTCATTCTGAGATTTCACACTTACTGACACACAGGCAATTAATAATACGATTTTATATTGCTGAAACAGATATGCTTGCCGCAATTAGTGATGGATTTATTTGGATTTCTATAAATGAACTTCCTGATTTTGCTTTTCCAAAACCTATTGAAATATTTATCAGAAACATTTTTCCAGACCTTTTTAAATAAAAGAAAAGATGAATTTTAATGTTATAAGCACAAATAACCTGAAAGTGGCAATTGTTAGTGCCGATGAATCACGATTTAATACTCTTCAGGATGCAATTGACCTGATGGGAAGTTGTTATTTTGAAGGGATTTCTCACATCATCATTCATGAAGAAAGCTTAATGAGCGAGTTTTTTGACCTTAAAAGTGGTATTGCGGGTGAAATTTTACAAAAATTTTCAACATATAATATGAATCTGGCAATTATTGGTGATTTTTCTAAGCACAAAAGCAATAGTCTTCAAAAATTCATTTATGAAAGCAATAAAACCCGCAGAATACTTTTTGTCAGCAAACAATCTGAAGCTATTGAGTTATGGGAAAAACACTATCAGAACTGAAAATAAATAAAAGGCAGTATTTCAGCAGATTTGACCTGATATATGAGAAATACAAATACTACGATGACCATAGCTTTCAGCCAGTAAGGCATTGAGCTGAAATATTTACTGCTTCTGTTTTTCAGATTTTGCGGTAGCCAATGTATAACATAGGCAATAAATATGACCATAAAAACCGCTTTGTAAGAAAGAATAATATCAGGTATTAGTTTCCATCCAAATGCATTAAAAATCTGAAATAATATTTCGCTGACTGTTTGTGTATCAGAAGCTCTGAAAAACAACCATGCAAAATTGACGACATTAAAGGTGATAAAAATTGAAAAAAAGCGTCCGAAGATTTGTTTTTTCGATTTTTTTAGTTTTTTACGTATATTTATTGTCCAGAACCTATGTCCGACAAGCATTACTCCATGAAGTCCTCCCCAAATCAGAAAACGCATATCGGCACCATGCCAAAGCCCTGTGAGTGTAAAAGTTATCATTCCTCCGATGAGGTATATAATAAAATCGCTGCGAAACCACAAATAACTTTCTTTTTTCAATCGTGCTGAAATAGCAAATGCAAGCGGAGTAAATACAAAATCTCTGAACCAGTTGGTGAGTGAAATATGCCATCTTTTCCAGAAATCAGTGATATTTTCTGCCTTATAAGGTGAGTTGAAATTGATGGGCAAATGAAAACCCAAAAGTAAGGCCACACCGATGGCAATATCGGTATATCCTGAAAAATCGCAGTAAATCTGAATTCCGTAAGCATACATGGCAATCAGATTTTCAAATCCGGTGTAGGATAGAGGCATATCCATTACTCTGTCAATAAAATTGAGCGATATATAGTCGGCAATAACAATTTTTTTTGTCAGGCCAGATAAAATAAGCAATAAAGCTCTGTCAAAATCCTCTTTATTTAAGCTGAATGTTTTATGCAACTGAGGTATAAATACAGATGCTTTGGTAATGGGACCTGATACTAGTTGAGGGAAAAAGCTGACATAGAAGGCATAATCAAAGAAATTTGAAACCGCAGGTATTCTTTTTTTACTCAGGTCAATGATGTAGCTCAAACTTTGAAATGTATAGAAGGAGATTCCGACTGGCAAAATGATTTTTGTGGCATCGAAACCAGTTCCAAACAATGAATTTGCTGCAAGACTAAGTACATTTCGTGCTTCAAGGTTGGTGCTGAAAATATCATTAAACAATTGCGTGAAAAAATAAGTGTACTTAAAATAGCCAAGAATACTCAGGTTGACAAAAATGCTCAGCCACATTAATCTTTTCCGCTTGATTTTACTCTCGGTACGTGATATTAAACTTCCATTCAAATAATCAAAAATGGTTGTAAAGAGCAACAGAATAAAGAAAAATCCACTTGCTTTGTAATAAAAATAAACACTTGCCAAAAAAAGAAAAGTGTTCCGTAACCTTAGTTTTTTATTAACTAATGTAAAAATGGTAAAAACAATCAGCAAAAAAATCCAGAAATGCATCCTGGTAAACAATAAGGGTGCGTTTTTGGAATAGAGCAGTATTTCGCTTAGTTTTTCCATGTCCGTTGGCTGTTACGATTTATAAAATTATCATAGGCATTCAGGAAAGCATTAAACAATAAATCGCCTTGAAAGATATAGCCCTTTTTGCTGAGGTGCAACCGGTCTTTATTGGTCATTCCTGATTCATTCCATCTATTAATACTGCCAAGGCCTCCCATCACCTTAAAAAAGTCCCAAACAGCAGCATTATGCTTTTCTGCAAGTTTTAAAATAACAGTTCCTGCTGAAATATTATTTGTGTTTAATACTTTATTGGCCCGATAGCTATCTCCCGGAGTTGTAAGCAAAATGGGAGTTGAAGGACACACCGATCGAATAAGTGTTAGTAATGAATCGTAGTTGTTGTAAAATAATTTTTCTGAATAAGCTTTCGGATAAGCATCGTTTGTGCCCAGCGAGACTATAATCCAGGATGGAGCAATTGCTTTTAACTGAGGGATTAGTAAACTACATTTGAAAAAAGAGCGTGTTTCGGCACCATTAACACCTACAGAACTGTATATGATACCAGGATCATCATTTTCAAACACTATACCTGACAGTATAAAGGGTTTTTGTGTTGTATCGCAACGTACAACATTCATTTCCAGTTGATTAAGGTAGTTATCTAACTTAATCTCGGTATAACCCTGAGCGAAATTATTTTTCTTTTCAATATTACCATTAAAGTTTGCCAGTTGAAAGTCGAAAGCATCGTCATTTATATTGTAAAATATTTTCAGTTTATTAAAGCTGTAGGGATAAAAATCTTTAAGATTGAAATTAATATTGATTTCAGCCGGAAATTGATTAGTATAAATGTTGATTCCTGCTATTCCTAACTCGCAGTTTTCGGTTTGACTGACATTTCTGCATCTTTCCCATTCAACATTTGAGCTGGATTTATAATCAGGGGGATTATTTGTTTTGGCTAAATGATATGGAAATATAAAGCCACGCGAAGAAATTCCTCCGTTTATAAGATTCTGCATGCGTTTACGCATTTCACCGGGGAAAAAATCTGCCTGAACATGTGAGTCTCCCAAATGAAAAATATGAATCTGATTATTTCCCAGCACAGCTAATTCATTGAATTTTGTAAAAAGACTATCGTATTGGCTCAAGCTGTTTCCTTTCCAGATAAAATAATTTGAATTGTAGTTGATAAATTTGTAATAATTAATTCTGTATGGGAAATCCTGTGCTAAAGAAATAAAGCCAACTGCAATAAAGCCTGTTAAGAATAATATTTTATTGATTTTTCCCATTCTTAATGTTGTTCGAGTCGGTTTTTATAGTTTTCTTCCTTCCTTGTTCATAATCGGTGTATTCAGCAATGAGTGCATTGACAAACATTTGGCTGATATAACGTGCCCCTTCAGCATTAAAATGAGTAAAATCTGTAACAGCAAGGGGAGGATTTGCATATACCCAACTGGGCATGCTGTTTTCGCCTCCCATGGCTTCATAAATGTCCCAAAATGCACATTTTGCCCTGAATGCAGCATTTTTTTGTGCATCACGTATTTTTTTTATGTTAGGTAAACTTTCATAGGCTCCGGTAGCTTCATTTTTGCGTGCCATATCTGAAATGCCAATCACAATGATGTTCAACTCAGGCGAGTGATTTTTTAATGCCATCAGGTTATTGTACAGCCAATCTTCATAAAACTTATAATTTTCAACCACATTAGGTGCTACATTGACTCCAAATTGAAGAATTAGCAGCTTGACATTCATCAGACGGATGTATTCTTCCAGCATTTTTAAGTCAGTTTTTACAAAATCTACTCCCGAGCTTCCTCTCATCGGGATATTGTCAACATTGATTCCCTCCCCGTTGTCGAATGATATCCCGTATAAGTTCGGGCTGTCGTTTCCTGAGATTTTAAAATTAATTTTTTCGGGAGTTTCGCTCAAATGCCAGGAAATTTGCCTGAAATACTGGTTTTTTAAAATAGTATCAAGGGTAACTTCTTCATTTTCATTCTTTAACAATTCAACAATCGTATTCGATTTATTATAGCCCATAAACATGACTATTCTGTTGAAGTTTGATGTTTTAGAATATGCACTTTTTGATGGAGAAAATTTCACCCATGCCTGATATCTGATGCTATCGGAAATAAGACTATCGGGTAAAAATGATGTAAAACGGCTGAAAGAAAGCATAGGCCCGTAGGCTTTTCCAGGCGATTTGATGCTGTTTCCACCAAAAGCAGTATATCGTTTCCAGTTAGGCGACACACTTCTGTTGATAGATTGAGCAGGTACAACATCAGCAATTGTAACCAAACCGGGACCACCTCCACCAAAACGGCTCTGAAGATTATATCGTATGGTAGAACTCATTCTATCGCCTTCAATTTGCGAATCGCCAAAATGCATGATTCTTAACGCTTGATTTTTGTCTTGCGATATTTGAAATAAACTCTCCAAAAAGTTGTAAATAGTACTTCTGTCGTTATCCGGAAACTGTAAGCGATGTAATTTAGCCCTCATCTCAGCACTCAGATTGGTATCAACTCCCGGTGGGTAAAGCGATAATTCTGACGAATCGCTAACGGTGTTTTCTCCTTTCAGAATTTTATTAATATCAGCGTAGTGAACATTTTTTTTAAATAAAATTGAAGGTGATGGAAAGCGCAACAAAACCCCATTACTTAGTTCCACACCTTTTTCAGGAAAATAGAGAGACACAGCAAATATCATCATGAAAACCATGAAATAAAAAAACAAGATATTACGTGCCTTCATGAAGAGCTTGAATTGAATTTACTTTTTAGGAATTTTTAATTTCTGACCCGGTTTAATATTTCGTGAGTCAGGTAATTTATTCAAGCGAATAATATCATCACTGCTTACTCCATCATACTTTTTGGCTATTGACCAAATGGTTTCACCCGACTTTACGGTATGATAAAAATAACCCTCTGAACTATTTGATTTAGTATTACTTGTTGATGAGCCTTTGAGTTTTTGCTTTTCGTCAAAACTCATATTATTGATACTTTTATAATAGCTTGATTTGCTTTTAGGTACGTAAATAGTCAGCTTTTGACCAGGTTGAATTAAATTACTCCTTAATTTGTTCCACGACCGTAACGAAGAAATACCAACATCAAACCAATTGGCTATATAGCCTAAATTATCACCTTTTTTTACTGTATATGTAACAGCTACAGTATTTTCCGGTGATTTTGGCTCAGGATTGGGTTCTTTAACTACCTGAACTACTTTGGGTTGCTCTATAATAATAATATTGGTATCGTTGCTATCCAAAGGACGTTTGTTGTAAATACTGTCTTCAAGTTCTATAAACTTTGTTGCATAGTTGGCAGGTAATCTGAAAGGATAATTTTTGCTTTTAGCAGGAATAATATCAGTTTTATACTGAGGATTCAAATATCTAAGCTGTTCGACCGGTAAGGCAATTAAATCACTGATACGGGAAATACTTGCTTCGTTTTCAACCATAACAGTATCGGTTATCAGGGGTAAATCAATTTCTTTTTTAGCCAGATTGTGTTCCTGATAATAATTCATCAGATAAGTTACTGCAATAAAAGACGGAACATAGCCACGTGTTTCTTTAGGAAGATAATTATACAGATCCCAAAAAGTATTTTTACCATTTGAGCGTCTGATGGCTTTGTTTACATTGCCCGGTCCACAATTATATGCTGCAATTGCCAGCGACCAATCGCCATAAAGAGAGTATAATTCACTTAAAAACTCGGCTGCTGCATATGTTGCTTTTAATGGATCGCGTCTTTCATCAACAAAACTATTGATTTCTAAACCGTAAATTTTTGCAGTGGTGTACATAAACTGCCAAACACCTGTTGCTCCTGCACGACTTACGGCATTTGGGTTGAGTGCCGATTCAACTATTGAAAGATAAATAAGTTCCTGAGGCAAACCATATAAATCAAAAACTTCCTCAAACATTGGAAGGTAATAATCGGTAAGCCCTAACATAGCTTCCACAAATTTTCTTTTTCTGACCGTATAAACATCAATATATGCTCTGACAACAGAGTTGAATTGAAGTGGAATAATGGTACTTAGCCTTGATAAACGATATGCAATTACCGAATCACTTTCAAGTGGAGTATTATCAGATGTCTTTTGATTATTTGACGGTTGAATTTTTAATGCCTGCTTTACATAATACATATTGGCAAGGCTATCAAGATTAATTAAAAACTCTGTACTGATATCGTTAGTGCTGTATTTGTTGGTATCATTTTCCTGTGAAACCAAATTCCCCGAAAAAATCAGCAATATTATAGTAGAAAATAATAATTTAAGATGCATGAGTAAAAAAAAATTTCGTGCAAAGTAAACGAAAAAAGAAGCAATAAGATTTTACATTGATAAAATTATTTCCTGAGGTGTGTTTTAGTATTTTTTAATAAAACCTTTAAAAAACCTGTTTTTTGTTTCCCTTTGAGTGTTGGGTATTTCTTCACCTATTACTTTTACATCTTCAACAGACATAAAGGCATCAGGATTGAATTTTTTTATAATTTCTGAAACACTTTTTAAATCCTGTCTTTTGATAACTGAAAAAATCATTTTTACTTTCCCGCTTGTTGATTCTGTATCAACTGCTGTAACATTGTAATCATTGTCTTTCAGGTAATTAACCAATTCTATTGAGTCGGTTCTGGGTATAACCCTGATAATTACATTACCCAATGAAAGTTTTTCTTCTATCAGCAAGCCAAGATAATTTCCAAGGGCAAAACCCAGTCCGTATGCTAAATAGCACAATATATTGTCGAGATGCTGCATAATTTGACTGATTACCAGCAGCCAGATAATCACTTCAAAGAATCCAAGTATTGGTGCCAGCTTTTTTTGTCCTTTTGCCAGAAAGACTAATCGTAATGTCCCTATGGTTTGGTCAAAAATTCGTGCGATGATTATTAATTAATAGGGGCAGGATTACCCAACTAAAAATTACCGATTCGGTTTGAAAAAATGCAATACTATCCATTTTTTTTAAATTTGCTGCCCGCTGTGCTATTTCTGTGCCGAAGGCATAGTCATGAATTTATTCTTTTGCTAAACTCGTTTACACATTGATTTAAACGGACAATAGCTGCATATTTTTGTATTCTGACATTGTGAAAAAGACAATTCAGTGTTGAAAATCTCGGAAACAAGGTTTCTCAGATTTTGCATGAACTCATCTCTGATTACTCCAAATGATGACAGTTCAACAGTTTTGTTTTCTTCATTTTTGTATAAAAGTGATGCGTTATAACTTGATTTAGCCATTTTGCCAACCACATATAGCTGAGGTAAAATGTTAAACTGGCTATTATTATGCTCAGAAAACAATAATGAATAGAATAAAAGCTGAAATGCTGCTTTATTCCTGTTCTCATTTTCTTTTAAAAACAAATTTTCTATTGAGCTGAATTGAGTATCTTCAATGCCTGTTTTATAGTCAATTATTCGGATGTTATTGTTTCTGATGTCAATCCTGTCGATATAACCACTGACAATAACGTGTTTATTTTCATTGTCGAGCGGTAAACTGATGTTGTAATCCTTTTTTTCAAGAGATAAAATATTGAAAGAAGCATTTTTCTTGTCATACTCAAGAACCAGTTTTACATACTTTTTAATGACTTTCTGTAAAATCAGGTTTATACCGGAAAGATCTTCATTTTTTCTGTTTTTAAAAAACACCTCAGTGATAGCTGTTTGAACAGCAGTATCATAATTCTTTTCTAATTGAGCAATGATTTCGCTGCTGATGATTTCATTTTCGGGCACACTGAGATAAAGAATTTGAAGACTTCGATGAACAATGTTTCCGAGCATCACTGCATCAATTTCCTCTTTTGTGTCATCTGGTTCCCTGATGTTAAATACATATTGTAAACAAAACCGCAGACTGCAATCCAGATAAGTGAGCAATGCTGACGGAGAAAGAAATTTATTGTTTTCAGGATTGCTATATCTAAACAGTAAATCTTTAACAATGCCTTCCTTAGTAATATCTATATCGTTTTTCCTTCCTGTTGTTACAGGGAATGAAAAAATGTTTTCCTGTATTTTGACATTAAGGTCATATATCAATTGCAATAAATAACGACTTTTTTCGCCACCACCAATTGCATCAGGTTCAGCATTATATAGGAAATGGATGTTTTCGGCCCTATTAATTAAACGGTAAAAATAATAAGCAAAAACCTGGTCGTGATGTTCCGGGGTTGACAATCCGAATGCTTTTCTGACCTGGTACGAAATAAAGGAGGGTTCCTTAGTAATTGCAGGCCAAATTCCTTCATTTAACGATAAAATAATCAGGTTTTTAAAATCAAGGCAGCGGGTTTCTAAAATACCCATGATTTGAATACCGGAAAGCGGCTCACCTGAAAATGGTATCCTGATTTGTTTTAATATCTCATCTATCAGTTTGACAAACAATGTATTATTAATTGAAATTTCTTTGTTTTCAACTGCCGCGGTTATTATATTGAGGTGTTTATAAATCTGAAATAATACTTCATTTTCAACAAAGTTAAGATTTGTTTTTTCTATTGTTGTTTTAATACAAATTGCCAAACAGGCAGATAATGCAAGTGATGAATCAGTATTTATGATGTCTCTGAGTACAGGATGCAGCGATATTAAATCGTCAGTTTGTAACCATACTATATTGCCTTTTGTGATTTTTTGGATTAAATCTGATATTTTTCCTGGCTCTGATTGTCGTATTATTGGTTGATTGAGAAATTTTATTACTGTTTTATGATGTAATTTATCAATATTCTTTTCCAGCTCTTTGCGGATTTGGGCTAAAAATTTAACATAATCGGAAAGGTAAGACATACCAACAGGATAACCCATGGTAATATTTGCATCGGAAAAGTGGGAGGGAAGCGAATGAATTAACGGTATCAGTAGTTTTTCATCTGATAAAACAATTGCAGTGTTTATCCCTGAATCGGCATATAATTCCTGATTTATAATGTTTCCTAAAGCTTTAACCTGCCCTGCCTGCTGATTAGCAGCTGTCAGATAAAATTTCTTTTGTTGAAGTGGTATTTTTGTTTCAACATGAAAATCGTCAGGTGCAGGAAATCTTAATAGGTTTTGACGGATTGGTTTGAAAGGATAAAAATTCTTTTTTTCAATTAAATTTGAATCATAATCCAAGAAAAAATAACAATCAACATTTTTTTTAAGATAGTCGAAAATGGTGCTTTCTGCTTTGGTCAGTAAATTAAAACCGGCAAAAATGATGTGTTGATATTTGGGTTGCCATTGGTTTTGCTTTGCAGATTCAGCGAGTTTGCGGTAATAAAAGCCATCATAAGCTGCTCTGTTTGTCTGCATATAATTGGAAAGACCGGTATATAGCTCAGGTAGTAGTTTCAGAACCGACAAAAAATTATCCTTTTCTTCACTTTTCCGGCTCAGATTGATGTTGCTCCAAAAGGATTTTAAAATTTCAATTTGTTCATCTGTTAAATAATCAAACAGACTGTCAATTTCTTTTATATCCTGAATCAGGCGAAATACATCGGCCGGCTTTGCCAGATTTTTATCAATTTCTGAAAAATCATTAATAATGATACTTGCCCATGGATAAAAACGGTCAATGCTCTCAAGAGTTTGATTGTTATTGTTGAAAATTTCTTCAGCAGTTTTGTACAATTCAAATATCAATTCTGTTTTATCGGCTTTCCGATATCGTGTTTCTTCTGCAAAAAAACTGTCAATATCGGTAATTGCAGGCGACCAGGCAGGTTTATTCAGAAATTTTGAGAGATAATATCTGAAAAATACCCCTGACCTTTTATTGGGAAATACAAATTGTAAATTGTGTAAATCATCAACAAAATGATTCACAGTCCATGATGCAATATTTTCAAGAAAATAATTCAATCAATAAAAAGATAAAACACAAACGTAACAGTAAATTCTTGTTTATGCTAATTTTTTTAAATCATTATTAAACTCAAAATATTGCATCATGAATTCTGATTAAAGAAATCTGCAACAAAAAGAGCTATTTCTTACTCAATAAATCGCGTATTTCTTCCAGCAAAATTTCTTCTTTTGTGGGTGCTGGAGGTGCAGGTGGTGCGGGTGGAGCTTCTGCCTGTTTACGCTGCATACGATTCATTGCTTTAATCATTAAGAAAATAGCAAATGCAATAATTAAAAAATCAATGGTAGTTTGAATAAAATTACCATAATTAAGGCTTACAGCTTCTTTAATTACTGCTCCGGCTTCGTCTAATTGTGCCTGAGCAAGTATTATTTTCAAACCGGTAAAATCCATTCCTCCTATCAAAACACCTATTGGAGGCATTAAAACATCAGTTACAAATGAACTGACAATTTTACCAAATGCAGCACCAATGATAATGCCTACTGCCATGTCAACAACATTTCCTCTAGAAATGAAATCTTTGAACTCTTTTGTAAAACTCATATCACCTTTTTTTAAAGTTTATTTGAAAAAAATACAACAACAAAAATAACAATTT
>Ga0209835_1000333_pt1 | contig 32120 bp, 30 predicted proteins | sample LakKivwa52mmetaG_FD_184138 | JGI IMG/M metagenome (GOLD analysis project Ga0209835, IMG submission 184138) | Anoxic lake water microbial communities from Lake Kivu, Rwanda to study Microbial Dark Matter (Phase II) - Lake Kivu water 52m metaG... | ecosystem: Environmental > Aquatic > Freshwater >... | reverse complement strand
AATGGGAAAGGTGAGGGATTTCAGATAATGCGGTTCAACCCTGATTACTGGGACAGAAATCTGCCGGCTTATGAGATTCAATTCATAACCATTATGTATAACGAACATTCCCTTTTCAATAGCTCTCCGGAAGATCAGAAGAGGGCTGAAGAAGAGTATTTTGCCAATAACAATCGCATCAATTATCACAGGGAGGTAAAAAAACTCTTACCACTTAAAGAGCTGCCTTCCCTGATAAAAAGAGCGAAGTGAAACTGACAGCCAACCATATTGGCGCTTCAATGAATTCCCTTCCTGGCACCCCGGTGATTAAGCCCCGGGGCGGGAGCACAGGCGGTTTTACTTACTCCACATATCATCGGCGCTGTCAACATTGCACAGGTCGGTCAGGAGGCCGGCGATTTTCAGGGTAAGGTCGCGGAAGTATCTCCCCCCTTTCTCAGCGGTGGCAGCCGACGGGTCACCTATTCCGGTATCACCGGTCACCAGGTGCCAGCGGCGTTCTGTCCACGCCCATCCTTCACTGAAAGCCGATATTCGGTTCTTCCGCTCAATACCCTTGCCCCAATCTTCGCGTGGCAGCACCATATCTGGCTTCAGGTAAAGCAACAGGCTTGTCTCCATCTCATCGGCGTGGTCGCCCGGGTTGTCAAAATAGAGACTCCTGTCGAGCGCCTGATACCAGTTTGCGGTGGCAAGCAGCATGCCCGGGAACCGCCCTCCCAATTCCCGCAGAAGGGGTTTGAAGTCGTTGCCGCCGTGACTGTTGAGCACCAGGAGCCTCTTCAGCCCCTGGTGGTCAAGCACGGAGACAATATCATTAAGAATGGCCAGCTGGGTTGATGGATTGATATTCAGGTCGAGATAAATATCGCGCTGCCCGGTGTTTACGCCAAATGGTACAGCCGGCAGCACCACCACCCTGGTCCCCTTCTCCCATGCCAGGCGGGCCGCTTCTGCGGCAATGAGCTCCGATTCAAGAACATCGGCCGAATATGGCAGGTGCAGGTTGTGAGCTTCGGTGGCTCCCCAGGGCAGCACTGCCAGGTCGAAACGGGTCTCTTTAAGTTTGGTCCAGCTGGACTCTGCGAGAATGTATGGTCTCATCCCTGAAAAACTGGATTAACAGCTCATCCAAAATGACGAAAAACTGATCATTGCTGAAGATTATTAAGAATCGAGATGATAGTTTTCTACCTTGTTAACATTGTCCTTCTGCGTTATAAGTGAAACTACAACAAGGACAATCACAGCCAGGGGTATCGAAATAATGCCCGGATTGTCAAGCGGGATTGGTGCCAAAGCTTTGTCAAGTCCATATTTCTCATACATTGTAGGCGATAGCAGAATAATGCCAACCGATGAGACAATACCTGTTACAATTGACCATGCAATACCCTTTGCCGTTGTTTTATCCCAGAAAAGGAGGAACAGGATTGCAGGCAGGTTAGCCGAGGCCGCCACCGCAAATGCAAGACCCACCAGGAAGGAGACATTCATTCCCTTAAACAGAATTCCGAGCAGGATCGCGAATATACCGACTCCGAAGGCTGCCATTTTACCTGCGCGAACCTTCTGGCGGTCATCCATTTTTCTGTTGAGGTATTTGTCGAGGAAATCGTGTGCAATTGCGCCCGACGATGCCACGATAAGACCGGCCACGGTTCCAAGCACAGTAGCGAAAGCAATTGCCGAGATAAGCGAGAATAGTCCCACCCCGAAATATTTGGCGAGAAGCGGGCCTGACATGTTGCTGCTTTCAACGTCGAGAACTCCGTTTATAGCTGCACCAAGGCCCATGTACATTGTAAGGATATAGAAGAATCCGATAGCGGCAATGGCGACAATGGTTGATTTACGGGCAGCACTCTGGCTGGGCACGGTGTAATACCTTATCAGAATATGTGGCAGAGCCGAGGTTCCGAAGAAGAGGGCCAGCATGAGTGAAACGAAATTGAGTTTGGTCCAGAAATTTGCTCCGGCCTTTGCAGAAATCTTGTAAAGCAGTCCCGGCTTTATCATATCGGAGCCAGGGGTTGGTTCCTGATACCATACAGTTGTGCGGGCGGCCTTAATCTCCTTTCTGGTGAACCGCGCAATCTCGGTATTCTCGAGTGTTGACAGGAATTTAAATGGTCCGAGAGGACCGGTCTCTTCCACCTCTTCGCCATCGACAACTATTTTTGTAAGGTGACCGACCTGGTAGAATTTACCGGCTGACTTCGGTTCGCCGTTGTATAGTTTCGTACCATCATCGGCTACAGTAGCCGAAAGCATCTCCTCAAGGAATGTTGAATCGGGTGAGAGCTTGTACCAGTTGACAATTCCGTCGCGCTCAAGGCTTGCAAATGTGAGCCCGCCATCGAGAGTATGTATATCTTTTAGGGTATATGACGGATCGGTGGTCCCGGCCAGATTGCCATCCTCAAAAACCACACCCACACTGACGAACTTATGGTAATTTCCACCGGGTTTCAGGTTAAGTCCGTTGTTGAGAATATAGATTGTCAGAATCGTTGAGAAAATAATGAGCAATGCACCCTTAATGAACTGCACATAGGTGGTTGAGGTCATACCGGCAGTGGCCACAATGAAAATTACTATTGAACCGACAATTACCACACCTATCCAGTGAGGAAGTCCGAGCAGCGGAACCACCAGGTCGCCTGCACCCACCATCTGTGGGATGAGATAGAAGACCGACACAATCAGTGTACTGCCCGAAGCAGCGAGTTTAATTGATTTTGAGTTGAACCGGGCATCGAGGGCATCTGTAAAGGTATATTTGCCTAGTCGTTTAAGCGGTTCCGCCACAATGAAGAGGGCAACAACCCATCCCGCCAGGTAACCTATGGAGTAAAGAAATCCATCATATCCCGAGAAGGCAATCATGCCACATATGCCCAGGAACGATGCAGCCGAAAGATAGTCACCGGCAAAGGCAATACCATTAACACCCCAGTGTATTTTGCCTCCGGCGGCGTAGTAACCCGAAGCCGATTTGGTTTTTCTTGCGAAATAGAAGGACAAGGCCAGAACAAGGGCTACAAATGTTATGAAAATTGCAATTGCCCATATTGAAACGTCGTAAGTCATAGCAGCTACCTCCCCTGTTTATTGTTCATTTTATTCTCCATTCTGGTACAGGCGGCATTGTAGATAAACCCCATAACAACGGCCAGGATTATCAAACCGAAGCCGTACACAATTGCCAGATTCTGCTTTCCAAGCACATGTGCCCCCATCAGATCGGGGTCGTAAAGTCCTATTACTACAAATCCGCTGTAAATTATCAGATAAACGAAAAACAGGATTACTCCCAGTTTTGCTTTTTTGGCTGCTGCATTGTCAGCCCCAAGTTTTGCTGCCGGTCCGTGCATTTTTTTGTTGTTTTTAAATTATTACAGGTTTTATATTATCAGAAATTTAGTATTGCTGACAGAAGAACCCTGAGATTACCAACGTTCTGTGAATCTGTTATCTTACCATAATCGTCGCGGTTAAGGGTGCCGTCGGTACGCCTGGTGGCATATGCCACTGTCGTATATTCAAGTTCAGTGGCAAGGTTGAACTTCCCCTGAATAAAAACGATCCTTGGAGATATTCTCGTTACTGATTTCATATCGGCTCCCCGGGTTGTGACTTCGGTTCCATCAATCCGGTTCGAATAGGCCAGAATGGTCTCCTTCGAGCCAAGATTACGGGCATATCCGGCCCATAATGCGAACTGCACTTTATCTCCTGTTGTCTGGATTTCTGACCATGTGGTATGGTAATTAAGGGTGGAGTATGTAACCCGGTTAGTTGCCGGGTCTGCCAGAGAACTCACCACATATCCTCCCATCATAATCAGGTCGAACAGGTTTTCGCCATAAATTGTCTGTAGCTTCCAGGTGAATTCAGGCATTGTGATTTTGAGATAGGCAGTTGCCGAAAGTCCCTTCACCTTTTCATCAGTAATAAACGACTGCAACAGTAATGTCGTGGTTTGAAAGGGCTGTATGGTTTTGTAGTCTGCGCCGGCACCGGCCAGAAACCCTTTCCCTGTACTACTGTTCATAGTCTCAAACGATATCAGTCCGCTTACGATTGGAGTAGCGCTATTTCGTAACGGAGTTGACCCGCCAGGGCTGGCGAAGTCGCGCTGGGCTGACATCACCCCCGTAACACTTAACTTTCCGGTCTTATAGGTCAGTCTCGCCTGTGGATTCCGGGAAAAGGGCTGGAATGGGGCTCCCGTATTGAAAGAGATCACTCCTGAGAAGCATGCCGGAATAAAGAGGGGATGCCAGAACTGACCTGCTATCAGCTCGGTTTTCTCCCAGTTCAGCTTTGCATATGCGTGTCTCAGCCTGAATCCGTTGGCATCAATAAAGGCGGCATTCTCGTTGCCGAAGAAATCTGCCTCAAGGATCCCTGAAACTTTTGCACCAAAAGCATCCGGTGCAGTAATTCTGCCCGTTAGTCTTGTCTGAATCGACAAAAAGTTGAATGACGGACTGGCATAGATGTCATTCCCGTTTGCATCAGGGGATATATTCCTAGGGAATAGAAGAAAGTGCCCCTCCCTTATCGAAACACCTTCGCGGGTGTCGAGGAAGTAATCGGTTTTCAGGAACCCGGAAAAACTGATACCATATTTGGGCGGTTCACTGAGGGTCTGAGCTGAAGCAAATGCAGCAAAGAAGAGCACCGGCAATGCTGACAATAGTCTGGTAAATTTCATATCATTATATTTAATCTCTCATTATGCACTTTAAAGTCGGTCCGGAGGAAACAGCCTCCTTATGAAGCTCTGTTTCACCGCAGGTAGCCCGAAAATGATGTTCAGGTTATTCCTGGCAGTATGATTATCGGGCCACATTTCAAGAGCCTTTTCATAATAGCTGACAGCCTCCTCTGCTTTTTCCCGGTGCCGGCTGATTATTCCCATATTGGAATAACTCACTGACAACCTTCTGGGTGTCTCCTTCTGAGCATCGAGAAGATCCCTGATCCTTTTTCTGATTATTGCATCAAGGTTCTCCGAGGCCCTTAAAGTTTCATCTCCGCCGAATTCCTCCTCAACAATTCCGCTGATCTGCGCTTCGGTAAGATTACCGAACAGCCCGATCCATACAGAGTAGTAATCTATTCCTGAAAGCAGATGCTCTTCTGCGGCAGAGAGCAGAAACTGCTTTCTTTCATCAATACCTGCCGGCGACAGGGCCAGGGTAAGATATACTGAAGCCAGATTATTCTCTACTACTCCCAATTCATAGGAGCTCATGTAGTGCGGAACCGAAAGATAAATGGTTCTGATGCTGTCGAGTATCGCAACCACCATTTCAGTATTGTTTTCAGAGGCAAACCTGTTGTAACGGCCATACATTATCAGGGCCTCTTTGATACGGGGATCAACGGCATTGTTGACATTGCCGTAGTGGATTTTTGCTATTACAATGCCAATAAAGGTAAGGATGATCATAACCAGGATGACCATCCTTATGCCCTTATTCGCCAATTGTGCAGTCAAAATCAAGAATGTACTTTTTCTATCAGGAACTGTCTTATTTCAACGGGAGTCTCCCTTGTAAGTTTTGATATTATAATATTAGCCAAAATAGCAAGAGGCGCTCCTATCCAGGCAAAATACCAGGCTCCCAGGTAATAGGATACAAAGCCGTACCAGGGCAGGTTCCATCCTGCCTTCGCACCGATGAGATAGGTGAGCGATATCAGAGTTACGATACTGCCTGTAATCAGTCCGGCCTTGGCTCCTGCCCTGTTCGATCCGCTCCACCAGATCCCCAGCAGAAACAATGGGAATATCGTGCACCCTGCCATAGAGAAAGCTATTGCCACAAGCTGGGCAATAAGGGCCAGATCAAACAATGCCAATATTGTAATTATGATTGCCATCATCACAGTACTAACCCTGGCTACCCTTAGCTGAAGGTTCGGAGTTGCCACCGGGTTTATCACTTTGACGTAAATGTCGTGTGCAAAGGCAGAGGAACCAGCCACCAGCAGTCCTGAAACTGTAGAGAAGGCTGCAGAGACCCCTCCGGCCGCCAGCAATCCAACTATAAGTGGATGCACATCCCCAAGTTGCGCAGTATATACTACTATTGCATCCTTTGCCAGTTTCCCTACTTCCGGATTTGCCGAAAGAAGCTTTCCGAAGGCTGAATATGCAGGAGCGCTCCAGTAGAGCAGGCAAATAAAGAACAGGCCCCACACTACAGACCACCTCGCATCACTAACCTTTGGGACAACATAGAATCTCTGGATAACATGAGGCAATCCTGCTGTTCCTATCATCAGCGAGAATGCAATCGCAATCCATTGGAAGAATGTCTGACCTGTTGAAGGATCCCAGGGCATTGCATATTCCGGACTTGGCACAATTGCAAAATGATGGCCCAGTGAATTGAATAGACCCGATTTCTCCGAAATCTGAATCCCCTCAACAATATCCTGCACCACAGAACCATAGCCTATTGGTGGAATAAGCCAGAAGTAATCAAACCTGGCTGTCAGGATGAAAAGTGGAATTATGAACGAAGAAATAATTATAATATACTGTATCTGCATGTTCTTGGTAACACCAAGCATTCCTGAAATGAGGGTGTAGGCCAGAACCACCGACCCCCCAATTAAAACGGCAGGCAGATAATTAATGCCCAGTACCCATTTGAACATCAGTCCTATACCGCCAAACTGACCAACAGCATATGCGATGGAGATTACAATAGCAATAACAGCACCAATGGTTCGCAATGAGCTTGAGTAGTACCTGTCTCCGATGAAGTCGGCAGCAGTATACTTGCCATACCTCCTTATCTGCCCTGCCATCAGGATGAGCAACAAAACATATCCGCCTGTCCAGCCCACAACATATGCCAGTCCGTGATATCCAACGTCATACATCAGTGCCGCCATGCCGAGAAATGAGGCTGCGCTCATCCAGTTTGATGCAATCGCCATACCTGAACCCACACGCGATATTTTACGTCCTGCTGCATAGTAGTCGGTTGTGTCTTTAGCCCTGAATACAATTCCTACAAGAATAAAAAGGGAAAGTATCAGGATCAATATAATAGCCGGTCCGACCTTGAAACCACCCTCCAGTTGGGTTACGTCGCTGGCAGCGTAAAGAGCTGCCGGCAAGAACAATAATAAGAGTAAATATATTCTTTTCATCTTTACGTTTCTCCCTGATTAAAGTCAATACATTATGTAGTCTGTTCTGTGAAATTGAGTCTGGCATGCACCCTGTCAGTCCTGTAACAGTAGAACCAGCATAACCCGATAAAGAAGATGAGGAGGAATACTGCCGTATAGAAGTAGTGAAATGGAAAGCCAAGGAGTATTGTATCGGTAAGAAATGAACGATTGTGAATCATATAAGTACTCAATATTCCGGACACCTTCATCTTGTTTTCAGGGGAAACATGCGCCATGTCATTATCCAGCCCCAAAGGCAGCAGTAGCGCCAGCAGTGACCCATTTTCAAGGCCCAGGGCAGAGCCTGCCTTCAACCCAACCACCTCTTTCGACTTAATGTACCCGTCATCCTTAAGAGAGGTTATCTGATTTCTGAGAAGGTTAAGATGAATAACCTCTTTCTGGAGTTCATTCAATTCATCATCAGGCATTAATTGTGCAACTATCCACCCCAGCGCATCCTTCAATGCTTCGTACTCGCTGTCTTTCAGCGACGACTTGCCCAGTACCTGGACAATCGGCCTCGCTGCAGCCTGGTAGTCAGTAATCTCAGCAGCCCCGGTCTCTATCTTTTCCCATGCGGCTGAAAATGAGATAAGCCCCTCTTCAGGGACAGGTTTTTCAATGATCCTAAGAAGTATCTGGAATCCGAAAATAGCAACTGCCCAAGCTATGAACAGCTTTACGGTCAGGTTCCGGTTAAGCCTTGCACGATGCGTGGTCGGCCTGAAAAAACTGATTCTGTAATCTTCTGTTTCCACCATTTATGGTTTTTAGGTTAGTATTCTTAGGCGTTGCAACCATGGTTGTCAGCGCAGTTATATAGGTCATTTTGTAGTGACATAGATTTGAACAGTCAGCAAATGTATTAAGATTTTTCTCTTACACAATCATCCCTGAAATGCGCTCATGAATTCTGCCGCAAGAAAATCATTGAAGCCGCCGGCACGTGATATTATCTTCCTGAGTATTAGTTGCTCCGTTTCGTTCAGCGACGAGAGAGCAACGTCATTCGTAAATTCCTCTCTGCCTATCGCCTGACCAAGGAGTGATTGCATCCGGTGATACATTAGAAAATTGTGGAAATAGGATAGTTCATCACACGTCTCTTCACTCAGTCCCTTAAGCTCTCTTAATGTTTTTATCCTGTCGGCCGTACTCTTCAGCCTTATCCCCTTATGCAGTGCATATATCCGTGCTATCATGACTAATGGAGCCAGGGCAGCTTTTATGTCTATAAACTGCTCTTTCTTCCTTCCCTGCTCATCGGCACTGATTGTTGTTGATATTGAGGGGTATTTTATTCTGGTTATAGACTGGGCCAGCGAAAAGAAGAAGGTTGTCCGTCCTTTCAGCGATTCAAATACAAAATCTTCAAGGTCAGAAAAAATACTCTTCTCACCATAAAGCAGCCTGAAATCAAAGAATACTGAAAAATTAAGAAGACTGTCGGCCTCGGAATTCATTATCCAGTCATTGAAATAGCCTTTCCACTCTTCAAGGCTGGTGCACCATTGTGTGTTCGAAGCCATATAGCCCCCCTTGCAGCGTACCAGTCCGGTTTCGTGAAGCGAGTTGCAGACCCTGGAACCAAGTTTAGTGAAGTAGTCCTTAGTCTCAACCGGGGTCAAAGTATCGGAGGCGGTGTATATAATTGTATTGTCCTGATCGGAGTTGAAAGTCAGCTCCTCCCTTCCCGAACTGCCGAAAACCACGAAGGAGAAGGGGGAAGGTGGCGGGCCCAGCTCCCTCAGCGCAATTTCAATTATCCTTATCGTTATGGCATCGTTGAACTGTGAAAGTATTCTTGTAAAAGTGGATACATTGCCAATCTCGCTCAATAGAGGTTTTATCATGAACGGAAGTTTCATCCGGCACCTGGTCAGGTCATCAACACTGCTGCTGCTGTTAATGCAGGCATCGATAATAGCCGGTGAATCAAAAAGCCTGCGGGAGATTCTCTCTGAAGTGACAATACCGGTTACCAAACCCTCATTGTTTCTTACCACTAAGTTAGATATCTTGTTGCTGTCAATCAGGGAAGCTGCTTCTGCAAGAGTCGCTTCCTGACCCACTGATATCAAAGGTGCCGACATAACCTCGGCTACCGGCAAATCGACCGACCGGCCTGTTGCCAATACCCTTTTCAGTATGTCCCCTGGTGTAATTATTCCTGCCGGTTTGCCGTTGACAAGGACAAGCACCGGAGAGTGTCCGTTCCGGTTGAGAATATCAATTGCCACCCCAACAGGGGCATCGGCATTGCAGGTATCAAACTGCATGGCAATGTCAGCAACGGTTTGATTGTTAAATAATGCAACATCTGAGACATAGGCGGCAAACCTGTTAATGTCACCCGGTGAATAATCAGCCACCTCTCTGAGCCGCTCCCTTAACTCTTCAACTTCCGAAATAAGCAGCCTGTGTTCACTGATATCCCTGAAAGTAAGCAGCATCCCCATCTTGTCGGCGAACTGAACCGGCAGAACTGTAAGAAGGGCCTCCGACCCGGAGCCATCCCTTCCTGCAACCGTGGTTTCGAAACGTGTTTCACTTTCAATTCCACTGATATCACTTATATTCAGCGAGGGTAAGATATCGCTTAAAGACATCGATTGCAGCTCGTTACCGCTGTACTTCAGCCATTTCTGAACGAATGAGTTGGTATAGGCGATCTGGGAATTGAGCAGCAGAATTATCCCTTCGGTAGATGACTCCAGTAGTGAACGGTATTTTTCCCTCGATTCTTTCAGCATTCCTTCCACGGCTCTCCTCCTGTTCTCAATCTCGAGACTCTGATAGGTTATGAAGAAGATGATAAGTGTAATTGTAAGGGTAATTCCCAGCAATATCAGAAGAATCCTGTTTCTCAGCGCCGATATCTCCTTGTGCACATCGTCAATATAGATTCCGGTACTGACAACCCATTTCCATGGTGTGAAAAGCTTTACAAAACTAAGCTTCGGCGCAATTTGCGCCGTATCATCCCTCAGTTGCCATTTATAGTTAATAAATCCTTCGCCTTCCCTCTTTGCAATATTCACTGCTTCACTGAACAGCTTAACGCCGTCAGGATCTGTAAAGTTGCTGAGACTCTGACCCATCAGCTCATGTACATATGGATGCATTATCATCTTCGGAGCAAGGTCGGTTATCCAGAAATAATCCTTCTCTTCCGTACCATACCTGAGTGCCTCAATCTCCTCAATGGCAGCTGCCTGGGCCTCATCAATCTCCAAATGCCCCTTTTCAAAATCCCTGTTGTATTTGTCGAGAATACTCCAGGCTATACTGGTAAGCTCACGGAGCATTTTCTTCTTTTGCTCCATCGCGTTCCTTTCAAATGTGGGAACCACATATGCGAACAGCGATATGACAAACAGAAATATCGCAAGCATCGCCGGAAGCAGTATTTTCCTGAAAAAACCCGCCCTGATTATTCTTTTCATAGTACCACCTGCCTGTTGGCATTTAAAGATAGTGCATTTATACTGAAATCATCACTGTCGAATACCGCAAAGCCATTTACCTGGCTATTGTCTGCGAGAGCAGGTATGGTGACGCAACACCGGAGGCTTCTTAGCCTCCTGCGCCCATATGGGAGGTACCTGAATCCCTTGAAAAGCCGGGGGAGAAACGATTCCTGAAGATCATAACTGACCCCAAGACCCTCAATATGCATATGACCGCATACAGAAAGAACACATCCGCTCTTCTCCATGAACCCGAAGTGGGCAGAATGCGCTCTTTCACTGCCATTTTTTTCAGATACGTACCCGGTAAAATTCGGAAAAAGAGAATGTGAAAAGAGAATTCTCCTCTCCCCTGCTTCCAGCACTGCAAATTCGGGAAGCGAATTCATAAACTCAAGTTCGGTATCATTCAGTGAAACCGGACAGTCATCGGAATAGTTCCAGACCTTTCCGCCTGAAATCGCGGACTTCATTCCGGGAGGCATCTCATACCAGTCATGAGGGAACCGGAAACCATCAGCATACTCAGGCAGCTTACGCAAATGGAAAATATCGTGATTGCCCGCGACCACCAGCGAACAGTTACTCCTGATAAGCGATATACACTCACTTACATTACGCGATTTCTCATAACTCCCCCTCAGATAGGGATACCCGAGTATGTCGCCAAGGCATATCACCTGGTCACACTTTTCAAGTTCAATCATCTTCAGGGCCTTCCTAAGGCTCACAATATCCTCGTGAATGTCGGTAAGTATAGCTACCCTCATGGTTAAGCTGCAACGTTTAACAGGTTTGAGGGGGAAAGGTAGGAAAAAGTGAGCTAAAGTGAAATGAAGTGAGCCAAAGTGAACCAAAGTAATCTAAATTGAGCTGAATTGACAGTGGTTGGGAGTTGATAATTTTTACTACCTTTGCACCCGCAAAAGAATTCCGCATGCACAAATTAGTGACCGGCACTCTCGAAGCTTATTATTAACGGGTTGACCTGTCATTGTACGGTGATTGTAAATACGGGGAGGCTCATAAAAATGAATTTACTATGTTATTCAGTCAGATGGAGCTCTCCCCGGAACTCCTAAGGGCAGTCGGAGAGCTGGGCTTTTCGGTTCCCACACCAATTCAGAACAAGGTGATTCCTGTTCTTCTCGAAGATAGATGCGATATAATAGGACTGGCACAAACCGGCACCGGCAAAACAGCTGCATTCGGACTGCCTGCGTTGCAGAACATCAATCTTGGTTCTTCCCACCCCCAGTTGCTGGTGCTGAGTCCGACCAGGGAACTATGCATGCAGATTACCCGCGACCTCGAAAGCTACGGGCAATACCTTAAGGGACTCACCATAGTGGCAGTTTATGGCGGCGCATCAATCGACAAACAGATTGGTGTTCTTAAAAGGGGAGCACATATTGTTGTTGCAACCCCGGGACGGATACACGACCTGATCCGGAGGAACCGCATTGACCTGTCGCGTATTGAAACCCTTGTGCTTGACGAGGCCGACGAGATGCTGAAGATGGGTTTCCGCGAAGACCTTGATGCCATTCTGGCACAGACACCTGCGGGGAAGAACACCCTGCTCTTCTCAGCCACCATGTCGCCGGAAATTAACCGTATTGCACGCACATACATGCACGATCCGGTGGAGATAACCGTTGGGACAAAAAACGCAGGCGCCGAAAATGTTTCCCACATCTTCCACATGGTTACGGCAAAAAACAGGTACAATGCCCTGAAAAGGGTTGTTGACTTTTTCCCCGATATATATGGAATAGTCTTCTGCCGCACCCGTCAGGAGACCAAAGAGGTGGCAGCCTCTCTCATGAGCGATGGCTACAATGCAGAAGCCCTGCACGGCGATCTGTCACAGGCGCAGCGCGACTACGTAATGCAGAAGTTCCGCGAAAAAAACCTCAGCGTGCTTGTTGCCACCGACGTTGCAGCACGCGGTCTCGATGTGAATGATCTTACCCATATAATAAATTATAACCTTCCCGATGACAATGAGGTTTATACACACCGGACGGGAAGAACGGGACGCGCAGGGAAGGAAGGAGCTGCCATTTCTATAATTAACCTGAAGGAAAGAGGCAGGATTGCACAGATTGAAAGAGTAATAAAGAAGAAGATAGAACAGAAGCCTGTACCCGGCGGAACCGAAATCTGTGAGAGACAGCTCTTCAATATGGTTGAGCGAATGAGGAATTCGGAAGTTAACCACCACAGCATTAACCCTTACATGGAAAAGGTTTTCGGCCTCCTGGGCGACTTGTCGAAGGAGGAGATTGTAAAAAGGTTCGTGTCGGTCGAGTTTAACAGGTTCCTTGATTACTACAAAAATGCCCCCGATCTCAATATTGATGCAGGCGACCGGCAGCAAGGAAAACGCGACGGAGCCGGACGCGGTGAAGGCAGGGAATTGCCATCGGGTGAGGAGAAACACGGAAGGGGCCGCCAGAGGAACCGGTCGATGGCTAGAATTGTCTTCAACATTGGCAAGGGAAAGGGTATCTCAAAGCGCGACGTAATTGAACTGGTAACAGCCGTTGCCGAAACCAATGATATTGAAATCGGTCAGATAGAGATTTTCCGTAGAGCATCTTCGGTGGAGGTTGACAGCCGTCTGTCGCGAAAAGTTGTCAGGGGAATGAATAATGTCATTTTTGATGGTATCAGGGTTGAAGCTGCAGAAAACTATGAATTCACAGGTAAGGAGGATAATTACAGGGTAAAACCTCCGGGAAAAGGAAAAAGGTATTGATTACCCCGGGTTTTCTGGTTATCTTTACAAGGCATTCATTAATAACTGATTATATGAAGCCTCTCACCCTGCTTATACTTTTCTTCCTGCTTTCGCATGCAGGAAATGCACAGACAAATCCCAATCTGCGTGCCGGTGCTACTGCCGAGAAGAACCTTGCAGCCATCGCAAACGTGTCGCCCGGCACCACCGGAGGACTTGGAATTGACGAACGCTATTCAGGAGTCAAAGGAAGTCCCCGCCTTTTCGATACCCTCATGAATTCATTTGTAAAGATTAAGGATGAGGATATATATATTACCATAGATGCCGACATTGATGTTGAAATGAACAGGATAATATTCCGGCACCCGGCGACGAAAATAATGATGTGGCTCCCGGCCGGATCGGTGGAGGAGATTCTGGTACCTGTCGGGGAGAGCGAAAAGGTTTTCAGAACAACCGAAGCATTCAGTTTCGAGAAACCGCCTGCCGGGCTTAAATTCTGCCAGGTGCTTTATGAGGGTCAGCAGACTCTCATTATGATCCCCGGCAAAATTTTCAGGGAAGCTGACTACCGGAACATCTACAGTGCGGACAGGCGCTATGATGAATTTGAGACCACAATAAAATACTATATAACCGGCAGGAGCGGAGAGCTTATACAGGTTAAACTGACAGAGAGTACCCTTATCAGGCTGTTCCCGGAGAAGAAAGACCAGGTACGGCAGTTAATTAATGCGGGAACCAGCCCTGAGGACATAGCCGTAAAACTGCTGAAGCAGAAAGGGTAGGGATTATCAAAGGTCGCGGCAGTAGTTGCGGTAGAGACTCATATCGAGGCCGCACGATTCCATAAGATCCCGGCTGCGGACCAGAGTTCGCGGTTCGTCAACAGCCACTATCTTTCCATCCTTTAAAATTGCCGTCCTGCTGCATAGCGCAATAACCGGAAGAACCGATTGTGAAACAATTACCTGGGTAGATTCCATTCCTCTCAGTATTTCCATCAGCTGCATCACCATTGACGGATCGAGATTGGAAAACGGTTCGTCAAAGGCAAGCACTTCAGGATTCATTGACAAAACCGTTGCCAGGGCAACCCTCTTGCGCTCACCCATAGACAAATGGTGTGGGGTAAGCTTCTCAAAACCGGTAAGATTCATCATTGCCAGGGCTTCAGAAACCCTGCTCCTCGCATCCTCAGGCGACAGCCCGAAATTAAGGGGGCCGAAGGCTATGTCCTCTTCTACTGTCGGATTAAAAAGCTGATCGTCGGGATTCTGAAATACCAGTCCCACAAGTCTGCGTATATCAGGCAGATTTTTTGAATTGACAGTGATGCCACCTATTGATACTGACCCTTCCTCCCCCCTCAGGATACCATTAAGATGCAGCAAAAGTGTAGATTTACCCGAGCCTGACGGGCCTATTATCCCGAACTTCTCGCCCGGATGTATCTCAAGAGAAACAGATTTCAGTACCCTTCTGCCGGGAGAGTATGAAAAGCTGAGATTTTCTGTTATAATTCCCGCAGGCATATCAAATAATCAATCTTACTGCAATGAGCAAAGCTATGAAAAGTAACGGGAATACAATGTCGGCGGTCCTCAGATGCATATCTACCATATCAGGGAATTCGCCGCTGAATCCTCTCGACAACATTGACTGATATACTATCCGGGAACGCTCCCAGCTGCGAAGAAAAATAACTGCCACCTGGTTCCCGATCACCCCGATTCTACCTGTTCTGAGCTTTCCCGGTGTACGGCTGTCACGGGCCCTGGAACTCTTCAAAGCTTCATCAGCAATAATAAATATATAACGGTAAAGGAGTGCTGAAACAGTTGTGATTATTGCAGGAACCCTAAGCCTGCGTAGTGCCATCAGAAGACGGTGAAACCGTTCTGTTGAGCTGAGCAGAACCAGCAGCAGTACGGCAAGCAGTGACTTCATGAGAATAGCAGCTCCGGCCGTTAGTATTGCCTCCTGATTGGCTGCAAAGAATTCCTTCCGTGAAATGAAAACAGACAGGGGATAGAAAAGAGCTGCCATTAGAATGAACGGGGATACCAGCAGCAATCTCCTCACAAGATAAGTGACCGGCAGTCTCGTTACCGACACCACGGCCGTGACAAGTGCCAGATAGAGAAGAAAATGAGCCGGATCGGCCGAAAGCGGCTCTGTAACTATAACAACAATACCGGTAAAAGCGGTAACTATTTTCATTCTCGGATCGAGCCGGTGTACCGGAGAGTCGAGATGACCGTACTTATCTATGAAATCGTGCCTCAAATATCCTTGTGAATCTGTTTTCGTGACTGTCGGGATCTGAACCCGTAAAAAATGCCGGTAATGCCGAATATAAGTGCCAGCCCGAGTATTATCCTGTGAAAGGTTCCCGGCCCTGAGCCGGGCGTATCATGTTCGGCCATATCATCAGTTGCGTCAGGCTCTGGCGATTCAGTTTTATCCGGCTCAATGATTATTGCCGTTTTTTTACTGTGACCCTTCTGGTCATCTACAAAAAATATCCATTCTCCGTCAATGTCAGGCAAGAAGGCAAAATGACCGGTTTTGTCGGTCCTGCCGGTCTGCCATGCATTAATCCGGTCGCCGGGAGAATAGATTGTAACAAGGGCATCAGCCAATGGCTGTTCGGGTGAGTAGGTTGACCTGACAACAGCAACACCGGCATGAAAGCTGGTTTCAGTATTGACTCCGTGGGCAAAGACCCCGGCGGAGAAACCGACCACAATCAGTAAAGTCAGAAAGGCTGCTCTTTTAATCATCTCCGTATACTTTTTCATGTTTGCAATTCAATACCGGGTTAGCCAGTATGTCAGGCTTGACCTTCCGGAAAAAAACTACGGCCGATAGTGTGATGCCTCCTTCTATTAATGCTGCAATAATGTAAATGAGAGCTATTACGGCAACCGCACTACCGTATCCGGTAATTCTGAACTCTGCGATCATCAGCAGGGCCGGTACAATAATACCTGTGAAACCGGCCAGCGCAGCCCTGGCATATTCCGGAATTGCAGTTATCCGCCATATAATCCATGCCATAAAAGCCCCGGTTCCCATATTAATCGCATTTACACCCAGGGTAAGCAGGCCGCCGTGCTGAAATATAAGTGCCTGAAACAGTAATGCAGTAAATACCACCGGGAACGACCGCCTGCCCAGAATTATGCCTGCGATGCCAAATAGTCCGAGGTGAATTGACGTACCTGCAACCGGAAAATGGATAAGGGAAGCTACAAACAGAGCAGCACCGGTAATGCCCATACGGGGTATCTCCTCAGTTGTAGCCCTGCGGCCGGTAAGATAAACAAGCCCTATTGCTGCAGCAGTGGCCGTCAGACAAACAGGGGTACTTATGATACCATCGGAGATGTGCATTCTGGTTGCTGGTTGCTGGTCTTGGAAAGTAAAAGTACAATTTTTTGGATACGGCTCTGGCAGTCTTATTCACATAAATTGAATAAATTGCAATGTGATTGCTTAAAAGCAGTTTCTATGGCATCGGGTTATTTTTCGGAGATACAGCGTTTCAGACAGACCTGGTTATGGTTTCTGATTCTGGGGTTACTGGGGTTGTTCGTCTGGGGATTCATTCAGCAGATCATTATGGATATTCCCTGGGGTAATAATCCTGCTTCCGATACCGGATTGATGTTGTTCTCTCTTATTCCGGCGGGAATAACCCTGTTGTTTCTTGTGGCTCGGCTCGAAACCAGACTCGACAGAAACGGTATCAGCTACAGGTTTTTCCCGTTTCATCGCACCCGGAAAACTATTTACTGGAATGAGCTCGCCGGAACAACAGTAAAAAAGTACCGGCCACTTGCCGATTACGGAGGATGGGGCATAAGAACCGGCAGGGGTGGTGAAAAGGCGTTTAATGTATCGGGCAGATATGGAGTGAGCCTGGAGCTCAAAGACGGCAAGCGCATCCTAATCGGAACCCGGCGTCCCGAGGAGCTTTCCCGCGCACTCAGGGAACTCGCCGTAATGCCCCCTCCACCGACACCCTAATATACCCCATACCATATTCCTCTTACCGGCAGGTAGTAGAAATACTTATATTTATGATTATGTGATGGTTATGGGCCCTTTCAGTGATCCGGGCAGGGATGATATCTCTATATTTGCCACGACCTGAAAATCGCGTATGGATCACACTATTGTATTCATCACACTCGGACTTTCGCTGGTTCTTTTTGCTTCGGGGAAAATACGTCACGACCTTGTGGCATTCATAGCCCTGTTCATTCTTATAATCACGGGTGTGATAGAGCCCTCATCCGGATTCAGGGGATTCGGGCATCCGGCCGTGATAACGGTCGCATCGGTGCTGATGATAGGGAAGGCACTTGAGTTTTCGGGACTGATTGACTTTCTTGGCAGGTGGGTTATTAAGATTGGGACAGGTATTCCCACTCAGGTGTTTGTTCTCTCAATTCTTGTTGCTGCCGCCTCGTCGGTGATGAACAATGTAGGTGCACTCGCAATAATGATGCCCATTGCCATACACCTGGCACGCAAAAGCGGTTATCCCCCATCATATGTGCTAATGCCTATTGCATTTGCATCACTTCTTGGAGGGATGACAACACTTATCGGCACACCTTCAAATATAATAATTGCCTCATTCAGGGAAGATGCTATGGGGGAACCTTTCGGAATGTTCTCCTTCTTTCCCGTTGGTATAACACTGACACTTGCCGGCCTGCTTTTCATAACATTCGTCGGATGGAGGATGCTTCCTAAAAGGACAGCCCCGAAACAGGATGAAGACCTTTTCAATATTGAAGACTATATTACCGAAGTTGTCGTTACCAAAGGATCGTCGGTAAAGGGCAAAACCCTGAGGGAATTTGCCACTGCAACCAAGATTGAAATGAAGATTCTGGCTCTTGTCAGAAACAATAAAAGGATACACGCACCCAGCCCGGGTGAGGTTCTTAAAATTAAGGATCTGATTGTAATCGAAATTGAAGCCGGTGAGCTTAAGACACTTATTGAGGATACCGGAGTCAAGCTGCTGGGTGGAAAAAAATTCAGAAATGAACAGGAGGGACAGGGCAACATCTCCATTCTTGAGGCTGTCGTTACGGCCGACTCAGTTCTGGTAGGGAGATCCGTCTCGGATGTAGGACTGGAATCCCAGTATGAACTGAACCTGCTGGCAATAGCACACCGCGAGAAGCAGATGCATAAAAGGCTGGGGGATATTATACTTCAGGTTGGAGATGTGATCCTTGTTCAGGGGCGCGAAAAATCAATGTCGGAGACCCTTACCACCCTCGGGTGCCTTCCGCTGGCGAAGCGCGACATAAGGATCGGGTTCAAACCTAAATTCACGATGGCTCTTGTCCTGTTCGGAACAGCAATAACACTCGTCGTTGCCGATGTCCTTCCGGTGGAAGCCGCCTTTTCAATGGCAGCAATATCAATGGTTCTGTTGGGTATTCTCCCTCTGAAAGAGATGTACAGAAGTATAGACTGGTCGGTTATTGTTCTCCTTGGAGCCATGATTCCCGTGGGCGCATCGCTCGAAACGTCAGGAGGCTCAGCCATAATAGCTTCGGCAGTAACAGACCTTGGCGACAGGGTGCCGGCCTGGGCAATACTTACGGTACTTATGGTTGTGACAATGCTTATCACCGGTCTGGTTAATAACGCAGCAACCATTCTTCTTATGGCGCCTGTGGCTTTAGGAATCGCCAGCGGCCTCGGCTATTCTGCTGATCCTTTCCTGATGACCGTCTCGGTGGGTGGTTCATCAGCATTCCTCACACCTGTGGGACACCAGTCGAATACCCTCGTTATGGGGCCCGGTGGCTACCGGTTTCTCGATTACACCTGGATGGGTCTGCCACTGTCAATCATAATTATTGCCATCGGAATCCCTGTAATCATGTGGGTGTTTCCGGTGTAATCAGCCCAATGAACTTGTCTCTATCTCAAACTGAGGGGCGTTGTTGATTGTCTTCTTCACGGCGCACAGGCTGGCCACATTTATCATTGCCTCCTTGTACTTTTCAGGGAAATCTGCCGGAACCTGAATGTCGAGTTTAATAACAGAGGGTAGTCTGCGCTGAGGATCGATCTCCATCGACTGAACTATTTTCATATTGTCGGTTGGGATGCCTCTCTGATCGCAAAATGACTTGACATAAATACCTGCACAGGTTCCTATGGAGGCAAGAAACAGATCATAGGGTGCAGGCGCCGTATTGGTTCCTCCGCTCTGAATAGGCTGATCGGTTCTGATGGTGTGTCCGTTGAAATGGGCGGTTATAACCTTCCCCCCGTCAAATGTAATTTCCATATCGCTATATCATTTATATAAGTTGTACTTTCGCAGCAGTGTGAATTGCTTAACAATAAACAAAAAAGCGGGCAAGATGTTTACCATCCGCCCGTCTCTGTTAATATGCTACCTCCAGTTAGTCTCCTCAAAAGCCATGTTAAAGTTTCTGATAGAAGGTGAGACCGTAACCAATGCTGATGTAAAGAGGCATATCCTTTATCGGAGGCAGCGCAAAGAAGGTAAATTTCGATTGTGCCTTCGGCGCCAGTTTGGCTGCGTTAGAGGTAAAGCTGTTGAAGTTGATGTCGAAACCGAAACCTGTCATGTTTACCGAGAGGTCAGCCTTGGCTCCGGCCGAAGTAGGAAGTGAAATAACGAGGCTGGGGCGGTATGTCAGTTCAAATGCAGCCCCCTTCCAGCGTGTCTCTGTCTTGAATTTACCCACCCCAATGGTATACCCTGCATTGAAAGAGAACATCAGACTTATATTGAAGGCGGTGGTTGTCATAGGATCAAGGGGAGGCATGTCAATTGTTGTCTTTGACCAGAAGAACTGGTCGGTGCCGGTAAATCCGAAAACTGAGCTCTTCCATGTTTGCAGTTGCGGCTTGTATTCCGGAATTCTGAAGTTGAGTAGTGTCATTGTAACAGTAAGGTTGCCGCCGGTGCCGGTTGAGGTGAAACCATCACCTTTCATATTCATGAATGAGGCACCTCCGATATAAGAGGTCCCTTTTATCTTCCCACCCTTATCAAGCCACTGCTGTCTTATGGTGCAGACGAGTGAGTTTTTACAGCAGTATACGATATTGACAGATCCTTCTCATTCACCTTTGCCTCAGCATATGCGCCGGTACCGGGTGTGATACTGCCGCCCGACTTCAGTTGCAGCATGAATCCCCCCTTGGCATAACCTGTCTCAATAGCTACATTATTGCCATTTTTCAGATCAAATGTTATCTCCCTTCTGGAAAGACTACTCCTTGCCATAACAGTTACCGGCCTTGTTGTGTCAACAAGCCCCTTGTAAATGAAGCTGCCCCCGTTGATTAGTTTTGCAACTTCTGCTCCGTTTACATAAACTTTTACAGGTGATGCCGCTCCGACATATGATTTAACAGGTTAAAGCTGATGGTAACCTCCTGCTGGGCTACAAGTAAAACTGCAGAAAGAATTAGCAATCCGCAAACAATAATTCTCTTCATACTCTGGCAGTTAGGTTAAAAGCCTGTAAATGTGATCGTCTCCTGGTCTGAAATACCTGCTGAAGGTATAAAAATTTGATGGTAAGCAAATATTTTTTTAGGAATACTTCTTTTCACCCATGCCATTAACCAGCCTCCTGATACCCGTTTCTGCCTCCAGCAGAACCTCATCGAGATCACGGTCTGCAGGGTCAACCGGTTCCAGAACAGTATATGTAACGGTAATGAATGCTGATGGCAGCCATGATTTATCGGGATTTATAAGGTGATTCCCCTTTATTGCGAACGGTACTATCAGCGCATTGGGAACCGCCTTAAGAAGTGAAGCCACTCCTGCCGGCTTGAAACTTCTGACAATTCCGTCCCTGCTTCGTGTTCCCTCAGGAAAAATGCACGCTGAATAGTTGTTTTCTCCTATAAATCTCCCGAGGCGGATTATCTCCTTTACCGATTGCATCCGTGCAGCCCGGTCAATCAGCACCGACCCGCCGTGCTTGAGGTTATATGAAATGCTCGGGATATACCGTCCCAGTTCCTTCTTGGAGATGAACTTCGGGTGATGCCTCCGAAATCCCCATACCACAGGGGGTATATCATAAGCACTCTGGTGGTTCGCCACAATTATCAGCGGTCTGCCTGCCGGCAGTTTATCAAAACCCGACATCCTGATCCTGATGCCCAGAAGGTGCAGGCTCCTCAACAAAAGCAGGTTAAGAACATCAACCGATCTCTTGTGTGAATGGTAACCTCCCATTCTCAGGCATACCATCTGAACGGGGTGAAAAAGTAAAAGCAACAGCGCAAAAACAGGGTAGAAAACCGGCATCAGCAAAGCACCAGCCATCCTCGAGGCTATGACCTGATATTTCATTTCTTCACTCCTTCACGCCGCCCATAATCCTCCCGGAAACCCTTTTGTTGCCAAATACTGCACCGGCACGCACAGCATCCCCGTCGTTAGGCTCAGGCTTAACCGAAAGAAGTGCCGCAACAATATTGTAGATATCGACATTATGCAGCTCGTCTACCCTGCCGCCCTTTCTAAAAGCCGGTCCGGCAGCATAAAAGATTCCATGCATATCGCTGTTCGACGGATCGTAACCATGGGTACCCCCGCGGTATGACGAGCCGTCGGGCCTCATTCCTATGCTCCACCCGCTGTCAGCAACAATCACAATGTCGGGTATCCTTATGTGATTGCGGTAATGGAGATGCTCCGGGACACTGTCGCGGTGCCACGCTGTCACTCCCTCTGCAGCATTCAGGTCGGCCAGCGCCTGTGGTATATAATCATCCACCAGATCCATATTATAGGTAGGATTTCCCCCCAGCGACATAATAATCTTATCCCGGGGTATGATGGAACCAAGGTTAACGTAAAGGTCAGGCGATACCTGACCCATCCCGTGGTCAGACAATACTACCAGATTTGTTTTCCTGCCAACCGGAGTTTTCTTAAGCTTACTAACCAGAACCCCAAGCAGACTGTCAACATGTGCAACCATCAGTCCGGTCTCATCTGAAACAGGACTATAAGTGTGAGCCTCACTGTCAGGCTCCTCGTAATAGAGTGTTACCAGCCTCGGTCTCTTCTCCGAAGGGTAGCCGAGCCACTTCACCACTGTGTCGATTCTCGTTGCGAACGGCACCGAATCGTCAAACCTCTTCCAGTAGGTAGGCTGGATACCCTGTATGGGGGCTTCCGACCCCACCCAGTAAAACGAGGCTGTCAGCAAACCCTGCTTCGAAGCCGTAACCCATATCGGCTCACCACCATAGAACGCTCCATTCTCCACAGCACTTCTGTCACCCATCCTGTATATATAATCAAGCTCAGCATCATAAAACGTATTGTTTATGAGCCCATGCTTCCCCGGGTGCAATCCGGTGGCCAGAGTATAGTGGTTCGGAAAGGTCTTTGTCGGGAAGGAGGGTATCATCCTGTCAGCCTTAACTCCCCGTGATGCGAGCTTATCAAGATTAGGCGTATTGTACAGCGACGGGTAATCCCACCTGAACCCGTCGAACGACACCAGCACCACATACTGCTCCCTGGGTGCCAGAAGCAACCATGCTCCTGCTGCTAAAAGCAAAAAAGCAACTGCGGCAATTACTATTCTTCTCGTCATCATTCTGAGCCTGTAAAAAACTTCCGGCTAAATTACAGCTTAGCCGGAAGAATAACAAAATGTCAGCTGTAATTCGGAGACCGCGACTAAAGGAAACTGTCAACCTCACGATAGGCGGCTATAACCCGAGCCTCTCCCTCTTTACCCTGCAGGCTCCGTCCATGCTCCATGCAGATAACCCCCTGGTAGCCCTTTTTATGGATGTGTTTGAAGACATTCCTGTAGTTTATCTCACCTGTGGTTGGCTCGCGGCGGCCGGGATTATCACCAACATGAAAGGAGGCTATCTCACTCCAGGCAGCATCAATATTTGGGATGATGTTTCCCTCAGTTATCTGCTGGTGATATATGTCGTTGACAATCTTGCACGACGGCCTGTCAACACTCCTGCAAAGCTGATAAGCCTGTGGTATACCTGTGAGGAATAACCCGGGGTGATCGCGTATTGTGTTCAGCGGCTCGAGCACAATGGTCAGTCCCGCCGGCTCGGCAATGTCGCAGCAGAGCCGCAGGTTGTCAATAACATTTGCGGTCTGATAGTCGCGGTGCAGCCTCTCGTCATACCTGCCGGGAACCACCAGCGCCCATTTGGCACCCGTGCGTTTTGCACACTCAACCCCCTCCTTCATTTTGGATGTCAGCAGCTCCTTCACCTCATCATTCCTGAGCACAAACGAGGTTCTTGAAAAGTCGGCATATAGCACGAACGGACCAAGGTCCATTCCCAGGCGCCGCAGTTCACCTGCTATCCGCTCCTGGTCGGCCACCGGCCTGCCCATCAGTCCGTTGTCAAACACAGCCCTGAAGCCCTGGTCATGACAGAACTTTATCTGTTCAATGGGGTCGCGCCCGGCATGCTCGGGAAACATACCCACCGAAGGGGCATATTTCAGGTTGAAAGGGGCTGGGGCATCATACAGTCTCGTGTATACCCTGTCTGAAGTGCCTGCCATTAGCAGCGGCGAGGCCAGCAGCGCTGTTCCTGCACCGGCCGTTCTTCTGAGAAATCTTCTTCTGGAGTTGTTCATGACCTTCTGTCTTATCGTTTATGTAGTGGGTGGAACATAGGCCGCACCCGGTATGGGTATATCCTTTGATATATCGACCTGTCCGAAAACAAAAACCTTCGGACCCAGTTTCATATCTGAGTTCATTACCTCCTCCATGGTAACCTTCTTGCCTGTGTAGGCCGATATCCTTCCCATGATCGCCACCAGTGACGACATGGCAGTGGCCTCGGCTTCGTTGAGAGGCTTTCCGGTTCTGATAGCGGTTACAAGGTCAATGTGCTCCTGTATCATGGCAGGAACCTTGACGGAAGTTGTCTGCTCTCCCTTGTCATTGAGAGGATAGGCATATTTCCATATCTCGTTGCCTTTATTGTCGACAATCAGGTTCTGGCAGTTCGACCAGCCCATTGTTCCCTGAACCCTCTCAGAAACATTGTTGGCGCAGTCGTTTATCTGGCGGCACATACTGTGAAAATGCCTTCCGTCGGCCATCTCATAGTCAACGCTGAAATTATCATACTGGTCACCGGTAACGCGGCGGTGCCTCGACCCAAATCCCACGGCTGCAACAGGAAATCCGCCCATAAACCAGTGAATAACATCGAGGTTGTGAACGTGCTGCTCAACGATATGATCGCCTGATAGCCATGTCCAGTTAACCCAGTCACGAATCATATATTCCATTTCACTCCATGCGGGATTCGGATCGCGGTGCCACAGCTTGTTCTGGTTCCAGTAGCAGTTGCCCGATACCAGGTCACCTATCATGCCTTGTGCCAGCTCCTTGTAGGTAGCCACATAGTCGCGCTGATGGCGCCGCTGCGTGCCTGTTACCACCGATAGTCCTAGTCCTTCGGCCTTACGGGCCGTTGCGATCACATGCCTTGCCCCGGCAGGATCGACGCAGACAGGCTTCTCCATGAATACATGCTTGCGGGCGTCGACAGCAGCGGCGAAATGCTCGGGCCTGAAGTATGGTGGTGTTGCAAGTATTACCACATCGACACCTGAGTCGATAACTTTCTGGTAGGCATCAAACCCGACGAAACAGTTTTCATCTGCTATCTCCTGGCCTCTCTTCTCATTCAATTGTGCCCTGCATGAGTTAAGCCTGTCGGCAAAGACATCGCCAAGAGCGGTGATCTTTACATTCGGTCCCGACCTCAGGAAATCGTTGGCAGCTCCTGTGCCGCGACCGCCGCATCCTATTACTCCGGCCTTCAGCACCGGGCCGTCAGGGGCCTGATCGAGAAATACCGGAACCACGACCTCCTTCCTCCGGGGAGTGCAGCCCGCGATCAGCGATGGTATAACTGCTCCTGCCACACCGGCAGCAGCTGCCTTCCCTACGAAAGTGCGCCTTGAAACTTCTCTCTTTTTCATCTCGTTTTATAGGTAGGTTACTGATAGTGTTTATTGCATTGGCTATTTAAGTTCTCTGCCTGTCTTCCCGTTATAATCACATACCACCCTGAAACCCACAAAGTTGCAATCGGAGTACCACCAGAGGCTCTTAGGCATCTGCGGATCGGTTTTTTGCCAGGCCTCGGTCATCGTCGACGCCCTTGCTGCCACCCTCACCCCTCCTGCCTCATCACGGAACGATCCGCCCCGTATCACTCTCTCCTTTCCTCCGGGAGGGCCGGCAGGATTTACCAGTAGGCCCTCGGGGAGGCCCTCGTATGGATTATCGGTGTACCAGTCTGAGCAGAACTCGGCCACATTACCGACCATATTCTTCAGTCCGAACTGATTGGCACGTACCGCCAACGGTTCAGCAGTACGGTTCCTGCTGTTGGCAGCATATATCACATAGCTGTTTATCACCGTGGTATCGTTGCGGCCAAGGAGCCTGCGCAGTCCTTCTCTTTCATATCGCGCCGGATCGCCCTCGAAGAACCAGGGACCCGTGGTTCCCCCGCGGGCAGCATATTCCCACTCAGCCTCGGTAGGCAGGCGGTAGTTTTTGCCCGTAACCTGCGACAGCCACCGGCAATATTCCCGGGCAGCGTGAAATGTGATCGTAATTGCTGGTCGGGAACCAAGGCCCCACCCCTGGTCGGGCTGACCGTAGGGAGGTGTGGCACCGCTTATTGCATCGACGCCGGCCGTGGCAAGCCTTATGCCCTCGGTGTCGGTTGAGCGTCCCTCGGCTGCCGTCATCGAGTAGAAGGCAAGATACTCATCCCAGGTCACCTCAACCTCACCGAAGAAGAGTGAATCGATAAGAACCTCCCTGACCGGACCCTCGTTACTGCGACGACGGGGTTCACTATCGGGCGAGCCCATCAGGAACTTCCCGCCCGGCACCGCCTTCATATTGAAGCTGACAGCGCTGCCTGGAATCTTCTCGGTGAAACTGTAAAAGCCGGTAACCTCCCCGGGCTTTTCGAACTTCTCTTTGGCCGTACGGAAAGCCAGGCCGAAATCCTTGTTTGTGCCATGTACATACCCTTCGATGTAGTGACCAGCATTAAGGTGGCAGTTTATACAATGTATATCTTTTGACACCCTGTAGTTGGTATAGTAAAGATGCGCCTCCTCGCCCTCGCGGCTAAGTTTTGCCGGGAATAGGTTCTGGTGGCAGGCAAGGCATGATGACTCATAGACATGCTTTCTAGCGTACTCAGGTTGTGACTTTGCCTCCCAGTCGAACGATTCCGGATCTTTGGTCCACTTGCCCCACACGTCGCGTGCCCCTGTTTTGATTTTGGCGGCCAGATAGCCCTCTCCCTTCGGCGGCAGGTGGCAGTCGGCGCAGTTGGTCCTGGTTCCCGACCTTGTATCATAATGTACCGAGCGCTTCCACGAGGTGGTGGCCTGCGGATGGATGTGGCACGACTCGCAAAAGCTGTTTTCAGATGTGGCCCTCACTAACTTGCCGGCTCCCAGCATAATAAGGCTGCCTGTGATCAGTCCCGGTAAAAACCAATAAAAAACCTTCTTCATGAAATTGTCTCTGCCGTGAAGGTAAATAAAAAGAGGTCTCGTAAACCAAAACCACACTTAAACCGTTCCATATTTTAGAGCATATGGCTTTGTGGCCTGCTATTTCTATTTTTGAGGATTATTGACTGACGATATGAAGAGGTTCTTACTGTTTGCATTGCTGACGTTAGCCGGAGGAGTTCTTGCCGCACATCCCTGGAAGCCAACGCATTACGTTATAATCGATACCGACGGGGGAATTGACGATATGCGGGCCATCAGCCTTCTGCTGGCATCGCCCGATGTGAGGGTTATGGGAATTACCACCTCGGGGGGAGCGCTCTCACCCGAGAAGGCATGGATAAAGGTTCGCTCAATGCTGAATGCCTTTCATCATGAGGGACTGCCGGTTGGTATCAATCGCGGAAGTGCTTCGGCTGCACGTAACCTGCCGGTGCCGCAGTCAATGGTCTATGGAAGTGAAGAGGGCCTCAACCCGTCGCGGGCCGAGAGTCATACCGAACTTATTGCCAGGCTTCTCGCCCACGAACCTGCCTCTATTTCGTTTATTGCCCTCGGCAGCCTGAGCACTGCCCTTGCGGCGTGGAACACCGTTCCGGCATTCCGAAGCCAGGTAAAGCAGGTGGTGTGGAGCAGCAGGATACCTGATCCTTTGTCGGGGTTCAATTATGAGCTCGATACCCGGGCAGCCGGCAACCTGATGGCATCGGGGGTTCCGGTCAGGGTAATCGGCCCGGCCGCGGGTCAGTTCTACGATGATTCACTGCTTGGAAAGCTGCAGTCGTGCCCGACCCGCTATGGCAGAATGACCGCTTCAACCTTCGGGTCGGCCACCGGTTCCCACGAATTTACATTCCGCGCTACCGACGAGATGTTGGCTCTCTGGCTGCAGTTTCCGCAACTCTTTGTTACTGAAGGACCCGAAAACCGAACACTTCATGCCCCCGTTGCCGGGGCTCCGATGGCTGACCACTACATGAAAATGATACGTGGCGAGACCGTCGACCGCAACCAGGTAGTAAGGGTAATGCCCGCCGACCCGGCCTTCTACTTCGAAGATATTCAGCCCTTTGTAACTGAAATAATTGATCGCCACGGTATTGATGAATGGACGTCGGGTGTTCTTGGCAATGAGCTGCACCGCCACCTGGGTGTCTATGCTATTATCGGGGTAAAAATGGGAATCAGGGCCCGTGAATATTTCAATACCGGGGTTGACGAATTTTTCACCACAGCCTATGCCGGAACCCGCCAGCCACTAAGCTGCATGATCGACGGGCTGATGGTAAGCACCGGATCGACACCGGGGCATGCGCTGCTTGAAGTAATCGACAGTGATACTCCCTCGCCGTCGGCCACCTTCAGATATAAGGATGTTACCATTAAGCTGACCCTGAAGCCCGGGGTTGCCGCGAAAATAGCATCAGAACTAAAGGAGTATAATTTCGTGTACGGACTCGACAGCAACATCTACTGGGAGCTGGTACGCAAAAGCGCCATCAGGTACTGGCGCGACTTCAGCCGCCATGAGATTTTCATAATAGAGGAGTTGAGGTAAACACCAGATGGACAAGGTTGGCAAACACTGATGGCTGACTATAGCAATGCAGATACTGAAATGTCTTCATCAAGAGAATCCCAATGAGTTCCAACTCCGTTTCCTATAAGCCTCCAGTTATTAAGCTGTTCTTCAGTAGCTTGCCTAAGCCGTGGGAATTACATTTTTTCGATTAGTATACTGATCTCTCTCAACTCCTTACTTGTGAAGCCGTAGTTGACTGCAACAAAAAGAGGATTTGATATTTTGATTCTCTTTTGGGCACCAATTAAGTTTGCTTCTTTGTTCCCAAGGATGTCTGTCTCAACCTTCTGGCAGAGTGATGAACTGTCAGGATATGTACAATTTGAGGACTGGTGATTTTATAAATCACCCTATAGTTACCATAAATAATCTCTCTGATTCTATCATTTCTTCCGGCCTCCGGAACCATTCGTCCAATCCTTGGATTAGACTTCAGGTAGGTTGTAATACTCATTATACGTTGCAAAGTCAAAGAAGCATATTTCAATGAGTCAACAGAGATATAATCGGCAATGGATTTTAAATCAGTAAGAGATCGTTTTGTCCAGATTATCTTAACCATGCTTTAAGTTCCTGTTTAATCTGGTCTGTAGTATATACTCTGCCTTCTTCAATGTCCCTCAGACCCTCTTCAATCTTATTCAAGACCAAAAGTTCTTCGATTACCTGCTCAACAGTAAAAACCTCCGGCAACCTATCAATGGTTTGCTTTACTTTATCCCTATTTAACATCGCTATTATTTTTAAAACAAAGATAGACCTATTATCTGAGAATTGTATTATCCTCAGCCGCCGCCGGACACTGATTACCTATTTACCCACGCACAGTGCCCTGAGCTCAGAGCTCTCTGCCCTGCGCCCCCCGCCCTGAGCCTTTTGCGGCGTAGCCGCCCCGGACGCCGGGCACCGTCATTTCAGTGTCACCACCAACAGCACAGGATTGTCATTGTCGGAAAGACTGTTTGCAAGTTTCTCGAGAGATTTCTTTTTCTCAGGATTCTTTACAATAGACGAGAGAAAACTCTCCGAGACAATATGATTTTTTAACTCACTTGCCAGAACAGGCATTACAAGCTTTGTCTCGTCAACCATAAATGCAGGATAGAAATTGGGACCACCATCAATATCATTCACCAGCCCTCTGATAAAGACATCGTCTTCCAAACGGGAGATGTCCACTAACGTTGATTTCCCAGTTGATTTCTTATAAAGTAGCAGAAGGTTTGTATCATAATACCATCTATCACGATTGACCATCTGACCTGACATCGTAACAAAAGTCTCCTGAATAGGCGAAGGTCTCCTGAAAGAATTATTTAAGCCCATCATATCTGACCATCCAACTCAGAAGGTAATGCATTGATAAATAAACAAATACTAAATTGAATCGCTTTAAGATTATCAGCAACAGTCTTCCACCACTATAAGTATCTCAGTTTTTACTATATTGCCGTAAAATATGTTCAAACCTGACCAAAACCTGCCATTATGAACACAACCCGCACTTTCGACCTGCTGGAAAGATACAGATCGTTCCCGGCGAAAGATGACGCCCTCTGCCACAAGATTGACGGAGAGTGGAAAAAGTACAGCTCACGCGATTATTGCGAACTGGCTCAGAACCTGAGTTATGGCCTCTATGAGATGGGGTTCCGCAAGGGTGACATGATAGTGACCGTGTCAACAAACCGACCTGAGTGGAACTTCGTTGACCTTGGCATGGCATTGCTTGGTGCAATACACGTACCTGTCTTTACCTCGCTCACAACCCCTGAATATGAATTCATCATAAGAAACAGCAGGGCAAAGGCGGTCTTTGTCTCTGATGCCAGACTTCTCAAGACCGTCAAACCCGCTGCCACTGACGCCGGAAAAACAATAAAGATATTCACCTTCGATGTGCTGGAAGAGACCCCGCACTGGCTCAGCGTGGCCGAAGCCGGCAGCAAATGCACCGACGAAACACGCAAGGCTGTGCTGTCCATCAGCAACAGTATCACTCCCGACGACTGCGCGGTTCTTATCTATACTTCAGGAACCACGGGCAACCCGAAAGGGGTGATGCTTTCACACCGCAACCTGGTAAGCAACTTTCTGTCGGCAGCAGAAGTCTTTGAACTCAAACCAGAAAACAAATACCTGAGCATTTTACCGCTCTGCCATGTGGGCGGACGCCTGGGCAACTACCAGACCCAGTACAGCAACACCAGCATATATTACGCCGAGAATATGGGTACAATTGCCGCAAATATGCAGGAGATAAAACCAGACGGCTTCGATGCCGTACCCCGCATCCTCGAGAAGTTCTACGACGTAATCATTTCAAAAGGCAAGAAACTGACAGGTATAAAGAAGAGTCTTTTCTTCTGGGCTGTGAAGCTCGGCGACCGCTACAAGCCTTTCGGTGAGAACGGCTGGTTCTATGAAAGAAAGCTTGCCCTCGCAGATAAACTGATATTCAGTAAATGGAGAGCCGCCCTGGGCAATAACGTAAGCCTGGTAGGCTGCGGGGGCGCAAGCCTTTCGCCAAAGCTCGAAAGGGTGTTCTGGGCTGCAGGAATAAAAATTATAAACATGTATGGTCTCACCGAAACCTCACCCATAATAACAATCAACAGGCAGTATAAGGGAGGGGTAAAACTGGGTTCTGTCGGAACCACCATCGAAGGCGTCGAAGTGAAAATCGCTGACGACGGTGAAATCCTCTGCAAGGGTCCGAATGTGATGATTGGCTATTACAACGATGCTGAACTCACAAAAGCAGCCTTTGACGAGGAGGGTTGGTTCCTTACAGGAGACATCGGATACCTTACCGATGACGGGTTCCTGATGGTCACCGACCGCAAGAAGGAGATATTCAAGCTCTCGAGCGGGAAGTTCATCGCTCCCCAGCTGATCGAGAATATATTCAAGGAGTCGCCTCTGATTGACCAGATAATGGTAGTGGGCGAGCATGAAAAATTTGCCAGCGCCCTCATATCGCCGAATATGAAATACTTCGAAGAGATAGAGGCAGGTAAACCACAGGAGACACGGGTTAAGGGAAAGCTAATCGAATCAGAGGAAGTTCTTTCAGCAATATCTGCCGAGGTGGAAAAATACAATAAGCGTGTCAGTCCGCACGAAAGAATACTCCGCTTCAGGCTGGTACCCGATGAGTGGAGTCCCGCCACCGGCGAACTCTCTCCCACACTCAAGCTTAAGAGGCAGGTTATAATGGAAAAATACAGGGAACTACTCGACGAAGTCTTCAGAAAATAATTTGTCTGTCGCATCATGAACATAATTAAGGTAACCGACCGCCGCACCGCGAAGAGATTCCACGACACCGCCCGGAGAATCTACAACGATGACCCGGTGTGGGTTTGTCCGCTCGATAAGGATATTGAATCAATATTCGATCCGGCTATAAACCCATATTTCAAACACGGTGAGGCTGACCGCTGGATACTCGAAGATGAAAATGGCAACCTTATCGGACGGGTGGCTGCCTTTATC
>Ga0209835_1000332_pt1 | contig 32124 bp, 24 predicted proteins | sample LakKivwa52mmetaG_FD_184138 | JGI IMG/M metagenome (GOLD analysis project Ga0209835, IMG submission 184138) | Anoxic lake water microbial communities from Lake Kivu, Rwanda to study Microbial Dark Matter (Phase II) - Lake Kivu water 52m metaG... | ecosystem: Environmental > Aquatic > Freshwater >... | reverse complement strand
TAATTGTGAATGGAGAAATCGTTGCTGCTGCTCATGAGGAACGTTTTACCCGTAAAAAACAAGACTCTTCATTTCCGGTAAATGCAGTAAAATACGTGCTCGCTGAAGCAGGTATTACCTTCAAGGAAGTTGAAGTTGTTGCTTTTTACGACAAACCTTTCATAAAGTTCGAACGATTGCTCGAAACCTATCATGCTTTTGCCCCCAAAGGTTTAGGGAGTTTTCTTTCGGCTATTCCTGTCTGGATTAAGGAAAAGCTGTTTATGAAAAAAATGCTGAAGGATGAGTTTGATAAATTGGGTAACAAAAATGTAAAAGTTATTTTCCCTGAACATCACCTCTCCCACGCTGCCAGCGCTTTTTATCCATCGCCTTTTAAAGAAGCTGCCATCCTCACCATTGATGGTGTGGGTGAATGGGCAACTACAACCATTGGCTTTGCAAAAGACAATAAAATAAAAATCATCAAAGAGCTTCATTTTCCGCATTCTTTGGGGCTTTTATACTCTGCCTTTACCTATTACACAGGTTTCAGGGTAAATAGTGGTGAATACAAACTGATGGGACTGGCTCCTTACGGGAACCCCGATTCGGAGCAAACAAAGCACTTTAAAAATCTTATTTATACTGAACTTGCCGATGTTCGTGAAGATGGCTCAATGCTGCTCAACATGAAATATTTCAGTTATGCCACCGGTCTGAAAATGACTGATGACAAAAAATGGGAAAAGCTGTTTGGTTTTGCCCGAAGAACAGAAAAAGACCCTATTACACAGGACATCATGAACATGGCACTTGCCATTCAGCAAGTATGCGAAGAAGTAATGCTGAAGCTCGCAAAACATACTAAAGAACTCACCAATGCCGATTATCTGGTGATGGCCGGTGGAGTGGCACTTAATAGTGTGGCCAATGGCAAATTGCTCGAAACAGGCCTCTTTAAAGACATCTGGATACAACCTGCTGCCGGAGATGCCGGTGGTGCTTTGGGCGCTGCCTATATCGCCTGGCATTTGTGGAAGGGAGAAAAAAGAGATTTAATGTCAAGAGATTTTATTGCCGGGGATTTTGTAGCGGGGGATTTAAATCCCCCGCTATTGGATGATTTAAATCCCCAGCTAAAAGAAGATTTATCTCATTTAAAAGACGCAATGAAGGGAGCTTACCTTGGTCCACAGTTTTCTGATAATCAAATCAGGGGAATGATTAATAAGTACAATGCCCTGTTTACCTATTTTGAAAGTTTTGAAGAACTGATAAAACTAACTGCCGAAAAAATGTCTGAAGGGCATGTGGTGGGCTGGTTTCAGGGACGTATGGAGTTTGGTCCACGTGCATTGGGCAACCGAAGTATTCTGGGTGATGCCCGCAATGCTGAAATGCAGAAGAAAATGAACCTAAAAATCAAGTTCAGGGAAGGTTTTCGCCCCTTTGCTCCTACTGTGCTCGAAGAAGATATACAGGAATACTTTGTTTTAGACAGACCTTCACCATATATGTTGCTGGTGATTCCGGTGAATCCGAAGCGACTGAATAAAATGCCTGACAATTACCATGAACTACCCCTGTACGAAAGGCTGTATATGCTGCGCTCTGATGTGCCTTCTATCACTCATATTGATTATTCAGCCAGAATCCAAAGTGTTTGTAAAGACACCAATTACAAATACTGGGCTTTAATCAACGAATTTAAGCGTCAAACAGGCTATGGTGTGATAGTAAACACCAGTTTTAATGTTCGTGGTGAACCTATTGTTTGCACCCCTGACGATGCTTTTCGTTGTTTTATGCGCACCGAAATGGATTATCTGGTGATTGGCAATTTCTTTTTTGATAAAAAAGACCAGCATGCCCTGCTGAACGACATTAACTGGAAGGAAGAGTTTAAGCTCGATTGATTGCGGATTTCGGAATTCGGATTTGGGATTGCGAATTGTAAATTTAAGATTAAAGAAAAAAGAATAATGCTTTTCCACCTTTTCTGCTGTAATAGGGTGCAGATTGCATCTACACCCAAATATTTTTCTTAGCAATTAAATGATATTTGGGCGTAGTAACATACTACGCCCAGACAATGGAATTAATTTGTTTATAAATAATATAACTTCCTACTTATGCACCATCTCCACCGTCACATTTGTCAATTGGCCGCTGACGATGATCACGGTATAGTTAAACGGGTTGTATTCGGGATGGTCGAAATCTATAGTATGATTGCCTTCGCTGAGGTTTTGCACTTCGCATACGCCACTGGGGCTGGTGGTGCGGTTGATGTTGGCATCGGGAATGTGTACGTTTACCCCTTCAATAGGCTGGTGTGTTTCCTGATTGAGCACTGTTAAGCGCAGTGCCATGGTTTGCGATGGTGTGTCGTACACCACACGTGCGTTGAGGTAGCCGTTGTAAAAGTCGGGATTGGTGCCAGCAAACACCATCATATCCATATCGAGGCGGTTTTTAATCAAAATTTGAAGTTGCTGATAGATGCGTGTGAGGGCAGGATAAGCTTCACGTTTGGTGCTCCATACGGCAGCGGGTTTGTTGATGACAAGCGAGAATGCGTCAATTTTTGTCTGAAAATCGCTCAGCAAATTGGTGGTAATGCCATAATTGGCAAGGGCTGTTTTGTGGGTGTTGGCAAGCAGATGCATGTTGTTGGCATGGCCGAGCAATGTTTTTGCGGCACAGGTATCGAGTACACTTCTTGAAAAATTGATTGCTTTTGACAAATCTTTGTTGTTGCTTACAGTGGCATAGCTTTTTATGCGGCATGCCACAAACCAGGTTTTTTCTTCAACAATGTCACGTTTTTGTTGTTTGTCGGCTGCTGCACCCGTTACATCTTGTGTAATTTGGTTGATATATGGTTGCACATCTGCATTGAGGGCAAGCAGTGCCTGATACGATGCTTCAGCTATTACATCGCTGCTGAATATGCTGTGATTGAGTTCGAGAAAGGTTTCTACCACTCCCGACATGGTCAGAAAAGCCATTTTGTGTCCCATAATAATAGTTTTTAAGGGTTAATGAATATTTTTTTATCTCTCCAAATTTAATTGTTTTTTTTGATAATAATTATTTTCAAAATACTTTATTATTTTATAGTTTAAAAAAATCTTTTTGTGGATTTAAAAATGTTTTTCATAGTTGTTCTGACCATTTTTGATGTTGTTCTGACATTTTTCTGACATTATCTGAACATTTTTGTAGTTTATCTGAATTGTTCAGCAAGGGTACAAAACTGTTCAGGAAGGATATGAAATTACTCAGCAAGTGTATGAAATAGCTCAGGAAGGCTACAAAATTTCTCAGAAAATGATTTCAGGAATATAAATAGCCTCAATTTTCCCAGATAGTGCGGATGTAGATGGCAGTTTGATTTAATAAAATACACCACCCCTTCCTGCTTCCCCTCCTGATTCAGGAGGGGACTGAGGGGAGGTCATTTTTGTTTTGAGTAAGCGTTAAGAATTTTGAATTTTAAATTTCTCCTAATTATGCACCATCTCCACCGTCACATTTGCCAATTGCCAGCAGACGATAGTATTTAATACCGCCAACTAAAAAAAACTTGATAAGCAAAGCAAGTAATTTAATTTTCATGGTGTAAATAAGTTTTAATTTTCAATACAAATGTAATGAAACAATTAAACAAAGAAAAAAGAAACAAACAACAACATCCTGTTAAGCGTAAACAGATTGCTTCTCCCGACTTTGTGTCGGGATCGCAATGACGCCTTCGACACCCGACAACAGATACCCGACACCAAACAAAGAACAACAAACAAAGAACAACAAACAAAGAACAACAAACAAGGAACAACAAACTCACTTCTTCACCATCACAATAATCGGATACTGAAAATGGCGGACAAAGAAATCGGGATATTTTTCTTCCAGATCGTAGAGCTTGTTAAGCATCCATTTTCCAATAAAATTGTTTGGAATTAACAGTTTTTGATGCCGTACATCAAAGGCTCGCCAGGGATACATGCGTATTTCGGCTTCGTTTTCAAAACGTTTCCACCAACTCAGCGGATGCGAATGAAAATACAGTTCCTGAACAAATTTTTTCTTAATAAATATTCTTTTAAAAAGTCTGAACAGTTTTAATACCAGACTTGCCGGAGCCAGCATCCACCTGCCCCATGCAGCCGGATTGCTGTAAACAATCACAATGGGATGACCGGACTTGGTTACATCAATAAGCTTACGCACTGCTGTTTCCTGCATGTCTTTATCTATATGGTAAATGGTGTGAACACTCAAAGCACAGTCGAAAAAGTTTTTTTCCAATGGCAGGTCAAAAAAACTTCCGTGCAAAAACACCCCATGATCGCCAATACGTTCTTTGGCCTTTTCGAGTGCCTTTGCCGACAGGTCAACACACCAGCGTTTGTTGAAACCCCTTGAAAACTCGCGATATTCAGGAAACTGTATCGGCCCTGAAGCCATATCGAGAATATTGTTACCGCTTTCGGGAATATAGCGCTGCACACGCAAACGACATTTGCTGATATAATCTTGTGCAAATGGTCGAAGGTCTTCGTATTTGCGGGCATCTCCGGTAATATCGTTTTCGGCATCCCAGCCTACGGTGTTGTAAAAGTTGGAAACAATTTCTTCTGCTTTGTTTTTCATTGTTTAGTTAATTTTATTTGGTAAAACAGATTGCAGCACGTCTTTAATGTAAGGCGATTTAAAAAGATAATTTTTTATTTTTCCGATAAAAGCATCTTTCTTCGTCTTAAATCCGGTATTGAGCATATATTTAAAGGTATTCAAATCGGTTTCGTTGTCAATTTCCAAACGGGGCAATCGCATTTCAGAAGAAAGAGACTTTACAAGTCCCTGATGAACTGAAAACCCGTAATTAAATCCGGCTTTTTCAGCAATTTCTAAGATAAATCTGTTGTAACTGCCATAAGGATAAGCAATCATTTTGCTATCGAAATTAAGCTTTTCAAGAATCAAATTCCGGCTTAATGTAAACTCCTCACGTACCTGATCGAAAGTCAGTTCGGTAAGTTTTTGATGCGAATAAGCATGACTTTCAATGGTCCAGCCATTCATTAGCAGAGTTTGCAATTCATCAACAGTCATAAACCTGTCCGATTCAGCGTAATCAATGCCGCAATTGTAAGGCAATGTATCGGAAATTACAGCAGCAGGTAAAAATACAACACCCTGAAAACCCAAATCATTCATTATTGGCAAAGCAATATCAAATACTGAAAACAAAGCATCGTCAAAAGTTATCATCACCGGCTTATCAACCTGATCAAATTGCTCAGGGCTTGTAACACTGGTATAACCGCAATCTTTTAAAAAAAACAACTGATGTTTGAGTTCAGCAGCAACTACCGAAAGAGACGGTTTTTTTATCGCTTTCGGGCTAAAACCATGATACATTATTACCGCTACATTCATTGCTTTCATTGCATTAGCGAGATTTAGCGATTATTCCCCCATTTTTTACTTTTCTTGCCAAAAATTGCAAAAAAAGTAGTAATAAACACATTCCAAACCAGTTTAAACCCTGAGGTTAACAATTCAGTAAAACTAAAATGTGCACCTGAAAGTAAAATTCCAATAAAGCCCATAACAAAATAACTAAAAACGATTAGAGCGAGGAATTGAGGAGATGTAATCAAACTTAAACCAGTCATTAGATCTAATATAATAAACAGAATTAAGGTTATTAATAGAAAAGACCTTGGCGGTAAAAATAAAGACAAAGCAAAATCAATTTGATTGATATTAAAGTTAGAAAGGCCTTTAAACAATAACTTCACACCTATTTTGCGTGCAACTTCAAACTGACCTCTGATCCATCTTTTACGTTGTTCCGAAAACTTATTAGTAGTTGATGTAGAGACATACGACAGATGTGCTGAGTAAGCAAATCCAATTTGCTTTTTATTAATAAGCAAAGCAGCATTCCAAATCTGATCTTCGGCTAATGAACCTTTGCTGCTATGAAGGCTTTCAAAAAACACATTCGGTTTAAAAGCCATTCCACTGCCATGCATTTTAACGTTCAATCCTAAACAATGCCGCACACCCTGATTAATCCATTGTCTGATAGATTCGGCTGAAGCATCTAAACTGCTAACTGCACTGCTTTTAATGTTTTTAACTTCTCTGAAAGCCTGAAACACCGAAACATCCTGATTATTGCAAATAATCCAATCGAGTCCGGCACAAAAACCGGGTTCCAGAACACAATCAGCATCAACCACAACAATAATTTTATTGTCAATTTCTGCTTTATTATTCAGAAATTCAGCCGCAAAAGCAATAACTTCCGATTTTCCATTTCTGATATTATCATTTTTTTCAACAACAGTATAATTGAAAGACTTGACAATTTCTGAGGTTTTATCAGTACAATGGTCGGCTACAACCAATACTTCAACTTTATTGTTAGGATAGTTTTGAGAAGCAATACTTTGAAGTAAATAAGCGATATTATCTACTTCATTATAAGCTGCAATTACAAAATAAAAATGATTGATACGCCCGGATTGACTTTTATAATCAGCTGTTATAAGTCGTTTAATCTTTTGATAAAATAGTGGGAATAAAAAGAAAGGGAAAAACAGATATGCTGAATAAAACAACAACAATACCTCCAGAGTATAAACAAGTATTTGCACCAGATTCAACAGAAAAGTAATTAATCTTAGGGCAAATATACATTTCCGGGAACAAAAACACCTGAATTTTTTACTGAAATTATGTGAAATGTGCTTATTAAAGAAAGTTTCAACTATATAATTGTGGATAAATAAAGCCCTGAAAAGCTATAAATACTCAATAAAAAAAAATTTGGCATACAAAAAGAGATGATACATTTTTGTTGTAAAGCCATAAAAACACCAAATAAGACGATTTTAGTAGATAACTGAAAATCATATTTATATAAGCGTTAAAAAATTTTTCTCATAAATATTTAACAAAAAAAAGTCAATAGTAAAAAAGTTGACTTTAATAAAAATTTAGGGAACTTCCAAACAAAAAGATTCACAAAAAAGAAAATATTTTTTAAAATTATTGTTGCACAAACAATTTCAAGCAATACTTTTGCAACCTTACTAAAACAGTATTTATTGCAATTTATGGACATTTTCGAAAAAATTCAACAACGACCAGGACCATTAGGTCAGTATTCGGATTGGGCACATGGTTATTTTATGTTTCCTGAATTAGAAGGTGAAATTTCAAACAGAATGAAATTTCGCGGAAAAGAAAAAATTGTATGGAGTCTGAATAACTATTTAGGTCTTGCCAATCATCCGGAAGTAAGAGAAACTGATGCAACAGCTGCAAAAGAATTTGGATTGGCCACTCCAATGGGAGCTCGTATGATGTCGGGTGATACAAAATATCATCAGCAATTAGAAAGAGAACTGGCAGATTTTGTTCAGAAAGAAGATGTATTTTTATTGAATTATGGTTATCAAGGTGTAATTTCAATTATTGATGCCATATTAGACCGTCATGATGTTTTGGTTTATGATGCCGAAGCTCATGCCTGTATTGTTGACGGAGCACGATTGCACATTGGTAAACGCTTTGCCTACAGACACAATGATATTGAAAATCTTGAAAAACAACTCCAACATGCTCAGGCAGCAGTCGGACCCAATGGTGGTATTTTAGTCGTTACCGAAGGTGTTTACGGAATGTCGGGTGATCAGGGTAAAGTAAAAGAAATTGTTGCATTAAAGAAAAAATACAATTTCAGGCTTTTCATTGATGACGCTCACGGATTTGGTGTTATGGGTCCACACGGAGAAGGTACTCATATCCATCAGGGAGTTGCAGAAGGTGTTGACATTTACTTTGCTACATTTGCTAAAGCAATGGCAAGTATTGGTGCATTTGTAGGAAGTGATAAAAAAATTATCTCTCATTTACGTTACAATATGCGTTCTCAAACTTTTGCCAAATCTCTCCCCTTACCATTAGTAATTGGTGATTTAAAAAGACTAGAATTAATAAGAAGAAATACTGAACTCAAAGATAAACTTTGGGATAATGTAGCCAAATTGCAAAAAGGACTTAAAGAACGTGGATTTGATATCGGACGTACAAACAGTTGCGTAACACCGGTTTATTTAAAGGGTAATGTTATGGAAGCTGTTAATCTGGTCATAGATTTACGTGAAAACTATGATATTTTCTGTTCAATAGTGGTTTATCCGGTTATTCCAAAAGGCGAAATTATTATTCGTATTGTTACCAGCAGCGAACATACTGATGATGATATCAACCGCACACTTGAAGCTTTTACAGTTATTGCCGACAAATTGAAAAATAAACAATACGATTCAGAAAAATTATCATTTAACACAGCTAATTAATATTTTCTTTAACTTAATAAATTTTTAAATTATGAACAGGTATGCACAATTAAGAGAAATGCTTCTTTCTCTGGAAACTGATTTTATTAAATTCTACGAAAAAGGCAACAAAGCTGCCGGCACAAGAGTTAGAAAAGGCATGCAGGATCTGAAAGTGAAAGCTCAGGAAATCAGAGCTGAAGTTCAGGGAATGAAAAATGATGACTAATTCTTTGATAAAATCTGTTTCAGAGTAAGCATTTGTTCTGAAATTATAAAAGGCTTTTCGTAACGAAAAGCCTTTTTTTTATACTATAAAAAATACTATCCAGCTAGCAATGCTATAAGCAATCCATGTTTTTACTGGTGTGTATGTTGTTATTTTATATCCACTTCGATGTACTGTTTTATACAACAAAAACTGGTTAATATAATAAGCTGAGAGTGTGGCAAATGGTACTCCTGCAATTCCGAAGAACTGAATTAATACTATAGCCAATACCGCATTCACTGCAAATTCGACTATACTCGCCTCCATTATTTTAGAATTTTTCTGTAATCCCATCAATATTGTTTGCGGAAAAAACAAACGACTGACAATTAAAAGGAGATAAACATTAAATATCTTATAAGAATCAACAAAAACATCTGTATAAAGCAAGCGGAATAATGGTTTGCTGAATATCAACAGTATAATAGTTAAAGGGAATAATACATGCATCAATCTTGAAGTGGCCGATTTTAACTTAGTTAATGTTTCATTTACATTTCCTTTCAATAAAGATGCAGCAATTTCACCACTGATTACAATGCTCATAGCATTCGCCAGCAAGCGTACCAAAGGAAATTCACGTGCTCCATACCTAAAGATGGCAAAATCGTTATTGTTGGAAAAATACCGTACTACAAATCCATTTACAATTTCAGTGCTTCCTCCTATCAATAAACTCAGCATAATGGGTAAAGATTTTTTTAAATGTGCTTTTTGAACATTAGTATCAATTACAAAAACTGAATTTCTCCAAATAAGTATCAGCAAAAATAAAAACCGTAAAAAAGCAAAAATATTCAGGTAAAAAAGAGCCGACAGAAGACTTAAACCAAAATACAATGGCAAACAAAGTGAAATAATCTGCAAACCAAATGATATAACAGAATATACCAAAAGGCTTTTATTTTTATTTTTAACCAGATATATATATTCAATTAAAAAAACAGGTGAGTTAAACAAAATAAAAATGGCAAAGGCCATAAACAGATAATGAGTCATTGATTTAAAAAACCAAATACCTGCCAGATACATTAGCAGAGCGGAGGCAACTGAAATCAAACTCAGAGAAATGAAAGTATTGAAAATGACAGATTTCTGTTTGGTTTCATCAGCATGATGATAAAAAGGAAGAAAAGTAGTCATAATACCTGAAACCCAAAAATAAGTCAGAGCGCTTGCTAAGAGGCTCAGTGTTTCGTATTGACTGATAATTTCGGTGTTGCGGTAAACATTTGCCAAAAAAATTGATACCAGAAATACAGAACCTGTTCGTATCAGTTGAACAGCCTGTAAACTGAAAATTTTAACGCTAAAATTGTTTTTTATGGAATTAATGTTCATTTTCAATATGAAATATATTCATCACGGATTTTTTTAATCATATCAAACTCACTGCTGATGTCACTAGCAATCATTTCAATACATTTTTTCAGCTTATCAATTTCAATTTGATTATCAATGACTTTAAGACCGATACGCTCCTGAATTTTTTGAATGACAAACACCACAGCATCAGCACTTACAAAATTATACAAGTATCTTTTTGCCCTGAATTTGTCAACAAATAAATAAAAGCCATTGATTTTTTCAGTGTCTGTATAATTGAAAAAATTAATAAATGGTTGTTTTTCGACCTTGTCGAATTCAGCATAAAAATGGTTAAGGATACCCTCTTCCCTGTTGATAATAACCATGTCAATAGCCAATTCTAATAAAAAATGAGCAAGAAAATGCTGCCGGTTGGGTTGATGCTGAAAATCGGTAATGGTAAAGTAATGTTTTATTTTGCCGGTATAAGTCACGAAATAATTTGATTGATGAAAAATTGAATCAAGCTGATAGTGTTTCATAATACCAGAATAGAGTTCATGGTTGGTTTTTGTCATTTCTACTTCTGTACTTACATCCAGAAGCTTAAGATGCCTGTCGAAAATACCTGCAAGGTCGGGCAATATCAGACCCAGATTGTAATAGGGTAAACCATTAATTCCATCAATAAAATAATGCGAAATGTAATTCAAATTGTAATTGTTTAAAGTTCAAAGGTAATATATGAACTGATTATTTACGAATTCGTTTTATACTCTGAGCATTCATCTTATTTTTGCAAAAAAAAATAATGATGGATTTTATTGAAGAATTGCAGTGGAGAGGGATGATACACGACATTATGCCCGGCTCAGAAGATTTATTAAAAAACAATAAAATTTCTGCTTATGTAGGCATAGACCCAACAGCCGACTCACTTCATATCGGGCATTTGGTTTCTGTAATGATGCTTCGGTTTTTACAACTTTCAGGACATAAACCCATTGTTTTAGTTGGAGGAGCTACCGGAATGATTGGCGATCCCTCCGGCAAATCAGAAGAACGGAAATTATTGGATGAAATTACTTTAAAGAATAATCTGGAGAGCATTAAAAAACAACTCTACCGCTTCCTTGATTTTGATGAAAGCAAGCCCAATTGTGCAGTTATCGTTAATAATTATGATTGGACAAAACAATATGACCTGTTAAGTTTTTTGAGGGAAATCGGCAAACATCTCACCGTGAATTACATGATGGCAAAAGATTCTGTACAAAAAAGACTTGAAACTGGTTTATCTTTTACCGAATTCACCTATCAATTGCTTCAGGCCAATGATTTTCTTTATCTTTTTCAAAACTTTAATTGTAAATTGCAAATGGGCGGCAGCGATCAGTGGGGAAATATTACATCCGGAACAGAGTTAATCAGGCGTAAAACCGGAGGTGAAGCTTTTGCTCTTACCTGCCCTTTGATTACCAAAGCTGATGGTGGAAAATTTGGTAAAACTGAAGAAGGCAATATTTGGATTGACCCTAATTATACTTCACCTTATAAGTTTTATCAGTTTTGGCTGAACACTTCTGATGAAGATGCCGAAAAATTCATTAAATTATTTACTTTACTGAACAAAAAAGAGATTGAAGAACTGATTAAAAAACATCAGATTGCCCCTCACGAAAGAGTTTTACAACAGCGATTGGCAAAAGAAATAACGATTACGGTTCACTCAGAAGCCGATTATCTGAAATCTCTGGAAGCATCTAATCTTTTATTTAATAAAGAAACAGATATCCGGCAGGTATCGGAAGATATTATATTAACTGCATTGGAAGGTGTACCTACATTCAAAGTAAGTAAACAAATTCTTGAAAATGGAATTGATATAAATGAATTACTGTCTGTTAATACACAAATTTTCCCTTCCAAAACCGAATGCAGAAGGACCATTCAGGGTGGAGGTTTGTTTATTAATAAAAATAAAATTGAGAATCAAACCGTTATTCTTGACAACAGTTTTTTGTTAAATAAGCGTTTTATTTTGGTTCAAAAAGGGAAAAAGAACTATTCGCTGATAATTTTTGAATAAGTTTTTGGTTTATCGTCTTCAGGTAAAGGCGGGTTATAAAACTCTATTAATGGTTGAAGAAAATCTTTTTTTTGCAAAGTAATAAACTTGCAATTGACAGAAAAACCAGAATCCTGAAACATAAATCGGCTGTTGTGATTATCTTCTATATAGAAATTGGTTCCCGAAACCTGTTCATTTATTCCAAAACGCTTAGTGAAAATAGCAGAAATTTCTTTTAACAATTTATCACTGTATTCGCGAAAATATACTGCCCCATAAAAAAGTGATGATCATACACAAAATAAACACACTATGCTTTTAGTCCACGGTAAATACGTTTATAACAATACGAAGCTAAGTCTTTTCCTCCGATTCGCATGATTGAAAATGAATTTGGCTGTCCAAACATTTTTACAATTTTTTTATCAGAAACAAAAAAACTAAGCTTCTCGAATAAAAGTTGCTCATTAGTTTGAAATACACTGAGTTTTTCATCTATACTCAGTGCTTCATGAACGTGGTCAATGGAGTCTTCTGCAAAACACAACTTATAAGGAGTGGGTATATCTTTTCGCTGGCAATACTCATTAAATTTACTGCTAAATTTGCCATAAACCAGCTGATTCCAGAAATAACCAAAGGTGTTTGTCATAAATATGATTCAAATGAAAGTGCAAAGGTAAGGTATTTTATTGCATCTTAATTTATCATTATTTAAACAAATTATTAAACTGAATTGTTCCGCAAAATTTTGAGTAATTACTGATTATAGCAATGGGAAACTTTCAATCGTAAAAATATAATTAAGAATTTTCTTTGTTAAACAATTAACAAGCCTTTACATTTGCTTCTTTAAAAAAAATTAACATGAAAACAAGTTTAAAAGAAAAAAGTGATTTCAGATTGCCTAAGCCGGCAATCTTAATAACTATGGTTGCCGGAATTTTAGCTTTAATATTCCTTCCGGTTTTAACTTTTGCATCCAGCGGTCATACTACCGGACCTTCTATCGGAAATATCAGAATTGAATTTATTTTCTTTGGTTTGGTACTGTTATGTGTAGCCATTTTTCATGATCATACATTTTGGGTAGCATTAATTGGCTTAATTGTAATTTTGCTTTATAAACTATTATTTACTCATGGTTTTCATCTTGTTGAGCATTTTGTTGGGGTTAGTCCATTTATCGAACAACTGGCTGATAAGCATCAACGCTCCGGAGAATGGGGAATTTTGCTGAACTTATTAGGTTTATTGTTAGGCTTTGCTATTCTTGCAAAACTTTTCGAAGATTCAGGGGTTCCTGATATTTTACCAAATTATCTTCCTGACGATTGGAAAGGACCATTTATGTTGTTGTTCTTTGTTTTTATTATGTCAGTATTTCTTGACAATATTGCAGCTGCATTAATCGGAGGAACAATTGCGATGGTAGTGTTCAAAGGCAAGGTACACATAGGTTTTCTGGCTGCAATAGTTGCTGCCAGTAATGCTGGTGGAGCAGGCAGTGTGGTTGGCGACACCACTACCACTATGATGTGGATCGGAGGTACATCGCCTATTGAAGTACTTCATGCTTTTATTGCTTCAATTTTTGCCTTTGTTTTCCTTGCATGGTTTGCTTCATTTCAGCAAGATAAGCATCAGAGAATACAGAAAGATGCCACTGTAGGTATAAAAGTTGATTGGGGAAGAGTTGGTATTGTAGGTCTTATTCTTGTTTGTGCCATTGCCGCAAACTATTTTTACGATATGCCTGCATTGGGTGTTTGGATTGCCTTGCTTATTGGTGCCACATTTAAAAAACTCCCTTGGAAAGAAACCTCTCATGCTATCAAAGGAACTATCTTTTTATTGTGTTTGGTTACTTCAGCATCGCTTATGCCGGTTGAAACATTGCCTGATGCATCATGGATGAGTGCATTTATTCTTGGTTTTGTTTCTTCAATTTTCGACAATATTCCATTAACCAAAATTTGTATTGATCAGGGACATTACGATTGGGGAATGTTAGCTTATGCTATAGGTTTTGGAGGATCAATGGTTTGGTTTGGCTCATCAGCAGGTGTTGCCATCACCAATAAATTTCCTGAAGGAAGAAATGTATTATTATGGTTACGTAAAGGATGGCATATACCTATTGCTTACGTAATTGGATTTTTTGCCCTGTTACTTATCTGGGATTGGCATCCGTCTAATAATCGTGAGCATAAAGAACCAGCTATCAATTGCCCTGTTGACAATTGTAAAGCTAAAATGGCTGCTCAGGCTGACAGTCTGATTAAAGTAATGAACGCTGAACATAAGATTCAGGAATAATTTTATAACAATTTTACAGGTTGCTGCGGCATTTGTAGCAACCTTTTTATTAATATGATTGATAAAGAAAAAATAAAACAAAAATTTTCCAACTTGCCAAAACAGGCTTTGGTAAATATTATTGAGGAATCGGTCAAGCAGTTTCCCCGAAAGATGAAACAGTTTATTTTACATGCCGAAAATGGAAATACGAGCGAAACTTCATACTATTCATATCAAATAAGGGAAAGTTATGCCTACATTTTTCACGACAGTCATCTGAATTTTCTATGTCATAAAATTCAGGAAGCAGCTGATAAAAAGGAATTGGATAATATGATGGTTTTAGCTGAACAACTTAAACTGTATTCGGACATATTTTTGCATCAATTAGAGGAACTTAAAATTGAAACTAATAATGAATAAAAGAATTATCCTGATGTTTGTACTTTCAGCATGTTTTTTAACGGTTTTTAGTCAAACTGAGTGGCCAATGCCATATAATGCTGAAAAAAAGCTGTTTATTTATGAAGAAGTTGTACAGGTAAGCAATGTTACCAAAGACGAACTTTTTAACAGAGCCCTCGACTGGGTAAAAAATTTTTTCTTAGCAGGAGCAAATATAATTACTGAAAAAGATGCAGTTAACGGTATTATAAAATTAAAATACCGTATAACTGTATTCAAAATGGAAAAGAAAACCAAAGTAGTGGATGTTGTGGTTGATTATAACATTGAAATTCATGTCAAAGATGGCAAATACAAATATATAATTCACAATTTCAGAAATTTTCAGGGTAGTACATCACCTGGAATTGAAATTTGGACAAATCCTGCTAAATGCGAAAAAGAGCTGGCCATTGAAAGATATACAAGCCTGAACACCGAAATTCAAGCTTTAATAGAAAACATGAAAAAATTTATGATTAGCGGAAATGCAAAAAGCAATCAGGATTGGTAAAATTATAAATTCTCAGAAGATTTTTACAAATAAAAAATAGTAGCACCGTCTCCCCCGTGCTCATCCTTTTCATTTTCAATACTTTTCACAAAAGAATAACTCCTGAGACTCAAACGTATTGCCTCTCGTAAAATTCCGTTTCCCTTACCGTGAATAATTTTAAGCATCGGAAAGTTTTTCAATAAAGCAGCATTAATAAACTTTTCCAATTCCATTAAGGCTTCCTCCCTTCTCATTCCGCGTATGTCAAGAATTGGACTGAATGGTTCGGCCTTTTCAATAGAAGGAATTACTTTTGATGCAGTTTTGCGTATCAAAGGTTTTTCAGTTCGTTCCAACTTTGATAATGAAATTTTAATACGATGATAATCAAACACTAAAACAGCAATTCCTTTATTAATACTTTCAATAATACCAACCTCATTTCCATCCGGAAGTTTAACAAAATCACCTTTCTTCAGAGGCTCTGTATTTTGATTTTTTATACTTTTTAAATCGCTTGGTTTTTGTTCTTTTTTTATTCCTGCTGATTTGATTTTTATTTTTGCTAATGCTTCTTTTGCTAATTCATTAGATTGTCCTTCAGACTTCTGTTTAACTGCTACCTTTAGAAGCTTATTAAATTCATTTTCAATATTTTCAAGATAACGTTCAGCCTTAATTTTTGCCTTTTCGAGATATGCTTTTTTAGTAGAGAGAAATTCTACCTGCTGCGACTGATGTTTTTTTAATAATTTATCCGCATCTGTCAGTTTTTTTTCAAGTTCAGCATTCATCCGAAGCTGTATTTGCTTTTGTTCAGATATTTCGCTTAAAATACGTTCAAAAGAAGGTGCCTGTCCACTTAATTTGCTTTTTAATAAATCAATAAACTCATCATCAAAACCTGAGTTCATAATCATTTCAAAAGTGTAACTGCTTCCTGGTTGACCTGATTGCAATTTGTAAACAGGTTTTAAAGATTTAGAATCAAATAGCATTGCACCATTTACTATGCCATCATTTTCCATTGCAAATGCCTTCAGGTTGCTGTAATGAGTACTAATAACACCCATAGCTTTGGTTTTCAGCAAATGATCGAGAATTACCTCAGCAACCAAGCCTCCTGTTTGTGGTTCAGTACCGCTGCCAAATTCATCCATTAAGAATAAAGTATCCGAAGAGGCATTTTCAAGCAAATGTTTTACTATTTTTAACTTTGCAGAGTAAGTACTTAAATCGTTTTCGATAGATTGATTATCACCAATATCAGTAAATATTTTCGGGAATAAAAATACAGATGATTGATTTTCAACAGGAATAAGTATAGTAGCCTGAAGCATTAATTGAAATAATCCAATGGTTTTCAGGCATATAGTTTTTCCACCAGCATTCGGACCGCTGATGACCAAAATACGATTATCAGCATTCAATTCAATATCTAAAGGTATGGTTGCTTTATTTCGACTCAGGTTGCGAATATATAATACCGGATGACGTCCTGAGTAAATTTCAAAATGTGGTTTGCGGTTTATTTGAGGTTTATTGGCATTTATTTTTAGAGCAAATTTGGCTTTCGCATGCAGAATATCAAATTCAAAGGCATAATACTGATATTGATTTAAGGCTTCAGTATTTGGAGACAGTAATTTTGCTAAATCACGGAGAATTTTTTTTACTTCTTTTTCTTCTTCATTTTTCAGAAAACTCAGTTTATTGTGAAGTTCAAGTACACTAAGTGGTTGAATAAATACCGTTTTTCCGCTTCCGCTTTCAGAAACAACAATGCCATTGATTTTTCTTTTAAATTTGGCTTGAACGGCTATAACTCTTTCACCTTCCCTGACGCTTTGCTGTTCATCACTCAACCAGCCGTTTACTTTTCCGGATTGCAATGCTTTTTCAAATTCAATATTCAGATTTTTAACCAGTATTTTGATTGATTTTCTGATATTTTTCAGTTCAGTGCTGGCAGTGTCCAAAATTTCACCATTTTCATCAAAAACGGGTAAAAATAAATTCAGTAATTTGCTTTGAAACTTATTTTCTGAAAACCAATTGAAAGTAAGAGGTAAAATATCTCCATTTTTTTCCAATTGATTATATAACTGTTGATATGAAGCTAAAAAAAGGTAAAGTTGGAATAATTCGTCTTTAACCGGAACATATCCATCTGTTTCAAGACCTTTAATCAGTAATTCCAGATGATAAAAATGTCTGAGGGAAAACTGACTTCCTTTTAACAAAAAACTTTTTATTTCAACTTGTTTGGCAAGCTTATACTCTATGAATTCAGGATTTGTATTAAAACTCAGATTTTCGAGTAAATGAACAGCATTTTCACTATAGCAATTGCTTTTTATCTCATCAATAATAAAACTAAACTCTAAGCTGTTAATAGAATCATCAGGAATAAGATACATTTAAAGCTGTTTTGAAGATTTTTAAGCTTTCACTTCCTTTACTATTATTTTATTACCGGAAACATTAATAACCTCAACACTTTTTCCATGGTCAATATACTCCCCATGAGATTTTACTTCAAAATATTGATTATTAAACATTGCTTTTCCGATAGGTTTAATATCCGATACGGCTTTACCGGTATCACCAACATTAACAGCATTTTCGTCAATTACATTGGCTTTGCCTTCAAGGGAATGTTTATGCGATAATTTGCCCCAGGCATTGCTTTTTGCACCATAAATAATTAAGCTGATGACTAAAGTAAGGCTGATTAATAAACTGATATGTCCGGCAGAACGACCATATTGACTGTAAGCATAAAAAATTCCCGCAGCAACAAAAAAAACACCTATAAAGCCAATAACTGTTGTTCCCGGAATAAAGAAAAGTTCTACAAAAAACAATAATATTCCTACTAAAAGTAATAAAACTATCCAAGTCATAATCTGAAAATAAAAGAATTTAACAGCTGCAAAAATACAAATCAAATGCAGAAATTTCATTCTTTGATTTTTATTAAAAAAAATGCAGCAAAACAAATCAGTTAATATGAATTGTATTAGTTTTGAAAACCAAAATAAAACCTGAAAAATTATTATTTAATTAGTTTATTTGATTTAAAGAAGAATAGCTTATGAAAGAATTAAACAATTTTAAAAAGTTAACAGGAGTTCTGATAGTTTTATTTGCAAATGTATTTCAACTCATATCACAAAACTATCCCGATTCCTATTACGAAAAAATTGACCCTGAGGTTTTTCGCCCAAGTCTGATGGCCGAAGTTATTATCAGTCAATTAAATAAGCATCGTGAAATTCAGAATCTCGAAGATTTTTTCTCTAACGATATTTTAACAAAAGCTGCTGATGATCAGGCTTTGTATATGGCCAGGCAGGAAGAAGCTACTCTTAAAGGAAAAGGAAATAAAAAAACTACAGCCGACAGGTTAAAATTATACGGAGGAACAAGGCTTGCTGAAGAAATTGTTGCCAAGGTAAATGTTTACAATGTAAAAGAACCACGTACTTATCTGGAAGTTGCTGAAGAGCTTGTCAGTAAATGGATTATTAAAAGAAAAATTGCTGCTATTATCGAAAACAACAAGTATATTTTTGCCGGTGTGGGTGCTTCTATCGACTACAATGGGAAAAAAATGTATGTTAGTGTAGTTTTTGGAAATCATTATTCGTTTAATGCCGGTGCCCGTATGAAAAATGCCCTTGATGTACCCTATACTACCAAAAGATTCGGATTAAAACCTTATGATGAAAAAACCTGTAAAAAATGTAAAAAGTTTGAAAATATCGAAGAACTTCATAAAGCCATAAGTGTAAAAGATGGCAAAATATATTTCCATTACAGTACACAAATCAGGGCATTTAAAAAGCTTATCCGAAATCCGAAAGATGGTTTGGCAATAGATGTTGTACAAAAAAATCAATATAACTGCAAAGGCGACAACATTGTTGATTACAACCTGATAACCAAAGGTGTTTTGTTAAAGCCTATGTTCACCAAGCAGATTTACAAAAAAAATATGATTCCTGGTGAAAAGCTCAAAGACCTCATGATAATGATTGGTGAGGTACCAGAAGAAATAACAGGCGACTATGAATTGAATTTGCTGGTAATTCAGGATAAAAGAGTATGCAGAACTATTACTAAAACCTATGTTGAAGGTGGCGATGCCGACTATTTCAATCCGCTGGAACTTATTCCTGATACAGTAAGTATTCCCACAGAAAAATATTATGTTCCTCAGGCCGATACCAATACTTTGTATTTTGTAGTACCATTTGAAAAAGGAAAATCGGAGTATAAGCCTGAAGACCTTGAGCCTTTAATTCAGGCACTTAATAAACCTGATTTTATCATCTTAGAACTCACTATTGCAGCCTATTCGTCTATCGAAGGCAGTGATGAAACAAACATTTCATTACAAAAGAAAAGAGCTGAAACCATAGTTGAGGCTTTAAAAAAGCGTCAGCAAGACAATTTTATCAGTGATATTAAAACTGCCTATGCATGGGAAAACTTTAAAGCTGATATTTTAAAAACAAAATACAGTTTTTTAGCTGATAAAACTCTACAGGAAGCAAAAGATTACATAACCCAGAAAAATCTTGTTAATGAATTAGAACCTGTTTTAGCCAAACACAGATATGCAGAAATTTTCATGACTGTTACATATGATATTCAAGGGAAAAAAGAACAGGCATTTGTTGTTGATAAATTTAATCGTACGATTACCAAAGATGATATTCCTTTTGCCTTCAGTATTCAAAAATATATTGTCAATAAAGTTGTCGAGAAAATTTACAGTGGCTCTGCTGCTACCAATATGCAGATTCCAGAAGAAGGAAGAAATGCACCTTTCCTGATTAATAAAATTTATTTGGAAAAAATTTCTACCAAAAACAAGCTAAATGATGATTACTGCGACAGAATTACTACTTTAAACCAATATGCTCCCAACAATCCCTACATCCTTTACAACAAAATATGCTGTGAAGTATTTCATTGCGATTTTGACAACAAAGATGATGTTCCACGCTTGCAAAACCGTATTGATCAGCTTTATAACACAAAAATTGACAAAAAAATTGTTGACCAGTTAAATCTTGATTTTCAATTTAAGTTGATTAAATATCTGGACACACTGGCTACCCCTTCACCAGTTGTTCAAAAGGCTTTCGACAAAATAAAAGCATTGGTAAACCTTGAGCAAGATGACTGGAAAAACACATTAGAACTGGCAAAATTATTTATTAAATACAAAGATTTTACTTTTGCCTTAAAGGTTCTTGAGCCACTTGCCGATCATCCCGATCTGAACGAGGATTTTATTTTTACCTATATATCTCTTTGTTCACTCTATCAGAATAAGCTGATGTCGAACAAGTTTGCTCAGGCAATGGAAAGAGCCAGTAAAATGAATCCAACCAGGTATTGTTCACTTTTTAAAGGCGATAAATTCAGTTTTCAGGTATTCGATAATCCCTATGTTAAAGATTATTACTGTAAAACCTGTGAAAGATAATTGAAAAAGGCTGTGAACCAAAACACAGCCTTTTTTGTATTTATTATTAAAAAAGATGCAGGAAGTTAAAAGTCCGTGTATAAGTGTTTGTACTTATGACGATCATAAAATTTGTATTGGTTGCCGGAGAACTGAATATGAAATTATCAACTGGGATGATTTTACTAATGATGAAAAATCAGCAGTAATTAATGATGTTAATCAAAGACGAGCCAAAGAGCAGGATTATTACGGTGGTTTTCCTGTATAAATTCAAACAATTTATTCGATTACCACAACAAGGTATTTAGAAACACCCCAAAAAGCTTTTACATCCAGAATTTCAAGTTTCTCTGCTCCCATATTCCCTCCTATTCTATAAGAACTCCCCGGATGAGATGTTAATACTTTTGCCTTTTTCGCATTCAGATTTATTATTTTAACATCGTTTATATTGACTTTTCTGAAACATTTATCATCAAAATTGGTTTTTAACTGCGATATTTTTCCAATACCAATAAATCCACCCTCTTTAGTTAATATGTTACAAGCCATCAGTTCTTTTTCCCTTCCTATTACAAGCCAGGCTTTATTTAATTCAAGTTCCTGCTCTTCAATGATCTTAGCCTGTTCCTCAATTTCCAGATTTAAAGTATCAATAGCAGCCATTAAGCCCTCAACTTCAATATGCATTTGTTCAAGTTTTACAGTTAAACTGGCAATTTCAGCATCTTTGGTTTCGACCTGTTGCTGCATATATTCTAAAAGCTTTTGCAGTTCTTTGCTTTTTGCACCCGATTTCGAAAGATTATTTTCAAGTACCTGAAGTTTTTTACGATTTTCAATCATCAAATCGTTTATTAAATTCAAATCTTCAATTATTCGGGTTTCAGCACTCGAATCGCCTGAATTACTGACTTCGGTTAGTGAAATATTAATAACATTCTGAGCCTTTTTTATTTCTTCAAGGTTCATCTGTATTTCGTTAAATGCCTTGACATACTCGATTACCTTCTGGTCTTTTTGCTGGGTAATGATAACCAGGCTATCATTCTGCGATTGAAGACGGTTTACTTCATTTTTATAATTGCTGCATGAACTGAATGCAACAACAATTATCAGCAAAAATGCTATTCTCATAAAATTTTACAGTTTTATTTCTGTATCAAAATTAGAGTTAAAAATGAATATGAAAATTAATTAATTTTCAAAAAAAAAAAACCGGGCTTTAGTTACAACTCCAGGTAATTACAAAACATTTATCCTTAAACTCTTTGCTCCGAAATCGCCAATAATCCTCACATAATAAATGCCTTTTGCTGCATTTAGCAGTTTTACATGATAAATATTTGGCACTGCATCAACAATAATTTCAGCTTCGATTTTCTGACCAAAACCATTAAAGACATCTATTCTTTCGATGTTCAAAGCTTTTTCGTTGTATAAATAAAATGCTCCTGTATTAGGATTCGGATATATTTTAACCTCTTTGCCTTGCTTTTCACCAATACTTCCACATTCACTTACATTAATATACCTGACTACAGAATCAGCAAGATTTCCGCTGGCATCCTTAGCATGATAAACAAGGTTGAACATACCTACGTATCTTTTCGGCAAATATTGAGTATAATAAGTGCCACTTATCCAAACATTTGGATTCTGGTCAAAATTGTCAGTTATGGAATATAATAAATCAAGAGTATCTGCTGTTTTAAACCTGCATACATTCAGCACACTTGCTCCCTTAAGCTTCAATACCGGTTTTATTCTGTCAACTACTTTTATCACAAAAGAAATATATGCGTCATTACCCGATTTGTCCTGTGCTTTATAAATTAAAGTGAACAAACCTAGTGAAGTAGCAATCCCATCAGTGAAGTTTTGATAATAACTTCCAAATGAATCAATGCTTACTACGGCATCATAATTATCGCTTGCTTTTACTTTTAAACCGCTAAGTTTGGTTTTAACATCAAGAATTATGGTATCGTTATCCTTATATATTGCTGTAATAACAGGTTTAATATCATCAATAACCTCAACAATTCTTTCAACTGAAACAGGTCCGTTTCCGGAGGAGTCACTGACTGAATACTTTATTTTATAAGTACCAATTTTAGAAGTATTAACTGAACCTGTAACTACTACATTCAAATTCTTATCATAGTTGTCATTAACCGTTACACCGGGATCATTAAAAGTACTGAAAACTGATATCATATAAACAGCATACCCAATTAAACTTATATTAGGTTTTTGACGATCAGCCACAAAAACCTTTCTTTCAATAGTTGATTTATTTCCGATTTTATCAGTAACAGTATACTCAAGCTTATACTTACCAACAAAGTTGGTATTGACATAACCCTTTATAGTAATTTTATCAACTCCGCTGCATGAATCGTAAGCATTGACACCTGGATCAGTGTATGTACTTTTAACCTCAACAGTATCATTATCCTTTCCTTTCAAACTCACTATTGGTGCTTTTGATTCAGGTGTGATAACAATATAACGCATAACAAATGCACTATTTTTAAAAGTATCGGTAACAGTATACTTAATCCAGTAAGTACCAGGATATTTCCAGTCAACATTGTCAGTTTTAACAGCAGTTGAAGAAATATTGCCAAACAAATTGGAAATAGCTGTAACACCCGGATCTTTAAAAGTAGCACATTGTTCGACAGCAACAGTGTCAGCACCGTTCAAAGTAACCACAGGCGCTATAGAATAATTTCTGATAATAACCCGGTAGTCTTCATATTCACCAATGAGATTAGGGCCGCAAGGTGTATTTGAAAAACCTGAAACATTGGTTCCTATTCTCATTCTTGTAGGTCCGAGGCTTGCCGTTGCAGGAACTCTGATAGTATCGGTAAATGTGATAGATGTGGATGAAGCCTGATACAAAACTTCTTCACCCGGATCGTTAAAGTCCCCATCAATATTCCAATCAATCCAAACCTTACGGGTCATAGCATTTTTATTCGTATTTCGGCCTATACTGATTATATGCCATGCATAGCGATCGAGGTAGGTTGAATAAGTGGCAGCAAAATCGGTATATGCTTTTGAGCCTATTGATGAATAATTTAATATACTTCCGATTTCAACCTTGCTGATACCCAAATCGGTATTCAAATTATTGATTGTCGGGATACAATAATCAATCGGAGTAATATAGCAGGTTTTAGTTAAAGTATCTTTTTTACCTGAATACGAAGCTATTAACCTGATGGTATAGCATGTAACCTCATTAAAAATCACTTTTGGATTCTGACCATTAGGGAAATCACTAACAATAGTATATGATGAAGGAGAAATATCCCATACATATGTATCAGCACAGCCAGTTGTTGAATTGGTAAAAGAAACTACATCAATTGCTTTACGTGGCTTCAAATTATTGGCTATAAAATTGGCTTTAGGAGCCTTTGAAGGAGAAACTACATAAACATTTTTGATAAAAGTAGTGTCGCCACCGCAATTGCTGACAGTGAGTTTTACAGGATACAAACCAGGAAAAGCATAAGTATAGTTTGGATCCTTTAAAGTAGATTGAGTAAAACCAGAGCCATCAAAATCCCAGTCGTACGATAAATTATCTCCTGTTGACAGATTTTGAAAATATACTGGTATATTCAAACAAACAGTATCAGGGGCAGTGAACTTGGCCACAGGTTTAGTTCCAACTGAAACTACACCAAACCACTCACCAATAAAACCTTTATTGACGTTAGAAGCGTTTGAGGTAAAATTGAAAAACATAGTACCGGTAGAAGCCACCAATTTCTTTTTAAAATCCGGATTCGTCATGTTGCCTGTTAATCCATTACTACCATAAGCAGTCATATCCCATAAGGGGGTTCCGCTATTGTTTTTTCCATCATAAACTTTGAGGAAATCACCAGCACTTAATTCAAATTCGCTAAACGTAAAAGTCAGGGTATCAACACAAGGGATAAGTTTTACATCACAATTCAAATTATTTCCATAATTCGATTGAGGTCCGCCATCATCAGTTAATATTCCTATGGGTGACAATTCTATTTCTTTCAAAACATACTGACACATGTACTGAATGGGCTTTACAATAACATAATCTTTGATACATAAACTATCTCCTCCTTTTATGTTTTTCACTACCATGCATATATCATATTCACCAGGAGTTTCAAATCTGATTATTGGATTTTGAGATGCTTTTGTGGTAAAATTTACAAAATAATGAGTAGCTACATAACCTATATACGGATCATTAAAATAAGCAGGTGAAACCCTCCACTCCCAGGTGGAAGGACAATTTATCGAACCGTCAAAGAATTTTATTTCATCAAAAGGAGCAATAATATTTTTCTCTGCAACAAAGCTAGCCACTGGCTTCACAGTGGGTGCACCAATATAAATTGTCTTGCTGAATGAATCTACTCCATAACAATTTGTTGTAACTACTTTTATTGTTGAAGTAGAGGTGCCTGAGGGAAAAGTAAATGTAAAATTTGTTGTATTAGTCATATACACGCCATCTTTATACCATTTATGCCCTAAAGATTGAGAACTCATGTATTTATTAACAAAAACAACTGGTGTACTATAACACACACTATCGTCACTGCTGAATCCGGCAACAGGTTTGGCGCCCTGATAATTTCCTTCATCGGCACCAATAACACTGCCAAAAGGACAGCGGGCATCGCCATCAGCATCTTTATCAACCCATATTTTCAAACCATTGTATGTCGGACTTGAACTATTGATATGCAAATTGCTTGATGAAATAAAGTTAGGATTTTTTTGATCATAGGAAAAAACATCATGCGGAAAAACAATACGATTATTATCGGTTTTAAAAGTTGTCAGGTTAGCATATCCCTTGTTATAATTATAGAATTTATTATTTGTACTGTTTGGATAGTAATACACATTGTATTCAATAATTGCATTTACCGAAGATGTTATTGTATTGAGAGATATTAAATAGGTTTTACCAGTGCTTTGCAATAAATTGTTCATTATTGAAGAACCTTTTGTCTGCCATAAACAAATTGCTGAAGAAGTTGAATCGTACAATGAACCACTAACAGCAATTGAATTATGATAAATTCTTAACAGAAAATCGTAATAAGCATAAATACCATTTTGTTTACTGCTGTTCTGAAAATTTGAAATCATATTGTTGGTAATCTGAGTACTGTCGCTGTAGTAGAAATTTTCATACGACAAAGTTATACCACGTGTGCCGGGCTGAATAATATTGCCATCAATGATGGTTCCTGCACTATACTGAGCACTTATGCCGTTTCCGTTGGAATTGGCCATACTCTGAATTTTATTATATTGGATATAGGTTCTGATAACTGCAAATAATTCTATTCCACTACCCGACTGGTTCAGAAATGTATTATTGATAATAAAATTTTGATTGATAAAAGCACTTGGATAAGTTCCTTTTATATACACTCCGCTTGTACCATTTGAAATTGTATTATTGTTAATTTCATTTTTAAAAGGAGCAACTCCACTGGTTTTTGTTCCATCTTCTGAATAGGAAATTAATACACCATAAACATTTCCGCTTGAACCTACTGATATTTCACCATCAAGTACTTTATTAAAATTGGCAGCTTCACCAAAATAAACACCAATTCCCGGATTGCCATCATTAACAATTTTAAGCTTTTTAAAAGTAATATACTCACAACCATTAAACACAAGTGTTGCCCTTTGAGATGAATTTCCTGTATGTTTTATGGTTGCTGTACCTGTAGACGGACCTTCAAAGGTTACTGTATTGGTTGCTGATACTCCTGTAATTTTAGGCATAACAACTCTTTCGTTGTAGGTTCCTGCCAGAACATTAAAAGTAATCGGCCCGGCAACACCGCACGAATTCATGGCAGCTATGGCAGCTGCAAAGCTTGCATAGTTTCCACCGCTGCCGATAGTATAAGTACCAGCCATTCCTGTGCAGAAATTCAATACCATAGTGTCGTTAGAAACTTTTATATCTGGGCCAATACTATTTGGATTGCGAACCCAAACCCTGAGAGTATGACTTCCGGGGGAACTGATATTTAATGAAGTAGTGAACTTATATGTCTTTTCAATACCCGGAGCAGAACTTGTACTTATTCCGGTAACTGTAGTCGGTGTGCCATTATTCAAGCTAAATCCGGCATCAAAGGAGCTTATATTATTAATGGCCAGATTTGAATATTTTATCCAAAGTGTATTATTTCCAACCTTATATACAACAGGACTATCAATTGCAGTCATGGCAATGTCGGTTCCTGATGATGCAACAAGTGTCAGATTGAAATCTTCTGTTTCTCCATAAGACTGATTAGAGCATGCATCGGTAGGTAAATTGTAATAATTGGACCTGACTCTGAGTCTTTTTTTACCTAATGTACTGTTTGCAGGCACAAAAATAGTGTCGGTAAATGATGTAACTGATGTTTGAAACTGAGACAATAGTTCACCTGGATCGTTGAAATCACCATCTGAATTCCAATCAACCCATACTTTGCCTCCAGTTTGTAAAGTACCGGTAAGACCAATTGTTACAAAAATAGTATCGCCAGGATAAGAAACAAATGTGTTTTGATAATAAGCATAGCCATTCGGACTGCATCCTGAGGAAGTAACACTCAGATTAGTTAAAGCACTTGTGCTTACAACTGATAAAATTGGCGAATAAAAACAATTACTCACCGGAGTACAATAAGTCTGTGCACTTAATTGAGCTGAAATACCGGCAAATAATGCCAAAATAAGTATAAGTTTCTTCATATAATTAAAGATTAATTTCGACAACAAATATACGAAAAAAAGTATTAAAATGCTAACTCTGATAAAACCTCTTCAGATACTATTCTTCCGACAGGGTATTGATTTACCCGATGGTCCCAATAAGGTGATTTTGAGTAAAACCAATTGATAATTCCATAAGAATCTTTTGCAAAAGCAGGGTCTTTCATCTTTTCCTGAAATTCTGCTTTCAGGTTTTCATCTTTAGCGAGCATTTCTCTTGCCATCACTTCCATTACATAAGTTTCTGTGTATTCTTTTTGCTCAAAAATTGAGTTGAAAAATCCCCAATACAAATAGCTTGAAGGTGCTTTTGGTTCTAAAACATGAATAGCCACCTGCGATGAAGGCTGATTAAGTTTTACTACTGCCGAGCCAGCCGGAAACTGAACTTCCATCATTTCTGAAGTCAGGTTGAAATTCTTAACTGTTTGGCAGCCTTCGTAGGGTTTTTCGTTAAAGCTTAAGTTGCTCAAACGATACATTTCTGCCTGAATAGTTACTGCTTTGCTTGTATAATGCATTTCAATGCCTAATAGTTTCAGTTTTTTAATAACTTCTGTCCATTGAGGTGGTATAATATAAGCCTTTGGTAAAACTATCTCAACATCGGCTGTTTGTTTTGAAAAATAAGGAATTTTAAATGTTTTTGCCTTATTACTGTATTTAAACCAGTCGCCACCGCTGAGGTCACTTTTCACAATTTCATAATCAAAACCTTTAAAATCGGTCATAATACTGTCTGATGAAGGTTTATATTTTAAAATGTATTTCTGAGAATTAAATTCTTTTGATGAAAAATACAAATCTGATTCAACAATTAATCTTCGTAATTGATAAGCTTCTTTATTAATAATTTCCAAACTATATATCAGCATTTTAATAGTTGCATTTACCCTTGTTTGATAATCTTTCAGCATATGATTCTCAATCAGCAATCCTGGTCTGTTTTGCAAGGCAGTATATCCATGCGATAACACAGGGCTACCTACCCAACTTATCAGTCCGCTACGAGGGTCATGCCATTTGCGAAACATCACATAAGGGAAAATTGGCATTTTTTCTTTATCCATTTTTTCAGTAACATATTTTAAAAACACATCTTTTTGCCAGGTGGTAATTGAAGGACGCATGTTACCGTATATTTCCAGATGATATGTCAAAACATACTGATAATCGGCACCATCGGTAGCATGAATGTCTATAAAAAAATCGGGCAACCAATCAATAAATAGCTTATGCCAAGCCTGAATTTCAGGTGATTCTGATTTTAAATAATCCCGATTCAGATTTAAATTACAGGCATTTGTGCGAAAACCCATTTCTTCAGGTCCGTTTTGATTTATACGATTGAATTTGCCAAAATGTTCATGTCCGTCAACATTCAAAATCGGAATAAAAAGAATTGTTGCTTTATCGAGCAGATTACGGTATTTTTTGTGAATGGCCATATCTCTTATTAGTACTAAACCTGCATCTTTACCATCAATTTCTCCGGCATGTATTCCTGCCTGAATTAAAATAATAAGTTTTTCCTGTTGTTTAATTTCCTTTGATTTAGATAAACCATCTTTATCTATGATTAACATAGGTAAATCGCGACCTTCAGCTGATTTGCCAAAAGTAGTATATTGTACAATATCGGATGCCTGTGCCAGCTTTTTACAAAAATCAATGGTTTCGTCATAACGGGGTGTTGCTTTGCCCCCTGATTTTTCATAAAAGGTGAGCCAATTATCGTTGTTTTGAGCAAAAGAATTAAAAAAGAAAAACAAAAATACAATGTAAAAATACGCCTTCATCATGATTAAATTTTTAGATTAATTGATTGGTTCATTAACTGAGAATTTGTTAATTGCATATGAAAATCTCCACCAGTAATACATAAAATATATTGCTGAAGTTGAAAGACATAAAAACAATTTTAAAAACAATATGCTTAAAAAATCAGGTCCGAATAAATGGAATTTCATGCTTGCAATGCCTAAGCTTACCATGAACAAAAACAAGCCATAACTTCGCAAATCAAAAAAACCAAACAAACAGGCTTTTTTCTTTTTATTGACAATTCTTTTGACATGCTTCTGTATCAGCTTAAAAAAAATAAAACGGAAGAATACAATATAAACAACAAATCCAGCCAGCAAAATAATTACTAAATTTAGGGAAGATAAAGTCGTCATTGTGATAAACAGGAAATAAATTCTGATGGAAATTAAACCCCAAAACATTGCTGCAATTAATAAAAGATATCGTTTTCCGACAGCCGGGTTTAATATCCTGATAATATCTTTCCATTTTTGCATTTCTGGCAAATTGTATGTATTTATTGAAGTTTTCAAAAGTAATGAGTTTTTTTTCTTATCAGGCAAATTAATGTTTAAATTCTGTGTTGTAGGTTTGCACATAGCATTTTAGCTGAAAATTTAATATTATCCTGAATTAATGTATAAAAATCAATCAATAGCAGTTGTAATTCCGGCATATAATGAAGAAGTTCAATTGCCGCTTGTATTAAATACTATACCTTTGTTTGTCGACAGAATTATAGTAGTTGACGATTGTTCAAAAGATCAAACGACTGAAATTGCTGAACAATTCAGAAAAAAACTAGGAAAATCAATAATTGCTGTTCAAAACAATGAAAAAAAACCGGAAGGAATTTACAATCAGGCTAATATTTTAATTGAAAAACTTAAGAGAACCGAACTTGAGAGTTTTGCTGCATCTGAAAACAGGGAAGGCGAAGCAGACGACCGACTGATCACTATCCGCATGCTGACCAATACAGGCGTTGGTGGTGCAATTGCACGGGGCTATAAATGGTGTAAAGATGCAAATATTGATTGCGTTGCTGTAATGGCAGGTGACGGACAAATGGACCCTGAAGAATTGGAATCAATTATTTTACCTGTGTTGGAAAAACAAGCCGATTATGTTAAAGGAAACCGATTAATGCATAAAAGTGCTCCTTATCTCATACCCAAAACTCGTTTCTGGGGCAATTCTGTTTTATCTATTTTAACCAAAATTGCTTCAGGTTACTGGTATGTGAGCGATACTCAATGTGGCTATACAGCCATTTCGGCTGATGCTCTTGAAGCCATTGAGCTGCATAAAATTTATAAACGTTACGGAATGCCCAACGATTTATTAGTGAAGCTGAATATCTGCTATTGTAAAGTGAAGGAAGTTACCATTAAGCCGGTTTATCACATAGGCGAAAAATCAAAAATGCGACCTTTAAAGGTTATTCCTCCCATTTCGTGGCTATTGTTTAAATCATTTTTCAAACGTCTTTGGACAAAATATCTTTACCGCAGTTTCCATCCTTTGTTTATTTTATATCATCTGGGCTCAGCACTATTTATTGCACTCATTCCATTTCTGATTTATATGATTCCATTGGTATTTTTACCGGGCAGGCAAGTTTCCAATTCCATTATGTTTATTGTTTTGTTTCTGAGTATTTCCTGCTTACAATCTGTTTTATTTGCTATGTGGATGGATATTCAGGACAATGAAAGATTATACGTAAAATGAAAAAACTCAGTTTCCGTTTTTGGTTAAATCTGTTGATTTATGTTGCCATTATTTTTCTGATAGTGGTACTTATCCGATTCGACTTTGTAAAACTAAAAAATATCAGTATAAATCCTTATTGGGCTGCTTTAGCTCTGATTGTATTGTTTATTTCTTATCTGGTTTCTCCCATGGCCTGGAAGGTTATTTTATCAAAACATAAAATAAAAATAAGTTACCGCGAAGCTTATGTGGCAGAAGGGATGCCCATTTTTGCGAAATATTTGCCCGGCAAATTTATGGTACTTATCGGAAGGGCTGGTTTTGTTTCACTGAAAGGTCATCCATTGACCCAAACTTCAGTTATTTCATTTAAATCGCAAATGATTTCTTTGATTTCAAATTTATTGTTTGGTTCGGTTTCGTTTCTATTTATCAACCATATTAGAGTGGTGATGCTGCCATGGATGGCACTACTCACTATTATCATTGTCATATTATATGTGAAACCGGTTTATCATTTCACCATCAGGCTCATTCATAAAATTTTTAAAAGTAAGGCCCCTATACCCTATCTTGCCCTTTCTGAATCGTTGATGGTTTTTATTTGGTACATAGTACTCGACATTTTATGGGGACTTGGATTTATGTTGCTGTGCCTATCGGCAGGCATTGAAATATCTTTGGTTTTCATTCCTGTTTTTTCTCTGGCAACATCTGTATCTATCATGGCATTTTTATTTCCGGGTGGTCTGGGTGTTCGAGAAGGTGTCCTGGTGTATTTTCTTTACAAATGGGGCATTCCAGTTGAACAAGCTACCATTGCAGCACTTTTATCGCGTTTATGGTTTTTATCAGGCGAAATCTATTTCTTTTCCTCTGCTTTTATACTGAAAAAAATAACAAAAACGTTGGAATAATTGAGGGGTTGATGGGGTGCGAGTTGCGGGTTACGGGTTGCGGGTTACATCGGAGGAGTCATTGCGAATTTTTTACCTTTAAAAACAATAATTGTTAAAAAATGAAGCAATCTGTTTAGTTAAGCTTAGTGCAATTTTGTGTTTT